>Ga0079037_100000187_pt1 | contig 24604 bp, 20 predicted proteins | sample Mud3Dept4metaG_FD_71479 | JGI IMG/M metagenome (GOLD analysis project Ga0079037, IMG submission 71479) | Freshwater wetland microbial communities from Ohio, USA, analyzing the effect of biotic and abiotic controls - Mud 3 Core 4 Depth 4 metaG | ecosystem: Environmental > Aquatic > Freshwater >... | reverse complement strand
GGGCGGGCACCAGGTCGCCCAGAAGTTCAGGAAGACCACCTTGCCGCGGGCTTGGGCCAGCGAGAAGGTGGCGCCGTTCGGGAGCTCGATCCGGAAGTCGGGCGCCACCACCGGCTTCGTCAGCCGGGTGATGCGGAAGGCCTCCTCGGCGAGGCGCGGCTCGACCACGTACGCCCGGTAGGCCTGGTAGCCGACCAGCGCCGCCGCGATGGCCAGGCCGACCGCGGCCAGCAGCAGCGGGAGGCGTCTGGGGTGGCGCGTCTCCTCGGGTGCCATGCCCGGGCTTGTTTACCCGAGCCTCGACCCGGCCGCCAGCGATGTTTCCGGCCGCGGGCGGCGTGGGGCTGGCATGCGGCGGCGGCCGCCTGCATAGCGCGCGATCGCCGTTCCCGCCGAGGCGCGCGCATCCGCTTCTTCGCGGCGGCGAACACGCCCCTTCGCCGCCGCCCTCCGCCGAATGCCGCGGAGGCCTTTCGCCGCCGCGCCCAACCGCTCGCCGGCGCGCCGAGGCCCGATTCCGGTCGAGGCGCGCGAGCACCAGCGGCCGAAGCCGCAGCCAGCCCCCGCCCGCCGACGACGACCGTCTCGACGGCCTTCTAGCGTGCGGCGGTGCGCGTCCCGCGCTGCAGTGCGGCCTGGGTCCTGCCCGCCTGGTCGGCGAAGTAGGCGCGCAGCGCCTCCCGCGCCACGTAGGGCGCCTTGACACGCCACAGCGTCTCGTTCGCCACCACCGTGGCCACCGCCACCTGCGGGTTGTCGGCGGGCGCGAAGCCGACGAACCAGGAGTAGTCGCGGTAGGGGTTCCGCTCGGCGAGCGATCCGGTCTTGCCGGCCACCGCCACGTCCCGCAGCGCCGACCCCGACCGGCGGTCGCGGAAGAGCTTGCGCGCCGTTCCCTGGGTGACGGTGGTGCGCATCATGGCGGCGAGCGCTCCGGCCACCCGCTCGTCCACCGCCCGGTGCGCGGCCGGGCGCGCCGGCATCTCCGCGCCGTCCACCCGCTCCACGATCTCCGGAGGGACGAAGACTCCGCCGTTGGCGACGATGGCCGCCAGCAGCGCCCCGTGGAGCGGGGAGAGGCGCACCGGCCCGAAGCCGGCCGCGGTGGTGGCCAGGGCGAACGGGTCCTCGGGGATCTCGGCGCGCGACACCTCCACCGGGCGAGCGAAGGGGATGGGGGCGTTGAAGAGGAAGCGCCCCGCCTCGGTCCGCAGCAGGTCCGCCGACAGCCCGCGGTCCGCCAGCTTGGCGAACACCACGTTGGCGCTGTGGCCCAGCGCCGACGCGAGGGTCATGCAGCGCCGGTCGCGCCGGGGATCGTCGGCGAGGTTCCCGGGAGCGATGCGGTGCTTGCCGCCGTGGTAGCAGATCTCCGACTCGGGCTCGACGCCGCGCTCCAGGAGCGCGGCGCTGGTGACGATCTTGAAGACGCTGGCCGCGGGCGCCACCGCCCTGAGGGCCAGACCGCGCGCCTCGCCCGGCCGCCGGGCGTACTCGGCCATGGCCAGGACCCGGCCGGTGCGCGGCTCGATCAGCACGGTGGCGCCCCAGGGCACCCGGTGGTCGGAGAGAACCCGGGTGAGCTGCGCCTGGAGGCTCGGCACGATGGTGAGGACGGCCCGGCCTCCGCCGAGCGTGGCCACGTAGCGCTCGGCCTCGGAATCGAACTCCATCTCGCCGAGCCCGGCCATCTCCTCGGGCGCGACCGCGGGCGATCCCGGCGCGGCCGGCGGCGCCGCGTCCGCTCGTGCCTGCGGTGCCTCGCCCCCCGCCTCGGCCGGCGACTCCCCGGAGGCGGTGCCCGGCCAGGGCAGCGCCAGGACGGCGAAGAGCGCGAGGCAGGCGGCGATCAGCCAGGGAGCGTGGCGGCGTCGGTCCATTCGTGGCGATCGAGCCCAGTGTGCCCGATCGGTCCTAGGGGGTCAAAGAATGGGGGCTCCCGCGCCGGAGCGCCCCGGGTTCGACCGGCCCCGCGGGGCCGGATCTTCCGATCAGCGGGCGGAGCGGCGCCCGCGCCGGACCGCCTTCCTCGCCTTGCGCGGAGCGGCCCGCTTGGCGGCCCGCCTGCGGGCCGGCCGGGCCGCGGCCCGCGCCTGGCGCAGCACCGCCTGCGCCGCCGCCAGCCGAGCGATGGGCAGCCGGTAGGGCGAGCAGGAGACGTAGTCGAGCCCGAGCAGGTTGCAGAAGTCGATGGAATCGGGGTCGCCGCCGTGCTCCCCGCAGATGCCGAGCTTGATGCCGGGCCGGGTCTTGCGGCCGGCGTCCACGGCGATGCGCATGAGCGACCCGACTCCGGACCGGTCGATGCTGACGAAGGGGTCGACCGGGTAGATCTCCTTCTTGAGATAGGACGCCAGGATGGGGCCCAGGTCGTCCCGGGACAGGCCGAAGGTGGTCTGGGTCAGGTCGTTGGTGCCGAAGGAGAAGAACTCGGCGGTCTGGGCGATGGCGCCGGCGGTCAGGGCGCCGCGGGGGACCTCGATCATGGTCCCGACCGCGTACTTCACGCGCCGTCCGCGCTCGGCGAAGACGGCCTCGGCGGCCGCCCGCACCACGCGGGTCTGGTCGTCGAGCTCCTTCTTCTCGCCGACGAGCGGGATCATCACTTCCGGGACCACGTCGACGCCCTGCCCGGCCACCTCGCAGGCGGCCTCGAAGATGGCGCGCGCCTGCATCTCGGTGATCTCGGGGTAGGTGATGCCGAGACGGCAGCCGCGGTGCCCGAGCATCGGGTTCGCCTCGTGCAGCTCCTCCACCCGCGCCTTCACCTTCTCGACCGACCGCCCGGTGGCGCGCGCCAGCTCGGCGACGCCGGCCTCGTCCTGCGGCAGGAACTCGTGCAGCGGCGGGTCGATGGTCCGGATGGTCACCGGGCGGGAGCCCATGGCGCGGAAGATGCCGGCGAAGTCGGCGCGCTGCAGCGGGAGGAGCTTGGCCAGCGCCTTGCGGCGGTCGGCCTCGTTGTCGGCGACGATCATCTCCCGCATCGGGCCGATCTTCCCCTCCCCGAAGAACATGTGCTCGGTGCGGCACAGGCCGATGCCCTGCGCCCCGAAAGCCACCGCCACCTGCGCCTGGTCCGGCTGGTCGGCGTTGGCGCGCACCTTGAGTCGGCGCACCTTGTCGGCCCAGCCGAGCAGCTTGGCGTACTCCCGGTAGACCGGGGCCTGCTCGGGCTCGAGGGTCTTCTCGATCAGGACCTGGATCACCTCCGAGGGCATGGTGGGGATCTTCCCCTCCACCAGCTCGCCGCTCGAGCCATCGAGGGAGATCCAGTCGCCCTCGCGGAACACCCGGGTACCGCCGGCGACGGCCACGGTCATGGTGCGCGCCTGGTAGTCGAAGGTGAGGGCGTCGCAGCCGACCACCGCCACCTTGCCCATCTGCCGGGCCACCAGCGCCGCGTGGGAGGTCATCCCGCCGAAGGCGGTGAGGAAGCCCATCGCGGCATCCATGCCGCGGATGTCCTCGGGGCTGGTCTCGTGCCGGCAGAGGATCACCTGCTCGCCGCGGGCCTTCCACTCCTCGGCGTCCGAGGCGAAGAAGACGATCCGGCCGGTGGCGGCCCCCGGGCCCGCCGGCAGGCCCTTGGCGAGCAGCCGGCCCTGCTTGGCGGCCTTCTGCCACTCGGCCACGTCGAACACGGGCCGCAGCAGCTGGTTCAGGGCCGTGGGCTCGACCCGCAGCAGCGCCTCGTGGGTGGTGAGGATGCGGTCGTCGGCCATGTCCACCGCGATGCGCACCGCCGCCAGGCCGGTGCGCTTGCCGCTCCGGGTCTGGAGCACGTAGAGCGTGCCGCGCTCGATGGTGAACTCGATGTCCTGCATGTCGCGGTAGTGCCGCTCCAGGCGCTCGCGCACCTGCTCCAGCTGCCCGGCGATCTCCGGGAAGCGCGACTCGATCTCGGCGATCTTCTGGGGGGTGCGGATGCCGGCCACCACGTCCTCGCCCTGGGCGTTCACCAGGAACTCGCCGTAGAAGACGTTCTCGCCGGTGGCCGGGTTGCGGGTGAAGGCCACGCCGGTGCCGGAGTCGTCGCCCATGTTGCCGAACACCATGGACTGGACGGAGACCGCGGTCCCCCAGTCGGAGGGAATGTTGTTGAGCTTGCGGTAGGCGTCGGCGCGGTCGTTCTCCCAGGAGCGGAACACCGCGGCCACCGCCTGCAGCAGCTGCTCGAAGGGGTCGCTCGGGAACTCGACGCCCCGGCGCTTGCGCACCTCGGCCTTGAACTCCCGGACCAGCTCCTGGAGGGCATCCACCGGCAGATCGCTGTCGAGCTTCACCCCGCGGGCGTGCTTCTTCGCCTCCAGGATCACCTCGAAGGGGTCGCGGTCCTCCTTGCGCTCTGGCTTCATGCCGAGCACCACGTCCCCGAACATGGCGCAGAAGCGGCGGTAGCTGTCCCAGGCGAAGCGCTCGTTCCCGCTCCTCTGGGCGAGGCCCTTCACCGTCTCGTCGTTGAGGCCGAGGTTGAGGACGGTGTCCATCATGCCGGGCATGGAGACCCGCGCGCCGGAGCGCACCGACACGAGCAGCGGGTTCTGCGGGTCGCCGAAACCCTTCCCGGTGATGGCCTCCACCTTCTTCAGGGCGGCTCGGATCTCGGCGTCGAGGCCCCTGGGCAGCTTCTTGCCCGAGCGGTAGAAGGCGGTGCAGACCTCGGTGGTGATGGTGAAGCCCGGCGGGACGGGGATGCCGATGTTGCACATCTCGGCGAGCCCGGCGCCCTTTCCGCCGAGGGTCTCCTTCATGTCCTTGTTGCCCTCGGCCTTGCCGCCGCCGAAGGAGTAGATCCGCTTCGCGCTCGCCATGGTCGAACCTCGGTCCGGACGTTTCCGGTATTTGGATCGGGCCGGCCGGTCCCCTCCGGCCTGCGCCCTGGAGGGCTCCAGGGGCGGCACACGAATCGCAAAACGCGCCTGGGAGATCAAGCCCCCGGCCCGTAGGGCCGTCAATTGGGCTGTGTTGGCGCCGAGTTAAGCTGTAAAGTCTTGTAAAGTTCAGATGCGCAGCGACTCGACGAGCGCCTCGTCCTGCTCCGGGGCCACGGCCAGGATCTCCACCTCTCCGTCCTCGCGCCACTCCACCTCGACCTGCGGCCGGTCCCGTCCCTTCCCGTAGCGCGCCACCACCCGGGAGGCGAGCGCCCGCTCCTCCCAGGTGGGCTCCCCCTCGACCAGCGCCACCGGGCCCATGACCCCGCGCGCCTCCAGCCTGGCCCTCCCGGCCGCGTAGTTCTCCAGCAGCGCGTTCTCGACCTCGTTCCGCCCCACCACCAGCTTGGCCCGCGGGGAGAGCCGGAAGTGCCGCCCGGTGGAGAGGAGCACGATGTCCTCCCGGGTGATGTGCCGCTCCTCCCCGGCGCCCTCCCGGGCGTCGAGGATGTCGAAGAACTTCCGGGCGAAGGCCTCGTCGGTGAGGTAGCAGCACCCGCCGGCCGGCTGAGGCCAGTCGGCGATGCCCAGCTCGGCCGCCAGCTCCATCTGGCGCCGGCGCGAGCGGCCCCGGATGGCCTCGAGCCGGTTGCGGTCCACCAGGCCCTCGCATTCCGGGATGGTCGGCTCGAGGAGCTTGGCCGACAGGGGGCGGAGCAGCCGGCCCGTGAGGCCGCTCTCGCGCTCGATGAGCCGCAGGGTGTCTCGGCGCTGGCTCTTGGGCCGCTGCCCGAGGACCTCCCCGGTGAAGACGAAGTCGGCGCCCTCCCGCTCCATGATCTCGCGGGCCCGCGCCATCATGAAGATGCGGCAGTCCACGCAGGGGTTGGCGTTGGCCCCGTAGCCGTAGCGGGGCGCCACGATGAGGTCCAGGTAGCCGGAATCGGAGAGGTCGACGTACTCGATGTCCACCTCGAGGTCGGAGGCGGCCCGCAGCGCCTCGTTGCGGGGCACCGTGCCGTCGGACCGGCCGCCCTTGCGGCGCTGGGTCTCGGTGATGCAGAAGCCGGTGTAGAAGTTCACCGCCTTCACCTCGATGCCCTGGCGCTTCACGAGCGCCACCGCCAGGGTCGAGTCGAGCCCGCCCGAGACGAGCGCGATGGCCTTGGCCTTGCCCTTCCGATCCGCCATCGGCGCTCACCGCCTTCCCTTGCGCACGTAGCTCCTCCACGCCCCGCCTTGGCGGAAGGTGGCGATGTGCTCGTTGCGCGTGGCCCGGCACCACATGGGCATGTCGAGGGCGATGCCCGGATCGGTGGCGATGACGCACAGCACCGCCCCCTCGCCCATGCCGCGCACCGCCTTGGCGGTCTCGACGATGGGCTGGGGGCACAGGGTGCCGGAGGTGTCGATGGTCCGGTCCGGCGCCGGGAGTGTCGCGGGAACGCTCATCCGGGTGCCTGTTTATCGAGGGACGGCCCCCGGGGCAACGCCCGGCCGCCGGCTTGCTCCGGCCCGGGACCGGGGCTAGGCTCACGCCGCCTTGCGACCGCGCGCCCTGTTGCTCGCCGCCGCCGCGCTGCTGGCCGTTCCCGCCGGCGCCGCAGCGGAGGCCGAGCCCAAGCCCCTCGGCCTGGCGATTTCCGCCGACCTGGGCGGCGGCGGGGCCATTTCCGGGGACGGGGTGTTCGAGGCCGAGGCGGTGGTCGGCTACCACCTGGCCTGGGGACTGTCGCTGGAGCTGGGCCTGGTGCTGGGCCTCGCCCCGGGCACCTACTTCGCGGTCCGGCCCGGCCTCCACTACGCCATCGCCGAGACCCCGTTCTACGCCCGCCTGGCGGTGGACGCAGGCTCGCCGGGCGGGACCATGCACTGGCGCTGGCTCCTGCTCGGCTTCGGGGCCGAGCTTCGGTTCACCCGCCTCTTCGGCGGCTACGCCGAGTTCGACGGCGGCGTGCCGCTCACGGAGGGGGCCGGCGTCCCCATGCTGCTGCGTCTGGGATTCTTCCTGACTTTCTAGATCTGTGATATCGAGGCCAGCGATTTGGCTGCCAACCCGGCGGAACGCCGGGCTTCCTCGCAAGGAGCGCGCGCCATGCAGAAGCACGTGAGCTGGATCCTGGCCCTGGTGGTCGGCCTCGTCCTCGGCGTCGTCGCCGACCGGATGGCCGGCGGCACAGGCACCCCGTCGGCGCGCCGCCCCGAGCCGGCCGCGAAGCCGGGGGAAACCCCCCGTCCGCCGCCGCGGCCCCAGGAGGACCCGAAGGCTGTCTACCGCGTCCCGGTGGACGACTCGCCGGTGCGAGGCCCCGACGACGCCCTGGTGACCATCGTCGAGTCCTCCGAGTTCGAGTGCCCCTTCTGCAAGCGGGTGGCCCCCACCCTCAAGGAGATCGAGCAGACCTACGGCGGCAAGGTCCGCTTCGTCTTCAAGCACAACCCGCTCCCCTTCCACGCCAAGGCCATGCCGGCCGCGGTGGCCGCCGAGGAAGCGCGCTCCCAGGGCGGAAGCGCCAAGTTCTGGGCGATGCACGACAAGCTCTTCGAGGCGGCGCCGGCCCTGGAGCGCGCCAACCTCGAGCAGGCGGCGCAGCAGCTCGGCCTCGACCTCGCCGCCTTCCGGCGTGCCCTCGACGACAACCGCCACGAGGCGCGCATCAAGCGCGACCAGCAGCTCATGAACGGCCTCGACGCCCGCGGCACCCCCACCTTCTTCATCAACGGGCGCAAGGTCGTCGGGGCGGTGCCCTTCCAGATGTTCAAGGCGGTCATCGACGACGAGCTGGCCAAGGCCGAGGCGATGGTGAAGGCCGGCACGCCGCCCCGCGAGGTCTACGCGCGCATCATGGAGAAGGCCGCCGCCGCCCCGGTGATGCTCCCGGCCGAGGCCGCCGCGGCGCAGCCGGCCGCCCCCTCGCCGGCCCCCTCGGCGCCGCCCGCGGTCGCGTCCAAGGTGGCCTTCCGCGCCGACGACCCGAGCCGCGGCCCCAAGGCCGCCAAGGTCACCATCGTTCTCTTCTCCGACTTCCAGTGCCCCTTCTGCAGCCGGGTGAACCCGACGCTGCAGCAGCTGGAGAAGGCCTACCCGGGCGACGTGAAGGTGGTGTGGAAGCACCAGCCCCTCTCCTTCCACCCGCAGGCCATGCCGGCCGCCGAGGCCGCCGAGGCGGCGCGCGAGCAGGACAAGTTCTGGGAGATGCACGACCTCCTCTTCGCCGACCAGGCCAAGCTCTCCGCGGCCCAGTACGAGGCGTACGCCAAGCAGCTGAAGCTGGACCAGGCCAAGTTCAAGGCCTCGGTGGAGTCGCACCGCAACAAGCCGCGCATCGAGGAGGACGCCAAGCAGGCGAACCAGGTGGGAGCCACCGGCACGCCCACCCTGTTCGTGAACTGCCGCCAGGTGGTGGGGGCCCAGCCCTTCGAGCGCTTCAAGGCCATCGTCGACGAGGAGATCAAGAAGGCCGACGAGCTCGGCAAGAAGGGCGTCAAGGTCGACGCCGCCTTCTACGCCCGCATCTGCGACGAAAACGTCAAGGCGGCGGCCGCCGCCGCTCCGGCGCCGGCCGCGCGCCAGCCGGAGGCGGTGGTCGCGGTCCCGCTCCGCCCCGACGACCCGTCCCGAGGGAACGCCAAGGCACCGGTGACGCTGGTGGTCTTCTCCGACTTCCAGTGCCCCTTCTGCAGCCGGGCGGTTCCCACCCTGCAGCAGATCGAGCAGAGCTACGGCAAGGACGTGCGCATCGTCTGGAAGCACCAGCCGCTCGCCTTCCACCCCCAGGCCTTCCCGGCCGCCGAGGCCGCCGAGGCGGCGCGCGAGCAGGGCAAGTTCTGGCAGATGCACGACCTGCTCTTCGCCAACCAGTCGCAGCTCTCACAGGCCCAGTACGAGGCCCTCGCCAAGCAGCTGGGCCTGGACCAGGCCAAGTTCAAGGCCGCGCTGGAATCGCGCCGCAACAAGGGCCGCATCGACGAGGACATGAAGCTGGCCCAGCAGCTGGGCGTGACCGGGACCCCGACCTTCTTCGTGAACGGCCGGCGCATCGTGGGCGCCCAGCCCTACGACGCCTTCAAGCAGGCCATCGACGCCGAGCTGAAGAAGAACGGCCGCTAGCCCGGAGCGCCGCCGCGCCGTCCCGGCAGCAGGACCGCGCGGGCCAGGGCGGCCGGCGCCCCCGCGTCCGGGCACAGCTCCCAGACCGACACCGGTGCCAGGCCCTTCATGACCGCCTTGCCGGCGTAGCGGAAGAGCTCGCCGACCCGCCCGTCGGGGTGGAGGCAGGCGACCAGGCTGTGGGGACCTGGCCCGAAGTACCAGCGGGCCGCCAGCTCCGCCGGGATCTCCTCCGGGGCCACCTCCACCCGGCGCACGGTCCGCTCCCGGGCCACCGCCTCGAGGAAGGCGGCCAGCGCCTCCCCGGAGAGCGCGGCGCCGCTGTTGTAGAGGTCGCCCGAGCCCTCGGCCGCCGCGCGGGCGGCGGCCGCCACCGCGTCGCGGACCGGCCCGGCCAGCGACCGGAGCGCGCCGGCCAGGTCGCCGGCCGCGGCGGCCCGGAGCGCGGCCGCCTCGGCGTCCGGCGGGATCAGCAGCGAGGGCGTCTGCCCGACGAAGACGTTCCAGGCGTGCTGCAGGCGCGGGTTGCCGCGGGCGACCCGCTCGGCGGCGAGGAGGGCGTCGGCGCGGGCGCGCGCCGCCGAGGCCCGGGCCGTTCCGCGGGCCGACTCGTTGATCTTGTCGGCGATGGCGACCCGGTTGCGGCCGAACACCTCGTCGTCGATCACCATCACCAGCGGCGCCGGCCCCCAGCTGATGAAGACTCCCGCCTCCAGCTCCTCGCCGCGGGCGCGCGCCAGCGCCCGCTCGCGCTCCTGGACCAGGCGCGTCTGGTCGGCCGCCGCGCGAGCCGCTGCCAGGCTCGCCTCGGCGCGCTCCGGGGTCCCGGGAGCGGCGCGCGCCAGCGCCTCCTCGGCGGCGGCCACGGCGCGGGCCGCGGCGGCCAGCTCCTGCGCGAAGCGGATCTCGATGGCGGCCACCTCTCTCGCCACCACTTCGCTCGACACCTCCCGGGCGAGCCGCGCCTGGTAGGCGGCGAGCAGCCGCCGGATCTCGAGCGCCAGGCGGACCATGGAGCCGATGTCGCCCGAGAGGGAGATGGCGTCGCCGAGGAGGTTGTTCACCGCCACCCCTCCGCGATCGGCGAGGTGGTCCATGCCGCCGTGGTGCTGCCGGGCGGCGGCGAGGATGGGCAGGTAGAACTCGCTTCGCAGGAACTCGGCCATGGCCGCCTGGCCCAGCAGGCCGGTGCGCCGGGCGAAGTCCTTGACGTCGGCGAAGAGGTGCCCGAGGGCCCGGTCCGCCGCCGGCTTGAGGATGGGCCCGGGGCGCGCCGAGATCCGGTAGAGCCGGCCCGCCTCGTACTCGGCGTCGGCGCCGCCCTCGGCCTCGGCGCCGCTGCGGGGCGCGAGGGCGCGCCGGGCGGCGGCGGTGAGCCGCTCCAGTGCCGCATCGCAGAGCAGCGCACCGGCGGCCGCGGCATACTCGGCCCGCGCCGCCTCCCGCTTCAGGCCGAAGACCGCAGCCGGCTCCTTCTGCCTCCAGCCGAGGAGGAGGCGCCGCGCCTCGTCGAGGAGGGAGGCCGCCTCACCGCCGGGAAGCGACCGGCGCGCCTCGGCGAGCTGGCCGGCGATGGTCTTCCGTCCCGCCTCCTCGGCCGCCGCCGCCGCCAGGAGTCCCGGCCCGCAGTAGAGGTCCCGCAGCCCCGCCAGCTCTGGCGCCGCGCCGGCCGCCTCTGCGGCCGCGAGCGCCGCGGCGAGCGCCTCGCGCAGCCGCCCCCCCGCCACCGCCAGCTCCGCCCGGCGCGCCACCTCCTCCTCCGCCGAGACCAGGCGGGCCAGCTCCTGGGCCACCCCCCCCGGCTCGCCTCCGGAGAGGAGGCGGGTCAGCAGGTCCTCCGCTCTCGGCACGCCGGCGGCCAGCTCGCAGCCGTAGACGGTCGCGCCTCCGGCCAGGACGGCGCTGCGTCCGCCCAGGAAGGCGACCGGCGAGAGCACGGCCTCGACGCGTGCGAGCAGCGGGTCGGCCGCCGGCCTCCCCGCGTCGCGCCAGGCGCGCGCCAGCGCGGTCCGCACCGCCACCCAGAGCCCGAGCAGCGCGGCCGCGCGCAGGTACCGGTCGTGCGGCGGCCCCGGGAGGAGGTCGCCGATGCGGGCGGCGGCGCCCTGGGTCGCGGCCAGCAGCGCCATCGAGACCAGCAGCGGAGTCTCCTCCTGGTCGCGCGAGGCGGACATCTCGGCCAGGGCTCGCCGCAGGACCTCGATCCAGAGGGCGGTGAAGGAGCGGCCGCGGCCGCCGGGGCCCATCCAGGCGCAGACCACGCCACCGAGCAGGGCCGGGTGCGCCAGGACCCCCGCCTGGGCGGCGGATCGGAGATCCGGTCCGCCCCCCACCGCGCCCACCACGTCCTCGGCCCGCGGCAGGCCGACGCACTCCTCACGCAGCAGGAGGCGATCGAGCTCCTCGGAGGGGACGAAGCGCCGGTGGTGGGTCGACAGGAGCAGCGCGATCTCGACCACCGCGCCCCGGACGATGGCCTCCGCCTCACGGTCCAGGTGCACCGGGACCCGGACGTCGGCGACCGAGGCGCCCAGGGTGAAGCGCAGCCGGCCGGGGTCGAGGTGGGTCAGGCCGGCCGGCCGGGCCCGGACGGCGGCGAAGACCTCCAGCCGGCGGGAGGCCAGGGCGGACGGCACTAGCGGCGGCCCTCCGCGGCTGGGCGGGCCCCGCCCGGCCGATCGGGAAGGGGGTCGCCGCGGTGGCGAGGCGGTATCAGGGAAGGGGACCGGCCCATGGGGAGGGGGCCTCGGGAACGGACGCCTTGATCCGGGGCGTCCGAGCAAGTAAAAAAGAATGATTATGCGTCGGACCTTCTTCAAGTCCAAGATCCACCGCGCCACGGTGACCCACGCCGACCTCCATTACGAGGGCTCGGTCACCATCGACGAGGACCTGCTGGACGCGGCCGGGATCTGGGAGTACGAGGCGGTCCACGTCTGGAACATCACCCGCGGGTCGCGGATCCAGACCTACGCCATCAAGGGCGAGCGCGGCAGCGGCATCATCTGCATCAACGGGGCCGCCGCCCACCTCAACAAGCCCGGCGACCTGGTGATCCTGGCCACCTTCGCGGAACTGGAGGAGTCGGAGGGCCGCTCCTTCAAGCCGACGGTGGTGCTCGTCGACTCCCGCAACAAGATCGTCGCGCGCGACGTCGACGAGGTGCCGGGCCCGGCCCGGCGAGTGACGGCATGACGGTGTTTCTTTGGCGCCGGTGACGTCCGGCCCCAGCCCGACCTGGACACCTTCGAGCGCCTCTGCCGCCCCGGGCGGGCGGTCCCCGTGCGCGTGGAGGTGGACGCCGACACCGAGACCCCGGTCTCGGCGTTCCTGAAGATCGCCCGCGGCCGCCGCCAGGCCTTCCTGCTCGAGTCGGTCGAGGGCGGCGAGCGGTCGGCGCGCTTCTCCTTCCTGGGAGCCGGGCCCCGCAGCGTCCTCTCCTGGCGCCTCGGCCAGCCGGGAGACCCCGTCGAGCGCATTCGCGCCGCCCTGGCCTCGCACCAGGCGGTGCGCGTACCGGGCACGCCGCCCTTCGCCGGCGGCCTGGTGGGCTACCTCTCCTACGACGCGGTGAAGCTCTTCGAGCCGCGGGTCCCCATCGCCCGGCCCGACGAGCTCGGCTTCCCCGACGCGGTGTTCATGGACTTCGACCAGGTGGTGGCCTTCGACAACCTGCGCCACTCCATGCACGTCATCGTCGAGGTCCGGCGCGAGGACGGGGAGGACCCGCGGGCGCTCTACCACGGGGCCCTGGCCCGCATCGGCGCGACCCTGGCGGCCCTGGAGCGGCCGCTGCGGGACCGGCGCGGGCCGCGCGCGCGGCGGCCGGCGGAGCTCCGCCCCCGCACCGGGCGCCGTGCCTTCGAGGCCGCGGTGCGGCGCGCCCAGGAGTACATCCGGGCCGGCGACTGCCAGCAGATCGTCCTCTCCCAGCGCTTCGACGCCGAGGTGGAGGTGGCGCCCTTCGAGCTGTACCGCGCCCTGCGGCGGGTCAACCCGTCGCCCTACCTCTTCTACCTGCAGGACGGCGACCGGGCCCTGGTTGGCAGCTCGCCCGAGACGCTGGTGCGGCTCCGCGAGGGCGAGGTCACCTTGCGCCCCATCGCCGGGACGCGGCGGCGCGGGCGCGACGCGGCCGAGGACGCGCGGCTCGAGGCCGAGCTTCGGGCCGACCCCAAGGAGAACGCGGAGCACGTCATGCTGGTGGACCTCGGCCGCAACGACGTGGGCCGGGTCTCCCGGGTGGGGACGGTCCGGCTGACGGCGCTGAAGACGGTCGAGCGCTACTCGCACGTGATGCACCTGGTCTCGGAGGTTCGCGGGCGGCTGGCCCCGGGGCTGGGCGCGGTGGACGTGCTGCGGGCCTCCTTCCCGGCCGGCACCGTCAGCGGCTCGCCCAAGGTCCGGGCCATGGAGATCATCGACGAGCTGGAGCCGGCGCGCCGCGGGCCGTATGCCGGCGCGGTCGGATACCTCGACCGCGGCGGAGACATGGAGATGTGCATCGCCATCCGCACCCTGCTCCAGTCGGGGCGCCAGGTGAGCGTGCAGGCCGGGGCCGGCCTGGTCTACGACTCCCGGCCTGCGGCCGAGTACCAGGAGACGGTCAACAAGGCCCGGGCGCTCTTCGCGGCGGTGGCGCAGGCCGAGTCTCGCGCGCTCGACCTCGCCCCGCGGCCCTCCGCCGGGCCGGGGCGGCGCCGGCGCCGCCGGGGGAGCCGCCCATGACCCCGCGCAGGCCGCGCCTGGTGCTCGTCGACAACTACGACTCCTTCACCTTCAACCTGGTCCAGTACCTGGGCGAGCTCGGCGCCGAGACCCGCGTCTTCCGCAACGACCGCATCGACGTCCCCGGCATCCGCCGCGAGCGGCCGGACGGGCTGGTGATCTCCCCCGGCCCCTGCACGCCGGACGAGGCCGGCGTCACGCTTCAGGCGATCCGCGAGCTGGCCGGCCAGGTCCCCATCCTCGGGGTGTGCCTGGGCCACCAGGCCATCGGCCAGGCCTTCGGCGGCCGGGTGGTGCGCAACCGCCGCATCGTCCACGGCAAGGCCAGCCCGGTGCTGCACCGCGGCCGCGGGATCTACCGCGGGCTTCCCTCCCCGTTCCAGGCCGGCCGCTACCACTCGCTGGTGGTGGAGCGCCGCTCCCTGCCGCGAGCGCTGGCGGTGACCTCGTGGACGCGGGAGGGCGAGATCATGGGCCTGTCGCACCGGCGGCTCGAGGTGGAGGGCGTTCAGTTCCACCCGGAGTCGATCCTCACCGAGCACGGCCGGATCCTGCTCGGGAACTGGCTCCAGCGGCTCGGGGGCGGGAGGCGGCCATGATCCAGCAGGCCATCGCGAAGCTCCTGGAGCGCCAGGACCTCAGCCGCCGGGAGATGGCGGCAGTGATGACCGAGGTGGCCGACGGCGGAGCCACCCCGGCCCAGGTGGGCGCCTTCCTGGCCGCCCTGCGCCTCAAGGGCGAGACGGTGGACGAGATCGCCGGCGCCGCCGAGGTGATGCGGGCCCGGGTGGACCGGGTGCGGGTGGAGCAGAAGGTCTTCGTCGACACCTGCGGGACCGGCGGCGAGGGCCGCAACACCTTCAACATCTCCACCACCGCCGCCTTCGCGGTGGCCGGGGCCGGCGTGACCGTGGCCAAGCACGGCAACCGGGCGGTCTCCTCCCGCTGCGGCTCGGCCGACGTGCTCGGCGCCCTGGGCGTCAACGTGGACGCCCCCAAGGAGGCGGTGGAGCGGTGCATCCGGGAGGTGGGGATCGGGTTCCTCTTCGCGCCGCGGCTCCACCCGGCCTTCAAGGCGGTGGCCGGCATCCGCCGCGAGCTGGGGGCGCGCACCATCTTCAACCTGCTCGGGCCTCTCGCCAACCCGGCCGGCGCCCGCCACCAGGTGATGGGGGTCTTCGAGCCGCGCTGGGTGCCGGTGATCGGCGGGGTTCTGGCGGCGCTGGGTGCGGCGCACGCCTTCGTGGTCCACGGCGAGGGCCTCGACGAGATCACCGTCACCGGTATGACGCACGTGGCCGAGGTGAAGGACGGCCAGGTGGAGCGCTACGCGCTGGTCCCCGAGGACCTCGGGGTGCGCCGCTGGCCGGAGAAGGAGATCGCCGGCGGCGACGCCGACTTCAACGCCCGGGTGCTGCGCGACGTCCTCGCCGGCCAGAAGGGCGCTCCCCGCGACGCGGTCCTCGCCAACGCCGCGGCCGCCCTGGTGGCCGCCGGGGCGGCGGCCGACCTGCGGGCCGGCGTCCGCCTGGCGGCCGAGTCCATCGACCGGGGCGCGGCCGCCGAGAAGCTGGCGCGCCTCGCCGCCGCCAGCCAGGTCGCGTGACCTTCCTCGCCGACATCCTCGCCCGCAAGGTCCGGGAGGTGGCGGCGGCCCGGGACCTCCGCCCGGAGCGGGAGCTCGTGGCGGCGTCGCGGGACCTGGCGCCGGCTCGGAGCCTCGGCGACGCGCTCTCCTTCGGCGGCGGGCCGGTGCGGGTGGTGGCCGAGGTCAAGCGGGCGAGCCCATCCGCGGGCGCCATCGCCTCGAGCCTGGACGCGCCGGCGCAGGCGCGCCGCTACGCCGCGGCCGGGGCCGCCGCCGTCTCGGTCCTGACCGACGGGCCCGGCTTCGGCGGCTCGCTGGCGGACCTGGAGGCGGTCCGGCGCGCCGTGGAGATCCCGGTGCTGCGCAAGGACTTCATCGTCGACGGCTACCAGCTGGCCGAGGCCCGGGCGGCGGGGGCCGACGCGGCCCTGCTCATCGTCGCGGCGCTTCCCGGGGACGCGCTGCGCCGGCTTCACGACCGCTGCCTGGAGCTCGGGCTCTCCCCGCTGGTGGAGGTCCACGACGAGGCAGAGCTCCAGGCGGCGCTCGGCGCCGGGGCCCGCCTGGTCGGGGTGAACAACCGCGACCTGCGCACCTTCCGGGTGGACCTGTCGACGAGCGAGCGCCTGCTGCCGCTGCTTCCCGCCGGCGCCAGGGGCGTCGCCGAGAGCGGCATCCGCGGCGCCGGCGAGGTGCGCCGGCTCCGGCGGGCGGGCGCCGCCAACTTCCTGGTCGGCGAGGCGCTGGTCCGGGCGGAGGATCCCGGCGCCCTCCTCCGGGAGATGATGGACGTGCGAGACTAGGGGGCCATCGCCCGGGAGCGCTCCCGGGCGGGTCGAGCCGACGAGGAGGACGGGTGGGTCAGGTCCGGGTGAAGATCTGCGGCATCACGCGCCTCGAGGACGCGCTCCTGGCGGCGCGGCTCGGCGCCGACGCGCTCGGCTTCAACTTCTGGCCGCAGTCGAGCCGGTACCTCGCGCCGGAGGCGGCCCGCGCCATCGTCGAACGGCTCCCGCCCTTCGTGACCCCGGTGGGGGTCTTCGTCGACCAGCCGCCGGAGGAGCTGCGGGCCGTCGCCGCCGCCAGCGGGGTGCGGATGCTCCAGCTCCACGGCGACGAGACGCCGGCCCAGGTCGCGGGCCTGCCCCTGCCGGTCCTGAAGGCCATTCGCGTGTCGGGACCGGTCCCGCTCGACCTCCTCGCCTCCTACGAGGTGGCGGCCTTCCTCCTCGACGCGCCATCGCGCGGCTTCGGGGGGAGCGGCCGGACCTTCGACTGGGAGCTGGCCGGGGACGCCGCCGAGCGGTACCGGGTGGTCCTGGCCGGCGGCCTCGATCCGGAGAACGTCGTCGCCGCCATCCGCGCCGTGCGGCCCTACGCGGTGGACGTGGCGAGCGGCGTGGAGTCCGCACCCGGGGTCAAGGACCCGGCCAGGCTGGCCCGCTTCATCGCCCGGGCCAAGGAGGCCGCTTGAGCCACCTCCCGGACGCCCGCGGCCACTTCGGGCCGTACGGGGGGCGCTACGTCCCGGAGACGCTGGTGCCGGCCCTCGACGAGCTGGAGTCGGCCTGGCGGACGGCGCGGGGCGACGGCGCTTTCCAGGCCGAGCTGGGCGAGCTGCTCACCCGCTTCGCCGGCCGCCCGACCCCGCTCGGGGAGGCGCGCCGCATGGGAGCGGAGGCCGGCGGGTGCCGGGTGCTCCTCAAGCGCGAGGACCTGTGCCACACCGGCGCCCACAAGATCAACAACACCCTCGGCCAGGTCCTGCTGGCCCGACGCATGGGCAAGCGCCGCATCATCGCCGAGACCGGCGCCGGGCAGCACGGGGTCGCCACCGCCACCGCCGCCGCCCTCTTCGGCCTCCCCTGCGACGTCTACATGGGCGCGCTGGACGTCGAGCGCCAGGCGCTGAACGTGTTCCGCATGCAGCTGCTCGGCGCGCGGGTGGTGCCGGTGCAGGCCGGCTCGCGCACCCTCAAGGACGCCATGAACGAGGCGATCCGCGACTGGGTCACCAACGTCCGGGACACCCATTACATCATCGGCTCGGTGGCCGGCCCCCACCCCTACCCGGCCATGGTGGCCGACTTCCAGTCGGTGATCGGGCGCGAGGCGCGCGCGCAGTGCCTGGACCTGGCCGGGCGGCTGCCCGACGCGGTGGTGGCCTGCGTGGGCGGCGGCTCCAACGCCATGGGGATCTTCGGGGCCTTCCTGGAGGACCCGGTCCGGTTGGTGGCCGTGGAGGCCGCCGGTCACGGGCTCGCGAGCGGGAAGCACGGCGCGTCGCTGGCGCGCGGGAGGCCGGGCGTGCTCCACGGCTCGCGCAGCTACGTGCTGCAGGACCGCGAAGGCCAGATCGCCGAGGCCCACTCCATCAGCGCCGGCCTCGACTATCCCGGCGTCGGCCCGGAGCTGGCCGCGCTCCGGGACTCGGGCCGCCTCACCCTCGCCCAGGCCACCGACGGCGAGGCGCTGAAGGCGCTGCAGTACCTGGCCCGCACCGAGGGCATCATCCCGGCGCTGGAGACCGCGCACGCCGTGGCCGAGGCGCGCAAGCTGGCCCGGGCGCTGGGCCGGCGCGGCCTGCTGGTCGTGAACGTCTCGGGGCGAGGCGACAAGGACGTGGAGCAGGTGCGCCGCGCGCTCTCCGATCGGCCGGCGGCCGGCGGCCGCGGGCGGTCCCGGCGCCGCCCGGCCCGGGCCCGCGGGAGCCGGCGATGAGCGTGGGCCGGGTCGCGGCCGCGTTCGAGGCCTGCCGGGAGCGCGGCGAGGCGGCGCTCGTCACCTACGTCATGGGCGGGGACCCGGACCTGGCCAGCTCGCGCGAGATGGCGCTGGCCTGCGCCGAGGGCGGCGCCGACCTGCTCGAGATCGGCATCCCCTTCTCCGATCCCATCGCCGACGGGCCCACCATCCAGGCCGCCGGCGAGCGGGCCCTCGCCGGCGGCGCCACCCTGGCGGGCGTCCTGGCCATGGCGGCGGAGGTGCGCCGCCGCACCCCGGTCGCCATCGCGCTCATGGGCTACGTGAACCCGGTGCTGGCCATGGGGGAGCGGCGCTTCCTCGACGCCTGCGCCGCGTCGGGAGTGGACGCGGTCATCCTCCCCGACCTGCCTCCCGAGGAGGCGGAGGAGTTCGGACGGCTGGCGCGCGAGCGCGGGGTGGGCACGGTGTTCCTGCTGGCGCCGACCTCGACCGCGGCGAGGCGCGAGGCCGCCTGCGCGGCCGCCTCCGGCTTCGTCTACTTCGTCTCGGTGACCGGCGTCACCGGCGCCCGGCGGGCCCTGCCGCGGGACCTCGGCGCCCAGCTCGCCGCGGTTCGGGCGTCGAGCCCGGTGCCGGTGGTGGTGGGCTTCGGCGTCTCCAGCCCGGCGCAGGCCCGGGCGCTGTCGCGGATCGCCGACGGGGTGGTGGTGGGGAGCGCCATCGTGGGCCGCATCGCCCGCGGTGGCACGCGCCGGGCCCGCGCCGAGCGGGTGCGCCGCTTCGTCCGCTCCCTCAAGTCGGCCATGCGACGCTAGTCGCCGTCCGGGAGCCGGTCGAAGGCGTCGGCGACCGCGGCGCGCAGCGCCTCCTGGTGCCACAGGACCGCCCCGACGTGCCCGGTGTCGAGCCAGCGCATCTCGCAGCCCCAGTGCTCGGCGATGCGCTGCATGTCGGCGGGCGCCACCACCCCGTCGCCGCGGTTCCCGACCACGACCGCGGCCCGCGGCTCGGCGGGCGGCGGCAGGGCGGTGACCGCGAAGGGCAGGAACCGCTCGCGCAGGGCGGCGCGCGCCTTCTCGGGACGCTCCCCCGGTCGCGTCAGCGCGTCCCAGCGCGGGTGGGTCGAGAGCAGGCCCTCGGTGAAGACCGTCGCCGGGCTGTTCGACGGCGCCATGGCCGCCACCGCCAGCGGGAAGGGCAGGCTCGCCGCCACCACCGCCGCCATCTGGCCCCCCATGCTGTACCCGGCCACGCCCACCCGCGGGTGGCCCTGCCCGCGGAGCCACGCGAGCAGCGCCCGCGCCTCGCGCACGGTGGCCGAGCCCATCACCACCAGGTCGGACACCGTCCGCACCGCCGCTCCGGGCTGGCCGGTGGGCCGGCGCTCGCCGTAGTAGGCGTTCTCCAGGATCAGGGCCGCGAGCCCCCGGCGCAGCAGGGGCCCGGCGAAGCGGGCCCGCGGGCCGAATCCCTGGTCGCCGGAGGCCGCCAGGTGGACGCACACCGCCCTCGGCTTGCCGGTCTCCGGCAGCAGCAGCTGGACGCGGGCCCGCCGGCCCTCCGCCGGGAGCAGCTGCTCGGGACTGTCGAACCAGCCGATCCGCACCCGCGCGCCGGAGCGGCGCTCCTCCCTCTCCCAGCGCACCTCGACGGGGTCGGGCGGCAGGCCCCGCAGCCGCTCGATGCGGCGCTCCTCGAGGACGCGGCGGTCGCCCCAGCCGCCGGCGAAGAACGGCTGCCGCGGCAGGGCCAGGTAGAGGGCGCGGTCGAGCCAGTGCACCCGCGCCGCGCCTCCTCAGGCGGCCAGCGGCCGACCGATGGCCCCGGCGATCACCGCCACCTGCCGCATCAGGGCGTGGAACTCCTCGGGGGTGAGCGACTGGTGGCCGTCGGAGAGCGCCTTCTCCGGGTGGGGGTGGACCTCGACGATGAGTCCGTCGGCCCCGGCCGCGATGCCGGCGCGGGCGATGGCCGGCACGTGCCGCCGGATGCCGATCCCGTGCGAGGGGTCCACGATCACCGGAAGGTGCGAGAGCGCCTTCACCACCGGGATGGCGTTGATGTCGAGGGTGTTCCGGGTCGCGGTCTCGAAGGTGCGGATGCCCCGCTCGCACAGCGCCACGTTCGGGTTGCCCTTGGCGACGATGTACTCGGCCGCCATGAGCCACTCGCGGATGGTGGCGGAGAGGCCGCGCTTGAGCATCACCGGCTTCCTCAGCTGGCCGAGCCGCTCCAGCAGCGAGTAGTTCTGCATGTTGCGCGCGCCCACCTGGAGCACGTCGGCGTAGTCGGCGACCAGCGGCACCGTCTCGGTGTTCATCACCTCGGTGACCACCTTGAGGCCGGTCTGCTCGCGCGCCAGGGCGAGGAGCTTCAGCCCCTCCTCGCGCAGCCCCTGGAACTCGTAGGGGCTGGTGCGCGGCTTGTACGCGCCGCCCCGCAGGAAGGTGGCGCCCGCCTTCTTCACCTCCTGGGCCGCCTCCAGCAGCTGCTCCTTCGACTCGACCGAGCAGGGGCCGGCCATCACGCAGATGGCCCGTCCGCCGATCTGGACGCCCCCGACGTCGATGACCGTGTCCTCCTCGCGGACCTCGCGGGAGACGAGCTTGAAGGGCTGCGAGACCCGCAGGGCGTCGGCGACGCCGGGCATGGACGAGAAGTCCTCGGGGTCGACCGCCGCGGTGTTGCCGATCACCGCCACCACCTTGCGCTCGGTGCCGACGATGGGGTGGGGGGTGAGCCCCAGCGACCGGATCTTCTCCACCACCGCCTGGAACTCGGCATCGGTGGCGTGGGGCTTCAGCGTGACGAACATCTCGGCTCCTCTCCTCGACGCAGGCTTCTAGACCGGCCGGCCGATGGCCCCAGCGATGACCCGCACCTGCGTCATCAGCTCGGCGAACTCGCCCGGGGTGAGCGACTGCTGTCCGTCGGAGAGCGCCTTCTCCGGGACGGGGTGCACCTCGACGATGAGCCCGTCGGCGCCGGCCGCCACCGCGGCCCGGGCCATGGCCGGGACGTGCCGGCGCAGCCCGATGCCGTGGGAGGGGTCGACCACCACCGGCAGGTGGGTCAGCGCCTTCAGCACCGGCACGGCGTTCAGGTCGAGCGTGTTGCGGGTCATGGTCTCGAAGGTGCGGATGCCGCGCTCGCACAGGGCCACCCGGTAGTTTCCCTGCGAGAGCAGGTACTCGGCGGCCATCAGGAACTCGCGGATGGTGGCCGAGGGGCCGCGCTTGAGCAGGATCGGCTTCTCGGACTTGCCCACCCGCCGCAGCAGCGAGAAGTTCTGCATGTTGCGGGCGCCGATCTGGAGGACGTCGGCGTACTCGGAGACGAGCGGCAAGTCCTCGACGTCCATGACCTCGGTCACCACCTTGAGCCCCGTCTGCTCCCGGGCCAGCGCCAGCAGCTTCAGGCCCTCCTCGCCGAGGCCCTGGAACTCGTAGGGGCTGGTGCGCGGCTTGTACGCGCCGCCCCGCAGGAAGGTGGCCCCGGACTCCTTCACCGCCCGGGCGGTCTCCAGGATCTGCTCGCGCGACTCCACCGAGCAGGGGCCGGCCATGACGCGGATGGCCGGGCCGCCGAGCGGGACGCCGCCGACGTCGATGACGGTGTCCTCCTCCTTCACCTCCCGCGACACCAGCTTCCACGGCTGCGAGACCCGGATGGCGTCGGCCACGCCCGGCAGGCCCTCGAACATGGCCGGGTCGAGCGCCCCCTTGTTGCCGGTGATGCCGATGGCGACCCGCTGGGCGCCCGGGATGGCGTGCGGGCTCAGCCCCAGCGAGCGGATCTTCTCCTCGACCGCGGCGATCTGCGCGGGCGTGGCCTGGGGCTTCATGACGACGAGCATCGGGAGGCGCCTTCCGGTTCGGGGGGGCGAAGCTTACCTCAAATGCCCGCAATCGCAATCGTCGCCGGGGGCGCCTGCCGCGCGGGCCGGCTCCCGCGGCGGCGGCCCGCTCAGCGGCAGATCGGCGTACCGCCCCGGGCCGCCTGCAGCGAGGCCCGGGAGTCGAGGAGGCCGCCGTCGGTCGACGGCGTGGTCTGCCCGCCGGCGCCGGCTCCGAACGCCATTCCGATCCCGTGGGCGCGAGCCACCTCGTCGGGGTGATCGAAGAGGTACTCCACCCGATTGTCCTTCCAGTGGCCGGACGCGTTCGCCTGGGTCGAGTTGCCGACCGGGATCTGCCACCACAGCACCGGCCGACCCACCGCCTCGGCCACCGCCGCCGCCCAGGCGAAGGCCTGGTGAAAGCTGGGAAGCGCCTCTCCGGCGCTCCACCAGGTGTTCATCCCGAGCGACTGGTAGTAGCCGGCGTCGCGGTCGCTCATGTCGGCGACGACGAAGTCGCCCTCGCCGGCGCCGCAGGCCAGGAGGAAGGCGCCGAGCTTGCGCCCCTCGGCGGCCACGTCCAGCGACGCGCTGCGGTTCATGAGCACGTCGATCCGGGTGCCCCACCCGGAGGCGTGCAGGCCGATGCGGGCCTTGGGCGCATATCGCCGCGCCATGTGGATCATGCAGCGGCCCAGGCCGGCCACCGATTCCTCCTCTCCGGCGCAGTCGGGGCTGGCCGAGGCCACCCGGGCGGGGATGGCGCGGGGGTCGGCGCCGACGTGCTCGGCGTAGCCCCAGAAGTCCGGCTCGACGTGGAGGAAGGCGGTGGCGGTCCCGATCCGCCCCAGCAGGAATCGCCAGTCGGCGAGGTAGCGCCGCATGAAGGCGAGGTCGTTGGCAGCGGCCACCTCCCCCGCGCCCTCGGCGGCGCCGCTGGCGGGAAGGATCAGGTAGTAGGTGAACATCGGGATCTGGCCGCGCCCGGAGGCGTCCGCGACGAAGGAGGTGACGAACTCGCCGGGCGGCCGGGAGAGGTCCTGCCAGCAGCCCCACCACTGGTCGTCGGCGCACGGCTGGGTGGCGTCGGCGATGGGGCCGGCCAGGTACTGGTAGCGCAGGTCGAAGGGCGCGTGCGCCACGTCGTCGGCGTAGCCCACGAGCAGGTGGTCCTTCCCCAGCGTCGCCAGCAGGTCGGAGCCGAGGCACCCGGCGCCGGACGTCGCCCCGCCGCCGGCGCCGCACGCGGCCAGGCCGGCGGCGAGGGCCGCCACCGCGAATCTGGAATGTTTCCCGACCACGGAGCGGAGTCTACCGGCCGCTCCGCGGCAGTCCAGGCGGAGCGGAACCCACATCCCGCCACATTGCGCCTCCGGAGGGGGGGGCCGGCTTCCTTCGGCCCGGCGGTCGCCTAGAATGCCGGCGTGCGCGACCGGCGGTGGGACCACCTCTACGAGCGGCAGCGGCAACCGGTGAAGGAGTTCGTCCTGGAGCGCTTCGCCGAGGAGCTGGCGCGGGAGCTCGACGCCTGGCCCCCGCCGTTCGTGGAATGGGTCGCGGAGGACCAGCGCACCCGCCACGCCGCCGGCGTCGCCCGCAAGCCACGCGAGGAGGTGGTGCGCCTCGCGCTCGAGATGGCGCGGCTCGACCTCGCCCGCGAGTTCGAGGCGGAGGAGCGGCTTCTCGAGCGGGAGCGGCCGCGGCTGCGGGCCCCGGAGGAGCCGGCGGCCGTGCACCTGCTGCTCCGCTTCCTCACCGAGAAGTGCCTGTCGCTCAAGGAGCACGCCGAGGCGATGCGGATCGCCCGGCCCGACCTGGTCGAGGCGCTGCGGGCGGTGGAGCGGCGGCTGTTCCGGGTGGTCGCTCCCTAGAGGCTCGGGCCCTCGACGATCCCTGCCCGCACCCGTTCCCGGTTACCATGTCGGCCGCCGAAGGAGTGGCGGCCCCTTCCGCTCCGGAGCACCCCGTGCCCACGTCGAGCCTGATCGCCCTGATCGACGACATCGCCAGCGTCCTCGACGACGTGTCGGTCCTCACCCAGATCGCCGCCAGGAAGACCGCAGGGGTGCTCGGCGACGACCTCGCCCTCAACGCACAGCAGGTCTCGGGCGTGCGCGCCAGCCGGGAGCTTCCGGTGGTCTGGACGGTGGCCAAGGGCTCGCTGGTCAACAAGGCGATCCTCGTGCCGGTGGCACTCGCGATCAGCGCTTTTGCGCCGTGGCTGGTGACGCCGCTGCTGGTGATCGGAGGCCTGTTCCTCTGTTACGAGGGCTTCGAGAAGGTCGCGCACCACCTCCTCGCCGCGACCGGCGAGGAGGCCTCGCACCAGGAGGCGCTGCACCGCGCGGTCCGGGATCCGTCGGTGGACATGGCTGCGTTCGAGAGGGAGCGGATCCGGGGCGCCATCCGGACCGACTTCGTCCTCTCGGCGGAGATCATCGTGATCACGCTCGGGACCGTCGCGGCGCAGTCCTTCGGCCTCCGGGTCGCGGTGCTGGTCGGCGTCGCGCTGCTCATGACGGCCGGCGTGTACGGCCTCGTGGCCGGCATCGTCAAGCTCGACGACCTGGGGATGCTCCTCGCCCGCCGACCATCCGACGGCTCGCTCGACCGGCTGCTGCGCGCGCTCGGCGGCGGCATCGTCGCGGCGTCTCCCTGGCTCATGAAGGCGCTGTCGATCGCCGGGACCGCCGCCATGTTCCTGGTCGGCGGCGGCATCCTCTCGCACGCGCTCCCGATCCTGCACCACGCGGCCC
>Ga0079037_100000184_pt1 | contig 24635 bp, 25 predicted proteins | sample Mud3Dept4metaG_FD_71479 | JGI IMG/M metagenome (GOLD analysis project Ga0079037, IMG submission 71479) | Freshwater wetland microbial communities from Ohio, USA, analyzing the effect of biotic and abiotic controls - Mud 3 Core 4 Depth 4 metaG | ecosystem: Environmental > Aquatic > Freshwater >... | reverse complement strand
GCGAAGGTATAGCTGGCGGCGACGGCGGTGGTGGCGGGACTGGTGCTGCTCACCGGGTTCCGAGGAGGCTGCGGAGGGCACGGGCACGACCCGGCCCGCATCGAGCGGGCCGTCGCCGCGCACCTCGAGGACGCCCTCGACGACCTGAAGGCCACCGGGCCCCAGCGCGCCGAGGTGGTGGCCCTCAAGGACCGGCTGCTCAAGGACGGTCAGGCGCTGGCCGCCGGCCAGCGCGAGGCGAAGCGGGAGCTCCTGGCGCAGTGGGACGCCGAGAAGCCCGACGCCGGCAAGGTCCACGCCCTGGTCGACGCCCGCGTCGACGCCCTGCGCGCCTTCGCCCACGAGGCGGCCGACGCCGCGCTCCAGCTGCACGGGATCCTCACCCCGGAGCAGCGGGCGCAGGTCTCCAGGAAGGTCCACCGGCGGGTGGACGACCGCTGAGGCCCCCGAATCGCGGCCCCGGGGCGGGCCCCCGGGCCGCGGAGGCCGCTATGATGCATGGGGTGACGCCGGCCGAGCCCATCCTGACCGCCCTCCTCGTCGAGGACGACGCCCGGCTGGCGGCCCTCACCGCCGAGTACCTGGAGGGGCACGGGGTGGTGGTGACCCGGGCCGCCGACGGGCGCCGCGGGCTGGAGGAGGCGCTGCGCCACCGATTCGACGTGGTGCTGCTCGACCTGATGCTGCCCGGGAAGGACGGGCTGGAGGTGTGCCGCGAGCTGCGCGCCCGCTCCGACGTCCCGGTCATCGTGCTCACCGCCCGCGGCGAGGAGGCCGACCGGGTGATGGGGCTCGAGCTCGGCGCCGACGACTACCTCCCCAAGCCCTTCTCGCCGCGCGAGCTCCTGGCCCGCATCCGGGCGGTGGTCCGGCGGGCGCGCGGGCAGGCCGGTCCGGCGCTGCGCGCGATCCGGGTGGGCCGTCTCGCCCTGGACCCGGCCTCGCGCCGGGCCACCCTGGGCGGCCGGGAGCTGGACCTCACCGGCTACGAGTTCGCGCTGCTCCACGCCCTGGCCTCGCGGGCCGGGCGGGTGCTGTCGCGCGAGCAGCTCATGGAGATGGCCGGCGGCAGCGCCGAGGAGGCCTTCGACCGCTCCATCGACGTCCACGTCTCCCGGCTGCGCCACAAGCTGGGCGACGACCCCCGCCACCCGCGCCTGCTGAAGACCGTCCGCGGAGCGGGCTACCTCCTGGTTGCCGAGGGCGAGGCGTGAGCCGCCGCCGGGGGCGCCCGCACCCGCGCCTCTTCTGGCGGGTGTACCTGAACGGCCTGCTGCTGCTCGTCCTGGTGGCGGTGGCGCTGGCGGCGGTGGGGGCGGCGGTGGGGCGCGGCCCCATGATGCGGAGCCCCGACCGGCTGGCCCTCTACGCCGCCGAGCGGGTGGCCGAGCTGCGCTCCGAGCCGGCGCGCCTGGCCTCCGAGCTGCAGCGGGCCCACGAGGCCTTCGGGGCCGAGCTGGCGGTTTACGGCGAGGGCGACCTGCTCCTCGCCTCCGGGGGCGCGCCCCCCCGGCCGCTCGGCCCCGAGGAGCGGGCCCGGCTCTCGGCCGGCCCGGTGCACCTCTCCGGCCGGCGCTGGGTGGTGGCGGCGCCGGTCCGCGGGGAGCCGCCCGCCTACCTCGTCATGTCGGGAAGCCTTCCGCCCCGCACCGTGACCCGCGCGGCCGCCTTCCTGGCGGCGGTGCTGGTGGCGCTGGCGCTGGCCTCGGTCCCGCTCGCCCGCGCCATCGCCGCCCCGCTCGAGAAGCTCAGCGCCACCGCGCGGGCCTTCGGCGCCGGCGACCTTTCGGTGCGCTCCGGCCTGCGCCGCCGGGACGAGGTGGGGGAGCTCTCGAGCGCCTTCGACGAGATGGCCGACCGCCTGGAGCGGCTGGTGCGATCGGAGCGGGAGCTGCTGCTCGCCGCCTCGCACGAGCTGCGGACCCCGCTGGCCCGCATCCGGGTGGCGGTGGAGCTCGCCGCCGAGGGCGACCCGGCGCGCTCCAGCCGCTTCCTGGGTGAGATCGCGGCCGACCTCTCGGAGCTGGAGCGCCTGCTCGAGGACATCCTGACCCTGGCCAGGCTCGAGGCGGCCGGGAAGCCGGCGGCAGCGGCGATGCCGCTCCGCCGCGAGCGCGTCGAGGGGGCGGAGCTCCTCGCGCGCGCCGCCGAGCGCTTCCGCGCCGCCCACCCGGAGCGGACGCTGGAGGTCGAGGTCGAGGGCCGGCTGCCGGCGCTGGAGGCCGATCCGGCCCTGCTCCGGCGCGCCCTGGAGAACCTGCTCGACAACGCCCGCAAGTACTCCGAGCCCGCCGAGCCGGTGACGCTGGCGGCGCGGGCCGAGGGCGAAGCGCTGCGGGTGGAGGTGCGGGATCGCGGCATCGGCATCGACCCGGCCGACCTGCCGCGGCTCTTCACCGCCTTCTTCCGGACCGACCGCAGCCGCGCCCGCGGGACCGGCGGGGTCGGGCTGGGGCTGGCCCTGGCGCGCCGCATCGTCGAGGCGCACGGCGGGACCATCGAGGCCGAGAGCGCACCCGGCTCCGGGACCACGGTGCGCTTCCGCGTGCCCGCGGCCCGCTGAAGGCCGGACGGGCCGCTACCAGACGTTGGCGCACTTGGGGCAGCGCGCCTGCCGGAAGAGGAAGTCCTTGGGCCGGTTGGCCTTGGTCCCGCAGAGCGGGCAGACGAGGTCGAAGAAGCGCAGGGCCGAGGCCCGGCCCAGCGCCAGAGAGGTCGCCAGCAGCGGGACCACCATGCCGAAGGCCACCAGCGCCACCAGCAGCCAGGAGGGGGGCGACCTCACCCAGGCGGCCACCAGCGAGGCGCCGAGCAGGATCCCGAGGACCAGGGTGAGGTAGCGGCCCCACAGCCAGGCGAGCCGGTAGCCGCGGAACACGCCCCACAGCAGCAGGGCGAAGACGGCGGCGGCGAAGGCGTACTGGGCAACGCCAACCGAGGACTGTGTCGAGAAGAGGAAGGCCAGCCCCGCCTGCACCGAGACGAACAGCAGCAGCGACAGCGCCGCGACGTGGATGCTGGCGGGCGTGCGGCCGCGCTCGGGGTCCATGGCCCGTCTCTTACTACGGGGTGGGCGGCGGCGGTACGGCTACTTCTCCTGCATGTGCGGGTACTCGAAGCGGGTGGGCGGGGCCAAGTTCTCCTTGATGGCCCGGGGCGAGACCCAGCGCAGGAGGTGGGCCAGGCTGCCGGCCTTGTCGTTGGTGCCGCTCTTCCTCGCCCCGCCGAAGGGCTGCTGCCCCACCACCGCGCCGGTGGGCTTGTCGTTCACGTAGAAGTTTCCGGCGGCGTCCTCGAGGGCCCGGCTCATCCGGGCGATGGCCTCCCGGTCGCGCGCGAAGACGGCGCCGGTGAGGCCGTAGGGCGAGGTGGCGTCGCACAGCTCCAGCGCCTCCTCCAGCCGGGCGTCGGGGTAGGGGAAGACGGCCAGCACCGGGCCGAAGATCTCCTCCTGCATGAGCGGGTGGTGCGGGTCGCGCGTCTCGACCAGCGTGGGCTCGACGAACCAGCCCACCTCGGGGAAGGCCCCGCCGCCGGCCACGATCCGGACGTCGGGCGAGGACCGCGCCCGGTCGACGTGGCGCCGGACCTTCTCGAAGGCGGCCCGGTCGATGAGAGCCCCCATGAAGTTGGTGAAGTCCTCGACGTCGCCCATGCGGATGGCCGCCATCATGGCGACCAGCCGCTCCCGGACCGCCGGCCAGAGGCTCTCGGGCAGGTAGGCCCGCGACGCGGCGGAGCACTTCTGGCCCTGGTACTCGAAGGCCCCGCGCACCAGCGCCACGGCGAGGGCGTCCGGGTCGGCGGAGGGGTGGGCGAACACGAAGTCCTTGCCCCCGGTCTCGCCGACCAGGCGGGGGAAGCTCCGGTAGCGCGGCAGGTTCGCGGCCACCGCCCGCCACAGATCCTGGAACACGGCGGTGGACCCGGTGAAGTGCACCCCGGCGAGCGCCGGGCTCGAGAGCGCCGCCTCGGCCACCGCGCCGCCGGGCCCGGGAACGAAGTTGACGACGCCCGGCGGAAGGCCGGCGGCCTCGAGCAGCCGCTGGATCTGCCAGGCCGAGTAGACGGCGGTCGAGGCCGGCTTCCACACCACCGCATTGCCGAGCAGCGCCGGCGCGGTCGGGAGGTTGGCGGCGATGGAGGTGAAGTTGAAGGGAGTGACGGCCAGCACGAAGCCCTCGAGGGCCCGGTACTCCATCCGGTTCCACTGGCCGGGGGGCGAGATGGGCTGCTCGGCCTGGAGGCGGTCGCCGAAGTGCACGTTGAAGCGCCAGAAGTCGGCCGTCTCGCAGGCGGCGTCGATCTCGGCCTGGAAGACCGTCTTCGACTGCCCGAGCATGGTGGCGCCGTTCAGGGTGGCGCGCCACGGGCCGGAGAGCAGCTCGGCGGCCCGGAGGAAGACGGCGGCGCGGTCGGACCAGGAGGCGGCCGCCCAGTCGCGCCGCGCGGAGCGGGCGGCCTCCACGGCAGCGCCCACCTCGGCCGGGCCGGCCTGGTGGAAGCGCGCCAGCAGGTGGCCGTGGCGGTGGGGCAGCCGCAGCTCGCCGAGGCGCCCGGTCCGCACCTCCCGCCCGCCGATGACGAGCGGGATCTCCATCTCCTGACCGCGCAGCTCGGCCAGGCGGGCCTTGAGGACCTTCTTCTCGGGCGAGCCGGGCCCGTAGCCGAGGATGGGCTCGTTGCGGGGCTCGGGGACGCGGACGTGACCGCTGGCCATGGGGGGCCTCCCATCTCCGGAGAGGATAAGCCCGGGCGCGGCCGAGCCGACGGAAGTGCCCCGCCCGGTACGCCGGAGGGTCGATGCCACCCCGTGAAGGGAGAGCCCAAACGGGCCATACCCGATCAGGTCGAAGGCGTTAGGCTTGGAGGCTCAATCCACGCGCCGCAGCCATCGCGAAGGGGGCGGCGCCCAAGGGAGGAATGCATGATCGCCAGGAAGCTCCTCGGAAGCGCCGTCGCCCTTCTCGTCCTCGCCGCGGGCAGCAACGCCTGGGCCGCCGGCAAGACCTACCAGGTGACCGGCCCGGTGGTGGAGGTCAGCGACACCTCCATCGTGGTGATGAAGGGCAAGGACAAGTGGGAGCTGGCGCGGACCCCGGAGACCAAGGTGACCGGCGACCTCAAGAAGGACGCCAAGGTGACCATCGAGTACACCATGACGGCGAAGACCGTCGAGGTGAAGGCCGAGAAGGGAAAGGCCAAGAAGTAGGGTTTCGAGGCTCGCGGCGCTCGGGGGCGGGCGAGAGCCCAGCCCCGACGCCGTCCGTCCGTCCGCGAGAGACAAGGGAGGTGAGTCATGGCGATGGTCGATCCGTCGAAGGCGGCAGCGAGCGCCAAGGGCATGGCAGGCGAGTTCAAGGCCTTCCTGGTGAAGAACAACGTCCTGGCGCTGGCGGTGGGCGTGGTCATCGGCGGCGCGGTGGGCAAGGTGGTCTCCGGCATCGTCGACGACGTCATCATGCCCATCGTGGGCGTGGTCCTGCCGGGCGGCGACTGGCGCAGCGCCCAGCTGGTGCTGTCCGGCCAGAACGCCATCAAGTACGGCGACCTGGTGGGCCGCCTCCTCGACTTCGTCATCGTGGCGGCGGTGGTGTTCGTCATCCTCAAGGCCTTCATCAAGGAGGCGAAGCCGCCTCCGGCGCCGCCCACCAAGACCTGCCCGCAGTGCCTGGAGACGATCCCCGAGGCGGCCAAGAAGTGCCGGGCCTGCGCCTCGGCCGTCTAGCCCGATCCGCGGCAACCGGTTCCCGGCCGTCGCGCCGCCTCCGGCCTGCGCCTGGCGCGGCGGGCCGGGCGGAGCCCGTCACTCCGGCTGCCCCGGCTCCTCGTCCCGCGCCAGCCCGTGCTTGCGCAGCTTGTCGTGGAGGGTGACGCGGGAGATCCCCAGCGCCCGGGCCGCCTCGCTGCGGTTCCCTCCCGCCGCCCGGAGCGCCTCGACGATCAGCGCCCGCTCGAAGGCCTCCACCCGGGGCCGGAGCAGGCCGGTCGCCGGGACGCTGCGCTCGGGGCCGGGCCCAGGCAGGAGCGACAGGTCGAGCTCGCCGTCCGCCGACAGCGCCACCAGGTTCTCCAGGGCGTTCTCCAGCTCCCGCACGTTCCCCGGCCAGGCGTAGGCCGCCAGCCGGTCGAAGAGCGCCGCCGGCACGTGCAGCGGCGCCGGGCCGTACCGCTCGGCGAAGCGGGCCAGGAAGTGGCGGGCCAGCAGCGGGATGTCCTCCGGCCGCTCCCGCAGGGACGGGACCCGCAGCTGGACCACGTTGAGCCGGTAGAAGAGGTCCTCGCGGAAGGCGCCCCGCCCCACCGCCTCCTTCAGGTCGCGGTGGGTGGAGGCGATGATCCGCACGTCGACGCGCCGCGACCGCTCCTCGCCCACCGGGCGGACCTCGCCCTCCTGCAGCACCCGGAGCAGCTTCCCCTGCAGGCCCGGGGCCAGCTCGCCCACCTCGTCGAGGAGCAGGGTGCCGCCGTCGGCCTCGCCGAAGAGGCCCGGCCGGGCCCGCACCGCGCCGGTGAAGGCGCCGCGGGCGTGGCCGAAGAGCTCGGCCTCGGCCAGCTCCTGGGTCAGCGCCGCGCAGTTGAAGCGGACGAAGGCCCGGTCGGCCCGCCGCGAGGCCCGCACGATGGCCTCGGCCACGCGCTCCTTCCCGGTGCCGCTCTCGCCGGTGACGAGGACCGTGACGTCGCGAGGCGCCACCCGCGCCACCCGCTGGGCCAGCTGGCTCATGGCCGGCGAGGCGTAGACCATGGTCCGCGACAGGGCCAGCTCGCCCGCCAGCCGCTCGTTCTCGGCCGCGAGCCGCACCGCCTCCACCGCCCGCCGCACCACCGCCAGGAGCTCGTCGTTGTCGAAGGGCTTGCGGAAGTAGTCGTAGGCCCCGGCCTTGATGGCCTCGACCGCCTGGCGCTCCGACCCGTGGGCGGTGATGACCACCACCCGCGGCGCCGGGCTGCGGGCCGACAGTCGCCGCAGCAGCTCCATCCCGTCGAGCCGCGGCATGCGCAGGTCGGTCACCACCAGCGAGAACCCGCCTGCCTCCACCCGCTCCAGCGCCTCGGCGCCGTCGGCGGCCTCCTCCACCTCGAGCTGGGCCGACTCCAGGATCTCGCGGAGCGTGTAGCGGACGCCCGGGTCGTCGTCGACCACCAGCACCCGCGGCATCAGGCCGCCTCCCCGGCCGCCGCCGGTCCGGGCAGCCGCAGCACCGCGGCGCAGCCGCCGCCGGGCCGCGACGAGATGGAGACGTCGCCGCCGTGCTGCCGCGCCAGGGCGCGGGCCACGGTGAGGCCGATCCCCGAGCCGCGCGGCTTGGTGGTCACCCCTGGCTCGAAGACCCGGAGGCCGAGCGACGGATCCAGCCCCGGGCCGCGGTCCAGCACCGCCAGCCGGGCGCCGCCGTCCCCGTCCGCCGCCACCTCGATCTCCACCGCCGCGCCCGCCGGGCTCGCGTCCAGGGCGTTCTGCACCAGGTTGATGAGCACCTGGCGCACCTTGCGCGGGTCGCAGCGCGAGGCCGCCTCGCCCGCAACCTCGAGGCGGATGCTCCGCTCCTGGGCCATGCCCTCGTGCAGCGCCGCCACCTCCCGGGAGAGGGCGAGGAGGTCCACCCGACCCAGCGCCAGCGGCACGAGCGGCCGGGAGTAGTTCAGGAACTCGTCGAGGATGCCCTGCATCCGGTCGACCTCCCGGCGCAGCACGGCCAGGCGCTCGCCGGCCTTCCCCCCGGCGAGGTCCCGGGCCAGCAGGCCGGCGAGCCCCTTCACGCTGGCGAGCGGGTTCTTGAGCTCATGGGCGATCTCGGCCGAGAGGGCCGACAGCTCCTCGGCGCGCTCGCCGTGGGCCCGCAGCGACTCCTGCTGGGCCCGGAGCGCCTTGCGCACCATGCCGTCGAAGGCCATCCGCACGGCGCGGCCGGCGGCGGTGCCGGCCACCACCAGGACCGCCAGGGTGCCCGCCAGGGTCCAGGCCCGGGCGGCCGCGTCGGGCGGTCCCCAGGCCGCGAGGTGGACGGCGGCGACCAGGTCGCCGCGCGCCAGGATGGCCATCCCCAGGATGGCCGACACCTGGAAGCCGGCGAAGGCGAAGAGCAGCGGCGGGGGGATGAAGATCCCGAACACCACCGCCAGCGGGATGGCCACCAGCAGGAAGGGGCTCTGCAGCCCCCCGGAGGCCAGCGCGATGAGGATCTGGCCCACCGCGCCCGCCCCCAGGTTCAGGGCCACCGAGTGGCGGCCGATGCCGTGCCGCCGGAAGCGGATCGCCTCGACCAACGAGAAGGCGAAGAGCCCCCCGATGATGGCGAGCAGGAGGGCCCGCCGCCCCGGGCTTGGGTCGAGGAAGGCGGCCCACGCCCCCAGGGCGATCATGGCCGGGACGAAGACCAGGCGCGCCCCCACCATGTGGCCGAAGAGCCGGGAGAGCTCCTGGCGCTGGATCTCCTCGAAGCCAGGGGGAGGGGGCAGGGCCATGTCGGACCGCGGATCGCCGCAGTCCAGCAGGATACGCCCCAGCGCGCTCCGGCGCACGCCGCTTCCCTCCCGGTTCAAGGCAGGCGGCCCACCGCCCGGTCGAGCGCCGCCAGCGCCCCGCCCAGGCGGGCCCCGGCGTCGGCCACCTGGACCTCGGCGGCGAAGAGGACCTCGTTGGCGCTGAGCACGTCGAGGCTCGAGGCGATCCCCTCCTCGAAGCCGCGGCGCGCCGAGGCGGCGGCCTCGGCCGCGGTGTCTCGCTCCTTGCGGGCGAGCCCGAGGCGGGTCCGCGCCACCTCCACGTCGCGGGCGGAGTTCTGGACCTCCTGCACCACCTGGAGGCGGGTCTGGGTGTCGGCCGCCCGGGCCTGGTCCGCCTGCGCCTCGGCCTGGCGCGCCCGGCCGTAGCGCCAGCCGCCGTCGTAGAGCGTCCAGGTGAGATCCACCGTCACCTGCCAGCCCTCCTTCTGCCCGGTGGGGAAGGGCACGCTCTGCGCGAAGGCGCTGCCGGAGGCGGAGATCTGCGGCGCGATCCGCCACAGGGCGGCGGAGGCCTGCTTCTCGTAGGAGCTCACCAGCAGCGCCTGGGCCTTGAGCTCCGGCCGCTGGTCCAGCGCTTCGCGGGTGAGGCCCTCGATGTCGCTCGCCGCCGGGGGCTGGGGCGCCGGCATGGCGATGCGCACCGGCTCGGAGCGGCCCAGCAGCACGCCCACCGCGATCCGGGCGCGCGAAGTCTCGGAGAGGGCCTGGACCAGGTCGCTCTCCCGGCGGGTGGCCGAGGTCTCGGCCTGGTACACGGAGAGCGGGGTGGCGGTGCCCACCTGGACCTGGCGGCGGGCGCTCTCCGCCTGGGAGCGGGCCGCGGCCACCGCCCTCTCCGAGGCGGCGACGATCTCCTCGCCGGCCCAGGCCAGCCAGGCGGTCTGCAGCAGGGCGGCCCGCACCGTGAGCCGGGTGGCGTCGGTGGCGGCCGCCGCCGACAGGGCCGCGTCGCGCGAGGAGGACAGCGAGAACCAGGAGTCCGGGACCACCAGCGGGACGCGCAGCGAGGCGGCCCCGTTCCAGGCCTGGAGCGGCTGGATGTAGATCGGCTCGAAGGTGCCGACCCCGGTCGGCCTGAGGAAGACCGCCTCGGCGCTGTTGCGGGTGTAGCTGCCGCTCGCCGCCAGCGCCGGGAGGAGCGGCGCCGCCGCCTGGCGGACCACCCCCAGCGCCTCCGCCGCCCGCGCCCGGGCCTGCTCCAGCGTCGGGTTCTTCCGGTCCAGCTCGGCGAGCGCCTGCTCCAGCGAGAGCGTCACCGCCCGGGGCATGCCCTGCAGGGCCGGCGTCCCCGCGGGGCCGGCCGGGAGCGGCGGCGAAGCGGGCGAGGAGCCGGCCGTCGCACCGAGAGCGAGGAGGATGGCGGCGAGAGCGTTCATGTCTGTCCCCTGGGCGCGCGGCGCCGGAGGGACCGGCAGCAAGGAAGGTGCCGCGCGGCCGGGCCGGGGGAGCGGCCCGTCTTTCCTGGGGCCGCCTCGAGCGCCCGCGCGCAGGCCGTAAGGCTTTCCGAACGAGGTGTCGGAAATCCTTACGCCCCGACGGCGCCGGCCGGACCTCACCGCCCGAAGCCCTCGATTCCGCTGGCGAGCGCTGGGCCCGCTGCCGGCACGCTCCTGGCACCATTCCCGACCGGGCCCGCCGACCCTCGCGGGCGAGGAGCGATCGCATGCGCCGGGTGGCCATCATCACCGTCGTCGTGGTGCTCCTGCTCGTCGGCCTGCTGGCGATCCGGATGCGCCACCAGGCCGCGGCGCTGAATGCGCCGCCGGGCGGGTCGGGGGAGATCGAGGGGACCGACGTGTTCCTCTCGGCCCGCATCACCGCGCGCCTGTCCGAGCTGCCCGTTCCCAAGGGCCGGCCGGTCAAGGCCGGCGAGGTGGTGGCCAGGCTGGACTGCTCCGATCAGGAGGCGGCGCTCCAGGAGGCCGAGTCGCGGGCGGCCGCGGCGCGGGCCCAGGCCATCGCCGCTGCGGCGTCGGCGGACGCCTCGAGGCGCAACCAGGAGGCGGCCGTGGCCGCCCAGGCCGCCGCCCGGGCGCAGGCGGAGGCGCTGGTGGCGCAGCGGGACGCGGCGCTCCGCCAGGCGAAGCGCTTCGAGGCCCTCCCGGAGGACGTCTCGGTGTCGAGCCGGGACCAGACCCGCGCCGGCGCCGAGGGGTTGGTGCGCCAGGCCGAGGCGGCGGAGGCCCAGGCCCGGGCCAGCGCGCAGCAGGCCCGCGCCGCGGCGGAGGCCATCCGCGCCTCCGGGGCGCAGGCGGTGGCGGCCGAGGCCACCGCCAAGGCGCTCCAGGACGCGGCCCGCCGATCCCGGCTGCTCGCCGACGAGTGCGTGGTGCGCGCGCCGCGAGACGCGGTCCTCGACGACCTGCCCCATGAGGTGGGGGAGCTGGTGCCCACCGGCCAGCCGCTGGCCAAGCTGGTGGACCTTGCCGAGGTCAAGGCGACCTTCTACCTCCCCAACGCCGAGGTGGCGGCGGCCCGGCCCGGGCAGAAGGCCATCGTCGTCGCCGACGCCTGGCCGGACCGGAAGTTCGAGGGGGTGGTGGCCACCGCCTCGGTGAAGGCCGAGTTCACACCCCGGAACATCCAGACGCGCACCGACCGCGACCGGCTGGTCTACCCGGTGGAGGTGCGGCTCAAGAATCCCGACGGCGCCCTCCGGCCGGGCATGCCGGTGCAGGTGTCCCTCCCGCGGGAGAGGTGATGCAGCCCACCCTCGAGGGGCGGGAGATGGCGAAGCGCTTCGGCGAGGTGGAGGCGCTCGCCGGCATGTCCTTCGCCGTCCGGCCGGGCGAGCTCTACGGGCTGGTCGGCCCGGACGGCGCCGGCAAGACCACCGCCATCCGCGCGCTGGCCGGCCTGCTCGACCTCGACTCCGGGGAGGCGCGGGTCCTCGGGCTCGACCCGGCCCGGGGCGACAGCGAGGTCCGCGAGGGGCTGGGCCTGCTCCCCCAGCAGTACAGCCTGTACCGGGACCTCACCGTCTGGGAGAACCTCAAGTTCTTCGCCCGGCTCTACGTGCTGCCGAGGGCGGTCTTCCGACGGCGCGCCGAGCGGCTCCTCGCCATCACCCGCCTCGACCGCTTCCTCGACCGGCGCGCCGACGCGCTCTCCGGCGGCATGTACAAGAAGCTGGCGCTGGCGGCGGCTCTGCTGCACGAGCCGCGGGTGCTCCTGCTCGACGAGCCCACCAACGGCGTCGACCCGGTTTCCCGCCGGGAGCTGTGGGCGCTGCTCCACGAGTTCGTCCAGGGAGGGATGGCGATCCTGGTCTCCACCCCCTACATGGACGAGGCGGAGCGCTGCGACCGGGTGGGGCTCGCCTACCGCGGCAGCTTGCTGCTCGAGGGCGAGCCGGGCGCGCTGCTCGCCGCCTTCGACCAGGAGGCCTTCGAGGTGGTGGGCGGGGAGCGGAGATTCGTCGAGGAGGTCCTGTCCGGCCACCCCGACGTGCGCGCCGTCTCCCCGGCCGGCTCCCGCCTGCGGGTGGGGCTGGCGGCCGGCTCGCGCGACCGGCTCGCCGGAGCACTGGGGCCGCTCGGGGCGGAGCTCCGGCGGGTGGCTCCGACCTTCGAGGACCTGTTCCTGTCGCGGCTGCAGCGGGAGCGGTCGTGAGCTCCTCCCTGGCCATCGAGGCCCGGGGCCTCACCCGGCGCTTCGGGAACTTCACCGCGGTCGACGGGGTGACCTTCCACGTCGGCAAGGGCGAGATCTTCGGCTATCTGGGAGCCAACGGAGCCGGGAAGTCCACCACCATCCGCATGCTCATCGGCCTGCTCGCCCCCTCCGGTGGCGAGGCGCAGGTGGCTGGCCACGACGTGGGCCGGGACCCGGAGGGGGTGAAGGGCTCCATCGGCTACATGTCCCAGAAGTTCTCTCTCTACCTGGACCTGCCGGTCCGGGAGAACCTGCGCTTCTTCGGCGGAGCCTACGGCCTGTGGGGCGCCGAGCTCTCGCGGCGCGCCGACGAGGTGCTCGAGCTCACCGGCCTCGCCGAGTTCCGCGACGCACCGACCGGCTCGCTGCCCGGAGGGATCCGGCAGCGGCTGGCGCTCGGCAGCGCGGTGCTGCACCGCCCCCCCATCGTCTTCCTCGACGAGCCCACCGCCGGCGTCGACCCGGTGGCGCGCCGCGGCTTCTGGCGCCTCATCCGCGACCTGGCCGACGCAGGCACGACCGTCTTCGTCACCACCCACTACCTCGACGAGGCGGAGTACTGCCACCGCATCGGCCTGATGGCCGACGGGCGGCTGGTGGCGCTCGACACGCCGGAGGCGCTGAAGCGCACCTGGGTGCCCGACCGCGTGCTGGTGGCGCGCGGCCGGAACCTGGACCAGGCGGCCGCCGCCCTGCGTGCCGAGCCCGGGGTGCGCGCCGCCGAGCCGTTTGGTGCCGCACTCCACCTGCGGGTGGACCCGGCCCGCTGGGACGCCGTGGCCGTCGGGGCGGCCCTGGCACGGGGAGGGGCGGTCGCGGTGGCGGTGGAGGAGTCGGAGCCTTCTCTGGAGGACGTGTTCCTGGCGGTGGCCGGCGGCGCCGGGACCGAGATCCAGGGGGAGGCCGGGTGAGCGCCGCCGCGGGCAGGCTCCGCCGCTTCGCGGTCCGGGTCGGCGCCATGGCCTGGAAGGAGATCCTCCACGTCCGCCGCGACCCGCGCACCCTGGTCCTGGCGCTGATCATGCCGGTGGTGATGCTGCTGCTCTTCGGCTACGGCGTCAGCTTCGACCTGGAGCGCATCCCGCTCGCCATCTCGGACCAGGACCACACCGAGGCCTCCCGCCGGCTGGCCCGGGCCTACGTCGCGGCCAACGAGTTCGCACCCGCCGGCGGCGCCGGGGCCGAGGAGGCCCTCACCCTCTTCCGCCGGCGCGAGGCGCGGGCGATGCTGGTGCTGCCGCGGGGCTACGGGCAGGAGCTGGCGCGCGGCGGCCCGGCTCGCGCCCAGCTGCTCGTCGACGGCGCCGACCCGGTGACCGCCACCCAGATCCTCTCCAAGTCGGACGCCATCGCGCTCGGCGAGACCCGGCGAATGGCCGAGGCCTCCGGGGCGGCCGTGGCTCCCCCGATCCAGGTGAAGCTGTGGATCCGCTACAACCCCGAGGCCCGCTCGGCGGTGTTCATCGTCCCGGGGATGGCCGCCTACCTCATGGCCATCGTGGCAGTGCTGCTCACCGCGCTGACCATCGCCGGCGAGTGGGAGCGCGGCTCGATGGAGCAGCTGTTCGCCTCGCCGGTGGGCCGGCTGGAGATCGTGCTCGGCAAGCTCCTGCCGTACCTCGGGCTCGGGCTGCTGCAGCTCCTGCTGGTGCTCGCCGTGGGGGCCGGCGCCTTCGACGTCCCCATCCGCGGCAGCATCTGGCTGGTGGTCCTGGCGGGCCTTCTGTTCCTGGCCGGGATGCTGGGGCAGGGGCTCTTCATCTCGGTGGTGGCCAGGAGCCAGCTGGTGGCGACCCAGGCCGGGACGCTCTCCTCGCTGCTCCCTTCCATGCTCCTCTCCGGGATGCTGGTCCCCATCGAGAACATGCCGCTGCCGCTGCGGCTCCTGTCCCGGATCATCCCGGCCCGGTACCTGGTGGACGCGCTGCGCCAGGTGCTGCTCAAGGGAAACGGGATCGAGGGGATCTGGAAGGACCTCCTGTGGATGCTGGGCTTCGCGGTGGTGGTGCTCGGGCTCGCCACCGTGCGCTTCAAGCGGAGGGTGGCGTGAGCCGGGCCGCACCGGTGCGCCGGCGGCGGGCGCTGGTCCAGTACGCAGCGGTGGTGCGCAAGGAGGTCCTGCAGACCATCCGCGACCGGCGGATCATGTTCATGCTGGTGATGGCGCCCTTCATCCAGACGGTGGTGCTCGGGTTCGCAGTCGACTTCGACGTGGACCGGGTGCCGACGGTGGTGGCCGACGGGGACCGCAGCCCGCTGAGCCGGGAGCACGTTCGCCGGGTCCTGGCCGACGGGACGCTGCGCTTCGCCGGGACCGCGCCCAGCGCCGAGGTGGGGGTGGCGGGCCTGGACGCCGGCGAGGCGGCGGCGGTGCTGGTGATTCCGCCCCGCTTCGCGGCCGACCTGGCCGCCGGGCGGCCCGCCGAGGTCCAGGTGGTGCTCGACGGCACCGACCCCAACCGTTCCAACGTGGCCGGCGCGGCCGTGGCGCGCTACTTCGGGGAGGAGGGCCGGAGGGCCGCCGAGTCCGCTGCGCGCGCCGCCGGGCTGGCGGTGCCGGCGCGCATCGAGGTGACGCCGCGGGTCTTCTTCAACCCGAGCCTGAAGACCGCGCCCTACGTCATCCCCGGCATCGCCGCCATGCTGCTGGTGGTGGTCACCACCATCGTGACCGCCATGGGGCTCTCCCGCGAGCGGGAGCAGGGCACCCTGGAGCAGGTGGCGGTCACGCCCATCCCGCCGGCCTGGCTGCTGGCCGGCAAGATGACCCCCTTCGTCTTCATCGGGTTCTTCGACGTGCTGCTGCTCATCGCCTCGGGCGTCTGGGTCTTCGACGTCCCGCTGCGGGGAAACCTGGGGGTGCTGGCGCTCGGGACGCTCGTCTACCTGCTCTCCACGCTGGGGGTGGGGCTCCTGGTCTCCTCCATCTCCACCACCCAGCAGCAGTCCTTCCTCGGGGGCCTGCTGTTCACGCTGCCGGCGGTGATGCTCTCCGGGATCATGACGCCCATCGACGCCATGCCGCCCTGGATGCAGGCCATCACCCTGCTGAACCCGCTGCGCTACTACCAGGAGCTGGCCCGCGCCAATCTGATGAAGGGGGCGGGCCTCGCCGACGTGTGGCCGCAGCTCCTGGCGCTGCTGGCCTTCGGCGTCGCCATCTTCGGCCTGGCCACCGTCCGCTTCCGCAAGCGGCTCAAGTGAGGTGCGCCGCTAGAGCTTGCGGTGCTTCAGCGCCGGCAGCTCCCGGCGCACCTGCTCGAGGCGCTCCCGCCGGAAGGGGGCGACGCATACCCCCTCGCCGTCCGGGCAGCGCGCCAGCACCACCCCCCACGGGTCCACGATCATGGCGTTGCCGAAGGTGACGCGGCTGGCGGAGTGGCGGCCCACCTGGGCCGGGGCCATCACGTAGGCCAGGTTCTCGATGGCGCGGGCCCGGATGAGGACCTCCCAGTGGTCCTTCCCGGTGAAGAGGGTGAAGGCGGCCGGGATGGTGATCACCTCCGCGCCCAGCACCGCCAGCGCCCGGTACAGCTCCGGGAAGCGGAGGTCGTAGCACACGGTGAGGCCGATGCGGCCGAGCGCGGTCGAGGCCAACACCGCCTTGTCCCCCGGGACCACCGTCTCCGATTCGGCGTAGCGGGCCCCGTCGGGGATGTTCACGTCGAAGAGGTGGATCTTGCGGTAGGCCGCCGCGATGGATCCGTCGTCGGAGACGAGGACGCTGGTGTTGGCCGTCTTCCCCGGGTCGTCCACCCGCTCGGCGATGGACCCGGCCAGCACGAAGATGCCCCGGGCGCGCGCCACCTCCCGGAGCGCCGAGACGGTCGGGCCATCCAGCGTCTCGGCGCCGTGGATCCGCTCCTCGTCCCGACCCATGAAGGCGAAGTTCTCGGGCAAGCCCACCAGCTTCGCACCCAGGTCGGCGGCCTCGTTGGTCAGGCGCAGCGCGGTGGCGAGGTTGCGGGCGCGGTCGCCGGTGGAGGTCATCTGGACGGCGCCGAGGAGGTACGTGGAAGGCGGCGGCATCGAACCCATGTACCACAGCCGAAGGACCCCGTGACGCGCTGCGCGGAAAGAACGAGCCCCTCGAATTGGCCCCGGTTCGTGTAGACTCCGTCCGCCGCATGCGCCGCTTCTACACCACCTACGAGGCCGCCCACCTTCTCGGCGTCTCGCTCCCCACGGTGGTCAACTGGATCAAGGCCCGCCGCCTCAAGGCGCACCGGACGCCGGGCGGCCACCGCCGCATCGCCCGGGAGGACCTGGCGGCCTTCATGCTTCGCCACGGCATTCCCGTGCCGAGCGATCTCGGCGACGCGATCGCCTCGCCGCGCAAGGCGCTGGTGCTCGGCGAGCCCGGGCCGGCGCGCGAGGGAGCGCTGCGCCAGCTGGCCGAGATCGGCTTCGCGGTGGAGAAGGCCTCCCACGGCTTCCCGGCGGGAGCGGCCGCGGCGCGCTTCCGGCCCGACGTGGTGGTCCTGCTCGCCGCCGATCCCGACGGCGGCGACACCTTGCGCGGCCTGCGGGCCGACCCGGAGCTGTCGGGAGTCCCGGTGCTCGGCATCGGGGCGGCCGACTGGCTGGCCCGCCTTCGCGCCGGCGGCTGCGCGGCGGCGCTGGCCCGGCCCCTCGTCGAGGGGGCGCTCTCCGGCGCCCTCGCATCGGCCCTCTCGCTGGCGCCGGCCGTCGGCCGCGGCGGGCGCTGACCGGCGAGACGCCGGTTTGATGCCGGGGGAGCCCGCCGTTAGACTCGGGAGGAGGCGCCGACGCCGCCCGAGGCCACTCCTTGCCGCTCCTCCACACCGCTCTCCTCCTCGCCGCCTTCGCCGCCGGCCAGCCCGCGCCGCCGGTCGATCCGGAGGCCATGGGGGAGGCCTCCCGGGCCGACTCGACGGGGAAGGTCGCCTCGGCGCAGGCCTACGCCCACTACCTGCGGGCGCGGCAGGCCGAGATCCGTGGAGACTTCCGCGCCGCCGCCGAGGAGCTGCAGCAGGCGCTGGCCCACGATCCGGCGAGCCCGCAGCTGCGCCTTTCCCTGGCGGAGGTGCTGGCCCGGCTGGCCCGGCTGCCCGAGGCCGAGGCGGAGGCCCGCCGGGCGCTCGCCTCCGACCCCCAGGGGGCTGCGGCGGCCGAGGCCCACCTGCTGCTCGGAAAGCTGGCGGCGCTGCAGCGGCAACGGGACCGCGCGCGCACCGAGCTCCTGGAGGCGATGCGGGCGGAGCGCGCGCTGGCAGCGGCTGCCCCCGAGCGCGAGCGCGGCGTGAACCCGGAGCCGTGGCGCCTGCTCGGGGAGCTGCAGCTCGAGGCCGGCGACGAGGCCGGGGCGTCCAAGACCTTCGAGGAGCTGTCGGCGCTGCTCCCCGGCGAGGTGAGCGGGCTGCGGGAGATGGGCCGGATCTACCTGGAGCGCCGCGACTACGCGCGGGCGGAACGCTATCTGCGCCGCGCCCTGGAGCGGGCGCCCTCGGACGAGGAGTCGTGGCGCAAGCTGGGCCAGCTCGAGGAGGCGCGGCGGCGGCCCGAGGAGGCGCGCAAGGCCTACGAGGCGCTCCTGCGCGCCGACCCGGACGACCTCGAGGCGCTGCTGGCCGTGGGGCGGCTCGCCCTGCGCGCCGGGGACGGGCAGGCGGCCGGGGCCTGGTTCTCGCAGCTGCTGCGCCTGTCGCGAGACGAGGCCGCGGCCCGCCTGAGCGTGGTCGTCGCCTACCTCGACGCCCGACGGCCCGCCGACGCGCTGCGGACCGCCGAGGAAGGCCTGGCGGCGGCGCCCGAGGACGGGCGGCTGCGCTACGCCCGGGGGCTGGCCCTCCAGGAGCAGCGGCGCTGGGCCGAGGCGGCGGACGCCTTCGCCTCGGTGGGCCCGGATGACGCGGATCTCCAGGCCGCCGCCCAGGCCAGCATGGCCCACGCGCTGGCGCAGGCCGGGAGGCCGGAGGAGGCGCTGAAGCGGCTGCAGGGCGCCCGGGCGGCGCGGCCCAGGGACGTGCGGCTCATCATCGCCCAGGCCTTCGCGCTCGAGCGCGCCGGGCGCGCCGGGGAGGCGGTCCGGATGCTCGAGAAGGCCCTGGCCGAGCGGCAGGGCGCGCGCGACGCCCAGGAGAGCCGGGCCGATCTGACGGAGGCCCTGGCGGCGAGCCTGCAGAAGGCAGGGCGGCCCAGGGACGCGGTGGCCCTGCTCCTGCGGGCGACCGCGGCCAGTCCGGCCGACGAGCGGCTGCGCTACGCGCTCGGCGTCGCCCAGGATCGCGCCGCCGATCGCACGGCGGCGATCGCCACCATGGAGGCGCTCATCGCCGCCAACCCCGACCACGCCGACGCCCTCAACTTCGTCGGCTACGGCTACGCCGAGCGGGGAGTGGAGCTCGAGGAGGCCGAGCGCCTGATCCGCCGGGCCCTGGATCTGCAGCCGGAGAACGGGTTCTTCCTCGACTCGCTGGGCTGGGTGCACTTCCAGAAGGGGGAGTTCGCCAAGGCGGCCGAGGAGCTGCAGCGCGCCGACGCGCTGGCCGGGCCCGACCCGGCCATCCTGGAGCACCTCGGCGACGCCCTGCGGGCCGCGCAGCGCCCCTCCGACGCGGCGGCCGCATACGGCCGGGCCCTCCAGGCCCTCGACGGGGGCGCCGAGCCGGAGCGGCCGGACCAGCGATCGGCCATCGAGCGCAAGCGCCGCGAGGTATCGGCCGGCGCGGTGCGGGCCGGCGCGCGGTAGCGCCTCTCCCCCGGCGGTGCGTGGCCGCCGCCGGTGAAGGGTGGTAGCGTCCGCGCCGTGGCCGTCCCCGCCTTCCCCTCCGCCTCCGAGGCCCGCCACGAGGAGGGGTTCGTCCGCTCCCCGGACGGCGTGCGCCTCTACTGGCAGCGCTACCGGCCGCCCGGCGAGCCGCGCGCCACCGTGGCGGTCCTGCACGGCGGCGGCGACCACTCGGGGCGGTATCCCGGCGTCACCGCCGCCCTGGTCCGGGCCGGGTTCGAGGTGGCGATGGTCGACTTCCGGGGCCACGGCCAGTCGGACGGCCGCCGCTGGCACGTGGACAGCTTCAACGACTACTTCGCCGACCTGGACACCTTCATGGCCAAGGTGCGGGAGGAATCGGCCGGCCGGCGCATCTTCGTGGTGGGCCACAGCCAGGGGGGGCTCATCGCTGCCGCCTGGGGCCTGGAGGCGGGGCGGGCGGTGAGCGGAATCGCGCTCTCGTCTCCCTACCTCAAGCTGGCCTTCGAGCCGCCGGTGGTGAAGAAGTACGCCTCGCTGATGCTCGGCCGTCTCGTCCCCTTCCTCCCGATCAAGGTGGGGCTCGACGTCGCCGACCTCTCCGCGGATCCGGAGATGCAGCGCTGGACCGACCAGGACCCGCTGTACGGCCGCGTCACCACGCCGCGCTGGTTCACCGAGTCGACCCGGATGCAGGAGTCGGTGCGGGTGCGGGCCCCCGAATTCGCCTACCCACTTCTGGTGATGGTGGGCAGCGCCGACCGCATCGCCGACCCGGCGGCGGCCCGCGCCTTCCACGCGCGGGCCGGGACCCGCGACAAGCAGATCCTCGAATACGAAGGCTTCCGCCACGAGCTGTTCAACGAGGTGGGACGCGACCACCCCATCTCCGACACCGTCGCCTGGATCGCCGCGCGCGCCGGCGCGGCTCATACAATTTGACGCCCGCGAGCGGGTGAACCTATCCTGCGTTCCTCTACGAGCGAGGTCATCGATCCATGGCGGAGACGAGCGGGGTCATCGGACAGGGGACCGTGGTGAAGGGGAACCTCTCCGGATCGGGCAACGTCGTCGTTCGCGGGCGGGTCGAGGGCAAGGTCGCGCTCCGCGACCAGCTCAGCATCGAGCCGGAAGGGAAGGTCTTCGCCGACGTGGAGGTCGACGACCTCCTGATCCAGGGCGAGATGAGCGGCGACATCGAGGCGGCCGACAAGGTCCTCATCGCCTCGAGCGCCAAGGTGGTGGGGGACATCAAGGCCCCGCGCGTCGTCATCCAGGACGGGGCGCGCTTCAAGGGCTCCATCGAGATGGACGTGAAGCTCCCGGAGGGAATCTAGATGGCAGCGATCGAGAAGGCAGCAGCCGCTTCCCGCGGCGCCCACACCGTCATCGGCAGCTCCATCGTCATCGACGGCGAGATCTCCGGCGACGAGGACCTGGTGATCCAGGGAACCGTCAAGGGCAAGATCAGCCTCAAGGAGAGCCTCTTCGTGGAGGGCTCCGGCGTCATCGAGGCGGACATCGAGACCGCCAACGTCGAGGTCTCCGGACAGGTGACCGGAAACATCGCGGCCACCGAGAAGGTGGAGCTCAAGAGCGACTGCAAGGTGGTCGGCGACATCCGCGCGCCGCGCATCCTCATCGCCGACGGCGCGACCTTCAAGGGCAACGTGGACATGGAAGTCAAGGCTTCCAAGGGGAAGTGACCCGTGGCCACTTTGGACGGCAGCACCATCATCGGCGAGTCGATCCTCATCAGCGGCGGCCTCAGCGGTGACGAGGACCTCACCGTCCGCGGCCGCGTCGAGGGCACGGTCACGCTCACCAAGACGCTCACGGTGGAGCCCACCGGCATCGTCAAGGCCGAGGTCCAGGTGAAGAACTGCGTCATCGCCGGCGTGGTGGTGGGCAACGTCACCGCCAGCGAGAGCGTGGAGCTGACCAAGGAAGGGCGGATGGTCGGCGACATCAGCGCCCCGCGGGTGATCATCGTGGACGGCGCCAGCTTCCGCGGCCGGGTCGACATGGGCGACCTCGAGCTCCCCCGCGGCGAGCGTCCGGCCCGGCCGGCGGCGCGGCCGGCGCTGCGCGCGGCGGCGCGGTCGGCCGAGGCGGCGCGGCGCGAGGAGAAGCCCCGGGCCGAGGAGAAGGCGGCACCCGCCAAGCCCCCGGCGCCCCCCGCGGCGGTGGGCATCGGCGCGGTGAAGCGCAAGGTCGTCGTCCGCCGCAAGTAGGGGCGGGTCCGTCCCGTGGAGCGCGAGCTGCGAGCCCCCGCTCCCTCCCCGGCGACCGGCGCGGTGGAGCAGGTCCCGCTGGAGGAGATCTCCGGGGACGACCGGTTCCAGCTGCGCGATCCGGGCGACGTCTCCGGGCTCGCCACCTCCATCGGGCGGCTCGGCCAGCTGGTGCCGGTGGAGTTGCGGCTCCTGCCGGGTTCGAGCGGCGACGGGCCGCGCTGGCAGGTGGTGGCCGGCTTCCGGCGGCTGGCGGCGCTCCGGATGCTGCACCGCGACGCGGCCCTGGCCCGGCTGCACCGGGACCTGCCCGACGAGGACGCCTGGGCGCTGGCGCTGTGCCACGCCCTGGTCTCCGAGCCGCTCTCGGCGCAGGAGCTGGAGCTCCTGCGCCGGCGCATCGAGGGGGAGGGGGTGGCTCCCTGGTCGCTGGAGCTCGTGGTCGAGGCGCTGGCCCGGGCCCCGGTCTCCCCCGAGCTGCGGGAGCGCTTCCTGGCCTTCCTGCAGCGGTCGCCCCGGACGGAGAACCGCCCGGGCGCGCCGCCGTCGGCTCCCGAGCCCGAGACGGTGGAGGTGACCCCCGAGGAGCTGGTGGCCGACCTCTCCGTCCGGCTCTACCAGCTGAACGAGGACATGGCCGCCGCCTGGGACGCCTGGTCGGACCTGCCCGCCGAAGGAAGGCGACAGATCGTCGAGCAGGTGAGGTACCTTGCGGAGCTGTTCCCCTTCCTCGACCGGGAGGAGCCGTGAGCCTCGATTCCGACCGACGCCGGCTGCTGGAGCTCCTGCGCACGCTCTCCTTCGAGCGGCGCAAGGTGGTCCTGGCATCCGGGCGGGAGAGCGACTTCTACATCGACTGCAAGCGCACCGCCCTCACCGCGGAGGGGCACGTGCTGGTGGGGCGCCTGCTCTTCGACCGCATCCGCCGGCTGCGGCCGCTGCCGCGCGGCGCGGGCGGACTGACCCTGGGGGCCGACCCGCTGGCCAGCGCGGTGGCCTACACCAGCTTCCTGGAGGGGGAGCCGCTCGACTCCTTCATCGTCCGCAAGGAGCCCAAGGGGCACGGCACCGGTCAATGGATCGAGGGCCGCAAGACCATTCCCGATGGCAGCCGGGTGGCGGTGCTGGAGGACGTGGTGACGAGCGGAGGGAGCGCCCTCAAGGCCATCGAGCGCTGCCGCGCCGAGAGGCTGGAGGTGGTGGGGTGCTTCGCGCTGGTGGACCGGATGGAGGGAGGGCGCGAGGCCATCGAGGGGCAAGGGGTGCCGCTCCAGACCCTCTTCACCCGCGAGGACTTCCTGGGATGAGGCGCGCGGCCGCCATGCTGGCGCTGCTCGCCGCCGGGTGCCTGCCGCGGGCGCCCTCGCCCACCACCACCGAGGGGCGGTGGGCCGAGGAGCGCGACCGCTGGACCCGCTCCAAGAAGCTCTACGACCGGCTCGACGACATCGCCTTCGCCACCGCCACCTACCAGTCTCTGCCGGTGCGGCTGGCGCGCGTGGACCGGCTCGCCGCCTGGAAGGGGATGACCACCGAGGAGCGCGCCGCGCTCGAGGGCCAGGAGCGGGCCGACGCCGCCCAGTTCGAGGACTTCTTCCTGGACTTCTACACCTTCGACCGACGCGCCAACGACCTCGACCTGCCGGGGAGCACCTGGCGGGTGGCGCTGCGCGTCGGCGACGGGCAGGTCCTCCCCTCGGCCGTCTCGCTCGTCCCGGCCGATCCGACCCTGGCCGTGCTCTACCCCTACGTGGGGAACTTCGACACCCTCTACCGCGTTCGTTTCCCGGCCTGGCGCGGGGAGCGGGCCCTCGCCGAGACGCCCTTCCGGCTGGAGATCTCCGGCGCCCTGGGCCGCATCGATCTCGACTTCGCACCGCCGAAGTCCGGGGGATAGGGCTAGCGGTCGTCGAGGTCGCCCCGGTGGATCACCGTGTCCCGCAGGAAGCGGTCGTCGGGGCGCGGGAAGTCGATGAGGTAGTGCAGGCCGCGGGACTCCTTGCGGCGGCGGGCCGACTCGACGATGAGCAGGGCCACGTCGGCGAGGTTGCGCAGCTCCACCAGGTCCGGGGTCACCTTGTACTTCCAGTAGTAGTCGCGGATCTCCGCCCGGAGCATCTGCAGGCGGGTGCGGGCCCGCTCCAGGCGCTTCTGGCTGCGCACGATGCCGACGTAGTTCCACATCAGCCGCCGGACCTCGTCCCAGTTGTGGGAGACCACCACGCCCTCGTCCGGGTCGAGCGCGTCGCCGGGGTTCCAGTCCGGGACGGCGGGCCGCCCGCTCTCGGCCGGGCGGAGCTCGCGGGCCACCCCGGCGGCGCGGCGGCCGAACACCAGGCCCTCGAGGAGCGAGTTGGAGGCGAGCCGGTTGGCACCGTGGAGCCCGGTGCAGGAGGCCTCGCCGATGGCCAGGAGCTGCGGCACGGTGGTGCGCCCCTCCAGGTCGGTCACCACCCCCCCGCACTGGTAGTGGGCGGCGGGGACCACCGGGATGGGCTGGGCCGCCATGTCGATCCCGAACTCCTTGCACGTCTGGTAGATGTGCGGGAAGTGGTCGAGAAGGAAGCCCTTCGGCAGGTGCGTCATGTCGAGGAAGGCGCAGTCGTCGCCGCGCCGCTTGCACTCCGCGTCGATGCTGCGGGCGACGATGTCCCGGGGCGCCAGCTCCTTGCGCGGGTCGTAGCGCACCATGAAGGCCTCGCCGGCCTTGTTGCGCAGGATCCCGCCCTCGCCCCGCAGCGCCTCGGAGATGAGGAAGCTCTTGGCCAGGGGGTGGAAGAGGCAGGTGGGGTGGAACTGGAAGAACTCCATGTTGGCGATGGCCGCGCCGGCCCGGTACGCCATGGCCACGCCGTCGCCGGTGGCGACGTCGGGGTTGGAGGTGTAGAGGTACACCTTCCCCGCCCCGCCGGTGGCGAGGACCGTCACCCCGGCGGTGAAGGTCGAGATGTCGCCGCTGCCGCGGGAGAGGACGTAGGCGCCGAGCGCCCGGTTGGGCCCGCCGAGCCCGACCTTCTCGCTGGTGAGGAGGTCGATGGCGACGGCGTCCTCGACGATGCGGACGCCGCCGGCGCCGCAGGTGGCGAGCAGGGCCCGCTCCACCTCGCGGCCGGTGGTGTCCTTGGCGTGCGCCACCCGGCGGCGCGAGTGCCCTCCCTCCCGGGTCAGGTGCAGCCGGTCGGGGGCCTCGCGGTCGAACTCCACCCCCAGCGAGAGGAGCCAGCGAATGCGCTCCGGGCCCTCGCGGACCGTGATCTCCACCGCGTCGCGGTGGCACAGGCCCGCGCCGGCGACGAGCGTGTCCTCGATGTGGTGCTCGAAGTCGTCGTCGGGGCCCAGCACCGAGGCGATCCCGCCCTGGGCGTACTGGGTGCTCCCCTCGAAGCGGGCCCGCTTGGTGAGGACCGCCACCGACCCGTGCGCCGCCGCCTCGAGCGCGAAGGTGAGGCCGGCGATGCCGCCGCCGAGGACCAGGTAATCGACGTGCTCGCGCGCTTCCAGGGCTCCCATGGCTCCGATCTCTA
>Ga0079037_100000183_pt1 | contig 24680 bp, 18 predicted proteins | sample Mud3Dept4metaG_FD_71479 | JGI IMG/M metagenome (GOLD analysis project Ga0079037, IMG submission 71479) | Freshwater wetland microbial communities from Ohio, USA, analyzing the effect of biotic and abiotic controls - Mud 3 Core 4 Depth 4 metaG | ecosystem: Environmental > Aquatic > Freshwater >... | reverse complement strand
TGAACGAGCTTCGCAACGCGTATCCATGGTACGCACCCGCGAAATTTCTGAGGGGTGAGTACCAGTCCGAGGCTGAAACGAATCCCTCGTTGATTCAGAGCACCTTTCTGCATCTGACTATGGGCGGCAAGAGGATTGTCAAAGAGATTTCAGCTGTACTCGTTCCTGTGAGCAAGGAGAGGGCAGCGGTCGTTTTCGTGGACAACGCTGAAAGAGTGATTTACGGACAGCTCTATTTCTCTGGCCCGGGGAAAGAAGCACGGATCAGCGGCTTTGTGCGTGACACCATGACGGCTATCGCCGACGAATACAAGAAGGAAGCGGAGATAGCCGTGAAGCAGAAACGGAATTTCCCGGAAGCCGGCGCGACTTTAAGCAAGGTCAAAGAGGTCGTCTTTCTGAAAGTGAAGGAGTACGAGAAGGAGGCCGATAAGTAAGTCGTATGTCCGAGAACAGAATCTTAGTAGTTGACGACGAACAGCTGATCCGGTGGACCCTGCAGAAGAGCCTGGAAAAGGCAGGTTACGGCGTGCTCCTGGCTGAGACGGGCGAGGAGGCTTTACAGAAAGTCAAAGAGGAAGCGCCGGACGTGGTGCTTCTCGACATAAACCTTCCGGACATGGACGGCTACAAGGTGCTGGAGCAGGCACTTAAGATCGACCCGGCCATTATCCCTATCATGGTCACGGCCCTTGAAGACGTAGACCTGGTAGTGCGGGCAATAAGGCTCGGTGCCCTTGACTATATCACCAAGCCGTTCGACTTCAATAAGGTCCTTCTGTCCATAGAAAAGGCGCTGGAGGCATCACAGCTCAAGAGGGAGGTGAAGTACCTCAGGCAGGAGCAGAAGGGGCGGGTGGGATTCCACAACATCGTTGCTGTGAGTCCCGAGATGCAGAAGATTCTCCAGATGACGGACAAGGTGGCTGCGAGCGATGCCGCGACTGTCCTGGTACAGGGTGAGAGCGGCACCGGGAAGGAGCTGATTGCCCAGGCCATCCATCACCGGAGCAAGCGCGAAAACATGGCCTTCGTCGCCGTCAATTGTGCGGGCTTTGCAGAACACCTGCTGGAGAATGAGCTCTGCGGTCATGAGCGCGGGGCGTTTACCGATGCCAAGCAGCTGAAAAGAGGGCTCCTTGAAATTGCCGACGGAGGCTCTCTCTTTCTCGACGAGATCGGCGACATGAACCAGGCCATGCAGGCGAAGCTTCTGAGGCTGATCGAACAGAAGACGTTTCGCAGGATGGGCGGTGTCAAGGATATCAAAGTGGACGTGAGAATCATCACCGCTACGAATAAGGATTTGCGACGATTGATGGACGAAGGGGTGTTCAGGGAAGACCTCTTCTACCGGATAAACATCGTGGCGCTGCAACTTTCTGCCCTTAGAGAAAGGCGCGAAGACATTCTGCCCCTGGCAAAGTCTTTCGTCCAAAAATACAACGAGGATTTTCATAAGAACGTGAAAAAGATTTCCAGCGAGGTGGAGCAGTTTCTGGTGAGTTATGACTGGCCCGGTAACGTGCGGGAACTGAGAAATGTGATTGAAAGAGCAATGATTCTCGGCGATGGCGACACGTTGCTCATGGAGCATCTGCCCCTGGATATCCTGGGGACTGCGCAAGGGGGGCGGGCGGGAGCCACGGGAGCCATGAAGGGGCTAATCATTCCGCCTGAAGGTATCTCCATGGAGAAGGTAGAAGAGGCCCTGGTCAGGCAGGCTCTGGAAATGACCGGGGGTAATCAGACAAAGGCTGCGAAGCTGCTCGACATCAGCAGGGATTCCCTGAGATACCGCATGCAGAAGTTCGGGATTGTCTCCCCAAGCGAGCAGTAAACAGTGAGCAGTAAACAGTGAGCAGTGATCAGTAATCAGTGATCGGTGATCAGTTATCAGTGACCGGTGAGAGCAGGGTCCAGTAGCCAGGGTCCTGCAACGGTGAACAGTGGCCAGTGTGACAGAGACCAGTGAGCAGTAAGCAGTATCAATGAGTCAACAGTAACAGACTCCGCACCCGCAACAATTTGTTTCTTTTGTTTCTTCTGTCTGGACCCTGGACCCCGACCCCAGGACCCTGCCTTCTCCCGTCTCCGGTCCTCGATCCGCCTTCCCCGGTCCCCGGTCGGCGGTCGTCCGCTGCGTGTTAATCCGCAGTTGGTTGGGTGAAACTCCGCAAAAATACGCATGGCTCAAAGGCTTAGAATTTGAGAGACGGGCGACCCGGCTGGTCATGTGCGTAACACCTTGATTTTAAAAGTATTTTATTGTAAGCTACCTGATAGACATTTTCCAGTACGGGCAGTACCTTTGGGTATGCCGCTTGCATTCCTTTATCCCCCATCATGCCAGGGTTAAGGTCCATAAAGGCAAACATGAAGCAAATACCAAGAAGGCTTAGGCCTTCATTCCCACTGCTCATTTTGGCCCTTTTTTGTCTGGTGATTTGCCCGCGTCTTGCCACGGCGGGAGTAAAAGCGTCGTACCTGTACAATCTTTCGAACTTTACCGGCACCATCCCGTATAGCTCCGCAAGGGTTGCCATCGATAAGGAAAGAAACGAGATATCAGTTCTCTATCAGAACCTTGTGAAGGTGTTCAACCAGAACGGTATGGAAGTCTATAGCTTTGGTGATGATCTGGACCTTGGCCTGATTGTCGACCTTTCCGTTGACCGGGACGGGAACCTCCTCTTGCTGAGCTACGGCATTGCGGGCACGAGCAGGGAGGGGCTATACGAGATTATTAGCTGCAACTTCAGGGGAGAGCCGATAGGAACGATAGAGTTGAAAGACCTCCCTGCAAGCTTTTCGGAGTTCTCACCGAACCGCATCGTGTACCGCGCCGAAAGTCTCTATCTTGTTGATCTCTTCCGCCTCAAAGTTGTTGTGACAGATGCGAACGGCAGCTTCAAGAAGGGGTACGACATTATTCCTCTTCTCGGTCTCAAGGGCAGAGACTCCAGCAACACGGAGATCGGCGGGTTCAATGTGGAAGATGACGGAAGCATCCTTTTCACGATTCCGGTTCTTTTCAGCGCGTACAGGTTGTATCCGGATGGAAGGGTGGTCTACTTCGGAAAACCTGGGGGTGCCCCCGGCAGGTTCAACATTGTGGGCGGCATCGTACTGGATAGCAAGGGAAACTATCTGGTGGTTGACCGCTTGAAATGCACGGTTCAGGTGTTCGACAGCAAGTATAATTTTCTTACGCAGTTTGGATTTCGCGGGCTCAAGCCCGGGAATTTAATAGCTCCTGATGACATCGCCATCGACAGTGATGGCAGGGTCTATGTCACGCAGAATGGGAGAAGGGGAGTCAGCGTTTACAGGATTACATATGAGTAGGCCAACTTTATTCCTTGGGAAGAGCCAGTCGCGTGAAGATGTATTGTCAGGGGAATACAATAATCGGAAAGAGGAGGTGGTGGGCGGAGAAAAAAGTTACAGGGTACGGGTTACAAGTTACGAGTTACAAAATGCAGGAAAGAGCAATACGCAGGAAAAAAATTTAACCATCCTCCGAAAAAGGTAAACCCATCGAAAGGTGGGGGCACAAAGCCGACGGATCCTGCTAAGGATGGCCGGGCTGCCGGAGTAGGGAAAGAAAAACCAGGAGGATGAGATGAAAGGATTAAGATTTTGGCTCGCTATTATTGCTTCGGCAATGCTGACCATCGGCGTGAGCGGTATTGCCTCAGCCTTCCACTCGGGCGGTGTTGCCGAGTGCGGTGGCTGCCACAGCATGCATGCACCCAAGGCAGGCGGCAGTACCCTGCTGATCGGGAGTGACGCAAGCTCAACGTGTCTCAGTTGCCACATGAACGCAGCTGATACCACGGCTAGCTCATACCACGTTTCGACTGTGGACGCTTCACTCGGCGCTGGAAAGGCCCCTCTGCAGAGGAACCCGGGTGGAGACTTTGGCTGGCTCAAGAAGACATACACCTTCACCGTAAGAGGAACTGTTACTACAGAGGACGGGTCCACCCACGGCCACAACATTATTGCTGCCGATTATGGTTATGTGGTTGACCCGAATTTCACGACGGCCCCGGGCGGCGGTTCGTTCCCTTCCTCGCAGCTTGGATGTGACTCCTGCCATGATCCACACGGCAAGTACAGAAGGACCTCTACCGGCGCTATCGTGACGAGCGGGGCACCAATAGTCGGCTCCGGTTCATACAACAACAGCAAGGGCAACAGCGCAGCCACCCCGATTCCTGCGGGCCAGGCAGTGGGCGCCTACCGGTTGCTGGCCGGCTCTGGCTATAGCAAGGCAGCATTCCCAGGCGTACCGGCAGCGGTTGCACCGTCCACCTACAACCGGTCGGAAGCAGCGCAGCAGACCCGCGTTGCATACGGAACCACCACGCAGAACGGCCACACGACATGGGGCCAGTGGTGTGCCACGTGCCATCCCAAGATGCACAGCACGGGCAACTATGTCCACCCGGTTGACCAGGGTTTGAGCAGCGGCCTTGCGACTGTTTACAGCAATTACGTGAATTCAAGCAACACCACCGGCGGTACCTTCACAGGCGACCAGGTCGGCCAGGGTCCTTACACCTCGCTCGTTCCGTTTGTAGAGAACACGGGCGACTACACGGTTCTCGGTTCCCATGCGAAGATCGATGGGACATATCTTTCTGGTCCTGCCAGCAGCGACCAGGTATCATGCCTCTCCTGCCACAGGGCGCATGCGTCCGGATTCCCCGAAATGCTGAGGTGGCAGATGGAGGGTGAGTTCATCACCTACGTTGACACGACGACCGGTACCACGGCGGGCCAGACTGTGTGGCCGGGTACGGACAGCACCCCGACCGTTCCGCAGTTTTCGCGCGGCAGGACGGCATTAGAGACGCAGGCCGCCTATTATGATCGTAGCGCACTCGTTTTTGGACCGTACCAGCGCGTGCTCTGCAACAAGTGCCATGCTAAAGACTAAGAGCATCTGAGAGTCTGAGGTATTGGTGAGGAGGCAGTCAGAGGGGGCTGGCGAGAGCCAGCCCCTTTTTTGCTTGAAGTTTGCAGGTCCCTGTACTTAAATGAAGAGTGTGGCTCAACCCGGAACGGGATCTGCACACACTGCAAAAAGGGGAGATCATCGCGGTGACATTCAGTAAGACGTCCCTCGTTCTGCTGTGCGGGATTCTCTGCTTGTGCGCCTGTCAGCCAACATTCGTGCAGGTGAAGGCTCCCCTGGAAGAGGAAGGCGAGGTGCTTCTCTATGTCCAGCCTTTTCAACAGGATGCTGACAGGCTCAGGTTCAGCATAGAGTCGATCTCTGTACGCAAGAGTGATGGCTCTGAGTCTCCGGTTTCCGTGAGACTTCCTGAACTGAGGGGCAGGGAGATTACCCGCCAGCGGCTCCTTGGGACTGCAGTGGTGTCACCGGGTTCCTACGCCGGGTTCACACTAAAGATCAAAGAGGCTCTAGTCAGGACAGAAGATGGGGAAGCCGCGCTTTTGCTGCCGGATGCGCCGGTGAGGATAGACTTTCCCTTTACCGTGAGCAGGAAACGGGCATACGTGGTCTGGTTTATCTTCAAGCCTGGCGAGTCCCTCAGAACCGGTTTCAGCTTCACTCCCGCATTCTCCGTGGCAATGCCCCCGAGGCCTATTGCCAGCCTCACCGGATATGCAACAAATTCGGGATCAAACAACATTACGGTTTTCGACAAGAGGGCGAGCCAGGTGACGGGAGCGATTGCGACCAGAGGAGGGCCGGCTGGAATGGCCCTCGATCAGAGGGGCAGGAAAGCTTACGTGGCACTTCCGAGTCAGGACATGATAGAAGTGATCGATGTGAATGTGGGCGAGGTGATTGACCGGCTGCTGCTCAGTACCGGCGATCGTCCCCGGGAACTGGCCCTGACCCCCGACGGGAGGATTCTTCTGAGCGTCAACGCAGGCTCCAATACGGTCAGCGTTATCGAGACACCTAGTCGCTTTGAATCGAGAAGGATTACGGTGGGGAATGGGCCCAATTCGATTCTGGTGGATCCCTCTGGTAGACGGGCGTTTGTGTTCAACAATCTTGCCAGCAGCATCTCCGTGCTGGACATACCGAACAAGGCGCTTGTCACCACAATCTCCACTGACCCCGGTCCCCTGAGAGGCCAGTTCAACAAAAGGGGCGACAGGTTCTACGTCATTCACGAGTTGTCCTCTTACCTGAGCATTATAGATGCAAGGACCTTCTCCACGGTGAAACGGATGAACGTCGGCATAGGCATGAGCTACATAAAGGTTGACCCCGTCACAGACCTCGTCTACATGGGGAGGAGTCGTGACACAACCGTGGGGGTTTATGAACCCAACTCGTTCGTCCCCATGGATTACATCCAGGCCGACGGAGGCGCACGTTACCTGACCATCGACGGGGATGAAAACAACCTGTTCATGGTGGGGGCACAACTGCCTAGGATTACGGCTGCTAATCTGATTAGCAGAAAGAGGGTTTCAGGCCTCGACATCGGCGATGCTCCATATTGGGTAACGATGATGGGGGAGCGATAAGTGATCTCTCATACCAATTTGCATTCGAGATGGACGCCCCAGCCTTCGGCCGGGTACCTCGGGCGGCAGCTATGGTTTGGCCGGGCACCCGTGAGCAAGAAGCTTTCCCACGCGGTTCGATACTATGCGCACGGGCGGCTGAGGAGAGCAACGTAGACACCGCACCCGCAAGGGTACCCGGTGGTTACCCGGAAGGTATGCACTTGAAGGCGAATTGGTATAGCGCGCACTGTTCTATTGGTCTCGCTCTGTTCATTCTCGTGCTCATGCCTGGCGGGGTGAAGGCAGACAGCTTAAGCGGCAACATAGAGTGGACCTATACCAATTTCAACAATAAGGTAACGGATTCCTCCGGCCAGTCTCTCAAGACGGAAGCCAACAACTATTTTCAGCGGTACAGCCTGCTTCTGGATAAGACGATCTACCCTAAGCTCAGGTTTGATCTTCAGGCTATTTTTGAAAAGGACCTTCAGAAGTTCAAGATCGAAGACCAGGATCTCACCGACGCCACAAACACCAAGTTCAGGCCGTATGCCAGACTGACGCTGCAGGATGCCCTCTACACGGCAGGGATCGGGTACGCCCTGAGGGATGAAAAGCTGGATACGTCGAGGTTGCCGACGATCAGAACGACTCAAGAGGAGTACGAGGCCATCCTGGGCTGGAAACCAGTCGGATTCCCAACCCTTGATGCCAGGTACACGAAGACCAACACGTTTGATAAGGACCGCAACCTCGTGGATAATACAAAGGACAATGTTCTGGTCACGTCTCAATATTCATACGGGGGTTTCGATCTCAGGTATTTTGGCACGTACACGGACACGAAGGCCCGGGTAGCCGGTCTCGATACGACTGAGACGACCAATGACATCAGAGGCGCTTACTCCAATTCCTTTATGAATGGGCGCCTTCAGGTCAACGCGAGCTACGACTACACCCATAACGAAACCAAAGCCACGTCAACAGGCCAGGGAGGGACAGTCAACCTCCAAGTCTTCCCGTTTCAGGGGCTTTCGGTCAACAATGACACGCCTAACCTTATCGCGCTCGCTCCGAATGCAGCGCTCATCAATGGCAACCTGGTGGCGAGCGCAGGCATCAACATAGGTCTCCCTCCCCTGGGTGGCGACTTGAGGGCGAGAAACATCGGACTCGATTTTTTCAACGACTCGGACGTGAACAGCCTGCAGGTGTGGGTGGACAGGGACCTGCCGGCGAACATTGTTGCCTCTTTCTCCTGGGATATCTATACGAGCACAGATAACCTGAACTGGATCTTCTTTAGAACTGTCAGTCCCGCCCCATTCGGGGCGTTTGAGAATCGGTTTGAGATCGATTTTCAGAACGTGAGAACGAGATATATAAAGGTGGTGGTCAGACCCCTCCAAGCAGCAGTCGTGGGGTCCAACCAGTATCCCGATATATTCGTGACGGAAATCCAGGCTTTTGTGAAACAGGCTGTCTCGGGAACGTCAAACACGCAGAAGTTCACGTCCGACTCGTATGTGGGAAATGCAGGGCTCAAGTACAGGCTCACGGACGTCCCGCTCCTCTACTTCGACTCGTCGTACTTCTATTTGAAAAAAGATCCTTCCGGCCAGGAGACATGGACTCTTTCCAATGGTCTTTCCATCAACCATCGGTTGAGCAACATCTATACAGTGACCGGAAGGCTTGCCTTCGAGAACGGCGTCGAAACGGATGACACAAGGACCGCGTGGGTGTATGATGCCACGCTCCTTGCCAATTGGCTGAGAACGCTGACGAGCAGCATGGTAGTGAGCGGAAGAAATGAAGACGTTGGAGGCCTAAAGCGGACAAATAATTCCGTATTTCTGAATAACACGGCTCAGTTGTACAAAGGCCTGGACGTGAACCTGAACGGAGGCTACACCGTCACCACGGAGGAGGCCGGTGTTGATCAGAACGTGTTTCTTCTAACCGCGGGTGCCAATGTGGTGCCCCATCCCACCTTTACGCTGACTCTTTATGTGTCGGACTCATGGACAGACCGTTCGGTGTCGGGTGGGCCGAGTGCGTCGACAGAAACGCGCACGGCGGACCTGACGGCCTCCTACAATCCTTTCAGGGCACTCTTTCTTCTCGCCTCCCTGCAGGTGACAGATGATACGGGGCAGGGGGGAAGGAGGACCACGCAGAATTACGGATTGAACTGGTCACCCTTTCCTGACGGCGCCCTTCAATTCAGGTTCTCTTACAACGAAACCAACAGGCCTGAAGAACGATCAAACGAAAAGATCATTACCCCGGGCGTGATCTACAAGATAAACAACCGGTCCTTTATAGACGTCTCGTATCAGCTGATCAAGAATGACACGGCCAATCAAAAGATAGAGTCAAACGTGTTCACGGCAACCTTGAAGATTTTCTTGTGAGAGGCAAGTATAGTAAACTAATCTCTCAATGAGGCGAGGTATTAAGATGAAAAGAATATTTGCTTTTACGGGCTGCGTGCTTTTCCTGGCACTGGTTTTTGTTTCCGGGTGCACAACATCGTCTCGCGATGTATACCACGACGAGAAGATGGATTTCGGGGCTGTACAGAACGTGGCGGTCATGCCCCTTGCAAATTTTACGAGGGATAGCCTGGCCGCGGACAGGGTGCGTGACGTGTTCACAAACAAGCTCCTGTCGACCGGCGCCCTCTACGTGGTCCCCGTGGGAGAGGTGGCCAAGGGGATTGCCAAGGCGGAGATTGCGGTTCCCACGGCTCCCTCTCCGGAAGAAGTCGTAAAGCTGGGGTCGGCTATCAAGGTCCAGGCCGTGATTATCGGCGCGCTCCGGGAGTACGGTGAGGTTCGGTCAGGTACTGCGGCAGCCAATGTTATCTCCGTCAACCTTCAGATGCTGGAGACACAGACAGGACGGGTTGTCTGGTCCGGCTCCTCCACCAAGGGCGGGATCACCGTAAGTGATCGTCTGTTTGGCGGAGGCGGCCAGCCCATGGACTATGTTACGGAGAAAGCTTTAAATGATCTCATCGACCAGCTGTTCAAGTAGGATACTGTTGAGTCTCTGTGCGGCCCTCCTTCTCGTCTGGGGGTGTGCAGGCACAAAAGAGGTCAGCAGGAATGAAGCACCTCCTCCGGGGCCCAGGCTTTCCATCGCCGTGTTCCCCGTAGAAAACCTGAGTGGAATAGCTGCGCCTGTCAAGCCGATACGAGAGATGATCATCGGTCAGTTGAAAAGAAAAGGTTTCAACGTGCTTGAGGACGAGGCTCTGGAAAAGTTTCTGGTCCGCAACCGCATCCGTTACACGGGCGGAGTAGATGCCTTGACCGCCCGAGTACTCAAACACGAGACAGGGGTAGAAGCGGTCTTCATGGCGTCGCTTGAGCTTTTCAGCGATGCGGTGCCTCCAAAGTTCGCCCTGACCGCACGGCTGGTCTCTACCGGCGAAAATCCCTCCGTGTTGTGGATGGACGGGGTGGGCCTCGCAGGCGATGACTCCCCTGGAATTCTCGCGCTGGGTCTCATCGAGGACTCTGAGAAGCTCGTGACGAAGGCGCTTGACACGCTGACCTGGTCCTGCGCAGACCGGGTCTACTACAACACTGAAAGGGCGGAGGCCAGCAAGCTGCAGGGCAAGTTCAAGCCCAGAATATCCTACCGGTCGCCCGGATTGGAGCCAGGCAGGAGGCCCAGAGTGGCGGTCGTCCCCCTGTTTAACAGGAGCGGACGAAAGTATGGCGGGGAGATCATGGTGCTTAACCTCATGAGGGCCCTGAAATCGGCGGGCTTTGATGTGGTTGAGTCTGGCATAGTGAGGAGTGCCTTTCTGAACCTGCGAATCATCATGGAGGATGGTATCTCCCTTGGCGAGGCAAGCGCTCTTTTTGGCGTCGTAAACGTTGACTTTGTACTGGGAGGACGGGTCCTCGATTACGAGGATTACGAGGGTGCTTCGGGAACAGCACGAGCTGGCTTCTCTGTGCAACTCATTAGCAGGAGCAGCCAGAAGGTGGTATGGAGTTCGCTGAGCCTGAACAATGGGGACGACAAGGTCTACTTCTTCGACTGGGGAAGGGTCAATACGACCCATGCCATGGCCTCTCAAATGGCCCAGTTTGTAGGAGACATGATGGTGAAATGATGAGGAGATCAATGATTCAAGTCTGGGAACAGGTCTGGGAAAAGATTAGCTTGCCAGCGTTAGCGGTACTTGCAGTTGTGGTGGGTCTCGTCACGGGTGCACAAGCTGCCACTCCGGAATTGCCCGTGATTCAGGGAAAGAAGACGGTAGCGAGCGTCAATGACGAATTGATTACGCTCGATGAATTTAACTATGCGCTTACATCTTCACAGAAGGGCGCGGCAGGCGAGAAAAAAGTGAATAAGGAAGATGAGGCAGAACTGCTCCAACGTCTCATCAACGCAAGACTCATCGTACAGGAGGCGCAAAAAATAGGCCTCGATGAGCTGCCCGAAGTAAAAAACATGATTGACGTGTACGCGAGGATCACCTTGCGTGAGCAGTTGATGGAGCGGACGCTCAAGAACGTGAAGGTGGACGAGAAAGAGGTTGAGAAGCTGTACAAGGAAGCGGTGAAGGAGTGGAAGCTAAGCTCAGTGGTCTTTGAGAAAGAGGATGATGCGAAAAAGATGGCGGAACAACTGAGCGCCGGTAAGAAATTCGACGAGCTATCAAAGGCATATATCGCCGCTGGAAAGGCCAAGGGGGATGAGGCTCAGTACCTGAAAGTGAAGGAACTCAACCCTCACGTTGTACGGGCTGTCTCGAAGATGAAGCCCGGTTCTGTAAGCCCCGTCATTCCCCTTCAATCAGGGTTTGCGATTGTGAAGCTGGAAGACATCCGTTACCCCGAGAATGCAGACGAGAAAGAGCGGGCCAGGGCAGAGGCCCTCAAGCAGAAAAGGGTGCAGGTCCTGAAAGAGTATAATAACAGCTTGATAAAGAAGTACGCAAAGGTACATCATGACGTGCTCGACCGGCTCGATTTTGAAGCGAAGGAGCCCGGGTTTCAAAAGCTCCTGAAAGACACGAGGTCGCTTGCCGACATAAAAGGAGAGAAACCTATCACCGTTGGGGAGTTGAGTCAGGCGCTCCGGCAGCAGCTCTATCACGGTGTTGATCAGGCCATCGAAAGCAAGAAGGTGAATGCACGAAAGATGCAGATGTTCGACGATATCCTCTATAAGAGGGTCTTCAGAAAAGAGGCGCTCAGGCTGCGCCTCGACAAGACTGAAGGCTACACGTACAAGGTTAAAGAGTATGAAGACTCGGTCATCTTCGGGGCGTTCGTGCAAAAAGCCGTGGTCCCGGATGTTAAAGTGAACGATGAGGAATTGAGGGCATATTACGAGGAGCACATTAAGGAGTATACGTTACCCGAGATGATGAGGATTGACGGTCTCGCTTTCGACAAGAGGGCTGACGCAGAAGGCGCCATCGAGAAACTGAGAAAAGGCGCGGACTTCCAGTGGCTATCTGCGAACGCTGAGGGTCAGGCGGACAAGAACAGCAAGGGGCTCCTCCGCTTCGAGGGAAAGCTGCTGACCACGAAGGACCTGCCTGAAGGTGTGCAAAAGGCGGTTTCAGGGGCAAAGTCAGGAGACTCGAGAATTTATGCAGCGCCCGAGGGGTACTTCTACGCCCTGTCGATGCGCGAAGTCATTCCCTCGAGTCCGAAGCCGTTCGAGGAAGTCAGATCGGTGATCGCCCAGAAGGTTTTCGATGCGAAAGTCAGGAAAGCGATGAATGAGTGGACTGCAAAATTGAGGGCAGCGTCCGATGTAAAGATATACCTGAAGAATGGGTAATACCCAAGGAGTTCGAACTCTGTTATACTACGCGCGTTCTGCGTCATAGTCGGGGGAAGAGATGAATTTCCGCAAGGGAAAAATTCTTAAAGCAATTCTCGGTTCATGCGTCCTTTTCTGCGCGGTCATGCTGGCTGTCAGCATGGAGGCTGCGCAAAGCGGGCCAAGGTTTGCACGTAAAGACTGCCTAGACTGCCACAAGAAGTTTGCGGATCAGTACCTCTCGATGAAGACTGCCCACCCCGGCGTGAAGGACAGCAAGTGTGAAAACTGCCACCTCAGGCACGGGATCGTGCCCAAACTTCTGTTGAAAAAAGACGGCAACGAAGTCTGTCTCTCGTGCCACACCAGAGAGAAACTGGGGGTGAACAAACGCAACGTCCACACTGCGCTGGTGCGAGGAAAATGTATCACCTGCCACAACCCTCACGCGTCACCGGCAAGCCATCTTCTGAAGAAGGAAGGGGCCGAGGCATGCTACCAGTGTCACAAGAAAGAAGAGTACGAAAGAAAGGTGATGCACAAAGCAGCCACGACGAAGGGCTGTGGCGCCTGCCATCTCGCCCACGCCTCTGATGAAAAAGATCTGCTGCTAAAAAAGGAGACGCCACTCTGTCTGGGCTGTCACGACAGCGGGAAGGCAGCCTTCAAGAAGGCGCATGGAAATTATCCCGTTGAGAAGGCCCCGTGTACGGGCTGCCACAATCCCCATTCTTCAGTGCAGGCGAAACTCCTGAAGGCGAGCGTGCATGGCCCGGTCTCCTCTGTCCAGTGTGACTCATGCCATAAACCGGCAAACTCGGACAAGCCTTTCTCCACCACAGAGGAAGGCGGAAAACTCTGTGCCAACTGCCATGACGCGAAAGGCCTAAGGGCAGGTGGAACTGTTGAGCACGAGCCATTCAAGGGCGGGATCTGCCTTGCCTGTCATGCGCCCCATGCCTCGGAGAGCCCTAAACTGATGTCTCAGAAGGGTAACAAGGTCTGTTTTGACTGCCACAAAGGGCAGGGAGAAAAGATTGCGTTCAATCACGCGCCGGTTGTCGGGAGCAAGGGTTGTCTCTCCTGTCATCCACCCCACGCGGCAAAGAACAAGTCCCTGCTCAACTCGAAAGACGCCGACCTCTGTTTCTCATGCCACGCAAAAACGAAGGACGAAAAGGCGAAGAACGTGCACGTGCCCTTTACTCAGGGAGATTGCAGCTCGTGCCACAACCCGCATGGGTCCAATGTGAAACATATCCTGAAAGACAGGATGGACCGCGTCTGCTACGCATGCCACAAGGATTCCGAGACGAAGTTCCTGGGAACGTACACGCATAAACCGGTTCTGGAGGCCGATTGCGGCTCCTGCCATATTTCCCACGGGTCAAACGAGAAAAAGTTGCTCAGGGCCGCGAGCTCTGCGCTCTGTGCCAAGTGTCACGGTGACCTTATGAAAGAGGCGGCGGGCGGTTCCAACCACGTACCGTTCACTCAGCAGATGTGTCTCGACTGTCACGATGCCCACGGGAGCAATGTTGCAGGAATGCTCGCGAAGAAGCAAGGCCCTCTCTGTTATTCGTGTCATGGGGACCTGCAGAAAGCCATGGCAGGGGCCAGGGATAAGCACCAGCCGGTCACAACGGGTGAGTGCACGAAGTGCCACAGCCCCCACAAGGCCAAGCTTAACCGGCTGCTTCTGGCGGGTAGTTCCGATCTGTGCGTTACCTGCCACAAGGAGATCAAGGCGAAGCTGGGCGGCAAGGGGAGGACCCATTCGCCTGCAGCGAAGGATTGCCTGAGATGCCACAAGCCCCATTTTTCCGGGGAGACCGCATTGCTCAACCAGCAGATTCAGCCGTTGTGCGCCCAGTGTCATGACCTCAAGGCCGCCTCCTTCGGCAAGGCGCACATCAACATAGACCCGGCGGTGATCAATTGCAGGAAATGCCATGAGCCTCACGCATCGAAAGACCCCAAGCTCTTCAAAGATCAGGTGCATGCTGTGTTTGCGTCGAGATCGTGTGACGAATGCCACATCAAGTGATGAGACAGGAATGAAAGGGGAGTACATGAAATTGCGCGTCAAGGTTCTCTTCCTCCTTATAATCCTGTGTTTGTGCGTCTCTTCAATCGCATACTCACAAAACAAGTACAGGCTCAAACCCGATGCGGCAGGAAAGAACTGTCTCAACTGCCATGACAACTTCAAGAGCGTGCTCAAGAAGCAGTATCTGCACACACCTGTCAAGACAGGCCAGTGCACAGGGTGTCATGACCCACACGCTGCATCGCACGGAAAACTGCTGTCAGAGGATACGAACAAGATCTGCATCAAGTGTCATGAAGCGGTGATGCCGAAGAACGCGCGGAGCACTCACAGGGTCGCCATGGAGGGCAACTGTGTCAAATGTCACGACCCGCACGCATCGGACCATAAGAATGTTCTCGTCAAGGCAGGAAACGCCCTCTGTCTTGACTGCCACAAGAAGATGGGGGATGGTCTTGCCAAAATAAAATTCAGGCACAGCCCTGTGGACAAGGGATGCACTAACTGCCACGACGCGCACGCATCAACCAAGTCAGACCATCTCCTCAAGAACAACCTGACCGCCCTCTGTGTGGGCTGCCACAGGCCCGACAGGCCCAATTTTTTAAAGGCCCACATGAACTATCCTGTTGCCAACTCGCGATGCTCCTCGTGCCACAATCCTCATGGGTCGAACACACCGGGAATATTTTTCGACACCGTTCACTCTCCCGTCTCAAAAAAGATGTGCAGCCAGTGTCATGAAGCGCCCACCACCCCCAACCCATTCCAGATCAAGCGGGCAGGGCTCGACCTGTGCCGGGGATGTCACAACAATACGGTGAGTGAAGCGCTCAATAAGAACAAGGTTCACTGGCCGCTCGTTGATAAGGTGGGCTGCCTGAACTGTCACGAGCCCCATGCCTCCAGTCACAAGAACCTCGTGATGGGGGATAGCGGGACCCTCTGTGGAAAGTGTCACTCGGACACCATGTCCATTCAGAAGAAGCTCCTGGAGCGGGAGAAGAAGGAGGCCGCGGCTCTTCCCAAGGGGCAGGTGATAAAGGGTGCCTTGACGCACAATCCCATAAATGAAGGCAACTGTGACGCCTGTCATTCTCCCCATGCGTCGGACAACACCCTGCTTATGAAGCAGCAGTCAATGGTTGAGTTGTGCGGGACCTGTCATGACTGGTTGAAACACACGAGCCATCCCATGGGAGAAAAAGTGACTGATAGCCGGAACAAGAACCTCAAGGTGGACTGTCTGAGTTGCCACAGGTCTCACGGGACAGGATACCGCTACTTGATTCCTTTCCCGACCCAGACGGATCTCTGCGTTCAATGCCACAAACAGTTCAGGAGGTAATCAGACTATGGCGCTCTCTCTGAGAGTCCTTTTCATAATCACCGTTCTATCCTACCCGCTTCTTGGCCTGGCCGCGGAATCCCTAAGGCTTCGGCACGTCGTTTCCGTGTACGCGGACGAAAAGGGAGCGGGTCTCCGCCATCCCGAGGGTGTAGCGTGTAACGACAAGTCTCTTCTGCTCGTGGGGGATACGGGCAACGGACGCCTTGTCAGGTTCACGTTTCAGGAAGGCAACCTGAAGGGTGGAACCGAGATCAGGATCCCTCAATTGTCCTATCCAATCCGCGTACAGGTCAATTCAAAGGGAGAGATCTTTGCCCTGGACGGCAAAACGCGTCGTATCGTGCGTCTTGCGTCTGACGGGAACTTCAAGGGCTACGTCACCGCAGAAGGTGCGCCCCCTTCTTCCATGGTGCCGAAGAGCTTCAAGATTGACAGAGATGATGCCATCTATATACTCGACGTGTTGTCGGCGCGTGTGCTTCTGCTCAACGCTGACGGCAAATTCCAGAAGCAGATCGACTTTCCCAAAGAGTACGGGTTCATCGCGGACCTGGCTGTTGATCTTAAAGGGAGCGTGATACTGATCGACTCCGTCAAGGGCAGAGCTTTTTCTGCCGCGAAGAACGCAACGAGCTTTTCTCCTCTAGGGGGATCACTTAAAGAACACTTGAGTTTCCCAGCCAGTCTCACGACCGATATTCGCGGCACTATCTTCATTACCGACGAGAATGGGGGAACGATCGGCGTTCTTTCTCAGGACGGTTCTTTTCTCGGTAAGCAGCTGAGCATGGGGTGGAACGAGGGGCTTCTCTACTACCCCTCACAGGTGTGCGTCAATGAAAAAGGGGAAACCTTCATCGCAGACAGGGGCAACAGCCGGGTTCAAGTTTTTATATCGGTCAAATAGGTCGTGTCGAGGAATCCTGGGAGGCGGGTCGATGCTCCGGGGTTGTCTTTTGGCTTCCATACTCGGCCTTGCCTTGCTGCCCGGCCTTGCGCAGAGCCAGGAGCGTAAGGAGACGGGCAGCGATAAGTCTCTTCTCATCGGCCTCATTCCCGAACAGAACATCTTCAAGCAGATAGAGCGATATACGCCTCTGACAGACTATCTTTCGAAAAAGGTCGGTGTAAAGATACGGTTGAAGGTGCTGACGCGGTATGGGAATATCATCGACAATTTTGCCTCGTCAAGCCTGGACGCAGCCTTTTTCGGGAGCTTTACGTATGCACTGGCACACACGAAGCTGGGCGTTGAGGTGCTGGCGAGGCCCGAGGCCCTGGATGGATCGTCCACCTATCACGGGTTGCTCTTTGTCAGAAAAGATAGCGGGATCAAGAATGTAAAGAGTATGAAGGGCAAACGCATTGCTTTTGTGGACAAAGCGACTACTGCTGGGTTTCTGTTTCCGGTCGCCCACCTGATGCGCCACGGCGTGACCGATTACAAGACCTATTTCAAAGAGGTTTATTTTACGGGTACGCACGATCATGCCATCCTTGATGTGCTCAATAAGAGGGCAGATGTGGGCGCTGCGAAAAACACCGTGTTCGAACGGCTGGCACAGACAGACACAAGGATCAGCCAGGAACTGGTTGTTCTCGACAAGTCCGCTAACGTGCCGGAGAACGCGCTGGCGGTGAGGCGAGACCTGGACACTGCCCTCAAAAGGCTACTCCTGGATGCTCTGCTCAGCATGAGTAACAGGAGTGATGGACAGACCATCCTGCTCAATTTCGGAGCAAAAAGATTTATTCTCACCGCAGATAGGGACTATTGGGCGGTAGTGCAGTACGCCCGCGAAATCAACCTTGATCTGGCAAAGTACGACTACATGAATGAATAATGAAGAAGCGGATCATCATAGGCCTGAGCGTTTTTGCCCTGATTTTCTTTGCGGGCGGCATTTACATAGTCAGCACGATAGAAAAAGCCACCTCCACCCTTGACCGGCTCATCCGGCTTCACCAGGTTGAAATCCTGAGGGAACAGCTGCTGACCGATGCAAGAAGGGTCCAGGCTGACCTAGCATTCAAAGGCACTCACTACGCGAGAGAACTGGATACGGTGGTGGCGCATGTGCTCGAGCTCGGTAATGAGGCCCGGAGCTGCCTGGGATGCCATCACTCCGAAGAGATTACGGCAAAGATTACCGACCTCGTGCAGCAGGTGCAGAACTACAAAGATGCGTTGAGTCGCGTCCTGACCATCCGGGCCAATACAGCCCGATTGGAAGAGGAGGAGCACAGGGCAGTCGACGTCGGGCAGCAACTGGTGGATCAGCTCACCACCATGACCTCTTTGACCAGGGCCAGGTTGGACCAGAGAACGAGGGCATCCCTTCAGGCAATAGGTGGGATGAAGAGCGTGCTCTTCATCCTTATTTCCATCGGACCCATCCTGGCACTAGGTCTTGCCGTGATCTTTATCAAGGGATTTACCAGGCCGGTGGGTCTGCTCTTGCAGGCCACCAGAAAAGTGAAGGGTGGCGATTTAAGTTTCCGGATACAGGGCTTGCGGGACGAATTTGGAGAAGTGGCTGCCTCTTTCAACGAGATGTCCGCTTCGCTCCACGAACAGATACAGAACATGCAGCGCGCCGAACACCTGAAGATGGTAGGGGAGATGGCTGCGGGCCTCGTTCACGAAGTGAAGAACCCCCTCGCCGGCATAAAAGCCTCTATACAGATTCTCCTGCAGGAGGGGAACGTCCCGGAAGAAGACAGGGTGGTTCTTACGGCGGTGCTGGGCGAAGTGAACCGGATAGAATCGTTGATGAAAGGCCTCCTTGACTTTGCAAGGCCGCCCAAGCCTCAGTTCATGCCGGTTGATATGAACAGCGTGGTTGAATCGTCGATTACACTCTCTCTGCCCTACTCATCTGTGGCATCGGGTTCGCGTAAGGCTGTTGAGATCGTGAAGCGTCTTGATCCCCGGCTTCCGATGGTGATGGCTGATCCGAACCAGATGCAGCAGGTATTGCTAAACCTTTTCATGAATGCTGTGGAAGCCATGCCCGGGGGTGGGACCCTGACCGTCAGCACATCGGAAAATCTGGAAACCGGATCTTCCCCGGACATGGGGCGGCATATACAGATTGAGATTGCAGACACAGGCAAGGGTATCGACGAAGAGACCCGAAAAAAAATATTTCAACCATTCTTTACTACCAAGCGAAAGGGCACGGGCCTGGGACTGGCGATTACCAAGCGGTTTGTCGAGATGCACTCAGGCAAGATCTCCATCGATCAAAACCCTAACGGGGGCACGATCTTCAGGATTCTGCTCCCTCGCACCAATATGGAAGAAACGACCGCACCGACCGGCGCGCTCACCGGGCGGTAAAGCCTCCGTCGACCACCAGTTCAGTGCCGGTAACAAACTTCGACTCATCAGACGCAAGGTAGAGGACAGCGTAGGCCGCGTCATCCGGTTCGCCCAGACAGCCCAGCATTGTCCAGTCTGCCCGCATCTGCACCACCTCTTCGTAGCTGCGCCCGGTTTTTTCGGCCTCCGCACGAAACACGCTCTCCATGAGCGGCGTCAGGATGAAGGCAGGATGCACTGAGTTGACGCGGATGTTGTACCCATGACCCGCCTTGGAGAGCTGGAGGGCAGAGGCCTTGGTAAAGAGCCTCACGCCCCCCTTGCTTGCGCTGTACGCAGATGAACCACCACCCAGGCCTACGAGGCCGGCCACAGACGACATGTTGACGATGGAGCCCCCGCCGCTTTTTTTCATCGCACCCACGGCATGCTTTGTGCCGAGGAAGACACCATCGAGATTCACGGCCATGATGGAGCGCCAGTCAGAAAGCGACATCTCTTCGATCGCCCTGTTCATGACAACGCCCGCGTTGTTGACGAGAACATCGAGTCTCCCGAACCGGGAGACGGTCTGGTCGATGACTTTTTTCCAGTCTTCCTCATTGGAGACGTCATGCTTTAGAAAGATGGCGACACCACCCTCCCGCTCTATCGCTTCGACCACCTCTTTTCCTCCGGCCTCCGCAATGTCGGTGACTACGACCTTCGCCCCCTCTTTGGCGAGCAAGAGCGCCTGCGCTTTGCCCAGTACTCCTGCCCCGCCGGTTACGATCGCAACCTTGCCCTTGACTCGATCCATCTCATCATCTCCCTTTGAGCCCGTGGTGGGCCTTTAGATCATGTTCCTTTAGCCCGTGGGGCTTAAGTCACGTTCACTTCTGCCAGTATTTCCAGACGTCTGACTGAGGTACGGGCGGTGTCTTGTCGATGACCACGTTGACCAGCTTTCCGTCTTTTTTCTCCACTTTCATGATATACATGTTAAGGATCCTCTGGTGATACCGGTCAAAGGCAAGCGGACCAGCGGGCGTTTCGATCTTTGGTGCCACTCTCTCGATCTCCTTGGCCACCTTTGAGGGATCCTCCACGTCACCCTTCAGGGCCTCACATGCCGTGCCTACCACGGTCGCAGCAGTGTAGCCGAATTCGGCGTACCGGGACGGGGGCTCACCATACTTGCTGGTGTGCGCCTTGACGAACGCACGGTTCCTCGGGGTGTCTATGGCGGCGGAATAATGACCGATGGTGATGATGCCCAGTGCGGACTCCCCGATGCTGGCCAGATACGGGTCATCCGTCAGCACGTTGTGGCCGATCAGGGGCAGACGTTTCTTGAGACCGAATTCCTGAAACTGCTGAACGAAGCGGACAGCGTCTGTGCCCGTGTAGAACGTGTACACAGCATCTGCTCCCTTGACGTCGATTGCGGTCAGGAAGGGAGCGAAGTCCATGGTGCCCATCTTCGGATAGACCTCTTTGGCTATCTTTCCTCCCGCCTCTTCGAACCCTGCCTTGAACGCATCCATGGAATGGTGTCCCGCAGCCCAGTCAGCGGACGAGAGGACTATGTTGCGGTACGAGGTGTTCTTGTGGACCCACTTGGCCATAGTGAAGTTGGTCTGATCGCTTGTGTCGCAAACGCGGAAGATGTTTTCGCTCGCTTTTGCCGGCGAAGTCAGTTCGCGCGTGGTGGCAACAGGATTCACCTGGACCACTTTCTGCTTGCGGATATAATCGTGGATCGCAAGGCCTACGGCACTGCTCAACGGGCCTATCACGAAATTGACGTTGTGCTGTTCGATGAGGCGGCGTACCTTGGTCAAGCCCACCGTCGGGTTGAGTTCCGTGTCTTCCTTAATGATCTGTATGGCGCGCCCTCCTGCCTTCATGCCGATCTCATTGAAATAGAGCTCTATTCCATCGTTCGTGAGCTTGCCCGCCAGAGCATTCACGCCGGTATAGGGAAGCAGAATCCCCACCTTGATCGGACCCTTCTCTGCCGCTCCTGCTCCCATCACGGTCAGGAGAAGGACGCAGATCGACAGAACCGCACACGCCAACCCTCCCTTCACTTTCTTGTTCATCCTCCTTACCCCCTTCATGTTTTTGCGTTCCTTCCAGCCATCCACCTCTTGCTACGTAATGTGCTCCGTAATTCCGAGCGCGTTCTGAGATGATTGGCCAGACCTGATGATAGTCAAATCGCGAGGTTATATCAACAAAAAAATGCGGGCATTCATGGTCGACCGGCGCCAGAGTCCTTTCTCACGGGTCTTCCTTGCATTTCTGAAAGAAAGCCGGGAGCACCTTTTGGTAATCTCCTACCACTCCGAAGTGGGCCAGGCTGAAAATGTTGGCGTCGGGGTCCTTATTGATAGCCACGATGTGTTTCGAACCAGACATACCCGCAAGATGCTGGCTCGATCCGGAGAGGGCGACGCCGACATAGAGGGTAGGGGAGACAATCCTGCCGGTGAGCCCGATCTGGCAGTGTGCCGGAACCCAACCGATCTCACAGGGCGGCCTCGTAGCACCGACAGCGCCTTTGAGAAGCCGCGCCAGCTCCTCGAGCCGCGCAAACCCTTCCGGCCCGCCGATCCCGCGGCCGCCACAGACCACGACATCCGCATCTTCAAGTTTCACGCCCGCCATCTCTTCCTTCACCCGCCGTATGAGTTTTGTCCGGATCTCTGCTGTGCAAATGGCGCCACCGAATTGAATGATCGCGCCCGTGCGGGCTTCGTCTCTCTCCAGGGCAGTTGTCGTTTTCGGTCGGACTGAAGCCATCTGCGGCTTACTCCTGCATACGTATATCGCGTGGGCATTGCCCCCGTACACCGGCTTGGTCTGGCGCATCAGCCTGGTTTCAGGGTCGATGGCCAATTCAACACAGTCAAGGGTGACACCGGTATCGAGCCGGTAGGCGAGTCGCGGGGCTGCATCCCTGCCCATCGAGGTCTGCGCGAACAGCACGATATCGGGCTTGGTATCCCGCACGAGTCTTTCCAGCGCAGCCACGCAGGCATCCGGAAGATACTCGCTGAGCAAGGGATCATCGATCACGTATACGGTGTCTGCGCCGGAATAAATGCTTTCTCGCGCCAACTGAGCGTCTACCTGGCTGCCCAGAAGAACGGCGCTCAGTTCCTGATCCAGCGCATCAGCGAGCCTGCGGCCTACGGCGATAAGCTCCCTGGTTACAGAAGCAAGCTTTCCTTCCGAATGCTCACCGCAGATCAGGACGCCCCCGTCATCGCGCACAGTTCCCCTCTACACTATTTTTTCTTTTCTGAGCCTGAGCCGGAGATTGGCCCCGGCCTCTTCAGGTGTCTCTCCTTCAATAAACTCACAGACGCGCTCACGCATGGGGATGAAGAGATCGAGCATGTTCACCTTCGCCGAGGAGGGGTCGAGCCGTGACGGTGCAATACCGATATCGTCCGCCGTCCAAACATCGACGCTCTTCCTGGCCGCTGTCATGATGCCTTTCATGGTGGGATAGCGTGCAGGTCCAATCTCGTTGCTTACCCCGATGAGCGCGGGCAGAGGAAGCGTGATCAGTTCGTACCCATCGTCAACGATTCTTTCCACCACGAGCCTGCCATCATCCACTTCTATTTTTCTGACGGGATTGACGCTTGGAATATTGAGAATCTCTGCGATGCCCAGTCCGACCTGTCCTGCGTCCCAGTCCCCTTCCTGCCGTCCGCACAGGATGAGATCAACGTTTCCGGCCTTCCTGATAGCCATGGCAAGCGCATAGGCCACGAGAGCGCGGTCCTCCGCCTGGAATCGTTCATCGGACAGGAGAATGCCCTCGTCCGCTCCCATGGAGAGACAATGCTTGATGGCCACTGTTACTGAAGGCGCACCCAGACTGAAGATGGTTACCTTCCCGCCTTTCGCTTCTTTGATCTTAAGGGCCGCTTCCACCGCTACCTGATCATAGTCGTTGATAACCAGGGGACGATCTTTCGCAGGGATGGCCCGTCGTGCTTTCAGATCGATACTGAACGCGGCAGCCGGGGTCTCGGGGTTCGTCACCTGTGCGATACAGACAGCACAATTCATGCGCGACTGAGCCTCTCACGCTATGTCGCGGGTTGAAGCTTGCCCGGACCGAACGACGAGAAATCGAGGTCATAAAACTGCCTGCACACCGAGAAGTAACCCAGCTGCACACCGCCCAGCACGAGCTTGAGCGCCGCAGCATCGCGGTAGTACTTCTCGTAATTGTTTTCCCGCACATACCCGTACGAGCCCATGAATTCCATGCCTTTGAGGATCAGCTCAGGTGTGGTCCTGGCAATATATGTCTGGACGGTGCGTGCCTTTGCGAGTGCGCTCTCGGTGATGCGCGGGCCGTAGATCTCGGGATGGTCAAACTGATGATTCAGTTCGAGGAAGGCGGCCCTCCCCACCGATATCACCGAAGCCATTTCAGCCAGGAGCATGGCCGTGGAAAGATGCTGCCTTACCGGCTTGCCGCCCACTACCCTGGTACCCGTGTATTCAAGGAGCACGTCAAACGCCCCTTGCAGCACGCCCACGGCGCTTGCGGACTGCAACGCCACGGCAGAGACGAGCTGATTGAGAAAGAGGTTCCAGGCCTCGGGTCCCTGTATGCCCCACTCTTTGGGCACCTTCACATCATCGAAGAACGTGGACGTATTCCGGTCGGCCTGCACACCGCATTTGACCTCAAATTTTCCGTGGGAGAGTCCGGGCCACGGTTCCGGCACGTAGATCAGTGCAAACCCCTCTATGCCTGATTTCGCATCCATATTGCAGACCACGCAGTTGAGATCGGCAATACCACTGTTCGTGGCCCAGTGCTTGGTACCGTTGATTACCCACTCGTCGCCTTTCCGTTCAGCCTTTGTGTGAACCATTCTTCCGTCATTGAGATGGTTCTCGATGTCGCAGGCTGATTCTGATTCGGCCATGTTGAAGCAGGCAACCCGCAAGTCGTTTGTGAGAAAGCGGGGTGCGAATGCGCCAAGCACTGCTTTGCCCCAGGACTTCACGGCCTGAGAGGCGCCGAACAGGTATGCGATGGTGGCCGGTGTCCACCCCCAGTTAGTGCAGGCAGTGTGGAGATTGATGCCCCAGTCGCCACGCGATATCTGCTCGCCCTTTAGCGCGGCAGCGACCATACCGAGACTCTGGTTTCCACCGTGGTCTGCGGGTATCATGTCTGCCTGACAACCCAGGTCCACCTGCAACTTCTTGAGGATTGGAGTGATTATCTCGTTGTGCGTCAGGTCATCATCGATCTTGTCTCGAACAGGCATGATCTCGCGGTCGGTGAAATCGGCAAAGAGCTTCTGTATCATGCGTTGTTCTTCATTCACAAAACATTCAGGGTACTGCAGTTTGTACCACTGGCTTGTCTGCTCCAGCATGACACTTCTCCTTCAGGCAAGGAATCTTTCGAAGAGCAGTTGAAGGATGGCGTATGAAAAGGCTCCTGCGCTCTTCCTGCTCGCCCAACGATAGCAACCACCGCCATTCTTGTCAAGCCCTTGTATAAGTCCAACACTTTTGCGACAATACCCCTTCTTCAATGAGATAATCGACCGGTGTCTTGTTCTGCAGGCCCTTGTGGACCCGCTGGGTATTATAAAAGATCAGCCAGTCTGCAA
>Ga0079037_100000182_pt1 | contig 24703 bp, 20 predicted proteins | sample Mud3Dept4metaG_FD_71479 | JGI IMG/M metagenome (GOLD analysis project Ga0079037, IMG submission 71479) | Freshwater wetland microbial communities from Ohio, USA, analyzing the effect of biotic and abiotic controls - Mud 3 Core 4 Depth 4 metaG | ecosystem: Environmental > Aquatic > Freshwater >... | reverse complement strand
CGCCCTGTTCGACCCCTTCCCGGCGGCGACCCCCGCCCCCTGACTCTCCGCGCCTATCCCGATCCCCAGTTCTTCCGTTCTGCGTCCGCAAGATGAGCAAACAACAAAGATGAGGGGACGTTGTTGTCTAATTAAACTTTTCTCTTTTCGACATAAGTATAATTAGTCAACCACGTCCCTTTAATGTCTCGAAAAAAAGCAGTCAGGCGCGCCGGGTGATTTTCCAGCAGTTGTGGATCCTGGGGTTCCGCTGGAAATCCGGCGGGATGGTGCTGCGCGTGATCTCTTCGACGGTCAGGTCGGGGAACGCGCTGCGGTGCAACTTGAAGTGGCGGAAATTGTTCGAGAACAGGATGAGCCCGCCGCGCGCCAGCAGCGGTACGATGCTTCGCAGGAGTCCGACATGGTCGCGCTGCACGTCGAACGTCGCCTCTCCCATACGCTTGGAGTTCGAGAAGGTGGGTGGGTCCACAAAGATCACGTGGTACCGCTCGGCATGGGGAGACGCCAGCCACGCCAGGCAGTCCGCCCGGATGAAACGGTGCGCGCGCCCCTCGGCGAATCCGTTCAGCGCCATGTTACGCCGCGCCCAATCGAGGTAGACCGACGACATGTCGACGGTCATCGTTGAGGCGGCTCCGCCGGCGGCGGCGTGGACGGTCGCGGCACCGGTGTAGGCGAAGAGATTCAGGAAGCGGCCGCCACTCACCAGGCTCCGAATCAGCGCCCGGGTCGGCCGGTGATCGAGGAACAGGCCCGTGTCGAGGTAGTCGGTGAGGTTCACCAGGAAGCGCAGGCCGCCCTCGCGGACTTCGCGAAACCGACCCGTGGCCGCTTGCCGCTCGTACTGCGCCAGGCCCTTCTGGCGGCGGCGGACCTTGAGGACGACATGATCCGTCGGTTTCTCCAGCGCGTCCGGGATGACCGCCATCGCGTCCGCGAGCCGCGCCTGGGCGAGCACGGGATCCACGGTCGGCGGCGCGGCGTACTCTTGCACATGGGCCCATTCCTCGTACAGGTCCACGGCCAGGGCGTACTCGGGCAGATCGGCGTCATATAGCCGGTAGCACGTCACCCCCTCCCGCCGCGCCCACTTTCCGAGATGCCGCAGGTTCTTGCGCAGGCGATTGGCGAGCATCTCGGCGCCGGAAGACACCGAACTGGGTGAGGGCGTAGTCACAGCCGTCGCCGTACCACTCTTCGTCTCGTTGGAGGATCGCATCGGTCTGAATTGGGTCCCTGGCAATCGCAGCGTTTCCAAGTCGATGTCACACGGCTCCGTCGGGACTAGCGCCAACCGTCCGCCTCACCGATCGAGCCGGTAGGTGAAGGGGTAGCGGATCGGGCCGCCATACGGGGGATATGGACCGGCTCGCCGCACGGCCTTTATCGCGGCATCGTCCAAGAGCGCATGCCCTGAAGACCGGTCGACCTCCACGCTCTCGACCGAGCCGTCGGCTGCGATGCGAAAGCGCAACCAGACCGTTCCCTCCAACCCATCTCGCCGCGCAGCATCGGGGTAGGTCCAGACCCGCGCGATCTGACTCCTGATGGTTCGCAACAACTGTTCGCCTTTTTGCGCACCGGAACCGGCGCCATCGCCGCCGCGCGCCGGCGCGGCGTGGCCGCCCGCCGAACCGGCGCCCCCACTGTCCCATCCACCCCAACCCGCGCCCGATCCTCGACCAGGACCAATCCCCGGCCCTGCCCCCGATCCGTTCCCAGCGCCCAAACCATTGCCTTGCCCTGAGAGCAAGTACGCACCCCGCGGCTCGGCCTCGGTCGTTTGGGTCGGCGCAGACGACCCAGAGCCTCCGCCGATCTGGGGCGCCGGTCCATCGTTCCCAGGCACCGACGGACCGGGCACGTCCGCAGACCCGTTGCCTCCGGGCGGCCCGAGCGGCGATTCGGGGAGCCGGGCCGTCGGTGGAGCGGGCGGCGCGGGCGGCGCCTCTGCCGGTATTGCGGACGACGGGGTGTCGGCCGCGAGTGGATCCTGGACGACCGCCGGCACGGGCAGCGATGCGGGCAGCGACTCGACATGGGGTGCCGGGGCAATAGTCGGCTCCGACATCGGCGAGGTGGATTGCGAAGGGACCCGGCGCGCCCTGGGTCGCGGCAGCAACGGGACCTGCGTCGGGGCGGGTGTGCGCAGGATATCGGTCGCGATGGGGGCCGACGCGGGCGGGCGGGCCTCCTCCACGAGTCTCACGCGGAGGATCGGACGCACATTCTCGGAAACAGGCTGGAGCAGGACGCAGGCGGCGAGCAGGACGAGGTGCGCCACACCAGAGCCGATCACGCACCTCGGCCATCGGTTGTCAGGGTCGTGGGTCCTCCGCCGTTCCACCCGCATGATGCTCCCGCAGCCGTACCTGGCGGCTATCAGTCGTCGGCCACCGGCCCCTCGGGGCCGAAGGCCGCCCACGTCTTCAATAGTAGCCCTCGAACTTGAGACGCAGGCCCACCAGAAAACTGATCCCCGGCGCCGGCATCACGAAGACCTCGTTCGCCAGGCTCCGGGAGTCGAAGGCATAGATCCCGTACGTCTCGTACTTGGCATCCGTGAGGTTCATGCCTTGAACAAAGAGCGTCGTGTACTTCCATGTGTACGAGGCCTGCGCGTTCACGACGAAGGAGTCCTGAATGCGAAAGGAGGTTTGATTCGTCTCGTTGTTCAGGAGTACCTGCTTGCCCACATACTGCCCGTCCACGCTCAACTCCAGGCCATCCAGGGGGCGATATTCCAGGCGTCCGTAGGCGCGATGCAGAGGGACCAAGGCGACCCGGTCGCCCGGATGAATGGTCGTCCCGAAGAGTACCGTCTCGCTTCGATAGCGGGCATCGGTATAGCTGTAGTTCAGTCGCAGGTCCACGCGCTCATGCGGGCGAAGCCTCAGGCCGAATTCGACGCCTTGGCGCCGGCTCTCGGGAGCATTCTGGTTTTGCCCGAAAGTCACACCCGTCGGATCGGGGAGGAAGAGGATGTCGTCGCGGACATCGGTGAGGAAGTACGCGCCGGTCATTTCGAGCCAGGCCAGCGGCCGGAAGCGGGCGCCGACCTCGTACGTCCTGCTCTTGACCGGAGTGAGGTCCGGATTGGACCCGAGCCCCGCGAACGCGAACAACTCGTCCGTGGTCGGAACCCGAAATCCCTCCCCGTAATTGCCGTAGATGGTCACCATGTTCGACGGGGTGTAGGTCACGCCCGCGCGGGGGGTCACCCGGCTATAACGCTTGTCTCCATTATTGACGGGGACAATGAGGTCCTCGAACCCATACTCGGTCACGTCGTAGCGGACGGCGCCGGTCACGGTGAGATTTGAAAGGATGTCGAGGGTGTCCTGCGCATACAGGCCGTACACGTCCTCGTCGATCTTTCGCTGACTCGGTCCGAAGGTCGAGGTTGACCCCGTGTTGACTCCGCCGTGCCGGATCTCACCGCCGAGGGCAAGGCTGTTCCGCACCCCGGACAGCCTGAGGTCATGGGAGAGCTGCAGGACCCCGCCGGTCGTGTCGGTGTCCGTGAGCGTCCGGCCCGTCGTGGTCAGACCCACCGTCTGGAGATCCCGCGAGATCTGCCGGTAGAATCCCGTCCCCGCCACCGAGAATCCCCCGCGAAGCGCTTGGCGCCCCTGGAACGTGATGCCGGACTGTTCCGTGGCGCTGAAATCTATCGGGCTGATGTTGGTCTTCCGACTCCGGTCCAGGTCCGCAAGCGTCGCCGTCCCGGCTTGCTCCAGTCGATCGTTGACATACGCATAGGTCAGGCTGAGATCCGTGGTCTCGAATGGGCGGTACCCGACCTTGCCCGTCAGGCTGTTCACTCGGCCGTCGGACTCGTCCCGATACCCGCTCTCCCGGTCCCAGGTCGTGCTCACGTAATAGTCGAAGTCCTTGATCGGACCACTGATCGTTCCGCGGAGCCGGTAGTGGTTGTAGCTGCCCCACGCGCCCTCGACCGTCGTCTGTGGGGTGCGGGTACCGCGTTTTGTGATGATGTTGATCACGCCGCCCAATGCATTCGCCCCGAACACTGCCGTCGCGCCGGGGAGGACCTCGATGCGTTCGACGTCTTGGATGGCAACAAGGTCAAGGTTCACCGCGTTGGAATCTGGATCGTTGATGCGGACGCCGTCCACGAACACTGAAACGCCCGAGGCAGGTTGTGCGTTGAAACCCCGCATGTCGATGGTGGGCTGGAACGTGTTTCCGACGGAGTTGTAGCTCACGATCGAGGGAACCTGGCGCAACGCCTCCTGCACCGTGCGGGCGTTCTGCTGCTGGATGTCCTGGGCGGTGACGACGTAGACCTGACCCGGCACGCGCCGCAATTCTTGGATCATGTCCGCCAGGCGGGTCGCCGTGAGCACCAACTCCTCCCCGACCAACTCCTGCTCCCGCTCCGTTGCCGCCAGGGCATCCGGGGTAGAAAAGACCACTGGGTTTAGCGCGACCAGGATACCGAGAATTACGAGGCTGTTGCCGATTCGTCGAGCCATGGGGAGCCACACTCCTTTCCGCGAAGTGGTGGAGCGCAACACCCCCGGATAGGTCTCCTGACTTGTGGATCGTCGCTTCCCCGCGCCTTCCCATCCCGAGCGCGGCAACGTGGTGATTTGGCAATTCGGCAATTGGGAAGTGCGAGAATGTCTTCCCGAGTTGCCCAGTCGCCAAATTGCCTGGTTGCCGTCCCCCTAGACAGTGGCGTGCTGCGGAGTCGCTCCCCACTCACAGTGGCGGGACCGTGCTGGATTCCCCCGACTCACGCGGGGTGACCAGCTTCCCTTACATCCGAGGGTTGTCCATCTCCAAATGAACTGCGCCCGTGCGCGCCAGGCTGCTCCGGACTCTGGGCCGGTGCGACACCGGATCCATGTCGATTTCCACGGGGCAGCCGTACGCCTGTTCCAGTTGCTGCGGGGTGATCACCTCCTTCGGTGCCCCAAAGGCCTGCACCCTTCCGTCTGCCAGCAGCAGCAGATGGTCGCAATGCTCGGCTGCGAGGTTCAGGTCGTGAGAGACTAGCACTGTGGTTCTCATGCGGTCGGACCCCGACGCGAAGACCGTCTCCACCACGTCGCGCTGGTGGCGGAGGTCCAAGTGGGCGGTCGGCTCGTCCAGGAGCAGTACCGACGGCTCCTGGGCCAAGGCTCGCGCCAGGGAGACGAGCTGTCGCTCCCCGCCCGAGAGCTCGTCCACGCGCCGATCTGCCAGGTCCGCGATGCCTACCGTCTTCATGGCCTCCCGCGCCACCGCGCGGTCGCGCGCGCCCCAGGCGCCGCCGGTCGCGTGAGGATAGCGACCCATGAGAACGACGTCGTTCACGCTGAAGGGAAAGGCGACCTGGAAATCCTGCGGCACCACGGCCACCTCGCGCGCCAGCGCCAGGCGCCCGACCCGGGAGATGTCCCGGCCGTGGATCAGGACCGCGCCGCGTTGCGGGGCCAGGACCTTGCTGAGCAATCGGAGAAGTGTGCTCTTTCCCGCGGTGTTGGGCCCGACGACGCCCAACCGATCGCCGGGCGCCGCGCTGAACGACGCGCCGACCAGCCCCTTGCCGGACCGATACCGGAACGTGACCTCCCGGACCTCGATGGCGGTCACCATGCCTCCGCCCCTCGCCGACGCCGCAGGAGGTAGACGAAGAGCGGCGCACCGCAGAAGGAGGTGATCACCCCCACCGGAAGCTCCGTCGGCGCCGCGATCGTCCGAGCCCCGAGATCGGCCAGGATGAGGAAAGCGGCCCCCAACACGACGCTCGTGGGAACGAGGGCCCGATTGTCCGGCCCCAGGAGCAGCCGCGCGGCGTGCGGGACGATCAGCCCGACGAACCCGATGGAGCCCGCCGCGGAGATGGCCGCCCCGGTCACGAGCGATGCGGCAACGAAAACGGCCCGCTTCACGCGCTCCGCCTCCACGCCGAGCTGCAGCGCCTGCTCTTCTCCCAGCGCCAAGAGATTCAGGCGGGGGGCTTGACGCGTCAAGACCGCCACGCCGACGAGCAGGACGACGCCCAGCACCAGCAGCGTCCCCGTCTTGGCCGGCGCGAGGTTGCCCATCAGCCAGAAGACGACCCCCTGCAACTCCGCCGCGGCCAGGACCACGGTGGCCAGCATGACGCAGGACGTGAAAAACAGGCCGATGATCACGCCCGAGAGGAGGAGCGTCGTCATGGGCAATCTGCCGTCCACGTGGGCGATGGCATAGACCAGGACCGCCGCCAGCAGCGCCCCGGCGAACGCGAACAGCGTGGGGAGGATGGGGTTGCTCGTCGGCCCGGCGATGCCCAGGAGGACGGCCACCATGAGGCCGAACGACGCGCCGCTGCTCACGCCCAGCACCGACGGGTCCGCCAGGGGATTCCGTGAGATCGCCTGAAAACCCAGGCCCGCCAGGGACAGGCAGGCCCCCACGATCCCCGCCAGCAGCGTCCGGGGAAGACGGATCTTCCGCACGATGGTCGCCGCCGTATCCTGGCTTCCGCCTTCGAACAGGCTGCGGAGCACTTCCCGTGGCGTCAGCGAGACGCTGCCCACCATCACCGACACCAAGAGGCTCGCCGCCAGGAGCGCCGCAAGCCACGCCAAGACCACGGCGGGGGCGGCGCGGCGGCCCGCTGCTGACGCACTCATTTCGTCTCCGGCACGGCAAACGCGCCCGGGTGGATGGCCCGCGCCAGCCGGGTCAGGCCGTCCCCAAGCCGCGGGCCGGGGCGCAGGATCGTGTTGCTCGGCACGGCGAGAACTCGCCCCGTTCGGATCGCAGGAACCGCCTGCCACGCGTGCCACTCCGCCGGCACGTCGCCGCTCCCTGTCGCCGGGCGCTCGCTGTCCTCGCGGTGGTCGGCCAGCAGGATCACGTCGGGGGCGCGGGCGACCACTTGCTCCCAGTTCAGCCGCGGGTACGAGCCGGTTCGCTCCCACACGATGTTCCGGCCTCCCGCCAGCTCCAGCAGGTCGTCGAGGTACGTGCCGGCGCCGGCGGCGATCAGCGGATCGGTCCAGATCAGATAAAGGACGGCGGGCCGGGATCGGCCGGCCACGAGTTCCCGGACGCGGCGGACGCGGCGCTGTATGTCGTCCACGACTTGGCGGGCGGCCTCATCCGCCGCGAGGGCTCGTCCCATGGCCAGGATGGAGTCGACCACACCCCAGTAGCCGTCGGGCTGCAATGCGAACGTGGCCAGCCCCAGCCGCTCCAACTGGTCGAGGAGATCGCGGGTGTTCCCTTCGGCGGTCGTGAACACGACATCCGGCCGGAGCCGGACGATCTGCTCTAGATTCGGCGCAGCGATGCCGCCGACCTTGGGAAGCTTCCGCGCCGGCGGCGGATAGTCGCAGACCTCCGTGACGCCGACCAGCCAATCGCCGCGGCGCAAGGCGTAGACCGTCTCGGTGATGCTCGGCGCCAGCGACACGACTCGGAGCGGCCGGTCCGGAATCGCCACGGGCCGGCCCAGCATATCGGGCACGACCGCCGCTCCCGCCGCTCCGCACGCGGTGGAGAGGACCGCGCCGGCCAGGATGAAAACGGTGAGAGCGCGCAACCAATCGCGGTATCCGCTATGCTCGGCGTAACGCACGCTGTCCTCTAAAGGTTCCTGAAGAACCCTTTCCCCAGGCTGTTCAAAAAGGTCTAGATGCAAGGCGGAGCGCCGGGTACCCGTCCGCAGGATGGGCACCCATCAGAATGGGTACCCGGCAGATGGGCCTTTTCAGCAGCCTGCCAAAAACAAAACGCCCCCATCCACATTCAGCGGATAGGGGCGCCAAGATCCAGCAGTCCGAACGGCGTGTCGGGGACTGGGACATGCGGGCGGCCCCTCCCCACGGAGGGATCACAACACCCAGAAGGCTGAGCAGGTTTCCTGGCTTGCGGCTCGGCTTACTCTCTGCGCCTTCCCATCCCGCCATCGGCGGGACAGTGGCCCGTGCAGATTTCAACGCCGCTCACAGTTGCGGGGCAGCAATGGTTTCGCTCCGCGGGCCGCGACGAACGCCAATGCGGAGCCTCACCATTTTCCCTCATGGATCCCCCATCGGGGACCACTCAGCCTCACCTATTCATTTGCGGGGAAGCACCCTCCTTGCACGCGATGCCTGGTGTGTGGCGATATGTAGTTCAAGCGATCGGAGAAGTCAAGCGCTTTGTCGAAGACCCGCCGCCCCCGAAATACAATGAGGGCACCCCGAAAGGGGTGCCCTCATTGTTGCTCGGTTTCGAGTAAAAAGGACTAGGACTTCTTCTCCGCCTTCTTCTCGGGAGCTGGGGCCGGAGCGGGCTCCGCCTTCTTCTCGGCGCCCTTCTTCATGGCCTTCTCGTCGCCCTTCTTTGTGGCCTTCTTCTCGGTACCCTTCTTCTCGGCCTTCTTCTCCGCCTTCTTCTCGGGAGCTGGGGCCGGAGCCGCCGCCGGGGCCGGCGCAGCCGGAGCCGCCATTGGGGCTTTTTCCTCGGCCTTCTTGGCCTCGCCGGCGAACACGACACCGGAGAAGGAGACGGCAACAGCCAGAGCCAGAGCAAACACGAACAGCTTCTTCATTCTCGATTCACCTCCTCTCTCTTGAGATTCAAACCCAACGAAAAACCCATAAGCAAACAGCAGCATTCGTGCCAAATTCAGAGTCTGATCGTTCTTCTCTTACCACCGTGTTTTCACCACATTAGGGCGCCACTGCACGCTCATTTCTTCACAGCATCGTCCGCGCCCTCATTCGAATACTCCGTTTGGGTTGGGACTGCACCATTTGGAGTATGCGCCCATCCCCTCGCCTTACCCGCTCGTCCCTTTCGATCGTCTCTTCAGACGCGCAGCCGCCGCCAATAATTCATTCGCATGATCCAGGGCCGTCGCCGACCGGCTCGGTCCGCCGAGCATGCGGGCGACCTCGCGCGGCCGCTCCTCCGCGCTGAGGGCTCGGACCGTCGTCTCCGTTCGATCGGCCAGGCTTCGCTTCTGCACCAGGAGGTGCTGATCTCCGAAGCAGGCGATCTGCGGAAGGTGCGTGACGCACAGGACCTGATGTCGTCTGGAGGCGGCGGACAGTTTTCGCCCCACAACCTCGCCCATGCCCCCGCCGATGCCAGCGTCCACCTCGTCGAATATCACCGTCGGCGTCCGGTCGGCGTCCGCCAGAATGGTGCGGATGCCCAGCATCACCCGCGACAGCTCGCCGCCCGAGGCGATCTTGTGGAGCGGCTTCACCGCTTCACCGGGGTTCGGTGAGATGAGGAACTCGATGACGTCCAGGCCGTGGGGACCCAGCGCTGCCTCGTCGCCCGCACCCGTGGTCACCCGGACCTCGAAGGCCGCCTTGGCCATGCCGAGCTCGCCGAGTTCCGCCAGCACCGCCTTTTGTAGCGCCTGAGCCGCGCGTCTGCGGGCCGCGGACAACTCGGTCGCGCGACGCAGGAGTTCGCTGGCAGACGTTCGCAGCGCGCGCTCCACGTCCTGCAGACGCGCTTCAGATTGTCCCAGCGCCTCCAAATCGCGGCGCACGCCGACCAAGTGCGCCAGGAGGTCTGCCACGCTGCCCCCGTACTTCCGCTTCAACTTGCCGATCTCGTGCAGCCGCGCTTCGATGGTCTCCAGCCGTTGGGGATCGAATTCGATGCGGCCCCGGTAATCCCGCAGGCCCCGCGCCGCCTCGCCGAGGTGCACCATGGCGGTTTCCAGCGCCTCCAAGACTTCGCGGAGGCGGCCATCGATGGCGGCCGCGTCCCGCAAGCGCGTCGCGAGCGGGCCCAGGCGCATCAGGACCGCCCCCTCGGACTCTTCCAGCTCCACGTAGGCGTGCTCGACCGTCGAGAAGAGGCGCTCGTGGTTGGCGAGGATCCCGCGCTCGGCGGCGAGCGCTTCCTCTTCGTCCGGCTCGAGACGCGCCCCCTCCAGCTCACGCCGCTGGAACTCCAGCAGCTCCGTGCGGTGCGCGCGCTCCCGCTCCGCCGCGAGCAGTGCGTCGCGCTCCCGTTGCAGCCCCTGCCACTTGGCGAACTGCTCGCGATAGACGTCCGTCTCGAACAGGACCCCGGCGTAAGCATCCACGAATTCTCGATGGCGGCGAGGATCGAGGAGTGGCTGGCCGGGGTGCTGCCCGTGGATGTCCACCAGGCACTCGGCCAGCGCGCGCAGCGTCGCTGCCGACGTCAGCCGACCGCCGACGTAGGCCTTGCTCTTGCCGTCCCGAAACAGGTGGCGGCGCAGGATGAGGAACTCTCCCGAGTCGACCGTGATCCCCTCGGCCTCCAGCACCGCAAGCCCCGCGGGGTCGTCGGGCGCATCCAGCGCCGCCTCGACCACCGCCTCCTCCGCCCCGGAGCGCAGGAGGTCCTCGCTACTGCGCGCCCCCAAGACGAGCTGCAACGCGTCGATGAGAATCGACTTGCCCGCCCCCGTTTCGCCCGTGAGGACGTTCAGTCCAGGCACGAACGACACCGTCAGCGTGTCGATCACCGCCACGTTCTTTATGCTCAGCTCGCGCAGCATCCCGGATGCCTGTCGCTTGACGGTACGCAGCAGAAAATCTAGCGCTCGCCCCAGCGAAGCTTGGCTCGGAGCAGCTCGAAGTAGTTCAGCGTGGGTGACTTGACCAGCCTGATGACGTTCGCCGATCGCCGCACGACCACGGTGTCCCGATGCTGCAGCGCCACGTCGACCTGGCCGTCTACCGTCAGGTGGACGTCCTCGCCCGGCGATCGCTGGACGACCTCGAGCCTGGCGCTGTCGGGCAGCACCAGGGGTCGGTTGGTGAGCGTGTGCGGGCAGATGGGAATGACCACGAGCGCCGGCAACGTGGGATACAGGATGGGCCCGCCCGCCGAGAGACAGTACGCCGTGGAGCCGGTGGGCGAGGCCACGATCAGGCCATCCGCCCGATAGGTGGCCACGTACTCGCCGTTGACGAACGTCTCGAGCTCGACGATGCGGGAGGGGGCGGTCTTGTTGATGACGAAATCGTTCAGCGCCTCGTATTCCCCCACGCTCGCGTCGGCGCGGCGCACTTGTGCGGCCAGCATGCGACGGTGGCTCACGGCGTACTTCGCCTTCAGCACGGCCTCCAGCGCGGCAAAAAGCTCCGGGAGCGCGACCTCCGTGAGGAACCCCAGGCCACCCAGGTTCACGCCGAGGATCGGGACTTCCCGCGAGCCTATCAGGCGCGAGATGGAAAGGATCGTCCCGTCTCCGCCGAGGACCACGATGAGATCCGCCTGCGCAGCCACCTCGGCGCGCGATCGTCCGGGCCCGCACGTCGGACAGACGGCGGCCGCCTCGGGATCCAGCAGCACGTCTCGATCCCGCTGCCGGAGCCAGGCGATCAGCTCCTGGAGCACCGGGCGGGCCTCGGGTTTGTTCGGCTTGAGCGCGATCCCCACGCGGCGCACGGACATCGTCGTCATTCCTCGTCGGTTGGTGCCCCGGCCAAGGCGTTGTCGATCAGGGCGCACGCGTCGCCGCCGCCGTCGGGCCGGAGATGGACCAAGAACTCGCGGTTCCCCATGGGGCCGCGCAGCGGAGAGATCGTCATCCCGGCCAACCCGCAGCCGAGATCGGCCGACCAAACCGCGACGCGCTCCAGCACCGCCCGGTGGAGGGCGGGGTCGCGGACGACGCCGCGCTTCCCGACCTGCCCCTTGCCCACCTCGAACTGCGGCTTCACCAGCGCGATGAGATCGAAGGGCTCCGCCAGCAGCCGCCGCACGCAGGGCAGGATGAGCGCCAAGGAGATGAAGGACGCGTCGATCGTCGCCAGATCGGGCACGGCCGGCAGCCGGGACGCCTCCAGGTGGCGGATGTTGGTCCGCTCCAGGACGTGGACCCGAGCGTCCTGCCTGAGCCGGGCGTGGAGCTGCCCGTAGCCCACGTCCACCGCGATGACCAGGCGCGCCCCGGCCTGGAGCAGGCAGTCGGTGAATCCTCCCGTGGAGGCACCCACGTCGAGGCACACCCGGCCGCGCGGATTGACGCGAAAGGCATCCAGCGCGTGCCGGAGCTTCACTCCGCCGCGGCTCACGAACGGATGAGCCGGCCCGGCGACCGAGAGCGTCGCCTCGGCGGTCACCAGCGCCCCTGGTTTATCCACACGCTGGCCTGCCGCGAAGACCTTCCCCGCCAGGAGCAGCCGCTGCGCCTCGGCGCGGCTGGCGCAGAGCCCCCGCTCTACCAGGACGAGATCCACGCGGCGCCGGCGCGCCATCATCGGGCCGCTGAAAAAGGCCCACCTGCGGCGTTGACACGCCGCGTACCCATCCAAGATGGGTGCGACGCTGCGACGTACATGCCGAGTACGCCTCGCGCCTGCACCCATCCTGCCGGCTGGGTACCCGGCGAGTCGCCTTGCATCTGGACCTTTTTGAGCGCCCTCGGCGAGAACGAATTCTCCAGCATTGTGTTAGGCCGGGTCATGACCCCGTTGGGTCCCCATGGCGTGTCCCGTCAGTAACGCTTCGGCCGCGGCCTGGATGCCCTCCGCCGTGAGGCCGAAGCGGGCGCGCATGGCGGCTTGCGTCCCCTGCTCCACGAGCACATCCGGGATGCCCAGGCGCGCGACCCGGACCCGCGTGAGGCCGATCGCCTGGAACAGCTCCAGCACGGCCGAGCCGAATCCGCCGGCCAGCATGTGCTCTTCGATCGTCACGACGCGCCCCGTGCGGCGCGCCACATCCGAGATCAGCGTCCGGTCCAGCGGCTTGACGAAACGGGGGTTGATCACCGCGGCGGAAACCCCCGCCCGCGCCAGCTGGCGCGCCGCCTCCAGGGCCGGACCCACCAGCGTGCCCAGCGGAAGGAGCAGCACGTCCTCCCCGTCCCGCAGTAGCTCCGCTGTCCCGACGGGATACGCCCGCGCCTCCTGCTCGATCGCCACGCCGTACCCCGCGCCGCGCGGATACCGGACCGCCGCGGGGCCGCCGCTTTCGATGGCCGTCTTCAGACAGTGCTGCAGGTCGTTCTCGTCCCTGGGGGCCAGGATGACCATATTGGGAACCGTCCGGAGAAACGCCAGATCGTACAGCCCCTGGTGCGTCGGGCCGTCGTCCCCCACGATCCCCGCTCGGTCCAGGGCGAACGTGACCGGCAGGCGTTGCAGGCACACGTCGTGGATGACCTGATCGTAGCCCCGCTGCAGGAACGTCGAGTAGATCGCCGCCACGGGGCGCAGGCCCTGGGCGGCCATGCCGGCCGCGAAGACCACCGCGTGCTGCTCGGCGATCCCGACGTCGAAGAACCGCGTGGGGTGGGCCTGTTGGAAACGCGCCAGCCCCGTTCCCTCGGCCATCGCCGCCGTGACCCCGATGATCCGCTCGTCCTCGTCGGCGATCTTTATCAGCGCCCGGGCGAACGCCTCGGTGTACGTCATGGGCGCGGCCTTCTTCACAAAAGTGCCCGTCTCGACTTCGAATGGAGCGGCGCCGTGCCACTTCACCGAGTCGCCTTCGGCCGGGGCGTACCCCTTCCCTTTCACGGTGATCACGTGCAGCAGGACGGGCCCGCGCACGTTGGCCACGTTCTCGAGCGTGCCGAGGAGATGGTCCAGGTTGTGCCCATCGATCGGCCCGACATACGTGAAGCCCAACTCCTCGAAGAGGACGCCGGGCGTCACCAGGCCCTTGGCCATCTCTTCGACTCGCTTGGCCATCTCCGCCACTCGCGCCCCCACGCGGGGAATCTGCCCCAGGAGGTGCCGCGTCTCGGTGCGCACGCGTGTCGCCAGCCGGCCGGTGAGGACGCGGTTCAGGTAGGCCGAGACCGCGCCAACGTTTTGGGAAATGGACATGGTGTTGTCGTTGAGCACGAAGAGCACGTCCCGCTTGAGGTCGCCGGCGTGATTCAGGCCCTCCCACGCCATCCCCGAGGTGAGCGCGCCGTCGCCCACCACCGCCACAATGCGGTAGCGCTGCCCGGCCAGCTCGCGCGCCTCCGCCATGCCCGCCGCCGCGGAGATGGCGGTCCCGGCGTGCGCTGCGCCGAACGGGTCGTACGGACTCTCATCGCGCCGGGTGAACCCGCTCAGGCCCTTCTCCTGGCGAAGGGTGGGGAACCGGTCCCGGCGACCGGTGAGGATTTTGTGCGCGTAGGCCTGGTGACCGACGTCCCACAGGATCTTGTCCTCGGGCGCGTTGAAGATCGTGTGCAGGGCCAGCGTCAGCTCGACGGTGCCCAGGTTGGACGCCAGATGTCCCCCCGTCTTGGCCACCGTGGCGAGAATCAAGGCCCGAATTTCTTTCGCGACTTCCGGCAGGACCGATCGATCGAGCTTTCGGAGGTCCGCCGGAGAGTCGATCTGTTCCAGATACACGGGATTCCCCTTCCTAAAATCTTCGCCGACAGAGGATCCGGTAGCCATATCCGGCGCACGGCCGAAGGCGCTGACCGCTCCCTGTCTCTGTTGTCGCCGCTGTCGCTCTCTTTGTCTCGCTCAGGACCGGCGGCGGCCGACGAAGTCGGCGAGGGCCAGCAACGTTGTCGCGCCGCCGCCGAGAGGAAACACCGCTTCGCAGGCCTCCGCGAGCAGCCGCGCCGCCTCCTGGCGCGAAGCTTCCAGACCGAAGACCGCCGGGTACGTCGCCTTGTGCTTGCGCATGTCGCTGCCGGCCGTCTTGCCCATCTCGACGCTGCTCCCTTCGATGTCCAGGATATCGTCCACGATCTGGAAGGCGAGGCCCAGCCGCTCGCCATAGCGGGTCAGGCTCGCCATGGCGGCGTCGTCCGCCCCGCCCGCCAGTCCGCCGACGCGCAGCGATGCCCGCAGCAGCGCGCCCGTCTTCTTGGAGTGGAGCGTGAGAAGCGCGGTCGGGTCCAGCGCCTTCCCCTCGGCCTGGATATCCATGGTCTGTCCGCCGACCATTCCCAGGCTGCCGGCGGCGGCGCTGATCTCGGCAACGATCTGCAGGCGGCGGGCGGCCGGGACGTCCGTGGCCGTCGGGTCGGCCAGCACCTGGAAGGCGTGAGTGAGCAGTGCATCCCCCGCCAGAACGGCGACGGCCTCGCCATAGACCTTGTGACAGGTGGGCCTCCCCCGCCGGAAATCGTCATCGTCCATGGCGGGCAGGTCGTCGTGGACCAGCGAGTACGTGTGGATCAGCTCCAGCGCCACCGCCGCCGGCATGGCGTCTTCCAGCTTTCCGCCCACGGCCTCGCAGCCGAACAGCGCCAGCATGGGGCGAAGCCGCTTCCCGCCCGCAAACACGCTGTAGCGCATCGCCTCGTGGATCGTGGGGGGCGGCTCGTCGGCCGGCGGCAACCGCCGATCGAGCGCCGCGTCCACCAGGGTACGGCGCTCGGCCATGATGTCGGACAAGTCTCGCATCGAACCCGCCTCAGGCATCCGTCGCTCCCTCGTTCCCCACGGCGAAGGGCACCTCGACCTCCGTCCCGCCCGGGGCCCGCGTGAGGAGGCGTACGCGCCGCTCCGCGTCCTCCAGGCGGGCTGCGCACGTTCTGGCCAGCCGGATCCCTTCCTCGAAGGCCCGCAGGGCCTCCTCCAGCGGAAGGTCGCCCCCCTCGAGTCGAGCGACCACCGTCTCCAGTTGTCCCAGCGCCTCCTCGAACGTCGACTCGCTCATCTCGCGTCCTCCGCGGAGCGGATTCCCCGCACCACGCAGTCCAACTCGTCTCGGTGCAGCCGAACTGCCACCGTCGATCCAAGCGCCACGTCGGCGGCCGTCTTGACCACGCGGCGCCCGGGAACGGCGAAGCAGATGCTGTACCCCCGCGCCAGGATGCCCAGCGGGCTGAGTGACTCTAGCTTCGCCACGGCCCGCGCCAGCCGCTCGCCCCGGACCGTGCGGAAGAGCGTCCACCAGGCACCCAGCCGGCGGCGCAGCCCCTGTAGTCGCTCCGCCTGCCCGGCGAGCTGCGCCACGGGACTCAACAGCAAGAGGTGGCGACCCAGCATCTCCGCCCGATTCCGCCGAACCGACAGGCCGTGCTGCAGCGCGGCCAGGCCGCGCGCCGTGAGGTCGTCCACCCGCTGCCGCAGCTCGTCCCGCCGAGCCACCACCAGCTCCGCCGCAGCCGACGGCGTCGGCGCCCTGAGGTCCGCGACGAAGTCCGCGATGGTCACATCCGTCTCGTGCCCAACGGCGGAGATCACGGGGATGGGGCTGGCTGCGATGGCGCGGGCCACCGCCTCTTCGTTGAACGCCCAGAGGTCTTCCAGCGACCCGCCACCCCTGGCCACGACCAAGACGTCCAGGTCCGTCCGGGACCCGAGTCGCCCGAGCGCCGCCGCGATCTCGCCGGCGGCCCCTTCCCCCTGCACCGCCACGGGGTGAATCAGTACCTCCAGACCGGGAAACCGACGGCCGATGACCGTCAACATGTCCCGGATCACCGCCCCGGTGGGCGATGTGATGATCCCGATCTTTCTCGGCAGGAGCGGAAGCGGCCGCTTGCGAGATTCGTCGAAGAGCCCTTCCGCCTCCAGCTTGGCTTTGAGCTGCTCGAAGGCGAGCTGCAGTGCGCCGATCCCCTTCGGCTCCATGAACTCCGCATTGATCTGATATTCGCCCCGCCGCTCGTAGACCGTGACCGTACCGCAGACCAGGACGGAGAGGCCATCCGCCGGCTGAAACCGCAGCAGGCGGTTGTGGCCGCGAAACATCACGCCACGTATCTGGGCCTGGGCGTCCTTCAGGGTAAAGTACATGTGCCCGGAGGTGTGATGCTTGAAGTTGGACAGCTCGCCTTCCACCCAGATGGCCGAAAAGCCGTCCTCCAGGACGGCTTTGACCTCGGCGGTAAGCGCGCTGACCGAATAGATGTGCCGACTCGGCGGTGAAATCATCCGGGTCCTTGTAGCATGCGATCTTCGGGCTTGTCAAACGCTTCTTCGCGCTTCGCGCGCCGATTCGTCGAGCGGGGGAATGGTAAATTACGCAAGACCTCACGGAACGGCGGCGTCCCCGGATTGACGAGTCGACCCGTTGACCGATTGACTCCGTTCCTCGGCACTCGGCACACGGCACTAGGCACTCAAACCTCGGCTCTCCGCCCGAACTGTGTTAGCGTCCGCCCCCATGACGCACGACGAGTGGACGGGCGCCGCCCAGGCGGTCGCAGCCACGCTGTGCTTCTCGACGGGTGCCGTCCTGGTTCGGTGGGCCGCCGACTTGTCGCCGGTGGAGGTGACCGGCCTCCGCCTGCTCTTGGCCGCTGCGTTCGTAGGCCTGGCCGCGCGGGCCGCTGGGAACCGCTTGACGCTCTCCGCCCGCGAGTGGGCGCGCCTCGTTCCCGTCGGCATCACGGCCGCGCTCCATTTCCTGGCCTTCATCGCTTCCCTCTATTTTACCACCGTGGCGCATGCCCTAACCCTGACATACACCGCTCCGCTTTTCATCGCGGCGCTGTCCTTTCTGGTCCTCGGGGAGCCGCTGCCCCGTCGCACCCTTCCCGCGGCGCTCGCCGCCCTGCTCGGCGTGGCCGTCCTGGCCGGCTTCGAGCCACGGCTGGATCGACGGATGTTGGTGGGCGACATCCTCGCCGTGGGTGCGGCCATCACGTTCGCCGTGTACTCGCTCCTCGGCCGCCGCGAACGGACGCGTCTACCGCTCCTGACGTACGCCGCCGGAGTCTATCTCGTCGCCGGTCTGGTGACCAGCCCCTTCGCCGGGAGTCTCCTTCGTCCGGGACTTCCGCTCCCCGCGCTCGGAGCCGTGTGCGCCATGGCGCTGGTCCCGTCCGCCCTCGGTCACACACTGTACAATGCCTCCATTCGGCGGCTGCACCCGAGTATCCCGAATCTCATCGCCACTCAAGAGGTAACGCTTGGCATTCTGTTGGCGTGGATCGTGCTCGGGGAGCCCCTCACCTGGAACGCGGCGGCCGGTGCGGCGCTCACCCTCCTCGGCGTGAGCCTGGTCCTGCGCTGAAAACAGGCAACTAGGCGACTTGGCAATTTGGCAATTTGGACGGACTCCCCGCCCAATTGCCTAATCGCCGAGTTGCCCAATTGCCCAATTGCCCAGTCGCCCAATTGCCAAGTTGCCATCTTTCGCGTATAAGTGTGAGCGCTGACGTCGGAGGTGGAGACGCGATGCCGAATCTCTATACGATCTATTGCCCTGCCGTCCCGAGCCACCGCGTCGACTGGACGCCGATTCCCGCCCCCTACCAGTCGCTGCCGCTGATGGCGCCCGGAAGACCCGGCAGGAACTCCGAACTGGTGAAGCGTCTGCAACGATGCCCGAGCTGCGTCGTGCGGTTCGTCATGAAACCTTGAAATCACCGGAGCAGCGGGATCGGCAGGCTCCGTGCCGATCCGAGCTCCGGACGACAAGGAGGTACCCGTGAAGCGCCGGTTCTTGGTGGCCACCCTCTGGCTCGCTCTCGCCACGGCGGGGTGCGCCGGTACGAGCTTGGAATCATACAAGCCGAAAGGTAGTGACGAGGAAATCATCGTAGCAACGCTCAGGAAGATCCCGAACGGCATCAAGGCCAAGTCTGTCGAGTTGATCATGCAAGCATACGCCGACGACCTGTACGTGGGTAACTTCAACAGGTTTCTGGGCGTGGCGAGCGACACGTCGGCCATGCGCATCGGAAAGCCCGAGCTTCGCCAAGCGTACTTCCAGGTATTTCGAGCCGTGAAAGAGATCTCCATGGATGTCAGGGACTTCCGGTTACTCGTCCAGGGGGACCGAGCCGTCGCCGAAGCGTGGACGGAACTTCTCGTCAAGGTCGAGGCGGGACGGAAGGAAAGCAGGGAGAACCTCTTCCGGAACGATGTCACGTGGCGGCTCAAGCGCGGGCCTCTCGGCTGGAGGGTACAGGAAGAGATATTCCACTAGCCGTCCGCAGTTCGCTGCGATCTCCCGATCGCCCCCCGCCGATCGTGATGTCCGGCTCCGAGTGCGCACTCGTCACTCCCCCCGCCGGCCGCGGACCCGTGTCTCCCCGGGCTGCATCTCCACGCTGATCGCACCATTTCGATCCGTCCGCCAGACACGAATGCCCGCCGTCTGGTATCGGGCCACGATCTCCGGGTGGGGGTGCCGGAACGGATTGCGGTGCCCGACGGAGAGCAGGGCCGCAGTCGGGCCCACGGCGCGAAGGAAGGCCTCCGTGCTGGACTGGCGCGACCCGTGGTGGGGTACCTTCAGAACCTGCGCCGCGACCGCGGCTCCGGACCCAAGGAGGGCCGCCTCCCCACTCCGCTCCAGGTCCCCGGTCAGCAGGATGGCTTGATCGCCGCTCTGCACGCGCAGGACCACCGACCGGTCGTTGGGGCCGGGCTCCCGCCCCGGGGGGATGGGCGGTACGCTCGCGTTCTCCGCGGCGGGGTGAATGACCTGCAGGACGGCGTGCCCCCAGCGAAGCGGCGGATCCCCGGCGGCCACCACCCGATGCGGGATGCGCCGGTGACGGAGGTACTCCTGGATCCACACGTCCGTCGCGGAGGCGGCCGGCGATCCCCCCGTCCAGACCTCCCCGACCGAAACCTCCCGGAGAATGGTCGGCGCGCCGCCGATGTGATCCGACTGTGGGTGCGTCAGGACCACGACATCCAGGCGGTTCACCCACTCGTGCAACAGGAACGGGACGATCACGCGCTGGCCGATGTCGAAGCCTTCGCCGAGCATGCCGCCCGCGTCCACCAGCATGCGGCCTCTTCCGGGAACCTGCACGTAGATCGCCTCCCCCTGGCCCACGTCGAGCATGGTGAGGCGGACGCGGCTGTCTTCCACCGCGGGACTCAGCCGCCAGAGGATCTGCCCCGCGATAAGCACGCCGCAGCCGAGCGAGACCCAGCCGGCCGAACGGCTGAAGAGGCCGCGGCCCTCAGACCGCGGCCGTACCGGCCAAGCCCCGAGCACCGCGGCCAGGGCGGCGTAGTAGCAAAGGAGCATGCCCGTCGTGGGCGCGTAGACGCGGACGGTGCTCCACGGCCAAGAGCCGAACCAGCGCGCCAATTCCAGAAGAGCATCCACCAGCCATCCGTTCACCTGGTTCAGCCACGCAAGTCCCGTCGGCACCGCCAGGAAGACGGCGCAGGCGGCCGTCCCGAGTCCGGTGATCAGGCCGCTCAAGGGAACGATGGGGATGTTGGCCAAGAGGCCGGCGGGCGAGATTCGATTGAAACTGCCGGCCAGGATGGGGAGCGTCGCGGCGGTTGCCGCCACGGTGATCGCCACGGACTCCAGAATCCAGCGCAGCGGCCGGGGCAGGGAGCCGATCCGCGACTGGCAGCGGGGCAAGACCAGGATGATCCCCAGCGTAGCCAGGTAGGTAAGCTGGAACCCGACATCGTGGAGGAAGCGTGGGTTCCACCACAGGATGGCGAGTCCCGAGAGCGCCAGGCTGTTCAAGAGGTCGGCGCGGCGATCCAGCACGACGGCGAGGAGATAGACATCGGCCATCACCGCCGCCCGGATCACCGACGCCCCGGCGCCCGCCAGCGCGGCATAGAAGGTCACCAGGACGGCCGCGGCAGCCGCTGCCAACCGCGGCGAGGCCCGTAGCAGCCGAAAGAGCCCAAAGAGCGTTCCGGCCAGAAGGCTCACGTTCAAGCCCGAGATCGCCAGGATATGATAGGTTCCCGAGTCGAGGAATGCGCGGTTCATCTCGGGAGTGAGCCCGGACCGATCGCCCAACACGGTCGCCTTGAGCAGGCCCGCCTGCGCCGGCGGCATGGCCGCGTCCAGTCGCTGCAGCAGCAGGGTCCGTACGCCGAAGATGGCGGCCAGGAGGCGCGATCCCTGGGACGCCCGTACGACCTCCACCGGCTCCCGCGTCCAGCCTTCGAGGAACACCCCTTGGCTGGCGAGATAGGCTGGATAATCGAAGGCCCCCGGGTTATCAAACCGGCGAGGATGCCGCAGGCGGAAGGTACCCCGCACCTCGTCGCCGTAGCGAACGTCAACCGGGGGTCCCAGCACCGTCAGCCGGGCCCGGCCGGTGGCCGGAACACGGCGACCCTCCAGCGTCAGGTGCGTCAGCGCGGCGACGAAACGCGTCCGCTGGATGTCGCGTGTGTCGCGGGTGTCCGGCGGTTGTGGCTCCGGAGGGGTCGCCACCCATCCCTCGACGGCGAGCGGGGCAACGAGTGCGGCCTCGGGCACGCGACTGATATGGTGCGGCGGCATGCCCCGCTCGGCGACGACGACGGCGTGCGCGCCCAGACAGAAAAACCCCGCCACGAGTGCGGGCCAACGCAGGCGCCGGAGTCGAACCCAGGGGCCCACCGCGCCGAGCGCCAGCCCGAAAAGCGCCGCTGCCGCCCATCCTGCGGGGCCAAGCGGAATCGCGGGCGCGGCCGCGATACCCAGGCCGAACACCACGGCAAGCGGAACCAAGGGGCCGATGCGCGTGGACGGAGGCGGGACCGTCTCCGGCACCCCATCGGTCGCGTCGGCGGGAAAAACTGCTATGTCCCCCTTGCTCGCTGGGGTACAATTCGCCGGTTCGTCCCGAGGCTCCGCCGAGGACATCGATGCGGCTCCTGGATCGCGCCATACTGAAGGAGATGACCACGGCCTTTCTGCTCGGCCTCATGGTCTTCACCTTCGTGCTCCTCACCAACAAGATCCTCCGCCTGGTCGAATTGATTGTCAACAAGGGCGTGGGGGTGCTGACGGTCCTCCAGCTCTTCCTCTACGTCCTCCCGTATTCCTTGGTTGTGACCATTCCCATGTCGGTTCTCTTGGCTACCCTTGCCACATTCACACGGCTGAGCACCGACGGCGAACTCCTGGGCCTTCGAGGGGCCGGCTCCAGCCTCGGCAGGCTCAGCCGGCCGTCCGTCCTTTTCGGCATTGCCACGACGCTCGTCACGCTCGTCATCACCATCTGGATCCTGCCCTACAGCAACCAGGCCTTCAAGAACCTGGTCTTCAACATGGCCCGTCGCCAGGTGGCGGTGGGCATTCAGGAGGGGGTGTTCAACAGCGCCTTCGAGGGCCTCATCCTGTATGTGGAGCGGTTGGATCCCCGCACCTCTGAGATGGAGGGGGTCTTCCTCGTGGATAGCCGGAACCCCGCGGAGCGCCGCGTGATCGTGGCCCAAGCCGGCCGCTTCACCTCCGACCCTTCCCAGCTCCGCATGGGATTGACCTTGCGCCAGGGCTCGATCCATCTCTCCGGCGCAGAACTGTCCGGCCGTTATCGTCTCATCACGTTCGAGGACTACTCCCTGACGCTGGATGCCGGTCACTCGTTTTCCGAGCCGATCCAGCGCCCGCTGGGCGAGCAGGAACTCACCTTGACGAAGCTTCGCGAGCGGTCGGCCGCGCTGCGGTCCCAGGGACAGAACTACCATCCCCCCATCGTGGAATTCCACAAGAAGCTGGCGATTCCTTTCTCGTGCGCGCTCTTCAGCGTGCTGGGCATTCCTCTGGCCAGCCGGATTCGACGCGGGGGGCGCGGGCTCAGCCTTGCCATCTCCGTCGGCTTCGCGCTGGGGTACTACATCCTCATCGTCGCCGGGGAGAGCCTGGGCGACCGCGGCAGGATTCCGGAGGCGCTGGCCATGTGGCTGCCGAACCTCCTCATCGCCCTCGGCGGATCCATGCTTTTCCTCCGCGCTGAACTTCATCCCGCCACGCTGGCGCAGGCCTGGCGTTTGGCTCGGGCTCGGCGGGCAACCCATCCCCAGGCAGGTTGACGGAATGCGAATCCTCGACCGCTACCTCGTCCGCGAGTGCGTCAAGGTGCTCGGGCTGTGCCTCGTCGTCTTCATCGGCATCTACGTCGTCGTGGATCTCTTTGAAAAGCTCTCGCGCTTCCTCGAAGCGCATGTGAGCGCCGGCCTGATCGTTCGCTACTACGTCTTCCGCCTCCCCAAGATCTTCACCGAAGTGCTGCCGGTTGCCGTCCTCTTGGCCTGCCTCCTCAGCCTGGGCGGCTTGGCGCGGAACAACGAGGTCCTGGCCATGAAGATGGGCCAGATCGGGGCGCTGCGGATCGCCCTGCCGTGCATCGGAGTCGGTCTGGCGGCGAGCCTTCTCGCGTGGGTCACCGTCGAGTACGTCGCACCACCTGCCAGCGAGCGTGCCCTCAACATCGAGCGCACCGAGGTGCGACGGCTGCCTGCTTACCGCATCACCCGCGACAGCGACATCTGGTATCGGGCCCAGGATGACCGCTTCGTCCACATCTCGCTGATCGAGGCCCAGGCCGGCATCATCCGGGGCATGAGCGTCTTCGAGTTGTCGCCCGACTTCGATCTCCTGCGCCGTATCGACGCACGGGATGCCACGTTTGAACCGCAGGGCTGGACGGTCCATGACGGCTACCAATTGGAGCTGGACAAGAATCCAATTCGAATCACACCGTTCAAGGAGTTGACGCTGTCGCTCAAGGAACGACCCGAGGAATTCGCCCGCGTGGCGCGTTCCCCGGAGGAAATGAGCTACGCGCAGCTCCGCGAGTATATCGATCGACTGGTGAAGAGCGGCGTGAGTGCCACCCGGTATATGGTGGATCTCCATGCGAAGGTGGCAACGGCGCTGGTCGGTCTCGTCATGGCGATCCTGGGGGTGAGCTTCGGTCTCCGGACTAGCCGGTCCGGCGTCATGTTTTGGGTGGCGGTCTGCATCCCGATGGGGTTCCTGTATTACATGCTCCTCGTCCTCGGCTTCTCCCTCGGTCGGGGCGGCGCGCTCCCACCGCTCGTGGCCGCGTGGCTTCCCAACGCGGTCTTCGGCGCGGCCGGCGTCGTCTCGCTCTGGCGGCTGCGGGGTTAGGGGTCGGCGCGCGGCAAGGGATATCGTGTAGTGGGCCGACAGAAACACGAGGGCCGGGAAGGACGTCGCTTCCCGGCTCTCGCACTACCTCCGGTCGTCAGTCATTGCCTGTGACGTGCTCGGGGCCCTCGGCTCGCGGCTCGTCCGCTCGGCACTACGTCCCCATCTCCCACGAGGCCAGGTACTTCCGCTGCTCGTCGGTCAGCGTGTCGATTTTCACGCCCATGGACTCCAGCTTGAGCCGGGCGATCTCGGCGTCGATTGCCTGGGGAATCCGGTGCACCTTCTTCTCCAGCTTGCCGCGGTTCTTGACGGCGTACTCCGACCCGAGCGCCTGGTTGGCGAACGACATATCCATGACGCTGGCGGGATGCCCCTCGGCCGCTGCCAGGTTGATGAGCCGGCCCTCGGACAGGAGGTAGATCCGCCGTCCGTCCTTGAGCCGATACTCCACCACCTCGTCCCGGATGGGACCGCTGCCGTTGCTCAGGGCCTCCAGGGCGGGGATGTCCAGCTCCACGTTGAAGTGGCCGGAGTTACAGACCACAGCCCCGTCCCGCATGATCTCGAAATGCTCCTTGCGGATGATGTGGATGTTGCCCGTCACCGTGACGAAGACCTCGCCCTGCCGCGCAGCCTCCAGCATCGGGAGCACGGTGAAGCCGTCCATCACCGCCTCCAGCGCCTTGAGCGGGTCCGTCTCGGCCACGATGACGTTGGCGCCCATGCCGCGTGCCCGCATGGCCACGCCGCGCCCGCACCAGCCGTAGCCGCACACGACAAAGCGCTTGCCGGCCAGGAGCAAGTTCGTCGCCCGCAGGATCCCATCCACCGTGCTCTGACCGGTGCCGTAGCGGTTGTCGAAGAAGTGCTTGGTGTCGGCGTCGTTCACCGCGATGATGGGGTAGAGCAGCACCCCGTCGCGCTCCATGCTCTTCAGTCGAATGACGCCGGTGGTGGTCTCCTCCGTCCCGGCGATGACGTTGGCCGCCAGGTCCTTGCGCTGGCTGTGAATAACCCCGAT
>Ga0079037_100000181_pt1 | contig 24715 bp, 27 predicted proteins | sample Mud3Dept4metaG_FD_71479 | JGI IMG/M metagenome (GOLD analysis project Ga0079037, IMG submission 71479) | Freshwater wetland microbial communities from Ohio, USA, analyzing the effect of biotic and abiotic controls - Mud 3 Core 4 Depth 4 metaG | ecosystem: Environmental > Aquatic > Freshwater >... | reverse complement strand
GCGCTCGATGCGCTCCAGGACGGCGATTCCTCCGAAGACATGATCAGCCCCGCACAGCTGATTCGTTACCTTGGCGCGAGGGCACGCCCCGCCGAGGAGGAAGACGATGACGGTGGCGACACCAACCGTCTGCCTCGCATCACGCGCATGCCCGAGGGCATCAAGGTCGAGGAACACCGTGTCGGCCGGGCCGTCGCGCAGTGGGTCCTTCACGTGCGCTGCGACTGCGGCCGTCGCTGGTTCGAGGTCGAGCCGATCGACACGACCAACTGCCCGCGCTGCGGGATGCTCGTCTATGTCGATGTGGACGCACGCAGTGCCCGGAAGTGACGTGACGCAACGCGCCAGGGCGAGCGCCTTGACCCTGTGGGCCATTGGCTTGCTGGTTTCGCTCGGTCTCGCCGGGTGCGCCGGCATGCCGGCTGGCGATCCGCTGCAGGTCACTGTCGCAGGCGTCGAGCCGCTGCAGGGCGAAGGCATGGAATTGCGCATGATGGTCAAGTTGCGCGTCCAGAATCCGAACGACGCGCAGGTCGACTACGACGGCGCGTACGTCAGGCTCACGGTGCAGGACAAGACCTTCGCAACCGGTGTCAGCGATGCGCGAGGCACCGTGCCCAGGTTCGGAGAGGCGGTGGTCGAGGTGCCGGTTACCGTGTCGATGCTGAACGTCATGCGCCATGTCATCGGCGCCATGGATGACGAGGCCGCACCGCCCGACAAGGTGCGCTACTCGCTCGAGGGCAAGCTGCACGGCAGCGGATTCAGCTCGCTGCGCTTCAGGTCGCAGGGTGAGTTCACGCTGCCCGGTGCCCCGTCGGCGCCGGATTCCACGCCCCGCTGAGCCAAGGTCGTTCCGTTGAGCAGGGCGTTCGTCAAGGAAATGGATGGCGATGGGGGTGAGGACATCCCCGAGCTCGCAATCAGCCCGCACCGAAACCTCGTAACACCCGCGGGGCTCGCGCAAATCGAAGAGACGCTGAGGCGCCTGGACGGCGAACTGGCGACGGCCCGCGCGGCCGAAGACCGCGGGACGGTCGCTCGGGTCGAGCGCGATCTTCGCTACTGGAGCAGCCGCCGCTCGACGGCAGAGGTGATCGATCCGGTCGCGCGCCCTGAAACGGTGCGATTCGGCTGCACCGTTGAGCTGCAGACAGGAGCGGGGGAACGGATCCGTTTCAAGATCGTGGGCGAGGATGAGTCCAATCCAGCGCAGGGCCGCATCTCGTACGTGTCGCCGCTCGCGGCAGCCATGATCGGTGCCGCTGTCGGCGACGAGGTCGCATTTCGCGCAGGAATGGCCACGATCGCATCGATCGAGTGACCTTCGGAAGTCCACGCTGGGGCGCCGAGGCAGGCCGCGTTAGGCTGGCACGGCTACACGGAGGAGACCGATCATGCCCCTCGTCTCGATGCGCCAGCTTCTCGATCACGCCGCGGAGTTCGACTACGGCCTACCTGCCTTCAACGTCAACAACCTCGAACAGGTCCGCGCCATCATGGAAGCGGCCGCCGAGACCGACAGCCCGGTCATCATGCAGGGCTCGGCCGGTGCGCGAAAGTACGCCGGCGAAGCATTCCTCCGTCACCTGATACAGGCGGCGATCGAAGCCTATCCGCACGTTCCGGTCGTGATGCACCAGGATCACGGGCAGTCGCCGGCGGTCTGCATGAGCGCGATCCGGTCGGGCTTCTCCAGCGTGATGATGGATGGCTCGCTGATGGAGGACGGCAAGTCCCCCTCGTCCTACGAATACAACGTCGAGACCTCGCGCAAGGTCGTCGACTTTTCCCATGCGATCGGCGTGACGGTGGAGGCCGAGCTTGGCGTGCTCGGGTCGCTCGAGACCATGCGCGGCGACAAGGAAGACGGCCACGGCGCGGAAGGCACGATGACCCGCGAGCAATTGCTCACGGATCCGGACCAGGCGGCCGACTTCGTCAAGAAGACCCAGTGCGATGCGCTCGCCATCGCGATCGGCACCTCGCACGGCGCGTACAAGTTCACCCGCAAGCCCACGGGCGACATACTCGCCATCCAGCGCATCAAGGAAATCCATGCGCGGATTCCCAATACGCACCTGGTGATGCATGGGTCGAGCAGCGTGCCCCAGGAGTGGCTCGAGATCATCCGCAAGTACGGCGGCCAGATGAAGGAGACGTACGGCGTGCCGGTCGAGGAGATAGTCGAAGGCATCAGGCACGGCGTTCGCAAGGTGAACATCGACACTGACATCCGCCTGGCGATGACCGGCGCAATGCGCCGCCACATGGCGGAAAAGCCTTCCGAGTTCGATCCGCGCAAGTTCCTGGCCGATGCGCAGAAGGCGGCCAAGGAGATCTGCAAGGCGCGCTACGTCGCCTTCGGCTGTGCCGGGCAGGCGTCGAAGATCAAGCCGCTCCCGCTCGAGGCCATGGCGGAACGCTATCGCAAGGGAGAGCTGAACCAGATCATCCAGTAGCAGGGCGAAGCACGCGACGGCCTGCGCCTGGTCAGGCGGCGTGCAGTGCTGCGGCGTGGTGCCGCAGGTGGTCCTCGACGAAGCTCGCGATGAAGAAGTACCCGTGGTCATAGCCCGGGTGCCGACGCAGTTCGAGATCCTGCCCCACGCTGCGCGCCGCGTCCTCGAACGCCTCCGGCAGCAACTGCTCGCGCAGGAACGGGTCTGATGATCCCTGGTCGACGAGGATCCGGCCCGGAAAGGCCCGGCGAGCTATCAGTTCGCTGGCGTCATACTCCGCCCATGCCTTGCGATCGTCGCCGAGGTACCCGCTGAACGCTTTAGTGCCCCACGGGCAACGTGACGGCGCGGCGATCGGTGCGAACGCCGACAGCGACTGGTAGCTGCCTGGATTACGCAGCGCGCAGACCAGCGCGCCGTGACCGCCCATCGAGTGACCGAAAATCCCCTGTGCGCCGGCCCTGGCCGGAAAGCTCGCGGCCACGATCTCCGGGAGCTCGCGTGTCACGTAGGAGTACATGCGGTAGTGAGGCGACCAGGGTTCGCTGGTGGCATCGACGTAGAAGCCGGCCCCGAGGCCGAAGTCCCACGCGGAGTCATCCCCGGGAAGTCGCGGGATGCGCGGGCTGGTGTCCGGAGCCACGAGCATCAGCCCCAGTTCTGCCGCCACGCGTTGCGCACCGGCCTTTATCGCAAACGTCTCCTCGGTGCATGTGAGTCCCGCGAGGTAATAAAGCACCGGAACGGAGCCGGACTGTGCCGCCGGAGGCCGGTAGACCGAGAAACGCATCGGCGAACCGCACTCGCGCGACTCGTGCCTGTAGTAGCCCTGCACGCCGCCGAAGCAGCGGTGCTCGGCGAGCGTCTCGAGCGCCGTCACGCGAACGTCACGACGCTGCGGATCGATTCGCCGGAGTGCATCAGGTCGAACGCTTCGTTGATGCGATCCAGCGGCAGGACGTGCGTAATCAGCGGGTCGATCTCGATCCTGCCGTCCATGTACCAGTCGACGATGCGCGGCACATCGGTGCGGCCGCGCGCGCCTCCGAAAGCCGTGCCTTTCCAGACGCGACCGGTAACCAGCTGGAAGGGGCGGGTCCTGATCTCCTGGCCGGCGCCTGCGACCCCTATGATCACCGAGACGCCCCAGCCGCGATGGCAGCATTCGAGCGCCTGGCGCATCAGGTCCACGTTGCCTACGCATTCGAAGCTGTAGTCGGCGCCGCCGTCGGTCAGCGCGACGAGATACGGGACCAGGTCACCCTCGACTTCCCTGGGGTTCACGAAGTGGGTCATGCCGAAGCGCTCGGCAAGTGCCCGCCGCTGCGGGTTCACGTCGACGCCGATGATCCTGTTCGCGCCGACGAGCCTCGCTCCCTGGATGACGTTGAGGCCGATGCCACCGAGCCCGAACACGACGACGTTTGCGCCCGGCTCGACTCCTGCGGTGTTGATGACCGCCCCGATGCCGGTCGTGACCCCGCAGCCGATGTAACAGACCTTCTCGAACGGCGCGTCGTGACGGATCTTCGCCACCGCGATCTCCGGGAGCACCGTGAAGTTCGAGAACGTCGAGCAACCCATGTAGTGGTGAATCTTTTCGCCGCCGATCGAAAAGCGGCTCGTCCCGTCAGGCATCACGCCCTGGCCCTGCGTTGCGCGGATCGCGGTGCAGAGGTTGGTCTTGCGCGACAGGCACGACTTGCACTGGCGGCATTCGGGCGTATACAGCGGGATCACGTGGTCGCCCTTGCGGACACTAGTCACGCCCGGGCCGACGTCCACGACGATGCCGGCGCCCTCGTGCCCGAAGATGACCGGGAAAAGGCCCTCTGGATCGGCGCCCGAGCGCGTGAACTCGTCGGTGTGGCACACGCCCGACGCCTTGATCTCGACGAGTACTTCTCCTGCGCGGGGCCCCTCGAGGTCCACGGTGACGATCTCAAGCGGCTGGCCGGCGGCGTGGGCAATGGCGGCGCGAGTCTTCATGATCCGAACTCCCGGAATTGGCGAACATGCATTCAATACCAATCCGCGGCGGGTGGCCATCGTCTGCGGGCCCCGCCGGACCAGGTGGCTGTAGCCTCCCGGGGGCGTAACATCTGCCGCCTGCGGACGGTCAACTGGCCAGCCCGTCATGCAAAGTCGCTTCAGTCGAAGGAGTCCCGTGTGTCGCTGAAAATAGATCCCTGGTCGTTTCCGGAGCCGCAGATGGATTCGGGTGCCGAGCAAGACGCGGGCACCAGCATCGTGCTCGGCGGTGGCTGCTTCTGGTGCACCGAAGCGGTGTATCGCCAGATCGACGGCGTGGTAGACGTGCGGCCCGGTTACGCGGGCGGATCGGCCGAGACAGCAAATTACCCGGCCGTCTGCAAAGGCGACACGAATCACGCCGAGGTCATACGGGTGACCTTCGATCCTGCCCGGGTACGGCTCGGCCAGATCCTCAAGATGTTCTTCTCGATCGCACACGATCCCACCCAGCTCGACCGGCAGGGGGGCGACGTCGGACGCCAGTACCGTTCGGCTGTCTTCTACGGCAACGAGGCGCAGCGCCGGATCACGGAGGCCTACATCCGCCAGATCGACGCGGCCGGCCTGTTCGACGCGCCGGTCGTGACCACGCTCGAGCCGCTCGAACGCTTTCACGAGGCCGAGGCCTACCACCACGACTACGCGGCACGGAACCCCGACCAGCCATACATCCGTGCTGCGGCGGCGCCGAAGGTCGCAAAGATCAAGGCTGCGATCAGCCGGAGACCTGAGCCGAAGAATCTCTCGCCCAGCGGCTTTGACCTGTCGCCGCCGTCAGCCGATGCCCGCAAGCGGCTCGAGGCGACGCTTGGCACCGAGGAGCGCAACGTCCTGCTGCGCCATGGCACCGAGGCGCCGTTCTGCGGCGCATTCGTCGACCAGAAGGGGGCGGGGACCTATTGCTGCCGGCTGTGCGGGCTGCCGCTGTTCCGTGCGACCGCGAAATTCGACAGCGGCACGGGTTGGCCGAGCTTCACGACGCCCATCGACGAGGCGCACCTAAAGTTCATTCGCGACCGCAGCCACGGCATGGAGCGTGTCGAGGTCTGCTGTGCGCGCTGCGACAGCCACCAGGGGCACGTGTTCCCCGACGGGCCGCCGCCGACGGGACAGCGCTACTGCATCAACTCCGTGTCGCTGCAGTTCGCTGCCGATGGCGCGGAACTGCCAGACCCGATGCAGCGCGGCGAGAAGTCGCTGGGCGCGGTCGGGGCTGGCCGATGAGCGGTCGACTCTGGCCGGCGCTGGCCGCGTGCATGCTGACAGTCGTGCCGCCCTGGGCTGGTGCTCAGGACGTCCCGGCTGCAATGCCCGCAGACCCACGGGTCGAAGCGGCACTCAAGGAGTCGAAACTCGCTTATGCGATGGACGGCGGCGACTTCCGGCTCAAGTACGACCTGGACGAGGGTCGCAGCCAGCTCGTCTGGGTCGCGTCGGGCACCAGGAAGCTGGACCAGCTCGAAATCCGCGACGTCTGGTCGGTCGTGTACCGGTCGAAAGGCGAGGTGCCCGCCGACATGGCGATCCGACTGCTGAAGGAGAACGCCCGGATGATTCTTGGCGCCTGGCAGGTGAACCAGGGCAAGGACGAGTACCTCATCGTGTTCTCGGCCCCGGTCAATGCGGCAGCCGACGCCTCGACGCTTGTGGAAGTGATCGAAGTCGTGACCCTGTCGGCCGACCGGATCGAAAAAGAGCTGACCGGCAAGGACGAGTACTGAAGTCCGCCGCCGTCGCGACCGCCGAGGGCGCTATAGTGGCACTGGGAACGGCCACGTCTTGAGTCGGCCGGTTGCGGGAGGCCTGCGATTGAAAAGGGTACTGGTGCTGTACAGCAGCCTGCGCGGGCACACTGCACGTGTGTCCCGGCGCATCTGCGAATCCATCGACGCTGCGGGCGGCAGCGCGGACATGATGGAAGTCACGGAGGCAATCCACGAGGGCGTGGATTGGGGCCGCTACGACGTGATCGTGCTCGGCGCGCCGGTCATTTACGGCAACTACGACAAGGCGTTCATGGACTTCGTCCGGCGCCACCAGGCCGAACTCGACGCGAAACCGAACAGCTTCTTCAACCTGTCGGTGGTCGCTCGCACGCCCGCAAAGGCGACAGTCGAGGGCAATCGCTACATGCAGAAGTTTCTGCAGCTCTCGCCCTGGAAGCCTAAGGATCTCAAGGTCATCGCCGGCAAGGTGGACTACCCGGCGTGGCCCTGGTACGACGTGATCATGATCCAGATGATCATGAAGATGACGAAAGGTCCCACGGATCGCCTCGCGGTGATCGACTACACGGACTGGGCGGACGTCGAAGCCTATGGCCGGCACGTGCTCGAACTCGGCTGACGCTCGCGGATGAATCATCCCAAGGGTCTTTACTACCTCGCCTTTACCGAGGCGTGGGAGCGGTTCTCGTACTACGGCATGTCGGCGCTCGTGGTGCTGTACATGGTCAACCAGCTGCTGTTGCCCGGACACGTCGAGAACATTGCCGGTTTCGCCGCGTTCCGAGCGACGGTCGAATCCGTATTCGGGCCGTTGTCGACGCAGGCGCTCGCGTCGCAGATCTTCGGCTTGTATTCGGGCTTCGTGTACTTCACGCCGCTCCTTGGAGGGCAGATCGCCGATCGCTGGATAGGCCAGCGCAATGCGGTGGTCATTGGTGCACTGTTCATGAGTGCGGGCCACATCGCCATGGCCTTCGATCGGTCGTTCCTGCTGGCGCTGCTGTTGCTCGTGGCCGGTTCCGGCTTCATCAAGGGCAACATCTCGGCGCAGGTCGGGGCGCTGTACCCGCGTGCCGACGAGGCTCGCCGGACCCGCGGCTTCGCCATCTTCAGCATGGGCATCAATTTCGGTGCCGTGTTCGGTCCGCTGGTCTGCGGTCTGCTCGCGCAGGTCTACGGCTGGCATTTCGGCTTCGGCATAGCGGCAGTCTTCATGCTCGCCGGGCTGGCGACGTACCTCTACGGCTACAGGCATCTGCCGGCGAGGGTGGAGCGTCGAGTCGGCGAAAAGACCCTCCTGACGCCCGCGGACTGGCGAGTGCTCGGCGCGCTCGTCGCCGTCATGGCCATCACGATCTTCCAGTCGGTCGGCTACTACCAGCTCGCGAACGTCTTGCCGGTGTGGATACAGCAGCACGTGGCCCTCGAGGTAGCGGGGCACACCGTTCCGGTACCGTGGTACCAGTCGGTCGACCCGCTGTTCAGCATCCTGGCCGTGCCGCTGCTCTTCTGGATCTGGCGGCGGCAGGCGGCCGGCAACGGTGAGCCGGGTGATCTCGGCAAGATCGGCACCGGCGCCTGGCTGTGCGCGGTGGCGAACCTGGTGCTCGTCGCGGCAATCGCCGGCGCGCGCGGAGCGCCTGTGCACCCGTTCTGGCCTTTCCTGGCCTGTGCCGTGCAAGGCATCGCTTTTCTTTACTACTGGCCGACGCTGCTCGCGCTCGTTTCGCGAGCGGCTCCAGCGAAAGTGAACGCCACGATGATGGGCGTGGCTTTCATGAGCCTGTTCGTGTCCAACATCCTGATCGGCTGGGTGGGCGGTTTCTACGAGAAGATGCGTCCGATCGACTTCTGGGCCATGCACGCGGCGATCGCGGCGACGGGCGGCGTGCTTGTGATGCTGTTCGGGCGCCGTTTGTCGCGGGCCCTTGCGGCGGGTGGCGCAAATCAACCGTTGCGACCCTCGGCCCTGACGCTCGAGGTGGAGCGATGAGAGGAAAGGCAGTCTCGCGGCTGCAAAAGAGGTAACGACGATGCGTGCGCTGGTAGGCTGGCTTGCGGCGTTCCTCGTTGGGTCCGCCGGGTGGTGGCTGGGCGCCAAGGTCGGGCTCGGCACGGCCGTCGTCCTGGGCTCCGTTGCTGGCGGCGTCGGGTTGTATGCCGGCTATCGATGGTTCGACCAGAATCTCGGCTAGCATCTGCACGCGCCTGCAATGCCGAAAGGGGAAGCGAAATGGGCCTGTCTGCAGCAACGATCTGGTGGGTACTCGCCGGCCTCCTGGTCGCGGTGGAACTGGCAATCGGAACATTCTATCTGCTGATGCTGGCACTGGGGCTCGCGGCAGGGGCCGTGGCCGCGCATCTCGGCCTGCCGCTTTCCGCGCAGGTCACCACCGCTGCGATCGTTGGCGGCGGTGCGACCGCCCTGTGGCACTGGCGTCGTTACCGGAATCCTCGCTCGGCGCCGGCCAGTTCGAACCGTGACGTGAACCTCGACATCGGGGCGCATGTCCTGGTGAACGAGTGGGCGGCGGACGGTACGACACGCGTCACCTATCGCGGCGCCGGCTGGCCGGCACGGCTGGCTCCTGGCGCCACGCCGATGAGCGGTCAGCACGAGGTGGTGGCCGTGGAAGGCAACTGGCTCGTGCTGTCGCCGCTTGGCCTGCCCGCGCGAAACTAGTCAACATTTCAAGGAGCCGCTTGCATGGAAATCGCACTGGTTCTGGCGCTGATCGCAATATTCTTCGTCGTCCTGACGTTCAAGATCGTGCCTCAGCAGAATGCGTGGGTCGTCGAACGGCTCGGCAAGTACGACCGCACGCTGACACCGGGACTCAAGTTCCTGGTGCCGTTCGTCGAGCGAGTGGCTTACAAGCACTCGCTGAAGGAGGTGCCGCTCGACGTTCCGAGCCAGGTGTGCATCACCAAGGACAACACGCAATTGCAGGTGGATGGAATCATCTATTTCCAGGTCACCGACCCGATGCGGGCGAGTTACGGCTCGAGCAACTACGTGCTGGCGATCACGCAGCTGGCGCAGACGCTGCTGCGCTCGGTGATCGGAAAGATGGAGCTGGACAAGACGTTCGAGGAGCGCGACGCCATCAATGCTTCGGTGGTGAGTGCGCTCGACGAGGCGGCGGCCAACTGGGGCGTCAAGGTGCTGCGCTACGAGATCAAGGACCTGACGCCACCGAACGAGATCCTGCGCGCCATGCAGGCGCAGATCACCGCAGAACGGGAGAAGCGCGCGCTGATCGCGGCATCCGAAGGCCGCAAGCAGGAGCAGATCAACATCGCGACCGGCGAGCGCGAGGCTTCCATTGCACGCTCGGAGGGAGAGCGCCAGGCCGACATCAACAAGGCGCAGGGAGAGGCGGCGGCAATCACCACCGTCGCGGAAGCCACGGCGGGTGCGATCCGCAAGATCGCGGAGGCCATCCGGTCACCGGGCGGAGAGCAGGCGGTGCAGTTGAAGGTGGCCGAGAAGGCCGTGGACGCTTACGCGCAGCTCGCCCGGACGAACAACACGATGATCGTGCCGGGCAACATGACCGAGGTGGCGGCGCTCATCGGGACCGCAATGGCGCTGCTCAAGGGCAAGGCGCAGTGAGGATCCGCACCACGATCCACTGATCGCAGGTGGCAGTCAACATCGTTCGAGTTCGATGGCACCGACAGTGCGCGCGGGCGCATGATCCCGGCCTTGGGCGTGTACCTGCCCGGCGACGGAGCGAGTCATGGCGGTAAGAGACAGCAACGGCGACGAACTCGGCTGCAGGGACGCGTCGTGCGCGATGAACATCCAGTTGCTCGGGGTGCCAACCGACATCAACAGCTCGTACCGACGGGGAGCGGCCGCGGCGCCCGAGGCGATCCGGCGTGCCTGGCGCAGATACTCCGAGTTCGGCAACTCGACGACCGAATGCGGTCTGGAGATCGGCGCGGACCTGCAGTTGCGGGATCTCGGCGACGTGCCGATCCTGGAGCAGCCGGCCGACCACGGTGCCATCGCAGATGCAGCGGCCGAAGCGGCGCGGCACGGCCCGTTGCTGTGCATCGGCGGTGACCACTCGGTGACGTTTCCACTCGTCGAGGGCTTGTCGCGGGCTCACGGGCCACTCAACTTGCTGCACTTCGACGCGCATCCAGACCTTTACGACGACTTCGAAGGCAATCCGCGGTCGCACGCGAGCCCGCTGGCCCGCATCATGGAGCGCGGGCTCGCCCGGCGTCTGGTCCAGGTCGGCATTCGAACGTGGAATCCGCACAATCGCGCGCAGGCCCGGCGCTTCGGCGTCGACGTTGTCGCATGGGCCGACTTCGCGCCGGACCGCGTGCCGATCCCGGACGGGCCGCTTTACGTGACTTGCGATCTCGACGCGCTCGACCCGGCGTTTGCGCCGGGAGTCTCGCATCCCGAGCCCGGCGGGTTGAGCGTTCGCGACATCATCGCCGTTCTCGCGCGCCTGCGCACAGGAGTGGTCGGAGCCGACCTCGTCGAACTGAATCCCGCGCTCGACGTCGGCGATTCGACGTCGATCGTGGCAGTCAAGCTGCTTAAGGAGCTGGCCGGCGCAATAGGGCGTTCGCAGGGCGGGTCGTCCGTGAGCGGCACGGCCGACGCGCAGCTGAATCAACCCAGTGGAGGTTCGCGATGAGTGTCCGTGGTCCGTGGTTTCACAGATCGCTCGGGATCTGTGTCGTGCTGGCGGTGTCGATGCCCGCGGCGGAGGCGATTGCGCAGACTTATTCCGTCAATGTGAAACCGACGCTGAACGGCCTCGATATCGGGGTCGAGCCGGTCGCGCAGTCCGGCGTGCTCGTCATGAGGCTGACGAACAAGACCGAACAGAAGGTGCGCTGCGACCTGCGCTATGACGCGGCGCCCCAGCCGCTCTATCGGAAAACCACGTATGTCGATCCAGGCAAGACAGAGCAAAGTGTGTTTCGCGCCAAGCGAAAGTGGCTGTCGGTCGACGTGGTCGTGGAGTGCAGGGTTGCGGAGCAGTAACTGCGCCGAGCCAAGGTCCATCCGGCGGGCCACCCTGACAGTAGCGGGCATGTATGATTCAGGCAGGTGTTCAATCCGATGACCAGCAAGATCAGTCGAACAGCAGGCCGGGCCTTGCCCGCGACCGTGTCGGGGCCGAGCGCAGAGGCTCTTCGCCGGGCGTGTGGGGACCGCTGGAACGCCCTTCCGGCAGTGATCCGTGCGACGTTCGACTGTTCGCGTAAGGTATCGGTCTCCCAGTCGCTCAAGGCGCTGGGCGTGGAGGCGACCCCGTCACGTGCGATCGAGCGCGCGTACGAAACGGCGAGCGGCGTACTGGTGATGACGGTCTGGCATGACCAGATTCAGCGCGGCGCCGACGGCACGCTCACGTATGCGATCAATACGGCCGAATGGCAGGCGGAGGCGCGCGGCCTGCAGGTGGAGCGCACGACGCTGATGCATGGGCTCCTGGTGAAGCACTTGGGGAAGGAATCGCATGTGCTGCTGCTGAAGCGCGGCTGGGACGCGAACGACACGCAACGGGCCGAGCGCAATGCGCCCGACATCCGCATGTGGACTCTCGAAGCGGCCGGTGACGGCCGCTTCGTGCTGCGGCGGCCGATGCTGCGGAAAGCGGCGTAACTGCCGGGTCCCGCAGTTCCGGCGCGCGTGCCGGTCAGTCGCGGTGGACCTTGACCGTGACGCCCTTGACAGTCGAACTCGCGAGCACCAGCGAATAGTCCTTGGCGCCCATGCTGCGCTCTATGATCACGTTCTCTCCGTCTTCCATCTCGATGTTGTAGTCCTTCGTGCCGATCTGCGCCTTGAAGGCCTTCTTTATCTCGCCGGCCACGTTGTTCTCGCTGGTACCCTTCGTGATCGCGACCTTGACTTCCTGGGTCGTGCCCCCCTCCGGCGTCAGGCCGAAGACGATCTCGCCGTCCGATTCGGCATCCTCGTCAACCGAGATTCGATAGTCATCCGTGTAGCGCAGCTTCCCGGCAGGGGCGGCGTCGGTTGCTTCGGCGGTCGCCGAGGCATCGGCCGGCGTGCCGGCGGTTGCCGGAGCCTGAGCCTGAGCCAGGGCGACCGAAGTGATAAGCAGGGCAGTGGCGGCCAGCCCGATGCGAAGTGCTTCCATGGGGACTCCATTAAGGTGATGTCGAAGAACCGTACGACGAGTCTAGTCCAGCGGGCACGCCGGAGGAAAATCCGGCTCTCTGCCAATCAATGAGCCAGGCCGACGGGCCGCCTGGCCAGGCAGGTCCGAAATCTGTGATGCATTGCACGAAAATAGGGGCGGCATGGCGGTCCGAATACTTGTGCCGGCAGCGTTCGGGCGGGATGCTGGCGCGGGATCAGCGAGGTGAACCCGAATGTTCAGGATGGACTCGGCGAGGTTGCGCGAGGCGCTGGAACAACTTGAGCAGGCGGCACATGACCACACTGAGTGGCACGACGACCTGCTGCGCGCGATCGTCTGCCGGCTGCCGTGCGACCCGGATGACCTGGCGGAGAACGCGCACAGGCTTTGCCGTTTCGGGCAGTGGTATTACGACCGGGCGTCCGACGAACTGCGGGACCAGCCGACATTCATCGCGATGGAGGCCGAGCACGAGCGCCTGCATCGGATCGGGGCGCAGCTGCTGCTGGCCGGCGCTGCCGATGCGCCGATCATGCGGGCGGATTACGAGGACCTGGTCGCGGCAAGCGCGCGATTGCACCTGCAGATCGAGTCCCTGACGCAGCAGATCCAGGCAGAGCTGAGGAACCGTGACACACTGACGGGTGCCTATGATCGAGTGGAAATGCTGCCTGCGCTGCGTGGATGGCAGCAGGTTGCAAGGCGCCACGTCCAGCCATGCTGCATCGTGTTCATGGACCTGGACCACCTCAAGGAGATCAACGACACGTGCGGCCACCAGGCGGGCGACGAGGTCCTGGCCGGTGTCGTGCGGTACCTGCTCGAGCACCTTCGGTCCAATGACAAGGTGTTTCGCTACGGCGGCGACGAGTTCGTGATCGCACTGCCCGGAGCGGATCTGGCCGCCGGACAGGTGGTGATCAGGCACATCCGCGACGGGCTCGCCCGCATGCGACTGGTCTCCGGGCCAGGTGGGATCGACCTTCGCGTGACCGCGTCGTTCGGGCTCGCACTGCTGGACCCGGACGTCAGCGTCGAGGACTGCATCGATCGAGCCGACCAGGCCCTGCTCCTCGCCAAGGCGTCCGGCCGCAACCATGCGATCAATTGGGATGCGTCGGTCACGACGGGTACGCGGCTGAGGCGTCTCCAGTTGGACGACGCCAACGGATAGACTGGCCGCGATGGTGCCTGACGTTACACCCAGTCCTGCCTGATCGCCGCTTCGATCAGCCGGAATACGTGTCCACTGTCGTCCGCGGTCGTCCGACCCATTAACCCCGTCTGCCATCGCCCGGGCAAAGCATTCGCCCCGTGCAATGCCCCCACCGCCGCACCGACGATCGCGGCGGCCGTGTCGTTGTCTCTCGTGTCGTTGACCGCCCTGAGGATCGCTTCTTCCGGATCGTGCGCATGTTTGTCCAGGATCCAGAGCACGCTCGGCACGGTCTCGAGAAGATACGCACCGGAATGCCACGTGTCGCAGGCTTCGCGGGTGCTCCAGCCACGTAGCGCGGCTTCGCCGAGCGCGTGCTCGAGGTAGTCCGCGTAGTGGCCCTCCCAGTCGGCGAAACGTCCACCGCGGGGACGGTACGACTGGTCCGTGCAGACCCGGCGCACGGTTGCCAGGAACGTGCCGATGATCCAGCCCGGCTCGGGTGGCACCTGCAAACGCAGCAAGCGTGCCAGCAGGTCGGCAAATGCTACGCACGACGCGACGGAACTCGCGTCCCGATGGGTGACGATCGAGGCCAATGCAGTGTCCAGCCAAAGAGCGGCACTGGTACCTGCCGGGTGCAGCAGTACGATCGGAGCGATGCGCGTCAACGCGCCGTTGCCGGCACTTTCGACGCCACACCGATACCAGGGCGTGACGCCCTCCGCGCGGTTGCGCAGGAACTTGGCCACCGCATCGCCAAGGCCGAATATCTCTCGCGACGCGAATCGGGCAGAGAGGTCGTCGGGATCCAGGGTCCCGCGTTCCAGCAGGCTCTCGACGGTCCAGAAAGCGAGCTGGCTGTCGTCCGACGGAAGGCCTACACGACGGCCGTCGGCGTGGAAGTTCGGGAGGTAGTCGGTGATCTCGCCGTACCGCGATTCGCGATCGGCCGCGGTCAGGCCCTCGCTCGTGTTGCCGAGCGCGTCGCCGATTGCGAGTGCCAGCAGCATGCCGCGCACCCGGTCGGGTGGTGCGAGTCCTGCGACGGGCTCGACCGGGCCCTGCAGCAAGGCAGATCGGGCCGGGAGGAAGCCTTCGGAGATGACGCGTGCGGCGAGTGGGAGGGTCGAAGTCACGGGTGGTGGCAGATGAGCGGACCTGGCTGACTGGTTAGGATAGTGTGGCAGGGCGGTCCGCCGTGGAGCGAGCGTTCATTGGTCACCAGGCAGGCAAGAAGCAGGGTGCAGCGGAGGACGGGGCGAAAAGCAGCGCCGCTGCCCGGCGAGCGACCGTTGCGGACATCCAGCCGGGATGAGTTGCTTGCGCGTTTTTTGCCGGCGCTCGAGCAGCGGGACGGTTCGGCAGCCGCACACGTGGTTCACGAGCTCTGGATGCGGAACGAGCCCCCGGACAACATCGAGCGGATGCTGGGCATTCTGTGGCGTGCAGCCTCCGAATCGGTGCCGGAGTGGCTTCCGATGCGCTACGTGGAATGGCTGCCGCTCGTGTACGAGGTGGCGGGACGGTTCGTGCGCTGCGGACGAGGCAAGTCCAATCTCTACCTGGTGCTTCTCGACTACGAGGACAGCGCGCGCGGCCCGTTTGGCGTTTACGTTGGGGCGACGCAGTACGCGCCCGCGGCGCGGTTCGATCAGCACAAGTCGGGCATTCGCGCTGCGGGCAGCGTGTTGAAACGCGGACTCGAGGTGCTCACCGGGCCGGTGCTTCATCTTCAGCATGTGCCGCGTGCGCAGGCCGCTGAAATAGAGGAAGGGCTGGCCGAAGCCCTGCGGGCGGAAGGGCTCCTCGTGCAGGGCGGGCACTAGCTCGGTGCGTGACGTTCGCCTCAGTAGTCGACTGTCAGTGTGTCGCGGGTGCGGCGGCAGATCTCACGGCCGTAATCGGTCCACTGGCCCTGGCCCCAGTACCGGTAGCAACTCGTCTGCGACGCCAGCAGGTGGAGCAGGGCGTTGCGATAGCGCCGCTCGTCCGTCGGGAGGTTTCGGCGGGCGACCTTGTCGTGGAAGAGGGCGCTCGCTTCTTCCATCGGCCCCAGTACGTTCTCGTAGCCCTTCACCCAGGTCAGGCTGCTCGTCCAGCTGCCGCCTTCCATGTGGAAGCGGTCGTCCTCGCACCGCAGGTCGGCGATGACGCGTTCCAATCGCTCGACGCCGTCGCCCGGCTGCATCCGCGCCCAGATGCGGCGGTGGTACATGGGTTGGATCTCGGGCAGGTCGGATTCGGGAATGCCTTGCGCGAAGAAGTGTTCGAGGTACTCGGTCGCATTCAGCAGCGGTACGTCGCTGCCGGAGGCCTCGCGCACGACGTCGATGTACTTCGATGGGAATTCGTTCATCATCACGCCGCCGTTCTCGCCGTCCGCGATCTGCGTGACGAGCGGCGGCGCCGAATGCCCGGCGAGCTCGCTGCGCTGAAGGCCTTTCGCCTCGTACCAGGGCTGCATCTGCGCGACGAGCTTCGTGTCGGAGCCCTGTGTCTTCACGATTGCGACGATGCTGGCAGTGTGGCCCGCGGCGTTGCGGCAGACCAGTCGATGCGGCAGGTGTGGTCGTCGCGGCGGTGCGCCGGTATCGGGCTCCTCAACCGTATGCTCCTGCACGAGTACCCAGCGATAGCCGCATTCTCGGAGCGTGCGCACGAACTCGTACGCGATCTCGGGATGGTTCGGCAGCGCCATCTCGGACGGTGAGAAGCCGCGTACCCGTGCGAGCGCGTCGAGTCCGAAGATCGCGGCGAAGTGGTGCTGCCAGGCGCGCACGTGGAGCCGGAAGTCCTGCACGGGTGTCGACGGCGCGACTGCGTGCCCCCAGGGCGAGCCGAGCCATTCGACGGCGCGCCGGCAGTCAGGCGCGCAGGTGATCCGCTTGAGGCTGTCGATCACGTCGTCCGCGCCCATGATGCGCAGTCCGTGCAACAGCGTCCCGGAGTATTCGAGCATGACGCGCGGCTCAAGCCCCTCTGCCAGCAGCGCCGGGATGAACTCGCCCATCCGTGCGTAACAACGCCGGAAGGCAGGCGCATTGTGGTTGTCGCCGACGCCCGGGTGCTCGGCCATCGTCTGGAGGTTTCCGATCAACGCCGCGGTGTGCAGGTCCTCGCCGCCGGTCGGAGTGAGCGGTTGGTGCATGTGCAGCGCGATGGCGCAGGCGCTGCGGATCCTGTCGAAAGGGACGCGGCTGTCATCGAGGAAGACGTTCCGGTCGGCCGCCTCGGCAATGGTTCGCTCTACAATGGTTTCCGAGCCGCTCAGGTTCGGCAGGCCGTCCACGTACTCCGGTATCGACGACATCGAGCGTGCTACTTGTGCCGGATGAATTCGTACACGTCGAGGTAGCGCTGTCCGGAGTGGTTCCACGAGTAGTCGCAGGCCATCCCCTGCAACACCAGTTCCCGGAAGAGCGCAGGCTCGTTGCGCCACAGGCCAATCGCGCGATCCAGCGCCGAGTCGATTCCCGGCGGGTCGGGGTGCTCGAAGACGAAGCCGTTGCGCAGTCGCCGCGGCAACTCGGAATGGTCCCAGTCGAACACGGTGTCCTTGAGGCCGCCGACGGCCCGCACGACCGGCACGGTGCCATAGCGCAGCGCGATCATCTGCGAGAGTCCGCAAGGCTCGTAGAGGCTCGGCATGATCAGCAGGTCCGCCCCCGCGTAGATCAGGTGCGCGAGTTCCTCGTCGTAGCCGATCTCGAGATGGATGTCTGGGTGCTCGTTCAGCCGGCGTTTGAGGTGCCAGAAGTCCTCGTTGATGCCGTGCTCGGACCCTGACCCGAGCAGCACGAACTGCGCATCCTGTTCAAGCGCGTGGAAGAGCGCGTGGCGGATCAGGTGCAGGCCCTTCTGGGTGTCGAGCCGGCCCACGTAGCCGATGACAGGTCGCGCGCCTTCGCGCAGCAGCATGCGTCGGCGCAGCGCATCGGTGTTACCGGCCTTGTTCGCGATCGTCGCCGCGTTGAAGTGCTGCGGGATGTGGGGATCCGTCGCCGGGTTCCACATCTCGTAGTCCAGTCCGTTCAGGATGCCGACGAACTTGTTCTGGTGCAGGTGCAGCGTGTGCCCAAGCCCGAATCCGAGGTCGGTGTGGCGTGCTTCCCACGCGTGATGCGGCGACACGGTGGTAACGAAGTTCGAGTACAGGATCGCGCCGCGCATCAGGTTGATCGAGTGCCGGTCGTACGGGTCGCCCATCCTGTCCGGTGCGCCAAAGAAATCCGGTCGGCCCAGGCCCGTTGCGCGCAGGATTTCAGGCCCTGTCACGCCCTGGTGACGAAAATTGTGGATGGTGAAGCACACGCGCAGGTCGGCCAGCCCGGCGCTGGAATAGATCTCGTAGAGCAGCACCGGCACCAGCCCCGTCTGCCAGTCATGCGTGTGGATCACGTCGGGGCGCTTGCCGGCCTTCAGCAGGAACTCGAGAGCCGCCTTGCTGAAGAATGCAAATCTCTCGGCATCGTCCGGGAACCCGTAGTAGGTGCCGCGGTCGAAGAATCGCTGCGATGAGCGAGGTTCGACGAAGTAGCACTTGCGGCCATGGGCGAAGCCGAACCAGATCGTGCACGGGATCGCGCCGCCGTCCCAGGGGACCCACAGCTCGTGGTCGACGACGTGCAGGTCCCAGACCTGGTCCTCGCGCATGCAGTCGTACCTGGGCAGGACGATCTCCACGGCGTGGCCACGGATCTCGAGCTCGCGGCTGAGGCCGAATGCCACGTCGGCCAGGCCGCCGACCTTGGCCACCGGTGCGCACTCGGATGCGATCATCACGATGTACATCTGCGAAGTGCTCCCGGGAGTTGCGCGCCTGGCGGACTTGCCGACGCTAGCAGAGTGCCGGCGCCAGCACTATCCGGAGGTTGCCGCAGCGTTGTTGTCGTAGCGGGGCTGCGAAGGCATGATCGGTTTCCGATGGCACAGCGCGCACCGACCGACGAGTCAGCCGGCAGGCTCGTGACCTTTCTGCTCGACAAGGGGCTGGGGGGCTTCCCGCCGTTGTCGAGCGCGGAGAATCTCGCGACCGAGTACCTCATCGACCAGGGCTACGCGACGCACGACGCGCGTGTGGACTCGCTGGTCAAATGGGAGACCGGCAAGAACTTCACGACCGGGTTCATCACGGGCCTTGGGGGGTTCATGACACTGCCGGTCGGCGTCCCGTCGGCGCTTGGGGCCTCGTGGCTGATCCAGGCGCGCATGGCAGGAGCGATTGCGCGTATCTACGGGCACGATCTCGGCGAGGACCGCGTGCGGACCATGATCCTGCTGAGTCTCGCCGGGGACGTCGCCCGGGACGCCATGGAGGGCTTCGGGGTCAACTTCAGCGGCCGGCTGTCAAACCGCGTGGTCAGGCAGATGCCCGGCCGGGCGCTCGTCGAAGTCAACAAGCGCATCGGGCTTAAGTTGCTGGCCCGGGCCGGTGGACGGGGCGTAGCGCAGTTCCCGAAAGCGATTCCGGTCGTCGGCGGGGTCGTGGGTGGCGCGTTCGATGCGGTGGTCTGCCGGATGGTGGGACGCACCGCCAGGACACTTTTTCGGCCCGTGACAGGCGCTTGAGCAAAGGCCGGGGAACGCTGCTAGCGTGATGCAATGCCATTTGGCGGCTGGACCGCGGTGTGCGATAATTAGCGGCTTAGTACCGCTAATTCTATTCTTTCGGAGACATTTCACTCATGATGAATTTCAAGAAGGCTCTCGGCGTAATCGCAATCACGGCGGCCTTCGTGGTCGGCGGCGTGGCCGGTGCGGCCGACAGGGACTGGCAGAAATACGACGGCACCGTGAGCATCGACTCGACGAATTTCGCGCTGATCATCGGCGGCAGCACCGGTGGCGGCCAGCTCAAGTTCCGGGACAAGGCCTACGATTTCAAGATCGCTGGTCTGTCGGCAGGCGTCAATGTCGGCGTAACCAAGGTCGAGGCGGCCGGCTTCGTCTACGATCTGACCGATATCGCCAAGTTCCCTGGCACGTACAAGGCTTTCAGCGTCAGTGGGACTCTGGGCGGCGGTGCCGGCGAGATCTACCTGAAGAACGAGAACGGCGTGATCATGAAGCTCGCTTCGACCTCGAAGGGCCTGCAGCTCAATGTGGGCGCGGGATCTGGCGTTAAGGTCACGATGAAGTAACCGGACTGCCTTGATTTCGGTTCGGACGGCGCCGCCTCTTGGGCGGCGCCGTCTTTTCGGAGCGTCCTCCCGTAGGGGTTCTCCGCAAGCAGTTGTGATTTGAAGGCGCGGCGGGTATTTTCCCGTGCCACCGAACTGACCCGTACTGACCTGACCTGGACTGGGTGCATAGCCATGAAGACTCACCTGTATTTCTCGCTGCTTCCGGAGGCCCTGATCGCGTCTCAACTGACGCCGGAGCAGTTCGGGCAGTACTACGCGACCGGCCACCGCTACAAGTCGAAGGGCCAGGCGATCTTCTTCGAGGTCGATCCCGCGTTCCGTGATGCGGCCTTCAACATCGACGAGGCGCTGAAGCTCTGTGTGCCGCACCCTGACGGCACCCCCAAGAACTCCGTGTACGTCTCGATGTACCGGGTTCTCGAGCACATTCCGGTCAGCGCGCTCAGCAAGCTCTACCTCAGCACCGCTTACGGACACACGCTGGGCCTCAGCCGGGCTGGCTCGCTGCCCAAGGAAGAGGCCGGGCTTCACCTATACCACGACCTTGCGCCGGTCAACAGCCTGGTCGTGAGCGCGCAGAGCCCGCAGGCATACTACGCGGGCATCACCAGCAAGCCGGCCAAGTTCATCCGTTTCCCCGGCCTGTGTTTTGTCGAGCTCGCGCTCGGCGCACTCGCAGCCGACCCGCTCGACGGCCCCGTGGGCGACCTGCCGTATTCGTTCATGCACCACCTGCGCGAGGCACTGCTGCAGGTCAGCCCGACCGGCAAGCAGAACAAGCTCGTTCATCGCGTGCACTCGCCCGAGTTTCCCTATCGCACGGTCAAGGGTGGCTTCTACGTGGGCAACGGGTCCGAACTGGCTTTTTACCCGATGCCGTCGCACGAAGTCCTGCGCGGCGACCACAGCGCCTGGTGGCGCTCGGCCAACCTGTAGGCCGGCGAGCCCGGCGGCGCCCGACGCATTGCGGCGGGCGTCGCGCTATGGCCCGACGAGTTGCGCGTCATCGACCGGCAGCAGGCGACGCTGGTGAGTAAAGAGCACGCCCTGCGCCTCGGCGCCTAATCGCAGCAGCATCAGGTCCATCGGCTGGCCGGCAGCACGGTCCGCGCGTGCGAGCTGCAGGAATGCGTCGACGGAATTCACGGTCGCACCGTCCGCGCGCAGGATCAGGTCATAGAGCATCAGCCCGGCCGATTCGGCGTCGGAGCCCGGGCTCACGTAGTGGACCATCAATGCGGGTGAACCCACGATCAAGCCGTTGGTCAGCGGTTCGGCCTCGGCGATCAGGGCTCCGGAGATCCACGCGCCACTGCGCGCCGTGATGGCGGCCGCGGGAGGCCAACGTCCCTGCACGTCGATCTGCTTGCCATCGCGCACTACGCGCAGGTCCACCTCGTCCAGGTGACCGCGCAGCGCGTCCACGAGGTCGGTTTCGGTCGCGACCTCGCGCGCCGGTGACACCAGGCTCATGATCCGATCGCCGTCACGCAGGTCGAGCGTTCCGGGCGGCAGTCGCGAGCGGGCGACGATCATGACCTGCTCGTCGTTCTCATCGGTCGCAAAATTCACCAGCCGATCCGGCGGCGACGGATCTTCGCCGCGCTTCAGCAGTTCGATGATGGTGCAGGCATACGGCATCGGCACAGCGAAACTCAGCCCCTCGACGGACTCCTGCTTGATCTTCGCCGTGTTGATACCGACGACATGACCAGTCTCGAGACTGATCAGAGGTCCGCCGGAGTTGCCTTCGTTGATCGGCGCATCGGTCTGCAGCATGTTGGGGCCGAGGCGCGTGGTAACGGCCGAGGTGATGCCGCGCGTGCCAGTGAAGCGGAACCCCCACGGATGACCGAACGCGCCAACAGGGTGGCCGACCGGCGGTATCGCGTCGCAGTCGAGCGTTGGCGTGCTCGCTTTCGCAGGCAGGCGCTGCGGATCGTAGGCGAGCACGGCCAGGTCGAGGTAAGGATCGACGTAGACGCGTCGCGTCGGCACGGCGTGTCCATCCTTGAACGCGATTGAGACCTTGCCGTAGGAATGCCCGGCTACGTGGGCATTGGTGAGCACCCAGCCACGCGCGGGATCAACCAGCAGGCCGGCGCCGATCCACGAACCCTGTTCGTCTTCGACGAACGGCTCGCTTACCGATGTGCGGACCTCGACCGTCCAGCCGATCGCCGCGCGAAACGCTTCCTCGCCCGGGCTCTCGGCATGGGCAGTGGTGATCGGCAGTGCGAGAAGGCAGAGCAGGCGTCTCATGGGCACGGCGCAGAATTCCGCGAGAGAAGGCTGGTGGCAGAGTGTGGCAGGTCGGCTGACGATGGTGAATTCGAAATTGTGGCGCACGCATGTCGAACCCGCGAGAATGCGCTGACCATGAGTCGTACCGTACCGTTCACACGGCGTCTGCTGCCTCAGCGCGGCTGGCTTGCGCTCTGTGTACTGACGGTCGCCGTGCTGTTTCTCCAGGGATGCGCCAGCACGCCGCGCGAGCCGTGGCTCACCGCCGACCTGACCGAGGAGTTTCGCGCGGCCAAGGGAGATGACGTTCGCAACTTCGAGGACTACCTGCGCCTGGAAGACCGCCTGTTCGCGCAACTCGACGCGAAGGTGTACGCGCGTACCGAGACAGGGTCCGGCACTGCACTCATGCGCTACAGCAAGGGCAGCGCCAGCGATCCGCAGGGTCGCGAACCGAACTGGAACCGCAGCTTCGAATTGCCTGCCGAGGCACCGGTCGGCGGCGTGCTGCTGTTGCACGGAATGTCGGACTCGCCGTACAGCCTGCGGGCGCTGGGCCAGGAGCTGAACAAGCGAAACTACTGGGTCGTCGGGCTGCGCCTGCCAGGCCACGGCACCGCGCCATCGGGGTTGCTCGATGTCCGTTGGGAGGACATGGCCGCCGCCGTGCAACTCGGGGTCGAGCATCTCGCGCAGAAGGTCGGCAAGCAGCCGATCCACATCATCGGCTACTCGACCGGTGCCCCGCTTGCGCTGGACTTCACGCTGAATGCTCTCGATCGACGGACCGGCCCGGTGCCGGCCAGCCTGGTCCTTGTGTCGCCGGCCATCGGCATCCACGCGGCCGCAGCGGCGGCGGCCTGGAAGCGCCGGACGGCGGTTCTGCCAGGGCTGGGCAACCTCGCCTGGCTGAACATCGAGCCGGAGTTCGATCCCTACAAGTACAACTCCTTCACCACCAATGCCGGCGAACAGGTGCACCGGTTGACACGATCAGTGTCCCAGCGCATCGCGAGCCATGCCCGCTCGCAGCGGGCCGGCGAATTACCACCGATCCTGGTGTTCAAGTCGAATGCGGACTCGACCGTGTCGACGGACGCCGTGGTCACGCGGCTGCTCGGCTTGCTCGATCCCAACCGGCACGAGCTCGTGCTGTTCGACGTCAACCGCTATGCCGCCAAGTCCATGCTGCTGGTCTCGGACAGGCGGGCGTTGACCAACCGCGTGATGGGCGACAACCGGCTGCCGTTCGCCGTGACCCTGGTCACCAACGAGAGTCCGGACAGCGCCGCGGTCGTGGCCCGTTACCAGGCGCCATTCTCAGCCGAGGTGTCGCGAACGGAACCGCTGAACATGGCCTGGCCACCCGGCGTGATCTCGTTGTCCCACGTCGCGCTGCCGATCCCGCCGGATGATCCACTGTACGGCCAGCGGCCACCCGACAACCAGGACGTACTCTTCCTCGGCCAGATGGCCATCCAGGGCGAGCGGGGCATGCTGACGCTGCCCGCCGAATGGCTGCTGCGGCTGCGGAACAATCCCTTCTATTCCTACGTCGACGCACGGGCGCTGGCGTGGATCGACAGCGCCGGCGCGCCTCATTGAGTCGTCCGCGTCTCGATGACCAGGTCGAGCACGTAGTGCACCTGCGGTTCGGCGCCTGCGGCACCGGCCTGCTCGAAGCGCTTGACCCGCACCACTTGTTGCGCGCCTTCGACCGGCGTGTAGCCCTCGATACCGTCGGGCAGTGCTCGCCACTCGCCCGGCGCCCCGCTGGCGAGGCCTTTCTCGTCGAAAAAGCGGTCGCGCACCATCAGGCAGGGGCGGGCGGCTGGAGCGGGCGAAACGCAGGGTTCTGGTGACACCTCGAGGAATGCGCGCGCGCCGGGGCCGCCGAAGCGGGTTTCCGGCGTGGGGATGCCATTGAAGGTCAAGGCGCTGCCGTCGGTTGCCGCCAGCCGCAGCTGCGGCGCACCGGCTTCGCCTGTGATTGCAACCTGCAGCGTACCTGCCAGGAACCTGGCGAACGCCGCATCTGCATCCCCGAGCGGCGGCGGGCAAGCCATCATCGTCGAAACGCCCTGGCCGAGCTGCAGTTGCGTCGATTCCAGCAGCTGGTAGCCGACGCTGATTCGATTGCAGCTGCCGGTGACGCCGAGCCGGCCGTCGGCGAACTCGACGCCCAACGGACGATCCGGTGTCGGGAAAAACGCGGCCATCGACTGGCCCGCGGCGTCGCTGGCGGATTCGAGCTGCCATTTGTAAGCGACCAGGGTCGTGGCCGTGTCAGGGGCGGGTGTGGCGACGGCCGGGCTCGCAGGCGTCGACGACGCCGCGGCGGGCGCCGTCGTGGCCGGTGCTGATGTGTCGGGCGGCGCACTGCGGGAGCAGCCGGCCACGCAGACCGCTGCGACGACGAGAGCGAGACGAAGCGGACGATGCAAGGACATTCTGGTTCTCCACGCAACAGGTAGATTCAAGGTTTCATTCCGGGCACGGACTCACGAATGTGCAGCGAGAAATCCTCTATGGGCTCCGCTGCCGTCACCGCGGGGTTGACCCGTGATCGGCGACGCAGTTCCCTGAAGGGAAAGGTCGAGTCCAGCAGTCGTGTGTCGTAGAAATAGCGGTCGACCCAGCCATTGAGGTAGTGCCGCAAGTCGATGGCGCCGATCCGGCCCGCCAGATTCGCGTAGCGCACGATGTTGATCGTGCAGCTGTTGCTCAGCAGGTGGTAGAACTCCGGGCGATCGGCCAGCTCGTTGATGCGCTCGAGGTAAACCTGGAAAAGCCGGCGCGCATT
>Ga0079037_100000179_pt1 | contig 24725 bp, 18 predicted proteins | sample Mud3Dept4metaG_FD_71479 | JGI IMG/M metagenome (GOLD analysis project Ga0079037, IMG submission 71479) | Freshwater wetland microbial communities from Ohio, USA, analyzing the effect of biotic and abiotic controls - Mud 3 Core 4 Depth 4 metaG | ecosystem: Environmental > Aquatic > Freshwater >... | reverse complement strand
GGTGACCCGTGCAGGACTCGAACCTGCAACCAATTGATTAAGAGTCAACTGCTCTGCCGAATTGAGCTAACGGGCCGCGCCAACAAATTATACTCGAATCAACGCGCGTGTCAACTTGTGCTGCACCTCATTGATCTATGTTTCCAGGCTGGTTAAAATTTTTTACTTATACACCCAACCGTTGGCGGAACTCACGGGAATAGGCACGATAGGCTTCTAATTCTTCCGGCGTCATCTCATCCTGAAATTGTAACGGCACCTGAGTGAGCACATCGACAAGAGTCGTGCTGTGAGGCGCAAGCGATACAACCTTTACTTTGCTTCCCTTTTCAAGAAGAATCTTGCCCAGCATAAAATCAGTCAAGAACTTGTTTTCCTTGCGCAGAATTTTCTTCCATTCTTGTGGCGTGGCAGTCAGAATGAAATCTGCATCTTTATAGGCTTCATCCTCGCTGTAGAATACCAGCTTTAACAATTGACCTTTATCAATCTGGGCACCAAACAGAATATCTTTTTCGATCCCCCACGCTGGTTCAGCATTGACGCGAAAACAGACAACCATGATCAGTTTCTGAAACTCCTCAGCGAAGCGCGGCTTCTCTGGATAACCTTTCGCACATGCCTCCAGCCATTCAGGTGTACAATAGCGTGCTGTTTCCATCTTTCTCCTCACATATCAAATCACATCTACAAGGTTGTTACTATTCGGCTTGGTCTTTCAGCTTAGCGATAGCTTCGTCACGTAACATCTTTTTAAAAACCTTTTCAGTCACAGTCAGGGGTAACTCGACCTTGAACTCGATATACTTGGGCACGGCATATGGGGGTAGATGCTCTCGGCAGTATGCCTGAATCTCCTCAGAGGTCACTTTATCACTAAAGCCATCTCTCAATCGAATTACAGCCATCACCCGTTCGCTGCCTGGGTTGTTCAAATCCGGAACGCCGAATGCAGCTGCCATTAAAACTGCCGGGTGTTTGAAAAGCACTTCGTCGACACTTGTCGTGTACACCTTCATCCCGGAGACATTGACCATATCCTTGATCCGGTCGACAAGTTGGAAATAGCCATCTTCGTCCATTACAGCGATATCCCCGGTAGGCAGCCAGCCATCAGCAGTCAAACCCGAACCCGGTTCTGGCCAATAACCTTTCATAATTTCAGGACCTCGTATCATAAGCTCGCCTGGTTGTCCAAAGGGGACTTCTTCTCCAGTTTCTGGATCAACCAACTTACATTCCGTGTCGGGGGATGGGACACCGATACCGAACTTCTCTTTCAACATAAAGCCGGTCACTTTGGAAAAAGATGAAAGGTTGTAATGCGTGGAGGGTGATGTCTCCGTTAAGCCATAGCCTTCAGATACAGGCATACCGATCTTTTTCTTAATTGCCTCCGCTACTTCAAGTGGAAGTGGTGCTGAAGCGCTCATCGGCAAGACATTCATCCTGACCAAATTTGTTTCGGCTATGCGCATCAACTGCGTTGGAACAGCAGGAATCAGAAATGGGCGATATTTCACCAGGTACTCTACTAACTTTTCTTTATCCCTCGGATCAGGCATCAAGATCACCCGCAATCCAAGGTACGCCGCTGATTGTAAAACGAAATGCCCATACGAATGGAACACTGGTATTGGCACAATCACCGAAGCTTTGCCAACAAAACCGCGTAAAACAGGTTTGAACAACCAAGGGAGACCTTGCAGGATGCAGCTATAGCGGTTGAAATGAGTGACCATCACTCCCTTAGGAATTCCAGTAGCCCCACCGGTAAATGCCAACTCACATAAATCTTCCTTGGGATCAATGATCACCTTAGGGGGAATTGCATTGTGACTTTCCAGCAGTTTACGAAATTCATGGACACCCGCCGGAAGCTTGACCTGGACATCGGCAATATCGAAACCTTGATTGGAAGTAATAATTACATGTTTGATCCCACACCTTTTTCGGATTTCCATAATCCGGTCAAGGCTTTCTTCTCGGCAGATAATCATGGTTGAACCCGAGGCGGTCACTTCGTGGATCAACCCCTCCTGTGTTCGTAAGATGCTGGTTGGAACAATCACTGCACCAGCTTTTTGGATCGCCCAATCACTGATGATGAATTCCATGCAGTTTGGCAGGAATACACAAACACGATCGCCCTTCCTTACACCTAATGCTGCCAGTGCAGATGCCAGTTTATCCACCAGCTTTTTTAATTGTTGATACTTCAGGCTGCGCTCGAGGTAAAGTACAGCAGTCTGACCTGGATACTTCTCCGCAGCGTCATCCAGGGCTTTATAGACTGGTAATTCGGGATATGGGGTCAAGCTTTTCTCAAGCTTGTAAGGACCCAATTGGTAGCTCTTCAACCAAGGCTTGTCTGCATATGTTAGACTTTGGTTCATTTTCCACCTTTTTGAGTCATGAGTCGAAAATTGAAAGTTAAATCAAATCGTTTCGATCAAATCATCCAATCCCAAGGCATGAAGTTTTTCAGGCGTGGGTATTCCGGTAATCATGTCCCAACCACGCATCTGGTAATAAGCGTCTTTCATCGCTTCAAGTGATTCGCGTTCGACCAGCATTCCTGCTGCTGGGCCATCTGGTAATGGATCTTCCATTAATCTGTTTGGTAAACGATCATGCTCGCGATTGATTCCCTCTCTCACGCAGAAAAGACGCTGCAGGTTGTAAATCCGATCACCAATCAAGCGGAAATCCCTGACTTGGAAATCAGCGCCAGAAGCCGTCGAGATTAGCGATACGATATCTTCAGCCGTTAATAGGATGCCCATGAATTTACACGCTCCTATGGCATCCAATAAACTGAGTGCATTTTCAAGATCAACCAACACATGCGCTTCTTGTGGATTGGCTACCCAAGGATCGCCAATGCTGCTGTCATCGATAATCAAGAATGGCATGTCAATGAAAGTCGGCCCCTGCACATATCCAGTGATATGATCGCCTCCCCGGTTGGCGGTAACATAGCCCAGGCCACAGATTTTCGCTGCTCGTGGATCATACGCCGGTAGCTCAAGACCCTTAACATTCATGGCGTAATGCTCACTGCCCTTTCCTATCCTCTGTGCCATCAACCGGGTGCCTTCAGCAAGCAAGTCTCCGATACTTTGCCGGTAGGCGATTTTTTCAACCAGGTCGACAACGAGATTTGCATCACCAAAATTGATTTCGATTCCACCCGTCTGCTTTTTATCCAAAGCGCCTCTCTCAAAACATTCCATCGCAAAGGCAATCGACGCCCCAGCGCTGATTGTGTCTATCCCTAAGGTGTTGCAAAGGTAGTTGGCCTGGGTAATCGCGTTTAAATCCGACACATCGCACATGGCACCAAAGGTATCAGTTGTCTCATATTCAGGGCCTTCACCAGAGTTCCCGCTCCACTTTCCTTCACGAATCTCAGTTTTACGCCCGCAGGCTACCGGGCAAGCGAAGCAGCTCACACCCTCAATGAGTACTTTATCCGTCATTGCCTCAGCGTTTACTTCCTCGATACGTCCGAACACCCCCTGTTGCCAGTTTCGCGTCGGGTACCCTCCTCTGACGTTGACCATATCGGCGACCATATTGGTGCCAAAGGCGTCAAAGCCGACTTTCAGCATCGACTCATCCAGCAAGTCGAATTGCCGCTTAGCTGCCTGGCGAAATCCGTCTTCATTTGCCAGGCGAATAGGTTTTTTTCCCGCACAGGCAATGGCTTTTACCCGTTTCGAACCCATCACTGCCCCCAGACCACAGCGACCTGCTGCTCGGTGCTTGTTATTCATGATTGCAGCATAGCGCACCAGGTTCTCGCCTGCTGGGCCGATTGCAGCAATGGTCATTTGTTGCTTTACTTCGTTCTGCAGTAAACCTTCGGTTTCGGGAATAGTTTTTCCCCAAAGATGAAGTGCATCATGCAACCTGGCTTTCCCATTAATAATCTCCAGATAAACAGGTTCAGGCGAGATACCTTCAAAGATGATGCCATCAAATCCGCTTTTTTTAAGTTGTGGGCCAAAATTCCCACCCGAATTGGCAGTCCCCAGGATACCAGTCAACGGCGACTTCGCTACAACGGAATAGCGGCTTGCGCTGGCAGAAGCTGTGCCTGTTAACATTCCAGTCATGAAAATCAACTTATTCTCAGGTCCCAGTGCATCAATCCCAGCCGGCACTTCCTCGATGAGGTAACGGGTTGCCAGACCAGCACCCCCAAGGAAATATTTCAGCCACTCCTGATTTAGATCCTCTTCCCGAATTACCCCCTCGCTCAAATTGACTCGCAATATTTTCCCCATATAGCCGTGGATCATCTTGCACCTCCTTAGCGAATATAGCCACACGCGCCAATACTGCTCAATTCAAATTATACAGATTAAATATATCTTAGTCAATTCTCATATACGAGCTTATAATACTACCATGCACGATATCTTTTACCCCCTCATTGTAGCTGTAATTGGTGTATCCGCAAAACCAGATAACCTTGGCCGTAATATTGTCGCCAATCTGGTTGAATTTGGTTTCCAGGGCATTGTCTATGCAGTTGGACCCAGCGGCGGAATGATTGAGACCCGGCGCATTTATCGCTCGGTGGTGGATATTCCTGACCATATCGACCTGGCAGTCATCTTAACACCAGCCCATACCGTACCGTCAGTTTTGGAAGATTGTGGTCAAAAAGGCATACGGCGGATAATCATTGAAACAGCAGGATTTCGGGAATTTACCGAAGAAAGCCGCTTTTTGGAAGAGGAAATCCAAAAAATAGCCGCCAAATATGATATTCGATTTATCGGTCCAAACTGCATCGGGGCGATAAATATGGAAAATGGTTTCTGTGTGCCTTTTCCACGCATAAAAAAATTCATAAAACAAGGCGAAGTCTCGATCATCACTCAGAGTGGTGGCATAGGGATGAGCGCTATAAATCTGATGGCGAACGAAGGTGTGGGGCTGAATAAATTCGTATCCGTGGGCAATATGTTGGATATCAATGCTGAGGAACTGCTGGAATACCTGGTTGATGATGAAGGAACTAGCTTGATCTTCATGTACCTTGAAAGCCTGCGTGACGGCCGTAAGCTTATGGAGATTGCCCGCAAATCTTCCAAGCCTGTCCTGATCTTCAAGTCCAACATCGGTAAATTCGGGCAAAACATCGCCTTGTCGCATACAGCATCCTTAACCAGCGATGATAAGGTGGTAGAAGCAGCCTTTCACCAGGCAGGTATCATCCGCGTGCGGGATGCTACTACCCTGGGCAACTACTTAAAAATTCTGCGTCTGCCTGCAATGCAGGGTAAGAACTTAGCGGTCATATCTCGTTCGGGAGGCCATGCAGTAATGGCTGCAGACGCTTGTGAACTGGCAGGTTTCACCCTGGCACAGTTTCCAGAGAGTTTCTTACGTGAGATTGAAAAACACTTTCGTGCTTCGGTTATAAAGCTAACCAATCCACTTGATTTGGGAGACCTGTTTGAATTCAATGTCTATGCGCAAATCATAGAGCAGACTACGCAGCTCGAGAATGTAGATGGTGTAGTATTCTTACACACATCGCTCTCTGATGCAGAAAATCTTGCCAGCCGGAAGCTCTTAGAACATGTTATGCGGATGGTTCATCAATATCACAAGCCAATTGCTTATTACATCTCCACCACCGCCCAAGAGGTTAATTACTTAAAACAGAATTACGATTTTCCTATCTTCACCCAGGTTGTTGAAACCATTCGTGCTTTAGAGGTGAGCCATCGATACATTTGCCAATATCAGCGTTTGCATGATGCAGAAGTAATTCCCGCTTTGCAAATTGACCAGACTTTGACGAAATCCCTCGTCCAACGCGCTCGAGCGGAGAAACGGGATTTTCTTCTTTCTGAAGCACTCGAAGTACTAGAACAATATGGCATCCCAACCGCCCGCAGCCTGATTGCCATGACAGTTGACGAAGCCATAGCTGCCGCCGAAAAAATTGGCTATCCAGTGGCGATCAAGATCGTGGCTGAACAAATCTCGCACAAATCAGATGTCGGTGGAGTGCAACTAAACCTGCGTAACAGCGATGCGGTAGCTACAGCGTATGAAGACATGCTCAACCGCATACAAAAAGCATATCCTCAGGCAAAAATCGAAGGTGTTATGGTTCAACCGATGGTCACCGGTGGGCGGGAGTTAATCCTCGGGGGACGCCAAGATGCACACTTTGGACCGGTGGTGCTGGTAGGTTTGGGGGGGGTTTTTGTGGAAATCTTCGAAGAAGTGGTCATGAGAGTAGCGCCCATTTCCCGGCGAGAAGCTTATGAGATGCTTGAGAAACTACGTGGCTACAAAATTCTGAAAGGAGCTCGCGGCAGCAAGCCATCAGATATTGATGCGGTAGTCGAAGCCCTGTTGCGCCTGTCCCAATTACTATGCGATTTTCCCGAAATTGCTGAACTCGATATCAATCCCTTGAAAGTTTTTCACGAAGCGGAAGGCTGCCGGGCGCTGGATGCGCGCATCATCCTGAAGATTTGATCTGGATTTTATTACTTCAGATTGCCCAATTCTGCGTTAATCGAGGATTGGTTGTGATTTTTGAAATTAATTGAAACATTCTTGAAGTCCGTTCTCCACTTCTTGGAGAAACGGAAATATAGCAAGTAGCGGGTAAATTCCCACACACTCCCGATGTTGACGTGGGAAACGCCGCTTCCCCGCATGCGGGCAAAAACATTCAACTCAAGTACTCTGATGCCCATATAATGGGCTTTCACCATAATCTCAGGATCTAATAACCACCCCTTGGATTTCAGATCCATCGCAATTAGAGCCTCTCGAGAGAGGAGTTTCGGTGTGCCATTGATATCCCAGGAAGAAAGCCGAGGCCATAAAATGCGCACAAATAGATTGTACCCACTGGATACGATCTTGCGGCGCATTCCATCCATGCGGAACCTGCGACGGACTTTGGCAAGCACTTTACCATCGGTGGTTACAATAGCTTCAAAGAGACGAACCACGTCTTCAGCGTCCACCTGACCATCCGCCGGAATAATCCCTATCCACGGGGCAGTGCATAAAGGGATGCCAGTCAAGATACCATTACCATAACCCTCATTAACATCAATCCGATGGTATATTATTGAGGTATATTGAGAAGCCAGTTCTTTGATAATTTCACCAGTTCGATCATGTGAGCCATTATCAATGGCAACCAATTCCAGGCGATATCCAGCTTGTTGGAAAGCTTTCATTAGCCGAGGTATCGTATACCCAATGATAGTCTCTTCGTTGTAACAAGGCATCACGAAGGAGAGATTCGGCTCAAAGCTATTACTCTGTACCCGTGCAGGTACACTCATTACAGCCTCCGCTTTATTTAAATACGAGATACAAGTAATATTTTACCTGAAGAAAAGCAAAGAAATCACCATGAGAAAACTCAAAGACGCACTAACTGATGTTCAGGGAATAAAAGTCGGCCATGCCCAGGACATAGAGGCCCTTACCGGTTGTACGGTAATCCTCTGCGAAAACGGCGCAGTAGTTGGTGTTGATCAACGCGGCGGTGGTCCTGGCACACGTGAGACAGATTTGATCCGCCCCCTACATCACGTAAAAGAGGTGCACGCTATCGTACTGGCTGGCGGCTCTGCTTACGGATTGGATGCCGCAAGCGGCGTAATGCGTTTTTTGGAGGAGAAAGGCATTGGCTACGATGTGCGCGTCGCGCGTGTACCCATTGTCCCCGCAGCAATTTTATTTGACTTGAACATAGGTAAAAGCAACGTCCGCCCGGATGCTGAAATGGGATATCTGGCATGTCAGAATGCAAGCTCCAAAGCTCCTGCCGAAGGAAATGTTGGTGCAGGAACTGGAGCAAGCGTAGGTAAGATTTTAGGGGTCGAACACGCGATGAAATCGGGTATTGGTAGTGCCAGCGTGGATGCTGGCGGGGGCGTTATCGTCGGGGCAATTGCAGCAGTTAACGCCATTGGGGATGTTATTGATCCTCAAACCAACCAAATTATCGCCGGAGCGCGCACTTTTTTTCTTGGTGAACATCGGATCGGTGCTGGTGAATTTTTTGCTGATACCCTACAAATCATGAAAATGAGAGCTTCAGGATTAATACCTGGCTTTGCACCCTGGGGAAATACGGTCATCGGAGTGGTTGCAACGAATGCCCGTCTCAATAAAGAAGAGGCAAATATCATGGCGCAAATGGCGCATGACGGGTTGGCGCGCACCATCCGCCCTGCCCATCTGACGCGAGATGGAGATACAATCTTTGCCCTATCCACTAGCAAACGAAAAGCAGATCTGGACACAATTGGCGCATTTGCAGCGCAAGTTTTCTCCCAAGCAATTCTTAACGCTGTACGGGCAGCCGGGCCCGTGGCAGGATTACCATCAATTTCCTCGCTAAAAATTTGTCAGACAATTGACAGAGCATAGAATCTTTGATAAACTTTAGGTTGTCTGACAATTAATCAATCATTTTGAAGAACCCAAGAAAACGAAATAAATTTCAAAGATCAATTCCAATGTCTTCGCTCCTCGTCCAACACGCCTCCCTATTAGTAACCATGGATGACCACCACCAGGAAATAGCAGATGGTGGTCTTTTTATCCGAAATGGCTTTATCGAGAAAGTTGCTCCCACCTCGGATTTACCAACCTCAGCAGATGAAATTTTAGACCTGGCGGGACACATCCTACTTCCGGGATTAATCAACACGCACCATCATTTTTATCAGACACTCACCCGCGCTGTCCCAGCCGCACAAGATGCGAACCTTTTCAATTGGTTGAAAACGCTCTACCCAATCTGGGCGCGCATGAATCCCGATGATATCCGCATCTCAACTCAGACTGCTCTGGCAGAACTGGCTCTCTCTGGATGTACAACTGCTTCCGACCATCTTTACTTATTTCCGAATGGCTCACGCCTGGACGATGAAATATTAGCAGCCAGAGAAGTCGGATTGCGCTTGCAGGCTTCGCGTGGCTCGATGAGCCTCGGCACCAGTAAAGGCGGTCTGCCACCTGACAGCGTTGTTGAAGATGAAGATTTCATCCTGGAGGACTCACAGCGCCTGATTCAGAAATATCATGACTACAACCCTGGTGCAATGACACAGATAGTTCTGGCGCCATGTTCACCTTTTAGCGTCACACCGCAGCTCATGCGCCAGAGCGCTCAACTGGCACGCCAATATAACGTTCACCTACACACTCACCTGGCTGAAACAAAAGACGAAGAGCTCTTTTGTCAGGAGAAATTTGGTTACCGACCCGTGGCTTACATGGAAGCTTTAGATTGGATCGGTGCAGATGTGTGGTTTGCCCATTCGGTGCATGTCAACCACTCAGAAATTGAGCTGTACGGTCACACTGGCTGTGGCGTGGCGCATTGCCCAAGCTCAAATATGCGCCTGGCTTCTGGCATCGCCCCGATTTTGGAAATGCTGAAATATGGTGTTAAGGTTGGATTGGGCGTAGACGGCTCCGCCAGCAACGACAGCTCCCATATGCTGGCAGAAGTCCGTCAGGCGATGTTGCTTTCTCGATTGGGAGCCGGCGTCGCTGGCGCCTCACTTTCCTCACAACCTGCACCTCCATTGATGACCGCTCGCCAGGCGTTAGAGCTAGCTACGCGTGGCAGCGCAGCCGTTTTGGGTCGCGCTGATCTTGGCTCATTAGAAGTAGGTAAATGCGCCGATTTCTTTGCCGTTGATCTCAACCAATTAGAATACAGCGGTGCTCTGCACGATCCGGTAGCGGCACTCGTTTTCTGTTCTCCAGTCCGCGCCAACTACACGGTTGTGGGCGGTGAATTCGTTGTGAAAGAAGGAAAACTGGCAACTCTAGAATTACCCAAATTAATCGAACGCCATAACCAAGCGGCAAAACGCTTGCTTTCTTCATAGGATAAGATATATGGACGCGAAGACAATCTCACAAAGAACTCAAAATCTGGTGGACGTTGCGATGGGGCGCAAATCCGCTGATCTGGTTATCCGCAACGGTCGCTGGGTCTGCGTACAATCGGGCGAAATAATCCCATCCACAGACATTGCAATTTCTCTAGGGCGTATTGCATATGTAGGCCCCGACGCCAATCACACCATCGATAAATTCACCCAGGTAATTGACGCTGAAAACCTTTACCTTACACCTGGTTTGTTAGACGGTCACATGCACGTTGAATCTGGCATGCTGACTATCACCGAATTCGTGCGCGCTGTCATCCCTCATGGCACGACAGCCATGTTCGTTGATCCACATGAGATCGCCAACGTGTTCGGATTGCCTGGGGTGCGCTTGATGGTGGATGAAGCAGCCCAACAACCCATTCATGTCTGGGTTCAAATGCCGTCTTGTGTTCCGTCCGCGCCAGGTCTGGAAACACCTGGAGCGAGTATTGGCGCCCATGAAGTTGCTGAAGCTATGACTTGGGAGAGCATCATCGGTTTAGGTGAGATGATGAATTATCCAGGTGTATTTAACAGTGACGAGAAAATGCACACCGAAATGGCTGAAACTCGTTCCGTTAATAAAGTCATCGGTGGTCATTATGCATCCCCGGATTTAGGTATCCCCTTCCACGGTTATGTTGCTGGTGGAGCCCAAGATGACCATGAGGGAACGCGCATGGAAGACGCTACTGCCCGTGTTCGCCAGGGGATGAAAGCCATGCTACGCTTCGGCTCTGCCTGGCACGACGTCGCTGAAGGAGTGCGAGCCATAACAGAGCAGGGTTTGGAATCACGCAATTTCATTCTGTGTACGGATGACTCGCACTCTCACACACTTGTGGAGGAAGGGCATATCAATCGCGCGGTTAAACAGGCCATTGCTCATGGAATTCCTCCCTTAACCGCCATTCAAATGGCAACCATCAATACTGCTGAACATTTCCACGTTACCCAGGACATCGGCTTGATTGCACCCGGTAGATATGCAGACATCCTATTGATGCGTGATCTCTCCCAATTAGATTTGGAAACCGTAATTGCCAAGGGTAAAATTGCTGCGGCCAACGGAGTATTACAATTGAATTTACCTGCTTATCATTACCCAGCGTGGGCAGTTAATTCCGTTCACCTGAAAAGAGAGCTCACTGGGGCAGATTTCCAATTGCCAATATCGAGAGATGGCAAATTTATAGCCAACGTAATCGGAGTTATCGAGAACCAGGCACCAACACGCCATCTACAGATGGAAGTTTTCAGCCAAGCAGGCGAGATTAAAGCTGACGGTCTGCGCGATATCGCCAAGATAGCCTTGGTTGAGAGGCATAGGGGAATGGGTGGTGTGACGTTAGGTTTGGTAAACGGATTCGGTTTTGATAAGCCTTGCGCCATAGGCTCTACAGTTGCCCACGATAGCCACCAGATGATCGTTGTTGGAACCGATGAAAATGATATGGCGAAGGCTGCTAATGAGCTTGCCAAGGTTGGAGGTGGTCAAATCGTTATTCGCCAGGGTGAAATCATCGGTCTGGTTGAATTACCTATAGCAGGATTGATGTCCAACGAACACGCCGATGCGGTTGCGCGCAAAGCTGCCAGTGTATTGGAGGGGTTCAAAGCCTGTGGCTGCAATCTAAATAATCCAAATATGCAGCTTAGCCTATTGGCCCTGGTGGTGATCCCTGAGCTACGCATATCCGATTTGGGATTGGTCGATGTTATCCACCAGAAAATTATTCCCACCTTGCAATAAGCCAGAAAATCCATAAAAAAGGAACAATTTATGACCACAAACTCTGTTTCTCAACGCCTGCGTGATAATCTCGAGCGCATTATTGCAAATACGAAACCTGGCGACCGGCTTCCCTCTGAACCAGAATTATCCAAGCAGTTGGGGGTATCACGTGCTACTTTGCGTGAGGCTATGCGCACGTTTGAAATCCAGGGTATAATCCGTCGCCGTCAAGGTTCTGGGACTTATGTCAATCGCCCAACCCAGGTGATTGAAAGCGGATTGGAAAAACTGGAAAGCATCGAGACTATGGCGGAACGCAGTGGGCTTCATGTGCGAATGGGCAGTTGGAAAGCCGAACGCCGCGCACCTGAACAAGAAATTTCCCAGATACTCAACCTTCTATCTGATCAAGAGGTTTTGAACATCTCGCGAGTGATTCTTGCTGAAGGCAGACCTGTCGCCTATCTGGTTGATTACGTCCCGCTTGACGTACTTTCCTTGGAAGATTTGCAGACTGGTTTCAATGGTTCTATCCTGGACTTGCTCCAGGGGCGTGGCACACCTAATCTACATGCGGCGCGTGCACAAATCAATGCGGTGACCGCTTCCATCGAAGTTGCACGAGCACTGGGTATCCAACGTGGAGACGCTTTGTTATCCTTTAAATCCGACCTGTTCTTGAACAACGGCAGGATTATTGACCACTCTTTTGCCTATTTCTTACCTGGTTATTTCCGCTTCCATGTTGTCAGGAAGCTAGAGATATAAATTCACAATACCCAATATTTAAACAAGGAGATTGAAAAAATGCGTAGTTTTCTCGGTCGTGATATTCTTTCCCTCAAGGATTTTGGAAGAGAAGAATACTTCCGCATCTTTCAGGTAGCGAACGAGCTGGAGCCAATCGCCCGTAATCGCCGCAATAGTGATCTACTGGCGGAAAAAACGCTTGTTACCGCTTTCTACCAACCCAGCACCCGCACACGATTGGCGCATGAAGCCGCTATGCATCGCCTGGGAGGGCATGTCACCGGTTTTTCGGATGCGAAAATGACGCGAGCTGGTGATTTCTATCAGGAATCTATCAAGGATACTGTTCGCATGTTGGAGTTTTATGGCGATGTGATTGTCATGCGTCACTTCCAACAAGGCGCTCCAGCCGAAGCCGCCCGTTGGGCAAGCATCCCTGTGATCAATGCTGGCGATGGATGGGGTGAACACCCCACCCAGGTTCTGACCGATTTGTACACCATCCTCGGTGAAAAGGGTCGCATTGACGGACTCAAGTTCCTGCTCATCGGAGATATGCGCATGCGCACAATGCACAGTATTTCCTACGCCATGACGCAATTCGACGTCGAAGCCTTCTATATTTCACCGGAAAATATGAGTTTAACCGAAGAATTTAAGAAGGAATTAGTTGACCTGAACCTGCGCTTCAAAGAGATTGAGCACGTAGAACAGGCAATCGCCGAAGCAGACGTCATCTACATGGAGCCCGTTGTTCAACCCGACTATACAAAATCCCGGGACGAACGAAGCGGTGATGTTGGGCTTACCCCTGCTAATTATCGAGTCACCAAAGAGTTGCTGCGTAAGGCAAAACAGGACTCCATAGTTCTGCACTCTCTGCCGCGCATGGACGAGCTCCCTGCGGAAGTGGATGATACACGTCACGCTCGCTATTGGATCGAAGCATTCAATGGGGTTGTGGTGCGGATGGCTTTGCTTGCCCTGGTGCTCGGTGCAATGGAATAAGATAGTCTTAGAGTCATTAGTTGATAGTCCATGGGTAAACGGCTAATTACTATGGACTATTAACAAACGACAAGAATACAAGGAGATCTGAAATGCAAACAGATTTACGCAATCGTGATTTAATCGGCGACCTGGATTTTTCCAAAGAAGAGGTAGAAACCGTATTGGAAGTAGCCTATGACCTCAAGCGCAAGCGCTCATTGGGCGAGGCACATGCGTTGCTACGCGACAAGGTGCTCGCCATGCTTTTCTTCTTCTCCAGCACGAGAACAAGAGGCTCATTCGAAGCTGGCATGGCGCAATTAGGCGGTCACGCTGCCTTCATCGAGAGTAAAACTACCCAGATCGCTCATGGCGACACACCAAAAGAAATTGGCGAAATATTCGGACGTTATTTCGATGGTATTGCCATCCGGCATGTGGACTGGGGCATTGGCAATGTTTACATCAATGATGTTGCCAAGGCTTCCCGCGTCCCGGTTCTAAATATGCAATGCGATATTTACCACCCCTTTCAGTGCCTGGCAGATCTAATGACCATCTTCGAGAAGAAAGGTAAAGATCTGCGCCGGAAGAAAATGGTTGTGTCCTGGGCATATGCCGCTTCTTACCAAAAACCAATGTCTGTGCCTCAATCGCTTGTCCTGCAAATGCCACGCTTCGGGATGGATGTTATCCTTGCACATCCACCTGAATTTAAGCTGATGCCAGAAGTTATGGATCAGGCGCGACAACAAGCGCACCAATTTGGGGCCGGTTTCGAGGTGATGGATAATATGGAAGCGGCCTTCAAGGATGCCGATATTATCTATGCCAAATCTTGGGGCGCCATGGTTCACACTCCAGATGCCGATGAAGGGGCGCGCATCATCAAGAACTATGCCCATTGGATCACTGACGAACGCAAAATGGCGCTTGCAAAACCGGACGCCATCTATATGCACCCACTGCCTGCCGATCGCAATATTGAAGTGACAGATGGTGTAATGGACGGTCCAAATTCTGTGGTTTACGATGAAGCTGAAAACCGCATGCATGTTCAGAAAGCGGTTATGGCATTAACCATGCGATAATTGAGAGACGAACAACGATATAGTGATAATTCTTATCACCAATCTACAATCGCTTTAATATTTTGATATTTTATTCTAGGAGACCAACGTGACAGAATCATCCAAGAAAATCGCCGTAGTAGCTATCGGCGGCAACTCACTCATCAAAGATGAACAACATAAAACCGTTGAAGACCAATACCTGGCTGCAAAGGAAACCACCTACCATATTGCCGACATGATCGAAGCCGGCTGGGATGTAGCCATTGGTCACGGCAATGGCCCGCAGGTTGGCTTTATCCTGCGCCGTTCCGAAATCGCTGCCAAGGTGGAAGGAATGCATGAAATTCCGCTAGACGTATGCGGTTCTGACAGCCAGGGTGCAATTGGCTATGCTCTACAGCAGACCCTGCAGAACGAGCTTCACCGGCGTGGCATTCAGAAACCGGTGGCTACCGTGGTAACCCAGGTGCTGGTTGATAAGAACGACAACGCCTTCAAAAATCCCTCGAAACCGATCGGAAGCTTCATGGATGAAACAGAAGCGAAACGACGTGCCTCAAGCTTGGGTTGGGATGTCGTCGAAGACGCCGGTCGTGGTTGGCGGCGTGTGGTTGCCTCACCCTTACCTCAGAAAGTCGTAGAGCTCGATTCGGTAAAGTGCCTGCTCGATAATGGTGTAGTGGTGATTACTGTTGGCGGTGGAGGCATCCCTGTGATTGAACAGAGTCCAGGCGAATATATCGGGACAGCCGCAGTGATCGACAAGGATTATGCCAGCAGCCTGCTTGCTCGCTTGATTAAAGCGGACCTGCTAATGATTTCCACCGCAGTTGAAAAAGTGGCGATCAACTTCGGAAAGCCAGACCAAAAATGGTTGGATCACATGACTTTGGCTGAAGCCAAACAATACCTGGCAGAAGGGAAGCACTTTGCTAAGGGTTCAATGGCTCCCAAGATCCAGGCAATCATCTGGTACCTTGAAGCAGGTGGTAAGGAAGCCATAATCACCAATCCCGAGAATATCGGTCGTGCTCTGAAAGGCGAAACTGGGACGAGGATTGTGCCCTAAAGTACAAACGATAGGATAAAATATGGCCTGAGGTTTGCGAGGTATTATCTGGAGGCACTACTGATATGAATATTGAACTCAGAGAGATCCGCAAATACTTCGACCATGTAAAAGCGAATGATGGCATCAGCCTGACCCTCGAAGCTGGGAAGATCTATGGTTTGCTCGGGGAAAATGGTGCCGGCAAAAGCACTCTAATGAAGATTCTCTCTGGCTATCAACCAGCGGATAGCGGAGAGATTCTCCTAGATGATCACACTCAACATTTCTCTTCCCCTGCTCAAGCGTTGTCCAGCGGTATTGGGATGCTTTACCAAGAACCGCTGGACTTCCCCCCATTCCGTATCATCGATAATTATTTGTTAGGGCGAGATAACCGCATAGCTCTGGATTACAAAACAGTATCAGCAGAACTCAATGAATATGCATCCCGTTATAACTTCAGTCTGGATATCGGGGCTTTCATCGATACACTTTCATTAGGCGAACGCCAGCAGCTGGAGCTAATCCGCTTGTTGGCTGGTGGAGCCCAAGTATTGATTTTGGATGAGCCCACCACCGGGATCAGCGCAGAACAAAAGCAACTACTCTTCTCGTCTATGCGAAAACTTGCCCATGATGAAGGCAAGATCATCATCCTTGTATCGCACAAATTGGATGAGGTGCAGGAGCTTTGTGACCAGGCTTTTGTACTTAGGCGGGGAAAACTGGTCGGTGGGAGCGATCTTCCTTGCCAGAATGAGAAGCTGGTCGAAATGATGTTCGCACAAATCCCAGCGCGCAGTGAGCGAACTGCAATGGCTCAAAAAGAATTGGCTCTCGAACTGCGTGATCTTACTATCTCCACGTATCGCTTAACAGTTAGCGGGATCAACCTTAATGTCTGCGCCGGGGAAATATTCGGCCTGGCTGGCCTCGAGGGTAGCGGGCAGGAATTGGTCTTAAAAGCTTGCGCCGGTTTGCTTCCATCTGCGCATGGCAAAATAATTCTCGCTGGCCAGGATGTAACCGGTTGGTCCTATCACAGAATGCAAAAAGCAGATATCGCGTATGTTGCTGCCGGTCGCCTGGAGGCCGGTCTGGTAGCTGGTTTATCCATTACAGAACATGTCGTCCTCGCCCAGCCTGAACACACATTCTTCATCGATTGGAAGACTTCCGAACAGGAAACTCTAAACCGTATCTCCGATTACCAGATTGTTGGCACACCTGACACAAATGCTGATCAGCTTTCTGGAGGCAATCAACAACGGTTGCTCTTTGCCTTGCTTAAGACTCCTTTAAAATTATTATTAATGGAACATCCAACGCGCGGCCTCGATGTAAGATCTACCAATTGGATATGGGAGCTGCTCTATAACCGCCGTGAGCAAGGATCTGCAATTCTATTCATGTCCGCGGATTTGGATGAGATTGTTGAGCGTAGCGATCGGATCGCCGTTTTTTCAGGCGGGGTTATGTCCCGTATTGTGGATGCTAAGCAGACGACGGTGGAAGAACTAGGACATTTGATCGGGGGACGAGAATGAATACAAAGCGCATTGCTTCCGCACTCTGGCCGATTGTTCCCATACTTGGAGCTCTTTTATTCACCTCCGGGCTGCTGCTTTTATTCGATGCTAGCCCCCTGGAAGCTTTTCAATCGATGTTTAAAGGCTCTTTTGGCGATCAATCTAAAACCCTGAGTGTGCTGGCATTCTGGATTCCACTTACCCTTTGCTCTCTTGGTTTGTTGATCACATTCACGGCTGGTTTATGGAATATTGGAGTAGAGGGCCAAATCATTTTAGGCTCCATTGGTGCAAGCTGGATCGCGCTTAAAGTACATGCCCCCAATGCTTTCCTCCAGATTACCCTTGAACTGATCGTAGCCATGGCAGCCGGTGCTTTGTGGGCAGCTCTTTCAGCCATTCTTAAGACCAGAGGTAAAGTGCATGAAATCTTCAGCGGTCTGGCGCTAAACAACCTGGCGATTATCCTGACTAATTATCTGATTTCAGGGCCATGGCAGCCGCCCGAAGGTGGAACTTTTCGAGGAACCACGCCATTCCCTGATGCTGCACTATTGCCGCGTTTTGCCGAATCTCGATTTAGCCCGCTTTCCTTAGTATTCCTGATAATTGCCCTCGTCATCGTTTTTGTCGCACTCCGGGGAACATTTTGGGGATTGAAGCTTAAGGCGTTAGGGAAGAATCCTTTCTCGGCATTTCTGCTTGGCGTTTCTAGCGAAAAAGAGGTCATTTTAGCAATGATGTTCTGTGGCGCGCTGGCAGGCCTAGGTGGAGCTGTGCGCGTGCTAAGCTGGTTCGATAGTCTCCGCCAGAGCATCTCTGGAGGAATTGGTTTTCTGGCTTTATTAGTGGTTATGCTAGCCAATTACCGGCTGATCTGGGTACCTTTCATCGCTTTCTTCTTCTCGGCTGTGCTAAATGGAAGTATAACTTTGCAGCTGCGCACTCAGCTACACTCTTCCCTGGGTGGAATCCTGACTGGTTTATTGGTCCTATTTGTGCTGTTATTTGGAGATCCGAAGGCGTTGGGATTGCGCCGTAAGAAGGAGGAACAAAATGAATGAACCCGAATTCGTTCGAGTTCTAGCTTCCATTATCCTGGCTTCCTCTCCATTAATCATCGCCGTATGCGGGGAAACCCTCACTGAACGAGCTGGAGTTGTAAATCTCTCTCTGGATGGAACTATGCTCATGGCAGCCATGACCGGTTTCGTGATTGCCTTAGAAACGGACAGCGTCTGGTTCGGGTTTTTAGCCGGTGCTATCATTGGCATGATCTTTGCTGCAATCGTCGCCTTCGGTAGCATCACCCTGGGTAAAAGCGCTGTGGCGGTTGGGTTTGTGCTCACCCTACTTGGGGATGACTTGAGTGCATTTCTCGGTCAAAATTACACTCGTATCCCCGGCCCTACCGTCAAGCATGTCGGCATACCGATCCTTGAAAACATTCCCATTATTGGTCCGATCTTCTTTGACCAGGATATTGTTGTCTATTTCGCTTATATTCTGGTCGCCTTCTCCTGGTGGTATCTAAATCGCACACAACCTGGTTTGCGCTTGCGCAGCAGTGGAGAACGTCCTGATGCTGCTTTTGCCCGTGGGATCAGTGTCAATCGCCTGCGCTATTTATATACCATCGTAGGAGGCTCCCTGGTAGGTATCGCCGGCGCAGCTTACTCATTGGATGTGAAAATTGGCTGGTCAGATGGGCACACACGTGGCTTAGGTTGGATAGCTTTGGCGATTGTCATTTTCGGTGGATGGTCACCCATTCGCGGCGCTTTGGGCGCTATTCTTTTTGGGGCTACAAAAGCCCTGGCAACTATCCTGCAAAGGACATTCCCCGAAGTATCCGTAGTAGCCTTTAATGCCATACCCTGGTTATTAATGATTGCTGTCCTGGTTCTGGTCGGAAGCGACATTACGGAGCGTCTAATTATGCTTGCACCACAAAAAATGCAACCCGCCCTCCGGCGATGGTTGCGAATTTCGCCTCCGATGGCCCTTGGAACGACGTTCGTCGAAAAATAGACCCCACCGACCATATACAATATGAAAAATCCTCCATTAACTACTCCAAGAATCGACAAACTCTATAATATTTTGATGCCTTTGTTAGCCACGCTTTTGGCGCTCATTGTCGGTTCGGTGATGTTAATTCTGCTGGGTGTTAATCCAATTGAAGCCTATAAAGCTCTGTTAGAAGGCGCTTTCGGCAGCAAGAACGCTATAGCAGATACGATCGTTAAAGCGACCCCCCTCTTACTAGTAGGCGTTGGCATCTGCATTGCCTTCAGAGGCGGTGTGATCAATATTGGTGGTGAAGGACAGTTGGTCGTTGGGGCACTGTCTGCCACCTTCCTGGGCTTGAGTTTTCCTGATGCACCAGGATGGCTAATAATACCATTGGCATTGTTGGCAGGATTTCTGGGTGGTGCTGTTTGGGGCGGTATTCCAGGTGTTCTGAAGGCATATTTCAATGTCAACGAAATCTTGAGCACAATTATGATGAACCAGATAGCTGTCCAAGGGATGAATTTTCTACTGCGCGGGCCGATGATCGATCCAGTGCAGCTTGAAGCAGCCTCAAAAATCCCGCAGACTGCACGCCTGGCTAGATTGTTCGATCTCCCCCGCCTGGTACCTACCCGTTTGCATCTCGGCGCTGCACTGGCAATCCTTGCCGCAATACTCGTTTACATCCTTCTTTGGAAGACAACCACCGGTTACCGCATTCGCGCCGTAGGTTTAAACCAATATGCTTCACGCTATGCCGGGATCAATGTCAAACGTTACATCGTTTTATCTCTACTGCTAAGTGGAGCGTTTGCCGGATTAGCTGGCGCTGTTCAGGTTTACGGTGTTAATCACCGTATGTTCACCGATGGTTCTGCCACCGGTTTCACGGGGAGTGCCGGTTTTAACGGCATTGTCGCTGCCTTATTTGGTCAACTCCACCCAATTGGCACGATCCCAGCCTCCTTCTTTTTTGGTGGGCTGCTCGTAGGTGCAAACGCAATGCAACGCGCCATGCAGGTGCCTTCAGCCTTAATCACTGCTCTCAATGGATTGCTGGTTGTCTTCGTTGTTAGCAGCGAGATATTTCGCCGACGCCTGACTCGTAAAAGGATGATGCAAATCACTGAAGAATCACCTCCAGTAATTGAAGCGGAGGCTACACCATGAACTCCGATCTGATGGTACTCACTGTTCTGGTAGGGATTCTAACCTCGGGTATCCGCCTGGCGACCCCTTATTTATATGCCAGTATTGGAGAAACATTAGGCCAAAGGTCTGGGGTACTCAACCTGGGTTTAGACGGCCAAATGCTATTAGGGGCTTTTGCCGCATTTTACGTTGCTTTCACCACCGGGAACTTGTGGTTAGGATTACTTGCTGCCATCATTATTGGGGGACTAATGGGACTGGCGATGGCGTTTGTCAGCGTGACCCTGCAAGCGGAACAGGGCATCAGCGGCATCGGCTTCTATCTATTCGGCTTAGGCTTGAGCGATCTGCTCTTTCAGGAAACCCTGGGAACAGTTGAAACCGTAAAAGGCTTTCCTCCCATTCATATCCCCATCCTAAGCGACCTTCCCATCCTGGGACCTGTGCTGTTCAGCCATAATATTATGGTATATATGGCATATCTCTTAGTACCCATTGCCTGGTATATTTTGAATAAGACAGTCTTCGGATTAAAAATTCGCTCGGTAGGTGAGAATCCAGCCGCTGCGGATTCACTCGGGGTTAGCGTAGGTCGTGTTCGATACGTCACTGTTACTTTTGCAGGGATGCTATCTGGGTTAGCTGGTGCATCTCTCTCGATTGCACTGCTAAACGTGTTCCAGCAAAACCTCACTAATGGAATCGGCTTTATTGCCGTAGCCCTGGTATACTTTGGAGGTTGGAGGCCGTTAGGCGTCTTAATTGGCTCATTGCTCTTCAGCATGGTCAATTCATTACAACTTTGGGTACAGGTTCTTGGCTTACCGATACCTTCCGATATCGCAGTAATGATGCCTTACGTGTTAACCATCCTGGTGCTGGTTGTTGCTGGACAGCGCGTGCGTGGGCCTACTGCCCTTGGCAAACCGTTCGAACGCGGTGAGTAAATCGACTAAAGGAGGTGATGCTGCCTTAATTTATAAATCCGACTGATCGAGTAACTGTGCTGAAAACAGAAACCAATATAAGATTTTACTACTAAGGATTAAGGAAGGAGAATATGAACCGTATCTTCAAATTGCTAAGCCTGGTTGTGCTTATGGCGATGATCATTGCTGCCTGCCAACCAGCTCCAGCCCCAACGGCTGCACCAACTGAACCACCGGCCGCGGAAACCGAAACACCACCTGAGGCTACCGAAGCCCCTATGGAACCCTTCAAGGTTGCCGTGGTGATGCCCAGCGCGATCAACGACCTGGCCTTCAGCCAGAGCATGTACAATGCCTTGACCAGGATTCAGGAAGAAATGGGCGCTGAGAATTTCGAATTCGCCTACTCCGAGAATATGTTTGTTGTTGACGATGCTGCAGCTGCCATTCGCGACTACGCCAGCCAGGGTTATGATCTGGTCATTGCTCATGGCTCACAATACGGCAGCTCACTTCAGGAGATCGCACCTGACTTCCCAGAGACCAGCTTTGCCTGGGGTACAACCGTCGACACTTTTCTTGATAAAGGGATCAACAATGTTTTCGCTTACGAAGCACGTTCTGAAGAAGGAGGCTATGTCAATGGCGTGATCGCTGCCAGCCTTTCCCAGAGCAATGTGTTAGGTGTGGTTGGCCCAATTGAAACCGGCGATGCCAAACTGTACGTAGATGGCTTTGTAGCTGGCGCCAAGGCGACGAAACCGGACATTCAGGTCAATGTTAATTATATTGGCTCCTTCAGCGATGTCGCTCTGGCTTCCGAAGCTGCCAACACCCACATCAACGCCGGCGCAGATGGCTTGACTGGATCGGCTCAGATGGTTGTGGGTGCAATTGGTGTTGCTGAAGAAAAGGATGTCCCCTGGTTCGGCACGCAATCCAACCAGACCTCACTTGCCCCCACCATTGTTGTCGCTAACCAGGTGTACGACTGGACCGTAGTTCTAAAAGAGATCATCGGACTGGTCCAATCTGGTACCCTGGGTGGAACGGCTTATGCCCTTAACCTGGCAAACAAAGGCCTGGTGATGGAGTTCAACCCGGACTATCCACTTCCAGCCGAGGTGAAGACTTTGGCTGACCAGACTGTTGCTGGAATTGCGGATGGCACTATCGTCGTTGGTGAAGCGCCTCCACCCACTCCAGCCGAGGAGTTTGTCTTTGGCATGGTGTTGGTTGGACCCAAGAATGATCGCGGCTGGAGCCAGGCGCATTTCACCGGTGGGCAGTATGTTGAGCAGAATATGCCCGGTGCGCGTATGATCGTCTTCGAGTCATTGAATTCAGCCGATAAGCCTGAAGCAACATTGGAAGGCATCGTTGATGACATGGTTGCGGATGGTGCAAAGTTAATTCTTACAACTTCGGATGAATTCGAAGAGGATACGCTAGGCGTGGCAAAGAAATACCCCGATGTTACCTTCATCAACGTCTCCGGCGATGACGTCAAAACTGGCGAAGCGCCGCCCAACTTGGGCAATATCATGGGGCGTATGGAGGACATGAAAGCCATTGCCGGATGTGCAGCCGCACTTGCTACCCAAACTGGTAAAATCGGCTACCTCGGACCATTGATCAACTTCGAGACTCGCCGACTGGCAAGCTCCGCCTTCTTGGGCGCTCGCTATTGCTATGAAAACTATCGTGGGTTGAATCCAGACGATCTAAAGTTCACTGTCACCTGGATCGGATTCTGGTTCAACATTCCTGGTGTCACCCTCGATCCGACGGAGGTAGTCAATAATTTCCTCGATTCGGGTGTGGATGTGGTCATGAGCGGTATCGACACTACAGAGGCAATTGATGTCGCGGGTCAGCGTGCCGCGCAAGGCGAGCAAGTCTGGGCCGTCCCGTACGATTTCGAAGGCGCCTGCGAACAGGCTCCGGATATCTGCCTGGGCGTCCCCTATTTCAACTGGGGACCAGCCTACTTGGAAACAGCCCAAGCTGTTCAAGCCGGTACATGGCAGCAATCCTGGGATTGGAACCCGCCGAACTGGGCGAATCTGACTGATAACTCCACTACCGCAGTTGGCTGGGTGAATGGGACAGCGTTGACGGCTGACATGCAAACTCAGCTTGACAAGTTCATTGCTGGTCTGGCTGATGGCTCGGTCAACGTGTGGACTGGCCCGCTCAACCTGCAAGATGGCACTGAGTACATCGCTGATGGCGCAACCGCCACCGACGATCAAATCTGGTACTTACCACAACTCTTACAAGGTATGGAAGGTCCCAGCGAGTAAACGTAACATAGGCTTGGGTGTTTTCGGTGCATAGCACCGAAAACACCCTTTTTCCTGATTATGCAAGAATCCGAACTTCTCCCCTCTGGTCATACCCGCATCTCGCATATGGAGATGCGTTCAATTGTTAAGCGTTTCCCTGGCGTGCTGGCTAACGATAACGTCAATTTTGATGTCCGTTCTGGCGAGGTGCATGCCCTATTAGGTGAAAACGGCGCTGGTAAAAGCACTTTGATGCGCATTTTATATGGTTTGTACCAGCCAGAAGCCGGAGAGATCTGGCTGAACGGAGAGAAGGTATCCATCCAATCGCCATCCGATTCGATCCGCCTGGGTATCGGCATGATCCACCAACATTTCATGCTGGTTCCTTCCTTAACTGTAGCCGAGAACGTCGCTCTTGGACTACCTTCTACTCGTGGTCCAATTACCGACCTGGACCGTGTGTCTAAAAGGATCAATGAGCTGGCAAAGGTATATGGTCTGCAGATCGATCCCTCAACATATGTATGGCAGCTCTCAGTAGGCCAACAACAACGTGTTGAAATTATTAAAGCTTTGTACCGCGGCGCAGCATTGCTGATTCTGGATGAGCCTACGGCAGTTCTCACACCACAAGAGGTGGAAGACCTATTTGTCACTTTCCACCAAATGGCTCGGGATGGGCATGCGATGATTTTTATTTCCCACAAGCTGCATGAGGTGATAAGTATTAGCGACCGGGTCACTGTATTGCGCGATGGTCGGGTCGTCGGAAGTGTACCCACCTCCCAGACCACGAAGGGTGAGTTGGCGCATCTCATGGTAGGTCGCCCACTAACACTTAAACTGGAACGAGATCCGGTAGAGCAAGGTGATATCCGACTGGAAATTAGTGATCTTTGGGCAATCAGTGACCGGGATACCGAGGCGTTGCGCGGCGTGAACTTGCATATTCGCGGTGGAGAAATCTTAGGGCTTGCTGGTGTTTCCGGCAATGGGCAAAAAGAACTAGCTGAGGTGATTACAGGCTTACGCCTTACCAAACAAGGTCAAGTAAAAGTCGATGGAAAAGACATTACGAATTTCTCTCCTCATACCCTGATCGATCTAGGGATTTCCTATATTCCCGAGGAGCGCATGCGCGATGGTATGATTCGCGAATTCACCGTCGCTGAAAATGTTATTCTGAGGGAACTGGATAAGAAACCAATTTCGAAAACGGGTTTCTTGAGTTCCAAAGCCATCGCCAACCACAC
>Ga0079037_100000178_pt1 | contig 24751 bp, 21 predicted proteins | sample Mud3Dept4metaG_FD_71479 | JGI IMG/M metagenome (GOLD analysis project Ga0079037, IMG submission 71479) | Freshwater wetland microbial communities from Ohio, USA, analyzing the effect of biotic and abiotic controls - Mud 3 Core 4 Depth 4 metaG | ecosystem: Environmental > Aquatic > Freshwater >... | reverse complement strand
GCCGTGCAGGCCAGGTGCTCGCGCGCGACAACGACGGGCGCCGCGCAGAAGGCGTTACGGGTGAACACGGCCGTGCAGGTCGACCCTGGCGGCAGCGCGATGGCCACCAGGTCGTTGCGGCCCTGGTAGCGGATGCCGGCGGCAGTGCAGCCGAGCCGCAGGCCGCGGATTGGCAAGAAGGTCGAGGTCATCGCGCAACCTCAGTCGAGCCGGCCGTGGCAGTGCTTGTATTTCTTGCCCGACCCGCAGGGGCAGGGTTCGTTGCGGCCTACCTTCCGCTCGCCGCGCACGAAGGTCTGCGGACGCTCCGTCGGCCCGCGCGGCTCGGCCTGCTCCTCCGGCGCCTCGTCGCCGAAACCCCGGAACTCCTCGTGCATGAACTGGAAGCCGTCGGTACGGACCTCGGGCAGCTCGGTCGGCAGCGGCTGGGCGCGCACCTGCACGCGCGAGATCGTCGAGACCACCTCCTGCTTGATGGCATCGAGCATGCGCTCGAACATCTCGAAGGCCTCGCGCTTGTATTCCTGCTTGGGGTTCTTCTGCGCGTAGCCGCGCAGGTGGATGCCCTGGCGCAGGTAGTCCATCGCGGCCAGGTGCTCCTTCCAGTGGTGGTCGAGGGTCTGCAGCATCACGCCCTTCTCGTACTGGCGCATGACCTCCGGCCCGACCTGCGCCTCCTTCTCGGCATGGCTGTCCTCGAGGGCCTTGACGATGCGCTCGCGCAGCGTCTCCTCGTGCAGGGAGGTATCCTCCTCCAGCCAGCGCTGCAGGGGCAGATGGAGATCGAGGGCCTCGGCCAGCGCAGCCTCGAGACCGGGGACGTTCCACTGGTCCTCGATGCTCTCGCGCGGCACGTAGGTGTCGATGATGCCGTTGACCACGTCGCGGCGGATCACGTGGATCGTCTCGGACACGTCCTCGGTGTCCATCAGCTCGTCGCGCTGCCGGTAGATCACCTTGCGCTGGTCGTTGGCGACGTCGTCGTACTCGAGCAGCTGCTTGCGGATGTCGAAGTTCCGGCCTTCCACCTTGCGCTGGGCGTTCTCGATCGCCTTGTTCACCCAGGGGTGCTCGATCGCCTCGCCCTCCTGCATGCCGAGCTTCTGCATCAGGCTCGACACCCGCTCGGACGCGAAGATCCGCATCAGGTTGTCTTCGAGCGAGAGGTAGAACCGGCTCGAGCCGGGGTCGCCCTGCCGGCCGGAGCGCCCGCGCAGCTGGTTGTCGATGCGCCGCGACTCGTGGCGCTCCGTGCCGACCACGCGCAGGCCGCCGGCCTCGACCACGCGGCGGTGGCTCTCCTTCCACTCCTCGCGGACCCGCGCGACGGCCGCCGGGTCCGGGTTGTCGCCCAGCTCCTGCAGGACGGCATCGAGGCTGCCACCGAGCACGATGTCGGTGCCGCGGCCCGCCATGTTGGTGGCGATTGTCACCGTGCCAGGCCGGCCGGCCTGGGCGACGATCTTGGCCTCGCGCTCGTGCTGCTTGGCGTTCAGGACCTGGTGAGCGATCCCGCCCTCGTTGAGCAGCTGCGCCACGTGCTCCGACACCTCGATCGACGCCGTGCCGACGAGCACCGGCTGGCCGCGCCGGATGCAGTCCTTGATGTCGGCGAGGATGGCGTCGAACTTCTCGCGCTGCGTCAGGTACACGAAGTCCGACTCGTCGTTGCGGATCATCGGCATGTTGGTCGGGATGACCACGACCTCGAGGCCGTAGATCTGCTGGAACTCGTACGCCTCCGTGTCCGCGGTGCCGGTCATGCCGGCGAGCTTGTCGTAGAGGCGGAAATAGTTCTGGAAGGTGATCGAGGCGAGCGTCTGGTTCTCTGCCTGGATCGGCACGCCTTCCTTTGCCTCGACCGCCTGGTGCAGGCCATCCGACCAGCGCCGGCCCGGCATCGTCCGGCCGGTGAACTCGTCGACGATGATGATCTGCCCGTCGCGCACGATGTAGTCGACGTCACGCCGGAACAGCGCGTGCGCACGCAGCGCCGCGTTGACGTGGTGCATCAGGATGATGTTCGAGGAATCGTAGAGGCTCGAGCCGGCGTCCAGCAGGCCGAGCTCCATGAGCGCTTCCTCGACGTGCTCGTGGCCCTCGTCGCTCAGGAAGGTCTGGCGCGCCTTCTCGTCGACCGAGTAGTCGCCCGGCCCGAAGTCGGGCTTGCCTTCCTCGTTGGTGATCGGTGCCTGCCGCGTCAGCCGCGGGATGATCTTGTTGATCTCGGCATAGAGCTGCGAGCTCTCGTCCGAGGGGCCGGAGATGATGAGCGGCGTCCGGGCCTCGTCGATGAGGATCGAGTCGACCTCGTCGACGATGGCGTAGTGCCGGCGCTGCACGCGCTGCTCGGCGGAGAACGCCATGTTGTCGCGCAGGTAGTCGAACCCGAACTCGTTGTTGGTGCCATAGGTGACGTCGCAGGCATAGGCCTCGCGCCGCGTCACCGGCCGCAGGTGGCGGTAGCCCGTCGGATCGACGTGGCCCGGGTCGAACTGGTAGGAGGCGGTGTCCGGCCCCATGCCACCCGACGAGTTGATCACGCCGACGCTCAGCCCCAGGAAGTGGTAGATGCGCCCCATCCACTCGGCGTCGCGCCGGGCCAGGTAATCGTTGACCGTGACGACGTGCACGCCCTTGCCGGTCAGGGCATTGAAGTAGACCGGCAGGGTCGCGACCAGCGTCTTGCCCTCGCCGGTGCGCATCTCGGCGATCTTGCCCTGGTGCAGCACCATGCCGCCGATCAGCTGCACGTCGAAGTGGCGCATGTCGAGCACGCGCCGCCCCGCCTCGCGGACGACAGCGAAGGCCTCGTTCAGAAGGTCGTCGAGAGCTCCACCGGCCTGCAGGCGGCCTCGGAACTCCTCGGTCTTGGCCCGCAGCGCCTCGTCGCTCAGCTCCCGGATCGCCGGCTCGAGCACGTTGATCTGCGCCACGACGCGGGACATGCGCTTGACCAGCCGCTCGTTGCGGCTGCCGAAGACCTTTCGAAACAGACGGTTCAGCATGGGGTACGCTTGCAGGGTGGCGGGGAAAGGCGCGGAATGATACCCCAAATGGCGCGCGCGCCGGGGCGCCCCGCACCCGGCGCCGACGGGGCGGGGTGAGCGACTGCCGAATCTGACGGGACTATGCGCAGCATCGACGACCTCATCGACGGCAACGACGCGCTGCGTCACCTCAGCCGGGTGCTGGCTGCGCACGACGCCCTGCTGCGGCGCGTCCGTGCGGCGCTGCCCGACGAGGTCGCGCCGCACTGCGTCGCCGCCGCCAGCGACGGCAACGCGCTGCGCCTGCTCGCGGATTCGGGCGCGTGGGCCACCCGACTGCGCTACCTCGGCCGCGACCTGCTGCGGCAGTTGCGCGCCGGCGGGCTCGGGCTGTCGGCAGTCGAGGTACGGGTCCTGCCGCCGGCGAGGAGGCCGGCTCTGCCACGCCACCGCACCGTACGGCGTTCGGACGATGGCGCGGCGTGCCTCGAGGGCACGGCGGAAGGCATCGACGACCCGGCCCTGCGCGCCGCGCTGCAGAGCCTCGGCCGCCGGCTGCGCCGCTGAGCGACCGGGCGCCGCGACATCCCGGCCTCGCCAAAATGCAGAGGCCGCCCGATGGGCGGCCTGCCGGAAGCGCGCGCGAGCCGCCCGCTCAGGTGGCGTACAGCGGCTTCATGTACGAGATCGGCGCCGCATCGCCCTCGCCGAAGGTCACCTCTTCCCAGGCCTCCGGATGCGCCATCAGCTCCTTCAGGAGGCGGTTGTTCAGCGCATGGCCGGACTTGAAACCGCTGAAGGCACCAATCAGGCTGTGGCCCAGCAGGTAGAGGTCGCCGATCGCATCGAGGATCTTGTGCTTCACGAACTCGTCCTCGTAGCGCAGCCCGTCCTCGTTGAGGATGCGGTAATCATCAACCACGATGGCGTTGTCCATGCTCCCGCCGAGCGCGAGCTTGCGCGTCCTCAGCATCTCGATGTCGCGGAGGAAGCCGAAGGTGCGGGCCCGGCTCACTTCCTTGACGAACGAGGTCGACGAGAAATCGACCGTGGCCGACTGGGTGCGGTCACGGAATGCCGGGTGGTCGAACTCGATCCCGAAGCTGACCTTGAAGCCATCGAAGGGCTCGAACATCGCCCGCTTGTCGCCGTCCTCGACCACGATCGGCTTCTTGATCCGGATGAACCGCTTGGGCGCGTTCTGCTCCTCCACGCCCGCGGACTGGATGAGGAACACGAACGGTCCGGCACTCCCGTCCATGATCGGGACTTCGGGCGCGCTGACGTCGACGTAGGCGTTGTCGATTCCGAGACCGGCGAAGGCCGAGAGCAGATGCTCGACAGTGGAGATCCGGACGTTGCCGTTGACCAGTGTCGTCGACAGGCGCGTGTCGCCCACGTTCTCCGCGCAGGCCCTTATGTCCACGGGGCGATCCAGGTCGACGCGGCGGAACACGATGCCCGTGTCAGGTGCCGCCGGCCGCAACGTCAGCAGCACCTTCTCACCCGTGTGCAGGCCTACACCCGTCGCACGGATGACGTTCTTGAGCGTTCGCTGCTTGATCATTGTTGGCCTGGCCTCCCGTCGCCCGACACCGCTTTGCCGCACCGATCTCCCCGGGACGACCACCGGCTCCGGTCGCCGCCCCTCCCCTAGCCTCGTCCCCCGTGTGGTCGGCTGGCCGCCGGCCCCCCGGTGCCGACCGGGGTGTTGCCGGTGCCGGTATCGGTACGCCCCGAGATCGCTTTAGGGTTTTCCCTAATATTACAGCAAAACTTCTCCCATGCAAGGCCTAAGTTGCGAATTAATCAGCTTGGCGGCGCAGGAAGGCCGGGATGTCGAGGTACTCCATCTCCTGCCCCTTGGCGGCATCGACGTAGGCCCGCGCCCGCTCCCCGCGGGTGTACCCGCCCTCGGGCTCGCGCCGCTCGGGGGCCGAACGTACCGCCGGGACCTCGTGCAGCGGCCGGACGATCGACACCACGTCGATGGGCTCGGGCTTGGCCTGGTAGGCCGTCTTCTCGGCGAGGCCGGTGGCCACGACCGTGACGCGCAGCTCGTCCTCCAGCTCCGGGTCGATGACCGTGCCGACCACGACCGTGGCGTCGTCCCTGGCCACCTCCTTGATGGTCATGCCGACCTCCTCGAACTCGCCGATCGTCAGGTTCATCCCGGCCGTGATGTTGACCAGGATGCCCCCGGCCCCGGTGAGGGCGATGTCCTCGAGGAGCGGGCTCTGGATCGCCGCCTCGGCCGCGTCGCGCGCCCGGTTCTCGCCGGTGCCGGCGCCCATGCCCATCATCGCGATGCCCTTGCGGGACATCACCGTCCGCACGTCGGCGAAGTCGACGTTGATCAGGCCGGGCCGGGTGATCAGCTCGGCGATGCCGGCAACGGCGTTGAGCAGCACGTCGTTCGCCGCCGAGAAGGCGTTGAGCAGCGACATGTTCTTGCCCAGCACCGCCAGCAGCTTCTCGTTCGGGATCGTGATCAGCGAGTCGACCGACTTGGCGAGCTCGGCGATGCCGTGGTCGGCGATCTGCATGCGCTTGCGTCCCTCGAAGGGGAAGGGCTTGGTCACGACGGCGACCGTGAGGATGCCCAGCTCCTTGGCGACCTCAGCGACCACGGGCGCTGCGCCTGTGCCGGTGCCGCCGCCCATGCCGGCGGTGATGAACACCATGTCCGCGCCGCCGAGCAGCTCCTGGATGCGCTCGCGGTCCTCGACGGCGGCCTGATAGCCGATCTGCGGGTCCGCACCGGCGCCGAGCCCCTTGGTGATGTTGGCACCGATCTGCAGGACTGTCCGTACCTCGGTGTTCTTGAGTGCCTGGGCATCGGTGTTGGCGCAGATGAAGTCCACGCCATCGATGCTGGACTTGACCATGTGACTGACGGCATTGCCGCCGCCACCGCCCACGCCCACGACCTTGATGACCGCGTTCTGGCTGTACGCATCCATCAGTTCGAACATGTTTCTGCCTCCCGACCTTCGCCCGAGTTGTTGACCGTGGAGCGCATCGCCCACCGCGACGCGCTCAGAAATTCCCCTGGAACCAGCTCCGCATGCGGTCCCAGACTCCTTTGACGCCCCGCGCCGACGGTGCCTCTCGCAGGCGTGCCGCGCGGTTCCGATAACCGAACAAGAGCAATCCGACCCCCGTCGAATGGATCGGGTTGCGCACCACGTCCACGAGCCCCGTCACGTACTGGGGCAGGCCCAGGCGCACGGGCATGTGGAAGACCTCCTCCGCGAGGTCGATGAGCCCTTCCATCTTCGCGCACCCGCCGGTGAGCACGATGCCACCTGCCACGAGGTCTTCGAACCCGCTGCGCCGCAGCTCGTTCTGCACGAGGCCGAGCAGCTCCTCGTAGCGCGGCTCCACCACCTCGGCGAGTGTCTGCCGGCTCAGCCGCCGCGCCGGCCGCTCGCCGATGCCGGGCACCTCGATGGTCTCCTCGGGGCTCGCGAGCTGCGTCAGCGCGCACGCGTAGCGCAGCTTGATGTCCTCCGCATACTGGGTCGGCGTGCGCAGCGCCACCGCGATGTCGTTGGTCACCTGATTGCCGGCGATCGGGATCACCGCCGTGTGGCGGATCGAGCCCTCGGTGAACACGGCGATGTCTGTGGTGCCGCCGCCCATGTCGACAAGGCAGACTCCCAGGTCCTTCTCGTCCTCGCTCAGCACCGAATAGCCGGACGCGAGCTGCTCGAGCACCAGGTCCTCGACCTCGAGGCCGCAGCGCCGCACGCACTTGACGATGTTCTGCGCCGCGCTGACCGCGCCGGTGACCATGTGGACGCGCGCCTCGAGCCGCACGCCGGACATGCCGACGGGCTCCTTGATGCCGTCCTGGTCGTCGATGATGAATTCCTGCGGCAGGATGTGCAGGATCTTCTGGTCGGCCGGGATCGCGACCGCGCGCGCCGCATCGATGACGCGCTCGACGTCGCTCGGCGTGACCTCGCGGTCCTTGATCGCGACGATGCCGTGCGAATTGAGGCCGCGGATGTGGCTGCCCGCGATGCCGGCGTGGACCGACTCGATCTGTACGTCGGCCATCAGCTCGGCTTCCTCCACCGCGCGTTGAATCGACTGCACGGTGGACTCGATGTTGACGACGACGCCTTTCTTCAGGCCCCGGGACGGGTGCGTACCGAGCCCGATGATCTCGATCTCGTCGTCGCTCTTCGCGTGCCCGACGATCGCGACGACCTTCGACGTCCCGATGTCGAGGCCGACGATGATGTTCTTGTCGCCTTTGCGGGCCATTCAGGCGTGTCCCTTGCCGCCCTGCGGCCGTGCGGGGCGGACAGTATTGTCCGTGGGCGCCTCGGGCTCGGCAGGCGGCGCCTCGCGCACCACCGCGAGGCCGTGCGGGTAGCGCAGGTCCACGCGCAGCAGCCGGCCGGCGCCACGGGACTTCAGCTCCGGGTACAGCCGCACGAAGCGCCGCAGGCTGCGCTCCGTCCGCTCACCGCTGATCGCCACCGTCAGCCCGTCCGCCAGCTGCAGCCGCCAGCCGCCGCGGGGATCGCGCCGCAGCTCGCTCAGGCTCAGGCCGAGCGGCGCCAGGCGCTGCGAGATCTCGCGATAGACGCGCAGCACCTCCGGCGCCAGGTCGTTGGCGCCGGCGAGACGCGGCAGGTTCTGCGGGATGGTCGCGACCGAGGGCCGGAACACTTCGCCCTCGGCGGTCAGCAGGCCGTCGTCGCCCCAGCGCGCCACGGCGACGCGTTCCTGCACGCGGATGCGCAGCCCGTCCGGCCACACGCGCCGAACCCGCACCTCGCCGACCCACGGCAGCCCGCGGGCGGCCGCCCAGACCTTCTGCAGGTCGATGGTGAAGAACCCGCCACGCGCCACGTCCGCCACCGCCTGCTTCAGCTCGTTGCGGTCGAGGTTGGTCAGCTGACCCTCGACGTGCACCTGCTTGATGGGGAGGACGCGCGGATCGGTCAGCACCTCGGAGACGACCTGCAGCCCCGCCGCCATGCCGCCGAAAAGGACCAGCGCCAGCCCCCACCGGTAGGCGGCGCGCAGGGTCCCGGGCGGCTCGACCGCGGGCGCGGCTCTCGTCTGCGGCGTATCAGTCATCACCGACCCATCGATGTCTCGAGGATGCGCCAGACCAGCTCGTCGAAGTCAATGCCACGCGCGCGCGCCGCCATCGGCACGAGACTGTGGTCTGTCATTCCGGGTACGGTGTTGACCTCGATCAGCCATGGCTGCTGCGCCTCGTCAAGCATCAGATCCACCCGACCCCAGCCACTCGCCCCCACGGCATCGAAGGCCGCGAGTGCCAGTGCCTGCAGCTCGCGCTCCTTGTCAGCGTCGAGCCCGCAAGGGATCAGGTACCGCGTGGTGTCGGCGTGATACTTGGCGTCGAAGTCGTAGAAGGCGTGGGGCGTTTCTAGTTTGATGAGTGGCAGTGTCTCACCGCGCAGCACCGCCGCCGTGAACTCGCCACCCCGCACCCAACGCTCAGCGATGACAAGGCTATCGTACTTGCGGGCGTTTTCCCAAGCCCCTTTGAGGCCGTCGGCATCATCGACCTTGGCGATCCCGATGCTGGAGCCTTCACTTGCCGGCTTGATCATGAGAGGGAATCCCAAGCCGGCCGCGGCCTTGAGGTCGTCTTCTCGACGCAGCACCGCAAACGGCGGGGTCGGCAGCCCCGCTCCCTGCCAGACGAGCTTGGCGCGGCACTTGTCCATGCCGATGGCCGAGCCGAGCACGCCGCTGCCCGTGTAGGGCAGGCCGATGGCCTCCAGGGCCCCCTGGATCACGCCGTCCTCGCCGCCGCGCCCGTGCAGCACGATGAAGGCCCGCGCAAAGCCGCCGTCGGCGAGGCGTGCCAGCGCATCGCGCTCGGCGGTGTCCACCGGGTGCGCGTCGACACCGCGCCGCCGCAGACCGGCGAGCACCGCATTGCCGCTGACGAGCGAGATCTCGCGCTCCGCGGCCTTGCCGCCGAGCAGCACCGCAACCCTGCCGAAATCCTGCACCGTCGTCATGCCGGCTTCCCCACGGTGTGCACCTCCGCCTGCAGCGCGACGCCATGCACAGCCGCAACGCGGGCGGCGACCTCCGCGATCAGCTTCTCGATGTCGGCCGCGCTCGCCCCCCCGAGATTGACGATGAAGTTCGCGTGCTTCGGCGACACCTGCGCCCCACCGATCGTCAGGCCCTTCAGGCCGGCGGCCTCGATCAGCCGCGCGGCGAAATCGCCCGGCGGGTTGCGGAAGGTCGAGCCCCCGCTTGGCTGGCTGGTTGGCTGGGTCGCCGCGCGGCGGTCCAGCAGCTGTCTGACGCGCTGCTGCGCGGCAACGACGTCGCCCGGCTCGAAGCGCAGCGTCGCGGCGAGGAACCACTCGCCGGCGGGCCCGCGCACCTCGCGATAGCCGACGACGAAGTCCGACGGCCGGCGGACGCGCACCACGCCGCCGCGGTCCACCGTCTCGACCTCCTCCACGCTGGCCCAGGTCTCGCCGCCGAAGGCGCCGGCATTCATGGCGAGGGCACCGCCGAGCGTGCCGGGTATGCCGGCCAGGAACTCGAGGCCGACGCCGCCGCTGCGCACGGCGAGCCGCGCGACGTGCGCGCAGGCGACGCCCGCCTCGCCGTACAGCCGGCCGGGACCGCTCAGGCGCAGGCCATTGAGCCGCCCGCTGACGGCGAGCACCGTGCCATCGAACCCACCGTCCCGGACCAGCAGGTTGCTGCCGAGGCCGAGCCAGAGCAGCGGCTCGTCGGGTGCGAGGGTCTGCAGGAAGGCGGCCAGGTCGGCGCGGTCCGCCGGCCGGTAGAAGCGGCGCGCGGGGCCGCCGACCCGCCAGCTCGTGTGGCGGGCGAGCGGCTCGTCGAGCAGGAGCTCGCCGCGTAGCCGGGTCTCGTTCAGCGCTGCCGCCATCATCGCCCGTTGGTCCGCAGATCGAGGTCGGCCTGGTCGGCCTGACCGCAGAGAAAATCGCGCAGCCGCCCCGCTGCCCCGCCGATGTCGCCGGCGCCCATGGTCACCACGATGTCGCCGCCGCGCACGAGGTGGCCGAGCGTCACGTTGAGCTCGTCGACGGCGGCGACGAAGACGGGATCGACCAGCCCGCGCGCCCGCACCGCGCGACTCAGCGCCCGCCCGTCCGCGCCGGCGAGCGGCGTCTCGCCGGCCGGATAGACCTCGCAGAGCACCAGCAGGTCGGCGCGCGACAACACCTGCGCGAAGTCGTCGAGCAGGTCACGGGTGCGCGTGTAGCGATGCGGCTGGAAGGCCAGCACCAGCCGCCGCTCGGGCCAGCCGTCGCGAACGGCGTCGATGGTCGCAGCGATCTCGCGCGGATGGTGCCCGTAGTCGTCGACGAGCAGAATCTCCCCATCGGGACGTTGACAGCGCCCAGCCACCTGGAAGCGGCGGCCGATCCCCTGGAAGCCGCGCAGCGCCCGCTGGATCGCCGGCGCCTCGACGCCGAGCTCGCGTGCCACGGCGATGGCCGCGAGCGCGTTGAGCACGTTGTGGCGCCCCGGGAGATTGAGCGTCACGTCGATCCGCACGCCGTCACGACCGATCGCGGTGAAGTGGGTCTGCAGGCCATCGCGCCGGATGTCGACGGCTCGCAGATCGGCGTCCGCCGCAGTGCCGTAGCCGAGCACCGGCCGGGTGACCTCCGACAGCAGTCCGCGAACCTCGGGATCGTCCACGCACAGCACCGCAAGGCCGTAGAACGGCAGATGGTGCAGGAACTCGACGAAGGTCCGGCGCAGCCGGTCGAAGTCGCCGCCGTAGGTCGCCATGTGGTCGGCATCGACGTTGGTGACGATCGCCATCATCGGCTGCAGGTAGAGGAACGAGGCGTCGCTTTCGTCCGCTTCCGCCACCAGGTACTCGCCCTGCCCCAGTCGCGCCGAGCTGCCCGCGGAGTTGAGGCGCCCGCCGATCACGAAGGTGGGGTCGAGGCCCGCCTCGCTCAGGATGCTCGCGACGAGGCTGGTGGTCGTGGTCTTGCCGTGCGTCCCGGCGACGGCGATGCCGAAGCGGAAGCGCATGAGCTCGGCGAGCATCTCCGCGCGCGGCACCACCGGGATGCGCTGCGCTCGCGCCGCCACGACCTCCGGGTTGTCCGGCCGCACGGCGCTGGATATCACGACCGCATCCGCCCCTCCCACGTTCTCGGCGGTGTGGCCGAGATGGATGGTGGCGCCCTGCTCCGCCAGTCGCCGCGTGGTGGGACTGTCCTTGAGGTCCGAACCCGACACCCGGTAGCCCAGGTTCACCAGCACCTGCGCGATCCCGTTCATGCCGGAGCCGCCGATGCCGACGAGGTGCACGTGCCGGATGCGGCCCATCGCGGCGGTCTGGAGCGGCTGACGCAGATCCGAACGGCTCATGGCTGCAGCACCTCCTCGCAGGCATCGGCGACGCGCTGCGCGGCGTCCGGGCGGGCCAGACGGCGGGCGGCCTGCGCCATCGCGAGCAGGCGCGGCCGGTCGCCGGTCAGCGCAGCCAGCAGCTCCGAAAGCCGCTCGGCCGTCAGCGCCGGTTGCGGCAGCAGCAGCGCAGCCCCGGCGTCGGCCAGGTAGGCCGCATTGCGGGTCTGGTGGTCGTCGACCGCGTGGGGATAGGGCACGAGCACCGCGGGGACGCCCGCCACGGCCAGCTCGGAGACGGTGAGCGCCCCGGCGCGGCACACGACCAGGTCCGCCCAGGCGTAAGCCTCCGCCATGTCGCTCACGAAGTCGCTGACCGCCGCGGCCACCCCGGCCGTGCGGTAGGCCTGCTCCGCCGCCGCGGCCTTGCCGCGCCCCGCCTGGTGCCGAACGAGCGGCCGGGCGGGCTCGGGCAGGCGTGCGAGCGCCGGCGGCAGTGTCTCGTTGAGGACCTGCGCACCGAGCGAGCCGCCGACCACCAGCAGGCGGACCGGGCCCGTGCGACCGCTCAGGCGCGCCTCGGGCGCGGGAATCGCGACGATCTCGCGGCGTACCGGATTGCCGACGGCCGCGGCCGCCCGGCCTGCGGCGAAGCTCCCGGGGAAGGCCTCGAGGACGCGCGTCGCGACGTGTGCCAGCCAGCGGTTGGTGAGCCCCGGGATCGCGTTCTGCTCGTGGATGACGAGCGGGTAGCCGAGCAGGCGCGACACGAGCCCGCCGGGTCCGGACACGAAGCCGCCCATGCCGAGCACGACGCCGGGCTGACGGCGGCGCAGCGCTCGACCGGCATGCAGCAGCGCCGTCGCCAGGTGCAGCGGGGCGACGAGCCACGCGCGCGCGCCCTGGCCGCGGATCTTGCGAACCGGCACCAGGTCGAGCGGAAAGCCGTAGGTGGGGACAAGCCGGGACTCGAAGCTGTCCGGCACGCCGAGCCAGTACACTTCCCAGCCGCGCCGCGCGAGCTCCTGGGCCGTCGCCAGGGCCGGGAAGACATGCCCGCCGGTACCGCCCGCCATCACCGTGACCCGCCCCGCCATCACCGCGGCCCCCGCCGTGGCCCGGCCGCTTCACGGACCTCGTGGTGCACGCGCAGCAGCAGGCCGATCGCCATGCAGGTCACGATCACGCTGTTGCTGCCGTAGCTCAGCAGCGGCAGCGTCAGCCCCTTGGTGGGCAGTCGGCCGACGTTGACGCCGACGTTGATGCAGGCCTGCAGGCCGATCCACAGGCCGCAGCCGTAGGACACGAAGGCGGCGAAGCGGTTGCCCACCTGCTCGGCGAGCGCGCCGTTCGCGAAGGCCCGCCAGAACACGACCGCGAACAGCCCGACCACGGCGACGATCCCGACCAGCCCGAATTCCTCCCCGATCACGGCCATGATGAAGTCGGTGTGGGCCTCCGGCAGGTAGAACTGCTTCTGGATCCCGTTGCCGAGGCCGACGCCGACCCACTCGCCGCGGCCGAGCGCGATCAACGCCTGCGACAGCTGGTACCCCGAGCCGAGGGGATCGCTCCACGGATCCAGGAACGCCACGACGCGCTGCAGCCGGTAGGGCGAGGTGATCACGAGGCCGATCAGCGCCGCGCCGGCGACGGCGAGCAGCGCGCCGAACTGCCAGAGCGCCGCGCCGCCCAGGAACATCATGCCGAGCGCCGTGCACAGCAGGACGAAGGTGGTGCCGAAGTCCGGCTGCAGCATGATCAGGGCGCAGGCGACGACCAGCAGCAGCATCGGCCGGAGGAACGCGGCAGCACTGTGCGTGACGATCTCCTGCCGCCGCACCAGGTAGCCGGCGAGGTAGACCACCATGAAAAGCTTCATGAACTCGGAGGTCTGGACGTTGAACGGCCCGACGCGGATCCAGCGCACGGCACCGTTGGCCTCGTGGCCGACGCCGGGGATCAGCACGATCGCGAGCAGCACGAGGCCGACGAAGTACAGCCGCGTGCCGGACTCCTGCCAGTCCTGGAGACGGACCTGGGACACGAACAGCCCCAGCAGCACGCCGATGGCGAGGGCGAGTCCGTGGCGGATGACGTAGTGGAAGGGGCTGCCCACGCGGTCGCCGAGGTGCAGGGAGGCCGAGGCCACCATGACCAGCCCCAGCACCGCGAGTGCGACCGCCGCCCCGAGCAGCGGCCAGTCCAGGTCGGGCAGGCGGGCGCGACGCGGTGCCCGGGTCGCGACGCCGGCGGTCACTGGCCGAGCCTCCGCACCGCCTCGGCGAACACTTCGCCGCGGTGCTCGTAGTTGCGGAACATGTCGAAGCTCGCGCAGGCCGGCGACAGCAGCACCCGGTCGCCGGGCTGCGCCTGCTCGGCCGCCAGGCGCACCGCCTCGGCCATGTCGCGGGCGTGGACCCGCAGCGTTGCGGGATCGAGCGCCGCCTCGATCAGCGGTGCGTCGCGACCGATCAGCACGACGCAGCGCGCGGTCCGGGCCAGCAGCGGTCCGAGCGTTGCGAAGTCCTGCCCCTTCCCGTCGCCGCCGGCGATGAGCACCGTGCGCGCGGGCGTGCCGTCGTCGAAGCCCTCCAGCGCGGCGGCGGTCGCCCCGACGTTCGTGCCCTTGGAGTCGTCGTAGAAACGCACGCCGCCGACCTCCGCCACCAGCTGCGTGCGATGCGACAGGCCGCGGAAAGTGCGCAGCGCCTCGCGCATCGCGTCGAGCGGCAGGCCCAGGGCATCGCCCATCGCCAGAGCCGCCAGCGCGTTGGCGCGGTTGTGGCTGCCGGGGATCAGCACGTCGGCGGCGGCGACGAGCGGCTCGTCGCCGCGGCACAGCCAGGGCGCGCCGTCGTGCTGCCGCACGCCGAAGTCGCCGGTTCCGGGCTCGCCGAGCGTGAAGCCGCGCCGCTCGCGGCCCCCGGGCATCGCGGTCACCGCCGGGTCGTCCCGGTTGACGACCGCAACGGCGGCGGAGCGGAAGATCCGCGCCTTGGCCGCGGCATAGGCGGCGAGGTCCGGGTACCGGTCCATGTGGTCGGGCGAGATGTTGAGCACCGTTGCGACGGCAGGCGCGAGCGACTCGGTGGTCTCGAGCTGGAAGCTCGACAGCTCGAGCACGTACAGCTCCACCGCCGGGTCCAGCAGGTCCAGCGCCGGCTCGCCGAGGTTGCCGCCGACCGCCGCGCGCCGGCCGGCGATCCGCGCCATCTCGCCGAGCAGCATCGTCGTGGTGCTCTTGCCGTTCGAGCCGGTGATGGCGGCGACCGGCGCCCGCGCGGTCTGCGCGAACAGCTCGATGTCGCCAAGCACCGGCACCCCGCGCAACCGCGCCTCGCGGATCAGCGGTTCCTGCACCGAGACGCCGGGGCTCACCACGACCAGCTCCGCTGCCGCGAAGGCCGACCGGTCGAAGCCGCCGAGGAAGAGCGCCACGTCGGGCAGGTCGCGGCGCATCGCGTCGAGGCCGGGCGGCTCGACGCGGGTATCGGTGACGGCGACGGCGGCGCCACGCTGGGCGAGGAACCGCGCGCAGGACATCCCGGTCTTGCCGAGGCCCACCACGAGCACGCGGCTCGCGGCGGGCGGGGCGATCGAGGGCCGGGCGGCGCTGCCGTGCGTCATGTCATCGGACCTTGAGGCTCGCGAGGCCGACCAGGACCAGGATCACGGTCACGATCCAGAAGCGGACGATGACTCGCGGCTCGGGCCAGCCCTTCAGCTCGAAGTGGTGGTGCAGCGGCGCCATGCGGAAGATCCGCCGGCCGGTCAGCTTGAACGAGCCGACCTGGAGCATGACCGAGAGGGTCTCGACGACGAACACGCCACCCATGATGAACAGCACCAGCTCCTGGCGCACCGCGACCGCGACCGCGCCGAGGGCGGCGCCGATGGCCAGCGCGCCGACGTCGCCCATGAACACCTGCGCCGGGTAGGCGTTGAACCAGAGGAAGCCGAGGCCCGCGCCGACCAGGGCGCCGCAGAAGACCGCGAGCTCACCCACGCCGGGCAGGTGCGGAATCAGCAGGTAGCCGGCGATCTGCGCGTGGCTGGTGACATAGGCGAACACGGCCAGCGCCGATGCGACGAGCACGGTCGGCAGGATGGCCAGGCCGTCGAGCCCGTCGGTGAGGTTCACGGCGTTCGAGGAGCCGACCACCACGAAGTAGGTCAGCGGCAGGAACCAGAGCCCGAGATCGAACACCGCCTGCTTGAGGAAGGGGATGATCAGCTGCGTCTCGGCCGGCGCCACGGCGGTCTTGAACAGCGCGTAGGCGGTCGCGGCCGCCACGACCGACTGCCAGAGGTACTTCCAGCGGGCGGGCAGGCCGCGCGGATTCTTCAGGACGAGCTTGCGGTAGTCGTCGATCCAGCCGATGACCCCGAATGCCAGGGTGGTCAGCAGCACGACCCACACGTAGCGGTTCCGAAGATCGGCCCACAGCAGCGTGGTGACGGCCACCGCCACGAGGATCAGCGCCCCGCCCATCGTCGGCGTGCCGGCCTTTGTGAGGTGGGTCTGGGGACCGTCGTCGCGGACCGTCTGGCCGATCTTGTAGAAGGTCAGGCGCCGGATCATCGCCGGCCCCACCACGAACGAGATCACGAGCGCGGTCAGCACCGCGAGGATCGTCCGCAGCGTGATGTAGCGGAACACGTTGAAGCCGGTGTCCACGGCCGTCAGGTATTCGGCCAGCCACATCAGCATGCTGAAGACTCCTCGGTGGTGAGCGCGGCGACGACCTGCTCCATCCGTGCGCTGCGGGAACCCTTGACCAGGACCACGTCGCCGGCGCCCACCGCCTGCCGCAGGGCGTCGACGAGGCCGGCCTGGTCCGCGAAATGCCGTGCGCCGCCGCCGAAGCCGCGGCTCGCCGCCGCGCTGGCGACGCCGACGGTATAGAGCGCGTCGACGCCGGCGGACCGCGCCTCGGCGCCGATGCCGGCATGCAACGCCGCGCTGTCGGGACCGAGCTCGGCGAGGTCGCCCAGCACCAGCCGCTTGCGCCCCGGCGCCGCGGCGAGCACCGCGATGGCCGCCGCCACCGAATCGGGGTTGGCGTTGTAGCTGTCGTCGATCACCCAGGCACCGTCGTGGCGGCACAGCGGCGCGAGCCGGCCGCGCACCGGCGCGATCCGGGCGAGTCCGTCGCGCACCTGCTCCAGCGTGCAGCCCAGCGCCAGCGCGGCACCCGCGGCGGCGAGCGCGTTGCTGCGGTTGTGTGCACCGGCGAGCGCGAGCCCGACGTCGACGGCGTCGCCGCCCGCGCGGATCGTGAAGCGGTTGTGAAAGCCGCGAGCGGTCCAGTCCAGCCGGGCGCTCCCCGGGCTCGTCACGTCGGCGGCCGCTTCGAGGCCGAAGCTCAGACAGTTTCGCCCGGCGGCGAGGTCGCGCCACAGCGGCGCCCACGGCGAGTCCGCGTTGTAGACGAAGGTGCCGTGGGGCTCGAGGCCGGCGATGATCTCCGCCTTCGCGCGCGCGACGTTCTCCGGCGAGCCGAAGCCCTCGAGGTGGGCGCGGCCGGCGTTGTTCAGCACCGCGACGTCGGGCCGAGCCAAGCCGCTCAGGTAGCGGATCTCGCCCAGGTGGTTGGCGCCCATCTCGATCACGGCATAGCGCTCGTCCTGCAGGCGCAGCAGCGTCAGTGGCACGCCGATGTCGTTGTTGAGGTTGCCGGTGGTCGACAGCACGGGGCCGCGCTCGCGCAGGATCGCGGCGATCATCTCCTTCAGCGTGGTCTTGCCGTTGCTGCCGGTCACGGCCACGACCTGCGCGGGGCAGGCCGCGCGCCACAGCGCCGCCAGCCGGCCGAGCGCGACCCGCGTGTCCGCGACCAGGAGGCAGGGCATGGCGACGTCGACCGGCCTGCTCACCACCGCCGCGACCGCGCCGTGCACCGCGGCCTGGCCGACGAAGTCGTTGCCGTCGAAGTGCGGCCCCGTCAGCGCGACGAACAGCTCGCCCGGCGCCAGGTGCCGGCTGTCGGTCGACACCGCCTGGAAGGCCGCGTCGCCCCCCAGCAGGCGGCCGTCGAGCGCCGCCGCCACGTGGCTCAGGGTCATGCGGATCACGGCGCCGACCCCCTGCCCAGCAGGTCCTTCACGACGGCGCGGTCACTGAACGGCAGCTTGAGGTCGCCGACCTGCTGGTAGTCCTCGTGGCCCTTTCCGGCCACGAGCACGATGTCGCCCGCCATGGCATCGGCGATGGCCAGTCCGATCGCACGGGCCCGGTTGCGCTCCACGGTCGCACGCGCCGGCTCGCGCATCCCCGCGAGGATCTGCGCGACGATCGCGTCGCCGTCCTCGCGTCGCGGATTGTCGTCGGTCACGGTGACGCGGTCGGCGAGGGTCTCGGCGACCTCGCCCATCAGCGGCCGCTTGCCCGTGTCGCGATCGCCACCGCAACCGAACACGCAGTGCAGGCGCCCCCGGCAGTGCTCGCGCAGCGCCCCGAGCACCTGTGTCAGGGCGTCCGGCGTGTGCGCGTAGTCGACGACCACGAGCGGCTGCTCGCCACCGCCCAACCGCTCCATGCGACCCGCAACCGTGCGCAGGGCGACGAGACGGCCGAGCGCGTCGTCCATCGCGACGCCGGCCTCGAGCAGCACCGCGAGCACCGCGAGCAGGTTGGCGGCGTTGAAGCGTCCCAGCAGGGGCGACACCAGCTCGCCCTCGCCCCAGCTGGTGCGCACGTGGAGCGCGAGGCCGGTGACGTCGGCGCTCACGCGCTCGGCCGCCACGAAGCGCTCGGCGTGGGCGGGCACGCCGTCGAGGCCGCAGGCCACGACGGGCACGCGACGCACGGTCTCACCGAACAGCGCGAGCCCGAAGGCATCGTCCGTGTTGATCACCGCGAGCCGCAGGCCGGGCGAGCGGAACAGGCGCGCCTTGGCGTCCGCGTAGGCCTCCATGGTGAGGTGATAGTCGAGATGGTCGCGCGTGAGGTTCGTGAAGACCGCCGTGTCGAAGCGCAGGCCGGTCACCCGCTGCTGGTGCAGCGCGTGCGACGAGACCTCCATCGCGACGGCGCGCGCGCCGCCCGCGGCGAGCCCGGCGAGCGTGGCCTGCAGCGCCACGGCGTCCGGGGTGGTGTGGGTCGTCGGCCGCAGGGCGTCCGGATAGCCGGCGCCGAGCGTGCCCACGACGGCGCAGCGCAGGTCGGGTGCCAGGGCGCGGGCCAGGTATTGCGTCACCGTGGTCTTGCCGTTGGTGCCCGTGACGCCGATCAGACGCAGCCGGTCGCCTGGTCGGCCGTGGAAGCGCGCCGCGATCTCGCCCGCCCTCGCGCCCAGCTCGCCCAGCGCGATCACCGGCACGCCGAGCGCCTGGGCCAGCGCCGTCAGCCGTGCGGGCGTCCAGCTGGCGTCGGGCTCCGCCACGATCGCGGCCGCACCCGCGCGGACGGCCTGTTCGGCGAAGTCCAGGCCGTGCCGCGAGCCGCCGCGGCAGGCGAGGAACAGCGTCCCGGGTGCGACGCCGCGGCTGTCCATGGCCAGGGCCTCGACCCGCATCGCGGGGAGCGCGCCGGCCCCGAGGCCCGCGAGGAGCTGCTCGAGCGTGGCACCCGCCTCGTGCATCGCCGCGGCCGTCATGGAGTGGTGCCGGCCTGCGCGAGCCGGATGTCGGTCGCGGGGTCGGCGTCGGGCGCGACGTTTAGGAGCCGAAGCGCGCCCTCCATGACCGCCGAGAACACCGGCGCGGCCACGTCGCCGCCGTAGTACTTGCCCGCGCTCGGCTCGCTGATCGCGACGACCAGCGCGAGGCGCGGCTGCGCCACCGGCGCCAGGCCCGCGAACACGGCGATGTAGCTGTCCTTGCTGTAGCCGTAGCTGCCCAGCCGCCGCACCGTGCCGGTCTTGCCGGCGACCCGGTAGCGCGGCACCGCGGCGCGCGGCGCCGTGCCCTCGCGGCTGACCACGCCCTCCAGCATGTTGCGCACCTGGCGGGCCGTGTCGGCGCGGATCACCTGCTGGCCGGCAGGCGGCTCGTCCACCTTGAGGACAGAGACCGGCCGGCGCACGCCGTCCGCCGCCAGCACGGCGTACGCCTGCGCGAGCTGCAGAGGCGTCATCGACAGGCCGTAGCCGAAGGACATGGTCGCCTGCTCGATGCGTGCCCAGTCCTTCGGCGGCGCCAGCTGGCCACCGACCTCTCCGGGCAGGCCGGCTGCCGTCGGCGTGCCGAACCCGAGGTTGTGCAGCCCGCGCCAGAACAGCTCCGGCGACAACTCGAGCGCGATCTTGGCCGAGCCGACGTTGCTCGACTTGCGCAGCAGCGTCGCGATGTCGATGGCGCCGAGGTTGTGGTGGTCCTTCACCTGGTGCTGGCCGACCTGGAAATAGCCGGGCGAGGTGTCGATGACCGAGTTGGCACGGATGCGGCCGGCATCCATGGCGATCGCCACCGTGAAGGGCTTCATGGTGGAACCGGGCTCGAACAGGTCGGTGACGGCACGGTTGCGCAGCCGCCCGCCGGCGCCGCTGCGGTCGCCGTTCGGGTTGTAGGCCGGCTGGTTCACCATCGCCAGCACCTCGCCGGTGCGCACGTCGAGCAGCACGAGGCTTGCCGACTTGGCGCGGTGCTTCTGCACCGCCGCCTTGAGCTCGCGGTAGGCGAGATACTGGAGACGCCGGTCGAGGCTCAACGCCAGATTGCGGCCGGGCTGCGGCGCACGGATGCTCTCGACGTCCTTCACCACCCAGCGCCGGCCGTCGCGGATCACGCGACGCAGGCCGGGCGTGCCCTTGAGCGTGTCGTTGTACGCGAATTCCAGGCCCTCCTGGCCGCTGTCGTCAATGTCGGTGAAGCCGATCGCGTGGGCGAAGACCTCGCCGTCCGGGTAGTAGCGACGGTACTCGCGCTCCAGCTCGACGCCGGGGACGTCGTTGGTTTCCACCGCCGCCATGACCCGCTCCACATCCTCGGGCAGCGCGCGGCGGCGCAGGTAGAGGAAGGCCCGGCCCTGCGCCTTTTCCAGCTTGCCGCGCAGCTCGGCAACCTTCATGCCCAGCGCCACCGCCAGCGGCTTGACGCCCGGGTGATCGGGTCGCAGGGCGCGCGGGTCGACCCAGATCGAGTCCACCGGGGCGCTGGCGGCAAGGATGGCCCCGTCGCGGTCGGTGATCAGGCCGCGCTGCACCGGGATGTGGATACGGGTGAGGTAGCGTCGGGCGCCTTCCTTCTGCAGGAAGTCGACCTCCAGGATCTGCCGCTCGACGGCGCCGGACAGCATGACCAGCCCGACCAGGGCGAAGACCGACAGGACAGTGACGCGCCGCCCCCGGAAGCTCGGCCGCTGGGCGTTCTCGCGGCGGCGCTGCCGCTCGGCGCGCCGTGCCCGTCGGCTCCGGAGCCATCGGCGCATCCGTGCGGCGGCGCGCCAGCTCATGGCCGTACCACCACGATCTCGTCGGCGCGCGGCACCCGCATGCCGAGCTTCTCGCGCGCCTCCTGCTCGATCCGGACGTGGCTCGCCCAGGCTCCCAGCTCGAGCTGCAGACGGCTCCACTCGGTGTCGATCACGTCGCGCTCGGACCGCAGCCCCTGCAGCTCGACGAACAGCTTGCGCGAGAGGTATTTGGAGTAGACGACGCCGATCCCCGATCCGGCGACCACCAGACAGAGCACGGCGGCGGTGACCAGCTGGCCGCGCGTCATGCGACCCGCTCCGCCACGCGCAGCATGGCGCTGCGCGCCCGCGGGTTGCGGGCAGTCTCGTCGGCGCCGGCCCGGACGGCCTTGCCGATCAGCCGCAGCTCGCCACCGGCCGGCCGTCCAGGCACCGGCAGGCCTTTCGGCAGCACCTCGCCGCGCGCATGGTCGCGCATGAAGCGCTTGACGATGCGGTCCTCGAGGGAATGGAAGCTGATCACGACCAGGCGAGCGCCGCCCGCCAGCACCCGCAGCGACTGGTCGAGGCACTGCGCGAGGGCTTCGAGCTCACGGTTGACGAAGATCCGAATGGCCTGGAAGGTCCGGGTCGCGGGGTGCTTGTGCGGGTCGCGTGCAGGGCTGGCACGGGCGACGAGCATGGCGAGCTCGGCCGTCGTGCGGAGGGGTGCAGACGTGCGGGCCTGCACGACCGCGCGGGCGATGCGCTTGGCGAACCTTTCCTCGCCATAGTCGCTCAGCACCGCGGCGATCTCACGCTCGGACGCCCGCGCCAGCCACTCTGCAGCGCTTTCCCCGCTGCTGGGATCCATGCGCATGTCGAGCGGACCGTCGGCCTGGAAACTGAAGCCGCGGTGGGGGTCGTCGAGCTGCGGCGACGAGACCCCGAGGTCGAGAAGCAGGCCGTCGATCCGCCCCGCGATGCCGTTGCGCTCGGCAAAGCCCCGCAGGTCGGCGAAGGAGCCGTGCTCGACGTGCAGGCGCGGCTCGTCGGCGAACTGCGCGCGGGCGAAGCCTACGGCCTCCGGGTCGCGGTCGAGCGCGTAGAGGCGGCCGCCGCTGCCGAGACGCGCGAGGATCGCGCGCGCGTGCCCGCCGCGCCCGAAGGTCCCATCCACGTAACACCCCTCCGCCATCACCTTCAGGCCTGCCAGCGCAGCTTCGAGAAGCACCGGTGCGTGGGCGTGCTTCTCGGTCATTCGCGTCAGAGGGCCAGCTCCTCCAGTTCCGCCGACAGCTCTGAGCTCGGCTCGGCGGCGGCCGACAGCCAGGCCGTGCGCTGCTCGTTCCACAGCGTCTCGTCCCAGATCTCGAACTTGTGGCCCTGCCCCACCACCGCGGCGTGCTTGTCGAGGCCGGCGTACTCGCGCAGCTGGCTCGTCAGGAGGATCCGGCCCTGCCCGTCCATCTCGACCTCCAGGGCGTGACCGAGGATCAGGCGCTGCATGAGCTGGTTCTGGGGCTTCAACGTGGGCAGCCGGGAGATCTTCTGGGCGATCTCGCGCCACTCCGGCTCCGGGTACATCCAGAGGCAGCGCTCGCGCGGGTTGATCGTCACGACGAGGCGCGAGTTGCCCCACTCCTCCAGGCGGTGCCGATAGCGCGCCGGCACGGCCAGGCGGCCCTTCGCATCCAGGCTGAGTGAGCTGACCCCGAGGAACACGATGCCGCGTCGAGGGTGTTTCCCCCGCTTCTCCCCACAATTTCCCACCAATGCTCGAATGTTAGGTGCCGCCGTTTACCCTTGTCAAGGCGAGACCAGAGAAAAAATGTCGCGCGCACAGAGACTTAGCGGGTGGTTCGGGGGCCGGACGGAGGGTCCAGCATAGGTCATGGAAACAGCGTGATGCGCCAGCAACTTAAAGAGACTTCTTAAGTCCTGGGCTGGAGTGGGGTGCGGTGGGGAGAACGCCCGGGAAGGTCGCTCGGGCACCCCTCCCCGAGGCCGGGCTGGCGGCCGGTCGGCAGGCCGAAAGCCAGGAACTACGCGGGGTGAAGCGCGGGTGATGAGGGAGCCGGCCTGTAAGCCGGGTTCTGTCGTGGATGGCCATTCATCTGGGACGCACGTCGCCGCGCGCCTCGAGCGACCTACCCGGGGACCCTGCGGACCGCAGGCGACGGCGTCAGCCGCGTGCCCCCTACTTGGTCTTGCTCCGGGTGGGGTTTGCCCTGCCACCGCTGTTGCCAGCGGCGCGGTGCGCTCTTACCGCACCATTTCACCCTTGCCGGCGGCCGGAGCCGCTTGGGCGGTATGTTTTCTGTGGCACTTTCCGTGGGCTCGCGCCCCCCAGGCGTTACCTGGCACCCTGTCCTGCGGAGCCCGGACTTTCCTCCGCCTCGCTGCGAGGCAGCGGCCATCCGGCCGACTCCCGGCGACGACATTAAGGGAACGGGTTGACGGGGTGCAAGGGCACGGCTCGCCGGTCATTGAAAAGCTCCGCCCCGTTTCCATATTTAGGTTAGGTAAACCTGAACAGCAAGGAGGGATCAAATGAGCCTCATCGCGAGAGACCCCTGGCAGATGCTGGACCAGTGGCGGAAGGAGATGGACCAGGTCCTCGGCGGCCATCCGATGGTCCGGGACGACGCGACCCGGGTGGTCGGCAGCGACTGGATGCCGGCAGTCGACATCAAGGAAGAAGCCGATCGCTTCGTGCTCCACGCCGACATCCCGGGCGTGAAGCCCGAGGACATCGAGGTGTCGATGGAGAACGGCGTGCTGACCATCCGCGGCGAGCGTCGGCACGAGTCGCAGGAGAGCACGGAGGGCTACAAGCGCCTCGAGCGGCAGCACGGCGTGTTCATCCGGCGCTTCGCGCTGCCCGACTCCGTCGACCCGGAGCAGATCGTGGCGACCGGCAAGGACGGCGTGCTCGAGGTGGCGCTGCCGAAGGCGCAGAAGCAGCAGCCGCGCAAGATCGAAGTGAAGACCTGAGGCGCTGCAATGAGCACGCTGCAGCAGCTGCACGAGGGCCTGGACCGGGCGTGGGCGAGCCTGCAGAGCGGGTGGCGGGCGCTGACCCAGCGGGCCAGCCACGCGCTCACCCGGTTCCTGCCGGGCGACCGTGACCGGGACGACGAGGACAGTCGCGCCCTATGGGCGGCATCGCCGGGGTGGGGGCTGCTCGCGGCGGAGGTCCGTGAGGACGACGACGAGGTCTGCGCCCGCCTCGAGATCCCGGGCCTCGAGCCCGAGGCCATCGAGATCCAGTTCGTCGACGGATTCCTGGTGGTCAGTGGCGAGAAGCGGGTTGCGCGCGAGGAGCGGCGCGGTCGCTACCACGTCACCGAGCGCGCCTACGGCCGGTTCGAGCGCGCCCTGCCCCTGCCGGCCGAGGTGGACGAGTCCCGGGCCCGGGCCGACTACACGCACGGCGTGCTCTGCGTCCGCCTGCCGAAGCACCGTCGGGCGGCCGCACGACGGATCCCCGTCCGCGGCGCCTAGCTCAGGCGTCTGCGCCGCGCAGCGCCAGCGCGCGGGCATAGAGCTCGCGCTTCGGCAGCCCGGTGAGGCGAGCCGCTAGACTGGCGGCCTGCTTCACCGGGAGCTCGGCGAGCAGCGTCTGCAGGATCCGGTCCGGATCCAGCGTGATCTGCCGGTCGCGGCGCCCGCCGCCGCCGACCATGACTACGAGCTCGCCGAGCTGCTGCTCGGGATCCTGGGCCACGCGGGAGGCCAGCTCGCCGAGCGGCGCCGCGATGACCGTCTCGAAGCGCTTCGTGAGCTCGCGCGCGACCACGGCCGGCCGATCGGCACCGAGCACCGCGGCCATGTCGGCCAGTGATGCCGCGATCCGGTGGGTCGCCTCGAAGAACACCAGCGTGCAGTCCTCGGCGGCCAGGGCCTCGAGGCGCGTCCGCCGGGCCGTGGCAGTCCGCGGCAGGAAGCCCTCGAAGCGGAACCGGTCGGTCGGCAGGCCGCTCACGCTCAGCGCGGCGGCAAGTGCGCTCGGCCCCGGAATCGGCGAGACGCGGATGCCGCGGCGCTGACACTCGCG
>Ga0079037_100000177_pt1 | contig 24754 bp, 21 predicted proteins | sample Mud3Dept4metaG_FD_71479 | JGI IMG/M metagenome (GOLD analysis project Ga0079037, IMG submission 71479) | Freshwater wetland microbial communities from Ohio, USA, analyzing the effect of biotic and abiotic controls - Mud 3 Core 4 Depth 4 metaG | ecosystem: Environmental > Aquatic > Freshwater >... | reverse complement strand
TTGATCAGTGCCCGCAGGTCCGAGCGCCGCAGGCAGGGCCGCGCGGCATCGTGGACCAGCACCCAGTCCTCGTCGCGCGCCTCGCCCTCGAGCGTCCCGAGCGCATTCGCAACCGACGACTCGCGCCGCGCGCCGCCCGTGCAGGTCCGCACGCGCGCCTCCCGCGACTCCGGCAGCCGGGAAAACCGGCGGTCGCCCGGCGCGAGCGCGACGACGATGGCCGCGATCGAAGGCTCCTCGAGCAGCGCGCCGAGCGCCCACGACAGGACCGGGCGGCCGAGCAGGGTGGAGTATTGCTTGGGCTGCGGGCGCCCGAAGCGCTCGCCACGCCCGGCCGCCGGGACGACCGCCCAGCGTCGCTCGCTCCGGCTCATCGCGGCGCGGCCTCGGCGGTGCGCCGCTCCTCCTGCTCGGGCTCGGGCGCGCTCACGGGAGCGGTCGGCATGACCTGGAAAAACGTCTCGCCGGTACCGATCATGCCGAGGTCGGTTCGGGCGCGCTCCTCGATGGCGGCGCGTCCCTCCTTGAGGTCGTTCACCTCGGCGGCGAGCCGCCGGTTGCGCTCGCTCAGGCGGGCGTTCTCGGCCGCCTGGCCCTCTATCGCGGCCTCGGTACGCCACAGGTCACGCATGCCGTTGGGCGAGATCCACAGACGATACTGCAGCGCCAACAGGGCCGCGACGAGCAGCACCGCCACGATGCGCGCGGTCATCGGCCGGCCTCAGCCCCGCGCCGCCGGCAGCGGCACCGGGAAGGCCGCCCGACCGGCATAGGAGGCGTCGGCGCCGAGCTCGGCCTCGATGCGCAGCAGCTGGTTGTACTTCGCGATTCGATCGGAGCGACAGAGCGAGCCGGTCTTGATCTGCGTGGCGCGTGTCGCCACCGCGATGTCGGCAATGGTGCTGTCCTCGGTCTCGCCGGAACGGTGGGAGACCACCGCGCTGTAGCCGGCGGCGGCCGCCATGTCGATCGCCTCGAGCGTCTCGGTCAGCGTGCCGATCTGGTTCGGCTTGATGAGGATCGAGTTGGCGATGCCGCGGGCGATGGCCTCGCGCAGGATCTTCGTGTTCGTGACGAAGACGTCGTCGCCCACGAGCTGAACCTTGCGCCCGAGCCGCTGCGTGTGCAGCGCCCAGCCGTCCCAGTCGCCCTCCGCCATGCCGTCCTCGACGGTGACGATCGGGTACTTGCCCACGAGTCCGTCGAGGTAGTCCGCGAACTCGGCCGGCGTGAAGCTGCGGCCCTCGGACTCGAGCTCGTACCTGCCGTCCTTGAAGAACTCGGAGCTCGCGACGTCGAGGCCGAGGAACACGTCCTGGCCCGCCTTGAAGCCCGCGCGCTCGATCGCCTCGAGGATGGTCTCGAGGGCCGCCTCGTTCGACGGCAGGTTCGGGGCGAATCCACCCTCGTCGCCCACCGCGGTCGCGAGCCCGCGATCGTGCAGCACCTTCTTGAGGGTGTGGAATATCTCCGCACCGCAGCGCAGCGCCTCGGCGAAACTGGGCGCGCCGACCGGCAGGACCATGAACTCCTGGATGTCCACGCTGTTGTCGGCGTGCGCACCGCCGTTGATGATGTTCATCATCGGCACCGGCATGACCAGGGGACCCGCACCACCGAGCCGCCGGTAGAGCCCGTGCCCGCTCGCGCGGGCCGCCGCGTGCGCCGCGGCGAGCGACACCGCGAGGATCGCGTTCGCACCGAGCCGCGACTTCGTGTCGGTGCCGTCGAGCTCGATCATGCGGCGGTCGAGTCCCGCCTGGTCGAGGACGTCGCGGCCGATGAGCGCGCTCCTGATCTCGCCGTTGGCGTTCGCCACGGCCTTGCGGACGCCCTTGCCGAAATAGCGGCCCTTGTCGCCGTCGCGCAGCTCCACCGCCTCGCGCGTGCCCGTGGAGGCGCCGGAGGGCACGGCCGCGCGGCCCATCACGCCGCCCTCGACGAGCACGTCGGCTTCCACCGTGGGATTGCCGCGGGAGTCCATGATCTCGCGGGCCTTGATGTCGACGATCCGGGTCATAAGCTTGATTCCTCGTAGGGCCGCGACTTCACCGCGGCGTCGATTTCCTTCATCACCTCGAGCAGGGCGCGCATGCGTTCGAGCGGCCAGGCGTTGGGGCCGTCCGAAAGCGCGCGCGCCGGGTCGGGATGGGTCTCCATGAACACGCCGGCGACGCCCGCGGCGACCGCGGCACGGGCCAGCACCGGCACGAATTCCCGCTGGCCGCCCGAGGCGTTGCCCTGCCCGCCCGGCAGCTGCACTGAGTGCGTCGCGTCGAACACCACCGGGCAGCCGGTCTCGCGCATCACCGCGAGCGAGCGCATGTCGGCCACCAGGTTGTTGTAGCCGAAGCTGAAGCCGCGCTCGCAGACCATGACCTGCTCGTTGCCGGTGGAGCGCGCCTTCTCGACCACGTTGCGCATCTCCCAAGGCGAGAGGAACTGGCCCTTCTTGATGTTGACGGGCTTGCCCTGCGCGGCCGCGTTGACGATGAAGTTGGTCTGGCGGCACAGGAACGCCGGCGTCTGCAGCACGTCCACGACGGACGCCACTTCAGCGAGCGGCGTGTCCTCGTGCACGTCGGTGAGCACCGGCACGCCGAGCTGACGGCGCACCTCGGCCAGGATGCGCAGCCCCTCCTCCATGCCCGGCCCGCGGAAGCTGCCCTTCGAGGAGCGGTTGGCCTTATCGAAGGACGCCTTGAAGATGTACGGGATGCCGAGTTCGCCGGTCAGCTCGCGCATGCGGCCCGCGACCTCCATCACCAGCGTCTCGCTCTCGATGACGCAGGGTCCCGCGATCAGGAACAGCGGGCGGTCCGCTCCGACCTCGAAGCCGCAGAGCCTCATGCGCCCGCCGCCACCGGCAGCTGCGATGCACGGTGCTCGCGGGCCGCCTTGACGAAACCCGTGAACAGGGGATGGCCGTCGCGCGGCGTGGAGCGGAACTCGGGGTGGTACTGGCTCGCGATGAAGAACGGGTGCTGCGGGAGCTCGATGATCTCGACCAGCCCGTCCCGCGAGAATCCCGAGAAACGCAGCCCGGCGCTCATGAGCTTCTGCAGGTAATTGTTGTTGAACTCGTAGCGGTGGCGGTGGCGCTCGCGAATGACGTCGGCGCCGTAGATGGCGTGCGCGCGCGAGCCGTGCGAGATCCGCACCTCCTGCGCACCGAGCCGCATGGTGCCGCCGAGGTGCGAGGACTCGTCACGCGACTCGACCGTCCCCTTCTGGTCCTGCCACTCGGTGATGAGCGCGATCACCGGATGCGGGCTGGCGCGATTGAACTCGGTGCTGTGCGCGCCCTCGAGCGCGGCGACGTGGCGCGCGTACTCGATGATCGCGAGTTGCATGCCGAGGCAGATGCCGAGGTAGGGCACGCCGTGCTCGCGGGCGTAGCGCACGGCCAGGATCTTGCCCTCGATGCCCCGCTCGCCGAAGCCGCCCGGCACCAGGATCGCGTCGAGCCCGCCCAGGCAGTCGGTGCCGTGGCGCTCGACGTCCGTGGCCTCGATGAACTCCAGGTTGACGCGGGTACGGGTACGCAGCCCCGCATGCATCAGCGCCTCGCAGAGCGAGATGTAGGCGTCCTTGAGGTTGACGTACTTGCCGACCATGCCGATCGTGACCGTGAGGTCGGGGCTGCCCTTGGCGGCCACCACCTGCTGCCATTCCTTGAGGTCGGCCGGCGGAGCGGTGAGCCCGAGCTTCTCGCACACGATCGCGTCGAGCGACTGCTCGTGCAGCAGCTGCGGGATCTTGTAGATGTCGTCGGCGTCCACCGCGGAGAACACCGCGCGCTCCTCGACGTTGGTGAACAGCGCGATCTTGCGACGCTGCTCCGGTGGCAGCGGATCCTGGCAGCGGCAGAGCAGCACGTCCGGCTGGATGCCGATCGAGCGCAGCTCCTTGACGGAGTGCTGCGTGGGCTTGGTCTTGATCTCGCCGGAGGTCGCGATGTAGGGGATCAGCGTCAGGTGCATGTAGAGGACGTTGATGCGTCCCATCTCGACGCCGAGCTGGCGGATCGCCTCGAGGAACGGCAGCGACTCGATGTCGCCCACCGTGCCGCCGATCTCGACCATGCACACGTCGGCGTCGCCCGCACCCATGCGGATGCAGTGCTTGATCTCGTCGGTGATGTGCGGGATCACCTGCACGGTCGCGCCGAGGTAGTCGCCGCGGCGCTCCTTGGCGATCACCCGCTCGTAGATGCGCCCGGTGGTGAAGTTGCTGTGGCGCCCCGTCGTGGTGCGCACGAAACGCTCGTAGTGGCCGAGGTCGAGGTCGGTCTCCGTACCGTCGTCGGTGACGAACACCTCGCCGTGCTGGAACGGGCTCATGGTGCCCGGGTCCACGTTGATGTACGGGTCGAGCTTCACGAGCGTGACCTTGAGTCCGCGCGCCTCGAGGATGGCGCCGAGCGAGGCGGCGGCAATGCCCTTCCCCAGCGAGGAAACCACACCGCCGGTCACGCAGATGAACTTGGTCATTGGGGGGCACCGTCGCAGGAGAAATACGACGGGAGAACAGTCTATCGGAACGGTCCCTCCCCGGCCACCGGCATTCGACGCGCGATCGCCTCGTCCTCGGTCAGGACGGGTCGGCCGTGCCAGGCGATCGTCCAGGCGTCCTCGCCCGGTCCGGCCGCGAGCCGGCCGCCGCAGGCGAGATCGCCCACGGCCACGATCTCGCCCGCGGCGAACACCACCGGCAGGGATGCGCGCCGCCAGGGCAGCACGCCGCGCTCCTGCAGCCACTTGCGCAGCGGCCGCCGGTGTGCGCTGCCGGCCGGCTGGAACACGCCACCGGCAGGACGCAGTCCGACGACGAGGTGATCGACGAGGCGGTCGCGACTCAGGCCTCCGCCGTTCGCGGGCTCGAGCGCGAGACGACCTAGCGCGCCGAGATCGAGCGCCTCGCCCAGCCGCCAACGCGTCGCTTCGGACTCACGCCACGGCAGCGCGGGCTCCGGAGCGGGATCGGCATACAGCCGGTCGCGGTACCGCCGCACGACCGCGCCCGGCCAGCGCGTTTCCGGCACGCGATCAGCCGCCGCCCCGTGCATGTCCCGGCGCAGCGCCTCGAGCGTCGCCGCGGCGGGAAGCGGCAGTCCGAGTGTGCGCAGCCAGGCGCGCAGCACGCGCCGCTGCCGCGCGTGATCGAGCCTCACCAGTCTCGCCAGCGAGACCGTCCGGCCCTCGGCCACCGACGCGAGGTCGGCGTCGGCGGCGCCATCGTCGAGCGTGAGCGCCTCGGCCGCCTGTGCCGCCACCCGGCCGACGGTGCGCGCCGCGGCCGGCCAGCGCCGCCGCAGCGACGGCAGCACCTCGAGCCGCAGGAAGTTGCGATCGAAGCGCAGGTCGAGGTTCGACGGATCCTCGAGCCAGTCGAGGCGCTGCAACTCGGCCCATGCGCGCAGCTCGGCGCGCGTGAACCCGAGCAGCGGACGGGCGTGCCAGCCGCCGGCGATCGCTGCGACCGGCGCCATGCCGGCCAGCGCCCGCAGGCCGCCGCCGCGCAGCCACTGCAGCAGCACGGTCTCGAGCTGGTCGTCGCCGTGGTGCGCGGTGAGCAGCACCTCGCCAGGCTGCAGCCGCGCCGCGAGCGCGCCGTAGCGCGCGGCGCGCGCCGCGGCCTCCGGGCTTTCCCCCGCCTGAGCCCGCGCATCCACGGGCACCAGCTCGCAGGGCACGCCGAAGCGCGCGGCGAGTGCCGCGCTGTGCGCGGACCAGCGCGCGGCGTCCGGGTGCAGGCCGTGATCGACGTGGACGGCACGCAGCGGCGCTGGCGACGGGGATGAGGCGAGCGCCGCGAGCAGCACGGTCGAGTCGAGTCCGCCGCTCAGCGCGATGCAGTAACCCGCCGGAGACGCAGCGGCCGCACCGAGCGCGCGCTCGAGCGCCTCGCGCAGGCGTTGCGGCGTGAAGGCCAAGGGCGGGTCAACCGACGCGGTACTCGCCCTGCGCGCGCAGCCGCGCGTGCCGTCGCTCGAGCAACTGCTCCTCGGGCCACTGCTCGACCTCATGCAGGTGGCGGAGGATCGCGGCCTTGAGGTCGTCGGCGATGACCTGCGGGTCGCGGTGCGCGCCGCCGAGCGGCTCCCTGACGATCTCGTCGACCAGCCCGAACTTGGCGATGCGCTCGGCGGTGATGCCCATCGCCTCCGCCGCGAGTTCCTTCTTGTCGGCGCTCTTCCAGAGGATGGACGCACAGCCCTCCGGCGAGATGACCGAATACACCGCGTACTGCAGCATGATCAGCCGGTCGCAGACGCCGATCGCGAGCGCGCCGCCCGAACCGCCCTCGCCGATCACCGCGGTGATCACGGGCACCCGCAGCGTGGCCATCTCGAAGAGGTTGCGGGCGATGGCCTCGCTCTGGTTGCGCTCCTCGGAGCCCACCCCCGGATAGGCGCCGGGGGTGTCGATCAGGGTCACGATCGGCAGGCGGAACCGCTCGGCCAGCCTCATGAGCCGAAGCGCCTTCCGGTAACCCTCGGGTCGCGGCATGCCATAGTTGCGGCGCACGCGCTCCTTGGTGTCGCGCCCCTTCTGGTGGCCGATCAGCATCACCGGCCGGCCCTCGAGGCGCGCGGGCCCGCCCACGATCGCGTGGTCGTCCGCGTACATGCGATCGCCGTGCAGCTCGTGGAATTCCTCGAAGATGGACGCGGCGTAGTCGAGCGTGTAGGGACGCTGGGGATGACGAGCGAGCTGCGCCACCTGCCACGGAGTGAGGTTCGCGAAGATGCTGGTCGTGAGCGCCCGGCTCTTCGCGCGCAGGCGCGCGATCTCCTCGCCGACGTTCACCTCCTCGTCGGTGGCGACGAACCGCAACTCGTCGATCTTCGCCTCGAGCTCGGCGATCGGCTGCTCGAAATCCAGGAAGCTGAGCGGCATGGCCGGGAAGGATGCCCTGAGTGGGGGGGAGGTGGCTAGCGGCGTCTCAGCCCGCGAGGTACTCCGTCACGACCGTGACGGTTTCGCGCAGCGAGAAAAGCAGCACGATCGCGACCACCGGCGGCACGACCCAGCGCAGCACGAAGAGGATCCGCGGCACCTGTCGCCGCCAGAACGGCGTGGCGCCGGCGAGCAGCTCCTCGCGCACCTCGCCGGTGAGGCGCCAGCCCGCCAGGATCGCCAGCGCCAGCGCCCCGGCCACCAGCAGGAACTCGCCGGCGATCTTGTCCATCAGGCCGAGGGTGTCGGTGTCGAGCGCCGGCAGGATGCCGAGCGCGGCGATCGCGGTGCCGGTCGCGACGGCGGCCTTGCGGCGCGACAGCTGCATTTCCTCCATCACCGAGGCGGTGACGACCTCGAGCAGGGAGATCGCGGAAGTGAGGGCTCCGAGCGCGAGCGCGATGAAGAAAAATAGTCCGACCACGCGGCCCACCGCCCCCATCGCCTCGAAGGCGCCCGGCAGCGCGATGAACAGCGCACCCACCGTGCTCGCACCGACGGCGCCCTGCAGCCCGAGGGAGTAGATCACGGGGAACACGACGAGGCCGGCGATGAAGGCGACCCCGAAATCCGTGTAGGCGACCACCGTGGCCGATTCCGGCAGGTTCTGGTCGCGGTGCAGGTAGGAGGCGAAGGTGAGCATCCCGCCCATGCCGAGGCTCAGCGAGAAGAACGCCTGCGCGACCGCGGCCCGCCAGACCGACGGGCTCATGAGCTCCTGGACCTGCGGCTTGAGGTACACGGCGTAGCCGGTCCCCGCGCCCGGCAGCGTGGTGGCCCACAGGGCGAGCCCGATGACGATGAGGAACAGCACCGGCATGAGGAGCAGCGAAGCGCGCTCGATGCCGCCCTTCACTCCGCCTACGACGATCAGCACGGTGAGCGCCATGAAGCCGAGGTGGTACGAAACCGCGTCGCCGCCGGCGGCAACGGCGGCGAAGTGCTCCGAAGCGGAGCGGTCGAAGCCTCGAATCACGGCCTCGACCGCGTAGCGCACCGTCCAGCCGGCGATCACCGAGTAGTAGGCGAGTATCAGGAGCCCGGCGGTGACGAACACGTAGCCGAGCCGGCCCCAGCCGCGACCGGCGAGCGCACGCAGGCTGCCGATCGGCGCACGCTGACCACGGCGGCCGATGCCGAACTCCGCGAGCATGAGCGGGATGCCGAGCAGCAGGGTCATGGCGACGTAGAGCAGCACGAATGCCGCGCCACCGCCTTCGGAGGCCTGGTAGGAGAACCGCCACATGTTACCGAGCCCGACGGCGCTGCCCGCCGCCGCTAGGATGAATCCGGCGCGGGTGGCGAAGGCCTCTCGGCCTGCGGTCGGTGCGGTCATGCATTCCCCCTTGCTGGCACTAGCCTTCCACCCGCGGCGCGTACACCAGCTCGACGCCGTCGCGCCCGACCAGCTGGCCGAGGCGCTCGATCAGTTCCTGCGAGGGCCGAACGCTCCACTCCTCGCCGAGCAGCACGTTGGCGCTCGCGGCCTTGGCCGCGTATCGGATCGCCACCGCGCAGCGGCCGCCTCGGGCCGGCCGCAGCACCTGCTCGATCGCGGTGATGAGGCCGCTGCCGTCGCCGTTCGTGCCCCGAGGCCAGCGCAGCACGAGCCGGCGCGCATACTGCTCGCGCGCCTGCGCGATGTCGATGATGCGCTTCGCGGCGATGCGCCAGTCGTCCACGAAGTCGTCGAAACGCAGGCTGCCCTCGACCACGAGGATCGCGTCGCGCGCGATCAGGGCGCGGTGCTGCTGGTACACGTCGTCGAACAGCGTCACCTCGATGCGCCCGCTGCGATCGTCGAGCACGAAGCTGTTGCGGTTGCCGCGCTTGCGGATCTCGAGCACCAGCCCCGCGACGGTTACGTTCTTGCCGGGACCGCGCCAGCCGCCCTCGCCCGCGCCGACCGGGCGCGCGCCACCGACGTCGGCGATCCGCCCGCTCACGATCGGCCGGAACTCACGCTCGTACTCGGTGATCGGGTGGCCGGTCAGGTACAGGCCGAGGGTCTCGCGCTCCCCGGCGAGTCGCACCGGCTCGCTCCACTCCGGCAGCCGCTCGCCCGGCACGGCGGGCTCGTCGTCGGCCGGCGCGGCCACGGCGAGACCGAACAGGTCCACCTGCCCCGCCGCCTGCGCGCGGGACTGCTGCTCGGCCGCCTGCATCGCCGCCGGCAGCTGGTGCATGCAGGTCGCGCGGTTCACGCCGAGCGAATCGAGCGCGCCCGAGCGGATCAGCGCCTCGAGCACGCGGCGGTTGACGCGGTTGAGATCGAGGCGACGGCACAGGTCGCGCAGGTCCCGGAAGGGTCCGCGCGCCGTGCGCTCGGCGAGCATGCTCTCGACGGCGGCCTGGCCCACCCCCTTGATCGCGCCGAGCCCGTAGCGGATCGCCCGCGTGCCCGACACCGTGAACATGAACTGCGAGGCATTGACGTCGGGCGGCTCGACCGCGAGCCCCATGCGCGCGCACTCGTCGATCAGCGTCACGACCTTGTCGGTCCTGTCCATGTCGGAGGACAGCACCGCGGCCATGAACGCCGCGGGGTGGTGTGCCTTGAGCCACGCCGTCTGGTAGGACAGCACGGCATAGGCGGCCGAGTGCGACTTGTTGAAGCCGTAGCCCGCAAACTTCTCCATGAGATCGAAGATGTGCGCCGCGTTCGCCTGCGCCACGCCGCGGGCCACCGCGCCGTCGACGAACACCGAGCGCTGCTTCGCCATCTCCTCGGGCTTCTTCTTGCCCATCGCCCGGCGCAGCAGGTCCGCGCCGCCGAGCGTGTAGCCCGCGAGCACCTGCGCGATCTGCATGACCTGTTCCTGGTAGAGGATCACTCCGTAGGTAGGGAACAGCACCGGCTTCAGGTCCGGGTGCAGGTAGTCGATGGCACCGCTCGAGCGGCCGTGCTTGCGCGCGATGAAGTCCTCGACCATGCCCGACTGCAGCGGCCCCGGCCGGAACAGTGCCACCAACGCTACGACGTCCTCGAAGCAGTCCGGCTGCAGGCGGCGGATCAGGTCCTTCATGCCGCGCGACTCGAGCTGGAACACCGCGGTGGTCTCGCAGCGCTTCATCAGCGCGTAGGTCTGCGGGTCGTCCATCGGCATCGCCGTGAGGTCGAGCGGCGGCTCGCCGCGCGCCGCGCGCTCCGCGTCGATGGTCCGCACCGCCCAGTCGATGATCGTCAGCGTGCGCAGGCCGAGGAAGTCGAATTTGACCAGCCCGGCGGCCTCGACGTCGTCCTTGTCGAACTGCGTGACCACGCTGCCGCCGCCCGCCTCGCAGTAGAGCGGCGCGAAGTCGGTGAGCACCGACGGTGCGATCACCACGCCCCCGGCGTGCGTGCCGGCGTTGCGCACCAGCCCCTCGAGCGAGCGGGCGAGGTCGATCACCTCGCGCACCTCGTCCTCGGCCTTGTAGCGGCGGCGCAGCTCCTCCTCCTTGGCGAGCGCGTCGTCGAGCGTGATGCCGAGCTCGAAGGGAATGAGCTTGGCCAGGCTGTCCGCGAAACCGTAGCTGCGGCCGAGCACGCGCGCCACGTCGCGCACCACGGCCTTCGCGGCCATGGTGCCGTAGGTGATGATCTGGGAGACGCGCTCCCGGCCGTAGCGTTCGGCGACGTAGTCGATCACCCGGTCGCGGCCCTCCATGCAGAAGTCCACGTCGAAGTCGGGCATCGAGACGCGCTCGGGATTGAGAAAGCGCTCGAACAGCAGGTCGTAGCGCAGCGGATCGAGGTCGGTGATGCCGAGCACCCACGCGACCAGCGAGCCCGCGCCCGAGCCGCGGCCGGGGCCCACCGGCACGCCGTTCTCGCGCGCCCAGCGGATGAAGTCCGCGACGATCAGGAAGTAGCCCGCGAAGCCCATCTGGCAGATCACGTCGAGCTCGCTCGCGAGCCGCTCGTCGTAGCCGACCCGATCCGGCGAATGGCCCTGCGCAGCCGGCGCCGCGGCGAGTCGCCGCTCGAGCCCGGCACGCGCCTGTTCGCGCAGGTGATCCTCGGTGGTGCTCCCGGCCGGGACCGGGTACGCCGGCAGCGACGGCTGGCCGAGCCGTATCTCGAGGTTGAGCCGTCGCGCGAGCTCGGCGGCGTTGTCGAGGGCCTCGGGCAGGTCGTCGAAAAGCTCCGCCATCTCCCCGGGGGAGCGCAGGTACTGCTGTTCGCTGTAGCGGCGCGGCCGCGAGGGGTCCGCCAGCAGCGTGCCCTCGTGGATGCAGACCCGGGCCTCGTGCGACTCGAAGTCGTCGCGAGCGAGGAAGCGCACGTCGTTGGTCGCGACCACCGGCACGCCGCGCTTCACGGCGAGTTCGAGCGAGCCGGCGATGCAGTCTTCCTCGCCCGGGCGTCCCGTGCGCGTGAGCTCGAGGTAGTAGCGGTCGCCGAACACGGCGAGCCAGGCCTCGAGCGCCCGTCCGGCCTCGTCCTCCCGGCCCGCCAGAAGGGCCCGTCCGACGTCGCCGTCGCGCGCGCCGGACAGCGCCACGAGGCCCGTGGCCGCCCCGGCGTCGAGCCAGCCGCGCTCGATGGTCGGCCCGTGGCGGCCCTGGCCCTCGAGGTAGGCGCGCGTCACGAGGCGCGTGAGGTTGCGATACCCGATCTCGTCCTGGCAGAGCAGGACCAGGCGACTCGGCTCGGCGCGCTCGCCCTCCTCGCGCAGCATGAGGTCCACGCCGACCAGCGGCTTGACGCCGCGCGCGAGCGCGGCGCGGTAGAACTTCACGAGCGCGAACAGGTTCACCTGGTCGGTGACCGCCACGGCCGGCATCGCCATGCGGGCGCAGGCATCCACCAGCCCCTCGCGCGCCACGGAGCCGTCGTCTCGTCGCTCGCTGTCGATGCGCAGCGCGCCGTCGACCAGCGAGTACTCGGTGTGCACGTGCAGGTGGACGAAGCGCGGCATCGGAGGTGGGGCTGGGCTCGTGACGGGGCTCGGAGCGGGGCTCAGGGGGATCCCAGCGATTGTACCGGCGCGAAGCTCCGCCGGTGGACGGGCGACGCGCCCAGTTGCCGCAACGCCGCGAGGTGTGCCGCGGTCGGGTAGCCCTTGTGCACCGCGAAGCCGTAGCCCGGATAGCGGGCGTCGAGCTCACGCAGCAAGGCGTCGCGTGCGCACTTGGCGAGGATCGAGGCCGCGCTGATGCAGGGCACCGTCGCGTCGCCCCGGACCACCGCCCGGGCGGTGCACGGGCTCGCGAGGCCGTCGAGGTCCGGGCAACGGTTACCGTCCACCATCGCGTGGGACGGCGGTACGTGGAGCGCGAGCAGCGCCCGGCGCATGGCGAGCAACGTGGCCTGCAGCACGTTGAGTGCATCCACCTCGGCGGCGTCCGCCCAGCCGAGCCCCCAGGACAGGCTGCGCGAGCGGATCTCCAGGGCCAGTGCCTCGCGTCGCGACTCCTTGAGCGCCTTGGAGTCGGCGAGTCCGTCGATCGGTCGCATCGGATCCAGAATCACCGCCGCCGCGACCACGGGTCCCGCGAGCGGTCCGCGTCCAGCTTCGTCGATCCCCGCGACGAGGCCCGGACGCTGCCACTCGAGGACGCCCTGGCCGGTCGCGCCCCGCCTCATCGGCCCGGCCGCCGCGCGGCGCGCAGCTCGAGCACGGCCTCCGCGGCGCGCTGGCTGGCGTCACGGCGCAGGCTCAGGTGGATGGCATCGAAGGCCTCGGTCAGCGCGTCCCGGTCCGGGCGCTCGAGCTGCGCGAGCACCGCGGGCCCGAGCACGTCGGGCCGCACCTGCTCCTGGAAGAACTCCGGCACCAGCGCCCGGCGGGCCAGCAGGTTCGGCTGGGAGAAGAACTCGGTCTTGACGAGCTTGAGGTCGCGCAGCAGCCAGCCCGTGAGTGGCGCGACGCGGTAGGCCACTACCATCGGCCGCTTCACCAGTGCGGTCTCGAGCGTCGCCGTCCCGGACGCGAGCAGCACTGCGTCGCTCGCGGCGATCGCCTCCTGCGCGCGGCCGTCCGCGAGGCGCACCGGCACGCCGGGGGCGTGCTCGTTGAGCGCCTGCTCGAACACCTGCCGAACCGCCGCACCCGCCATCGGCGCCACGAACCCGAGTTCAGGACGGCGTGCGTGCAGCCACGCGAGCGTCGCCGCAAACTGCGGGCCGAGTCGCGATACCTCGCCGCGACGGCTGCCGGGCAGCACGGCCAGCAGCGCGCCTCCCTCCGGCAGGCCGAGTGCCGCACGCGCGGCCGCGGGATCGGAGCGCAGCGGGATCCGGTCAGCGAGTGGATGGCCGACGAACACGGCGCGCACGTCGTGCGCCGCGTAGAAGTCGGTCTCGAACGGCAGCACGCAGAGCACGAGGTCGACGGCGCGGCCGATCGTGCGAACCCGCCCCTGCCGCCATGCCCAGACCTGCGGACTCACGTACTGAACGGTCGCAATGCCACGGCGCTTGAGGTCCGCCGCGACGCGCAGGTTGAATTCCGGCGAATCGATGCCGACGAACACGTCCGGAGCCGCGTCGGCGAGACGCTGCAGCAGGTCCCGCCTCAGCCGCAGCAGCCGCGGCAGGTGCCGGACGATTTCGGCGAGTCCCATCACGGCGAGCGCCTCGGCGGGGTACCACGCCTCGCAGCCGGCCGCGGCCATGCGGGGACCTGCGATGCCGAAGAAGCGCGAGCCGGGTTCGCGGGTGGCCAATGCCTCGATCAGCGGCCCGCCGAGGTTGTCGCCCGAGGATTCGCCGGCCACGAGGCCGAACGAAAGCCCGCTGCCGGCGGCCGCCACCCGGCCCTCTGCGACGGTCAACGCACGATGCTGCGGGTGGAGAGCGGCAGGAACTCGACGAGTGCACGCACCTCGGGCTGCTCCTGCGCGATCGCGGCAAGCTGGGCGGTGGCATCGGTGAGCTTGAGCCCCGAGCGGTACAGCAGGCGGAATGCGTTGCGAAGGTTGCGGATCTGCTCCGGTGTGAAGCCGCGCCGCTTGAGGCCCTCGGCGTTCACGCTGTGCGCGGCGGCCGGCTGTCCCACCGCCATGATGTAGGGCGGCACGTCGCGGGTCACGGCGGCGTTGTTGGCGATGAAGGCGTGGGCGCCGACCTTGCAGAACTGGTGCACGCCCGAGAAGCCGCCCATGATGACCCAGTCGCCGAGGTGCACGTGCCCGCCGAGCGTGGCGGTGTTGGCGAGCACGCAGTGGCTGCCGACGCGGCAGTCGTGCGCCACGTGCGAGTAGGCCATGAACAGGTTGTCGTCGCCGATGCGGGTGACGCCCTCGTCCTTGGTCGTGCCGCGGTTCAGGGTCACGAACTCGCGGATCACGTTGCGATCGCCGATCTCGAGGCGCGTCGGCTCGCCCTTGTACTTCTTGTCCTGCGGCGCGGAACCCACCGAGGCAAACGGGAACACCTCGTTGTCCGCGCCGAGGCGCATCGGCCCCTGCAGGACTGCGTGCGCCCCGATGCGGGTGTTCGCGCCGATCTCGACACCCGGGCCGATCACTGCATACGCCCCGACCTCGACGCCCTCGCCGAGCCGGGTGTCCGGCGCGACCAGCGCGGTCGCGTGGATGAGTCCTGCCATGCCTGTCTCCCGTGCGTCCGACCGCCGTGCCCTTCAGCCCGGCATCACCATCATCTCGGCCGAGCAGGCTTCCTCGCCTGCCACCTCGGCCACCGTCGAGAACTTCCAGATCGTGCGGATGCGACGCTCGAGTTTCGCGCGAAGCACGAGCTGGTCGCCCGGTACGATCGGCCTGCGGAATCGCGCCTTGTCGATGCCTGCGAAATAGAAGCGAACGGTCTCGTCCGGGTAGATGCCGGCCGTGACGAAGGTGAGGATCCCGGCCGTCTGCGCCAGCGCCTCGAGGGCGATTACCCCGGGCATGACCGGTCGTCCCGGGAAGTGCCCGTTGAAGTACTGCTCGTTGGCGGTCACGTTCTTGATCGCGACGATGTGGTCACCGGACGCGCACTCGAGCACGCGATCCACCAGCAGCATGGGGTAGCGGTGCGGCAGCCGCCGCATCACCTCGTCGATGCCGAAGCCGCCCTGCTCATTCATCGTCGTCTCCCTCCGCACCTTCGTTGCCCTGCGCGCCCGAACCGCCCTCGAGCTTTCGCACGCGACGCGCCAGCTCGTCGAGGTGCTGGAAGCGAGCCGCGTTGCGACGGAAGCGCCGGGCGTCGTCGGCGGGCAAACCGCTCGAGTACATGCCCGGCCGGCGGATGGAGCTGCTGACCATGGTGCGCCCCGTGATCGCGACGTCGTCGCAGATCTCGAGGTGACCGACGACGCCGACCATCCCGCCGAGCATGCACCGCCGCCCGATGACGGCGCTGCCCGAGACGCCCGAACAGGCTGCGATGACCGTGTGCTCGCCGATGCGCACGTTGTGTCCCACCTGCACCTGGTTGTCGATCTTCACGCCGTCGCCGATCACGGTGTCGCCGATGGCGCCCCGGTCGATGGTGGTGTTGGCCCCCACTTCGACGTCGTCGCCCACCGTCACCGAGCCGACCTGTGGCACGCGCACGTATCCGTCGGCATCGCGCGCGTGGCCGAAGCCGTCCGCGCCGAGCACCGAGCCTGGATGCAGCAGGCAGCGTACGCCGACCCGAACGCGCTCGCAGACCGTGACGCGAGCCACCAGGCGCGTGTCGGCGCCGATGCAGGCGCCGGCAAGGACCACGGAGCCCGGGCCGACCAGCACGCGCGGACCGATCACCGCGCCGGCCGCGACGAAGGCGAGCGCGCCGACGTAGGCGGTGTCGTCCACCTCGGCGCCGTCCTCGACGACGGCGCTCGGGTGCCGGCCCGCGGCGAGCGGAGGATCGGGATGGAGCAGCTGCGCGATGCGCGCGTAGGTCGCGTAGGGATTGGCCGTCACCAGCGCCGCGACCGGGCAGGCCTCGGCGGCCGCGGCATCGAGCACGACAGCGGTCGCGCGCGTGTCCGTGAGGTGCCGGCGGTAACGGGGATTGGCGAGGAACGCCAGCGCGCCGGGCCCGCCCTCCCGCAGCGAGCCGACGCGCTCGACGGTCGCGTCAGGGTCGCCGCGCAGCTCGCAGCCGAAGCGGACCGCCAGTTCGGCGAGCTGCAACGGCACCGTCGCCGCCTCGCTGCGCCCGCGTCAGGGCTTGGCGGGCGCCGTGCCGCGTCGCGACTGCAGCGCCGCGAGCACCTGGCTGGTGATGTCCACGGCAGGACTCGCGTACAGGGCGTCGGCGACCACGACGTCGAGGTTGGCGCTCTTGGCGTAGGTCTGCACTTCCTGCAGCACCGTCCGCTGCAGCTGGCCGAGCGCCTCGTTGCGCCGGACGTTGAGGTCCTCGAGGAACTCGTTCTGCTTGCGGGCCAGGTCGCGCTGGCCGTCGCGCAGCGCCTTCTCGGCGTCGCGCCGCTGGGCCTCGGCCATCGTCGCGCCGTCCTTCGCGAGCTTGTCCTCCTTGGCCTTCAGGTCGCGCTGCTGGTTCTCGAGGTCGCGCCGCCGGGCGGCGAACTCGTTCTCGAGCGCCTGCGAGGCGGCCTGGGCCTGGGGCGCCTCCTGCAGAAGGCGCTGCACGTTGACCACTCCGATCTTGGCCTGGGCATGGGCGGCCCCGAGGGGCATCGCGGCAGCGGCGATGATCACGAGGGCCAGGGTCACGATCTTGATGCGCATGGAGCGAGATACCTCAGAATGCCTGTCCGATGGAGAACTGGAAGCCTTCCGTCTCGTCGGCGTAGGTCACGCCGTCGCTCTTCTCCGCGTTGAGCGGGAAGGCGTAACTGAAACGGAAGACCCCGAGCGGGGCGAGCCACTGCACGGCTATACCCGTCGAGTACTTGAGTTTATCAAAGCCGAACTCGTAATCCACGGGCGTGACGCCGTCGCGGCCCACGTAGGTCACGCTGTCGGTGGAGAACACGTTGCCGACGTCGAGGAATACGCTGAAGCGGGCGCTGTTGCGCCACTTCTCGGGCATCGGCAGCAGCAGCTCGAGCTGGTTTGCGACCTTCAGGTTGCCGCCGTACGGATTGCCGAACGAGTCCTTCGGGCCGAGCCGGCTCTCGCGGAAGCCGCGAACCGTCTCCGGACCGCCAGCGAAGAACCGGCGGTAGGGCGGGATCGAGGTCGTGTCGCCGATGTCGAAGCCGTAGCCGATGTCCAGGCTGTTCAGCAGCGTGAACCACCGCGAGATCGGCAGGAACTGCAGGTAGTCGTAGTTGACGGTGTAGAACTCGACCTCGCTGAACGGCAGCGTGTAGCCGAGGTTCAGGCGGTGGCGCGCGCCACGGTCGGCGAAGATGCCGCGGTTGCGCGAGTCGAAGCCCCAGCCGACGGAAAGCGAGTACGTGTCGAACTTCGTCCCGTAGAAGTCGAAGGAGATCGGCGGCATGCCGTAGTTGGCGCTCTCGACGTACGGATTGCCGTTGTTCTGCACCCACTCGACCGCCTCGCGGGCACTGCCGTTCGGGTCGGTCAGGAGGTCCGAGCGCTGGGCTGCCAGCCCGAGCCTGAGCGACTGGAACTCGGAGATAGGCCAGCCATAGTCCACCGCCAGCGTGCCGGTCTCGGTCTCGAAGTCCGACGATGCCTGCGTGAACTGGGTGATGCTGCGGAAGGTCGCACTGACCGTGCGCGAGACGCCGTCGATCGTGGTGTACGGGTCGGTGTGCGACAGGCTGAAGACCTTGCTGTACTGGCCGGCGTTGATCTCCGCTGCGACGCGGTTGCCGGTGCCCATGAAGTTGCTGTGCACGAAGCTGCCATTCAACAGCACCGACTGCGACTCGGAGTAGCCGATGCCGCCGCTGAACTGGCCGGGCAGGCCCTCCTTGATCTGGAAATCCACGTCGACGAGGTCCGACGATCCCGGCACCGGCGTCGTCTCGACCTCCACGCTCTCGATGTAGGGCAGGCGCTGCAGGCGGAGCTTGGAGCGCTCGACGGCGGCATTCGACAGGTACCCGCCCTCCATCTGGCGCATCTCGCGCCGCAGCACGTCGTCGTTGATGCTGGGCGCGCCGGCGAAGTTGATGCGCCGCACGTAGGCGCGGTTGCCGGGATCGACCAGGAACGTGATGGCGATCTCCTTCGTCTCCGGATCCACCTGCGACACCGGGTCGATCTTCGCGAAAGCGAAGCCGTCCTGCCCGAGGCGCAGCGCCATCAGCTCGGTTGTGGCGGTGAGCATGCGTCGCGAGAACACGTCGCCCCGCCGCACCTGCACCAGGCCGCGAAGCTGCTCCTCGGGCACGACGAGGTTGCCGGCGACCTTCACCTCGGAGATGCGGAAGACCTCGCCTTCCTGCACGTTGAGTGTGATGAAGATGTCGTCCCGCTCGGGTGCGATGGCGACCTGCGTGGAGGTGACGTCGAAATTGGCGTAGCCGCGGTCGAGGTAGAACGAGCGCAGCTTCTCGAGGTCGCCCGAAAGCTCCTCGCGCGAGTAGCGGTCGTCCTGCCGGTACCACGACAGCCAGTTCGGGGTCTGCAGCTTGAGCTGCTCGAGCAGTTCCTCGTCGTCGAAGGCCTCGTTGCCGACGATGTTGATCTGGCGGATGCGCGAGCGCTTGCCCTCGACGATGTCGATCGCGATCTTGACGCGGTTGTCGGAAAGCTCCTCGACCGTCGTGTCCACGCGCACGGCGTACTTGCCGCGGGAGAAGTACTGGTCGGTGAGGAAGCGCTTGACTTCGTCGAGCGTGGACTCGTTGAAGGTCTTGCCGCGGGCGAGTCCCACGTTGCGCAGCGACTTCTCGAGATCCTCGGTCTTGATGTCCTTGTTGCCCTCGATCGTGAAGCTCTCGATGGAGGGTCGCTCGAGGACCGCGACCACGAGCGTGCCGCCGTCGCGGCGCAGCTCGACGTCGCTGAAGAAGCCGGTCGCATAGAGCGCACGCAACGCTTCCTCGACGCGCCGCGGGTCGAGCCGGTCGCCGATGTTCACGGGCAGGTAGTTGAAGACCGTGCCCTCGCTGATGCGCTGCAGGCCCTCGATGCGGATGTCGCCGACGGTGAACGAGGCCGGCGCACCCTGCGCGAGCACCGCGGGTACGGCGAGCAGGGCCGGGATCGCGGCCAGTAGCTTGCGTCGCATGGGGCGGCTCAGCTGAACAACCGCGACAGGTCGTTGTAGAACGCGAAGCTCATCAGGATCAGCAGCAGCAGCAGGCCGACCTGCTGACCGACGGCCTGCGCGCGGTCCGAGAGCGGGCTGCCCTTGGCGAGTTCGGCGAGCTGGTAGACGATCTGGCCTCCGTCGAGGATCGGAATCGGCAGGAGGTTCAGCACGAACAGGCTCACGCTCACGATGGCGAGGAAGGACAGGAACGCCAGTATGCCCTGACGCGCGGAGAAACCGGCGTACTCGGCGATATTGATCGGGCCGCTCAGGTTCTTGACCGAAACGTCGCCGGTGGCCACGTTCCACAGCATGCGGACGGTGAGCGCCGACATGTTCCAGGTCTTGTCCGTGGCGCGCGCCAGCGCGGCGAGCGGACCGTGCCGCTCGGTCGTGCGCATCGACTCGGGCAGCGCGCCCGCGGTGGCTGGCTGCAGGCCGATGCGCCCGACGAACCGCTCGCCCTCGCGGACGGACTCGACCTCGACCGGCACGGCGAGCGTCTCATCGCCCCGCACGACCGACAGCTCGAGGCGCGCGCCGGGCCGCGGCTGGACCCGGGCGACCAGCGCGGCAAAATCGCCGACCGGCTCGCCGTCCACGGCCATGATCTCGTCCCCCTCGCGCAACCCGGCGCGCTCCGCCGGGCTGCCGGGCAGGACCTTGCCGACCCGCGCGGGCACCTCGGGATACCAGAAATCGAACCCGATTCCGGGCAGCAGCGCGCCGGGCTCGGTCAGGGCGCGCCGCTCGCCGTCGACACGCAGTTCGACGGAACGCGACTCGCCGTCGCTGCCGCGCAGGCGCAGGTCGATGGCGGACCCCTTCATCAGCTCCTCGAGGATCGCGAGCACCGCGCTCTCGCGCGTGCCGGTGTCGCGCTGCCCCACCCCCACGATCTCGTCGCCGGAACGCAGCCCGGCGCGAGCCGCCATGGAATCCTGCGTCACCTCGCCGACCACCGGCTTCAGGGCTGGCACGCCGGCGACGAACAGCACCCAGTAGGCCGCGACCGCGAACAGGAAGTTGGCGAACGGTCCCGCGAGCAGCACGAGGATGCGGGCCCAGACGGGCTTGCGGTTGTAGGCCTCGGAGGCGATGGCCGGATCGATCGGGCCCTCGCGCTCGTCGAGCATCTTCACGTAGCCGCCGAGCGGGATGGCCGCGATCGCGTACTCCGTGCCGTCGGCCCCGCGCCGCGACCAGAGCGGGCGTCCGAAGCCGATCGAGAAGCGCAGCACGCGGATGCCGAGGCGGCGCGCCATCCAGAAGTGGCCGTATTCGTGCACGGCGACGAGGACGCCGATCGCAACCAGGAACGCGAGAACGTAGCTCAATATGGTCATGTCTCTGCCACGGCCGACCCGGCCAGCATCGCCTCCGACAATTCGCGCGCCCAGCGATCGGCCTCGAGGACCGCCGGCAGGCCGACGGCCGGCACGTTCACATGGCGGTCGAGCACGGCCTCGATGAGGCGCGGGATGCCGAGGAACCCGAGCCGTCCGCCAAGGAATGCCGCCACTGCCACCTCGTTCGCCGCGTTGAGGACCGCGGGTGCCGTGCCGCCGGCACCCGCCACCGCCCGGGCGAGCCGCAGGGCCGGGAAGCGCCCCACGTCCGGCGGCTCGAAGTCAAGTCGCGCCACCGCCGTCAAATCGAGCGATTGTACACCGGAGCCGATGCGCTCCGGCCATCCGAGGGCGTGCGCGATCGGGGTGCGCATGTCCGGATTGCCGAGCTGGGCGAGGATCGATCCGTCCACGTATTCCACGAGCGAGTGCACGATGCTCTGCGGATGTACGACCACCTCGACCCGGTCGGGTTCCATCCCGAACAGCAGGCAGGCCTCGATCAGCTCGAGCCCCTTGTTCATCAGCGTGGCGGAGTCCACGGAGATCTTGCGGCCCATGCGCCAGCGCGGGTGCGCGCAGGCCTCGTCCGGGGTCACGCCGGCCATGTGCTCGAGCGGCGTGCGCAGGAACGGGCCGCCCGAGGCCGTGAGCAGGATACGACGCACTCCCCGGTCCGGCCGGCCGGTCTCGAGACCCGGCGGCAGGCACTGGAAAATCGCGTTGTGTTCGCTGTCGATCGGGATGAGCGTCGCGCCACCCGCACGGGCCGACTCGATCAGCAGCGGCCCCGCCAGCACCAGCGACTCCTTGTTCGCGAGCAGCACGCGTTTGCCCGAACGTGCGGCCGCCAGCGTGGACGGCAGGCCCGCCGCGCCGACGATGGCCGCCATGACGGCATCCACGTCCGGACTCGAGGCGCAGTCGCTGAGCGCGTCCGGGCCGGAGCGCATCTCGACCGCCGAGCCGGCGGCGCGCAGGGCGGTCTCGAGGCGGCCCGCCGCCTCCGGCGACTGCAGGACGGCGATCCGCGGGCGATGCCGAAGGCACTGCTCGAGCAGGAGCGCGTCGTTGGTGGCAGCCGCGAGCGCCACGACCTCGAAGCGTTCTGGATGGCGCCCGAGCACGTCGAGCGTGCTGACGCCGATGCTGCCGGTGCTGCCGAGCACGGCGACGCGCATCACCCGGCCACTCCGAGCAGGTACAGGCCGAGCAGGAAGACCGGCCCCGCGGCGCTCACGCTGTCGAGCCGGTCGAGGACGCCGCCGTGTCCCGGAAGCAGCGAGCTGCTGTCCTTCACCCCGGCGCGGCGCTTGAACATGCTCTCCGTGAGGTCGCCGACCACCGAGACGAGCGCGACCAGCAGGCAGACGCCGAGCCAGGGCAGCACCGGATAGCCGAGCAGCAAGCCCCCCGCCACCGCCGCCAGGCCGGCGCCCGCAAAGCCCGCCACGAGACCTTCCCAGGTCTTGCCGGGGCTCACGCGCGGGGCGAGCTTGCGACGACCGAATCGACGCCCCCCGAAGTACGCCCCGACGTCGGCGGCCGCGATCAGCACCAGCAGGAACAGCAGCAGCGTCTGGCCATTCGGTTCCAGCGTCACGAGGCGGCCGAGCGCGACGGCCGCCGGCACCAGCACGAGGAAGCCGGCCACCGCTGCGGCCCGGGGACCGCCACGTCCGGGGGCCGTCGCGACCCACACCAGCGCCAGGAGCCACCACGTGGCGGCCACCCACAGGAAAGCAATGCGCGGCGCGACGTCCGCGGTCTGCCCCCAGGCGAGCGCCGTCGCAAGCCCGAGTGCCCCCGTGTAGCCGGCCCGCGCGACCGGCGTCTTCAGTCCCGCGAGTCCGGCCCATTCCCAGGCGCCGACCGCGACCACGAACATCACGGCCAGCACGGCAACGCCCGGCGGCAGCCAGAACAGGATGAGGATGACCGCCGCCGCGAGCAGCAGGGCGGTCAGCACGCGCTCGCGCAGGCCGCTAGGCACCCGCCACCTGGTCCGTCGTCAGTCCGAAGCGCCGCTGGCGGCTGCCGAAGAACCGGAACGCCCGCTCGAGGTCGCCGTCGCCGAAGTCCGGCCACAGCGTGTCGCAGAAATAGAGCTCGGTGTAGGCGAGGTGCCAGAGCAGGAAGTTGCTAAGGCGCTGCTCGCCACCGGTGCGGATGAAGAGGTCGGGTTCCGGGGCGTCGGCGAGTTCGAGCCCGCGAGAGATGATCGCCTCGTCGACTTCGTCCGGCCGCAGCTCGCCCGCGGCCACGCGCTCGGCCACCCGGCGGGCCGCCTGGGCAATGTCCCAGCGCCCGCCGTACGAGAGCGCGACGTACAGGGTCATGTTCGCGTTCGGCGCGGTGCGCGCCTCGGCGGCGGCGATACGTTCGACCAGGTGCGGCTTCAGGGTCCCGCGATCGCCGATGAAGCGCAGGCGGATGCCGTTGCGGTCGAGGTCGTCGAGCTCGCGGTCCATCGCCTCGATGAACAGCTCCATGAGGCGGGCCACCTCCTCGTTCGGGCGGCCCCAGTTCTCGCTCGAGAAGGCGAACAGGGTGAGCGCCTCGACGCCGCGCTTCGCGCAGCCCTCGACGGTGGCCCGCACGGCGCGCACGCCGGCGCGGTGACCGACGTGGCGCGGCAGCGCACGGCGCGACGCCCAGCGGCCGTTGCCGTCCATGATGACGGCGACGTGGCGGGGCGTGCCGGGCCGGCGCGTTTGCGGGGGCGCCACGGCATCAGACCTGCATCAGTTCCTTTTCTTTCTCGGCGACCACGCTGTCGACCTCGGCCACGTACCGGTCGGTGAGCTTCTGGACCTCGTCGTGGGCGCGATGCTCGTCGTCCTCGGAGACGAGCTTCTCCTTGAGCATCTCCTTGAGCTCCTGCATCACGTCGCGCCGCACGTTGCGGATCGCGACTCGGGCATTCTCGCCCTCGTGGCGAACGACCTTGCCGAGGTCGCGCCGCCGCTCCTCGGTGAGTGCCGGCAGCGGCACGCGGATCACGCTGCCCGCGGTGGCCGGCATCAGCCCGAGGTCGGACTTCATGATCGCCTTCTCGATGACCGGGACGAGCTGCTTCTCCCAGGGCACCACCGTCAGGGTGCGCGAGTCCTCGACCGCGACGTTCGCGACCTGCTGCAGCGGGACCTCGCTGCCGTAGTAGTCCACCCGCACGTGCTCGAGCAACGAGGTGCTCGCGCGACCGGTCCGCAGCTTCTTCAATTCGTTGCGCAGTGCGGCGACGCATTTCGCCATGCGCTCGGCCGCGTCCTTCTTGACGTCCTCGATCATGGGCGGTCTCCGTGGGCGCCTCGGCGCCGCGTCAGTTCGTCACCAGTGTGCCGACGTCCTCGCCGACCGCAGCGCGGACCAGCGCGCCCGGCTCGTTGAGGTTGATCACCCTGAGCGGCAGGTTGTGGTCGCGGCACAGCACGATGGCGGTCGCGTCCATCACGTTCAGCCGCCGGTCGAGCACCTCGTCGAACGTGAGGCGCTCGTAGCGGCGTGCCGCAGGGTTCAGCATCGGGTCGGCGTCGTACACGCCGTCCACCTTCGTGGCCTTCACCAGCAGGTCCGCGTCGATCTCGATGGCGCGCAGGCTCGCTGCCGAATCTGTGGTGAAGAACGGGCTGCCCGTCCCGGCCGCGAAGATGGTCACCCGCCCCTTCTCGAGGTGGCGCACGGCGCGCCGGCGGATGTAGTCCTCGCAGACCTCGTTGATGCGGATCGCGGACATCACCCGCACGAACACGCCGATCGACTCGAGCGCGTCCTGCAGTGCGAGCGAGTTCATGACGGTGGCCAGCATCCCCATCTGGTCGCCGGTCACGCGGTCCATGCCGGCGCGCGCGAGGCCGGCGCCGCGAAACAGGTTGCCACCGCCGACCACCACCGCGACCTCGACATCGTGCTCGCGCATGGCCCCGATCTCGCCGGCGAGTCGCTTCAGGAAGGCCGGATCGATGCCGTAATCGGAGTCGCCCATCAGGGCCTCGCCGGAAAGCTTGACGAGGACGCGTCGGTGGGCCGGTTTACCGTCTTCGGGTGGAGCCATCGGTGGGTCTTCTCCTGACGAGGGCCATTATAAGGAACCCCGCTCGCGCGGGGTTCGAAGGGGTATCGAGCCGGCGGTCCGGATCTCAGGCGCCCCGGACCTGCGCCATCACTTCCTCGGCGAAATTTTCCTGCTTCTTCTCGATGCCGGCGCCGACTTCGTAGCGCACGTAGCGCAGCACCCGGGCATTCGATTTCTGCAGCAGCTTCTCGACGGTGACCTCCGGATCGCGCACGAACGGCTGCCCGAGCAGCGTCAGCTCCGCGAGCGACTTGCGCAGCCGGCCCTCGACCATCTTCGCGATGATCTCGCGCGGCTTCTTGCC
>Ga0079037_100000176_pt1 | contig 24761 bp, 24 predicted proteins | sample Mud3Dept4metaG_FD_71479 | JGI IMG/M metagenome (GOLD analysis project Ga0079037, IMG submission 71479) | Freshwater wetland microbial communities from Ohio, USA, analyzing the effect of biotic and abiotic controls - Mud 3 Core 4 Depth 4 metaG | ecosystem: Environmental > Aquatic > Freshwater >... | reverse complement strand
CGGCGGGCGGTGCGCCATCTGGAGAAAGGGCGGGTGGTCATTTTCGCCGGAGGCACGGGTAATCCTTTCTTCACCACGGACACGGCGGCGGCCCTCCGGGCCATGGAAATCAAGGCCCAGATCATTCTGAAGGCCACCAAAGTGGACGGCGTCTACGATCAGGATCCGCTCCTTTCCCGGAAAGCCAAGAAGTTCGACTCTCTCTCCTACATCGAAGTGCTGAATCGGGGTTTAAAAATCATGGATGCCACGGCGATTTCGCTCTGCATGGACCACCACCTGCCCGTTATCGTTTTCAACCTCAACCAGAAGGGAAACATCAAACGGGTTGTTCTCGGTCAGAAGATCGGGACGGTGATTCGGGGGTAAGACATGTTCAAGAAAGAAGCCTTTCTCGCAGATTTAAAGACCAAAATGGAAAAGTCCCTGGAATCCCTGCGCAAGGAATTGAGCCGGGTCCGGACCGGCCGGGCCTCCCTCAATCTCCTGGACGGCGTCCGGGTGAATTACTACGGAACGCCCACCCCGCTCTCGCAGGTGGCCTCGTTGTCCGTACCGGAAAGCCGGACGATTTCAATCCAGCCCTGGGACGCCAAGATCGTCTCCGAAATCGAAAAGGCGATTCAGAAGTCGGATTTGGGACTCAATCCGCTCAACGACGGCAAAGTAGTGCGGATCAATATTCCTCCCCTAACGGAGGAACGGCGCCGGGAGCTCGTCAAGGTCATCAAACGGATGGAAGAAGAAGCCAAGGTGGCCCTGCGCAACATCCGCCGGGACGGAAACGAATCCCTGAAAACGCTGAAGAAGGACAAGGCCATCGCCGAAGACGAACAGTTCAAGATCCAGGACGAAGTTCAGAAGATGATGGACAACTCCGTCAAGAAGGCCGAAGAGACCGTTAAAGCCAAGGAAAAAGAGATTCTGGAGGTCTGACCCCCTCTCTTTCTCCCGCCCGACCCATCCGGGGAGACCGTTTCGAGAGATCCGCTCCCGCCAGGATGCCGGGAGTGGATCGGTTCCCGGTTTCGCATCGACGACCCGAATTATGCATCGTCTGCTCAAAGAAAAACTTCCCCGTCATCTGGCGATCATCATGGATGGAAACGGCCGGTGGGCCGAGAAGCGCTCCCTCGATCGTGTCGCCGGCCACCATCAGGGCGCCGAAGCGGTCCGCCAGACGGTTCAGACCTGTCGCAAGCTGGGAGTCCCTTACCTCACCCTTTTCGCCTTCTCCTCCGAAAACTGGAGCCGACCTCGGGAAGAAGTGGACGCCCTGATGATCCTGCTTAAGGAATTTCTCTCCTCCGAGCTCCGGGAAATGCTCGAACAGGGAATCCGCCTTCAGGCCATTGGGGACCTTCAGCGCCTTCCGAAAGATGTCTTCGCGGCCCTGAACGAGGTGGGCAAGCATACCCAATCGGGAGCGGACATGGTTTTAACGCTCGCCTTGAGCTACGGGGGGCGCGACGATATTCTCCAGGCGATCCGCCGGCTCATGGTTCTGAGCCGCGAGGGCAATCTGGCCCCGGAAGAGATCACCGAGGCTCTATTTTCCAAGTATCTCTGGACCGCCCAGCTGCCCGAACCGGACCTCCTCATCCGCACCAGCGGGGAATTTCGAATCAGCAACTTCTTTCTCTGGCAGCTGGCCTATACGGAAATTTATGTGACTTCCACTCTCTGGCCCGACTTCGGCACCGAGGACCTTGTCCAGGCCTTGCTCGACTATCAGGGACGGGAACGGCGTTTCGGTCTCACGAGCGAACAGATCAAAATAGGGGCCCGTTAAGCCATGCACCTCAAGCGCTGGATATCCGGCCTCGTTCTGGCCCCGGTTCTGATCCTTTTCACCCTTTATGCCCCGCCTTGGCTTTTCGCTCTTTTCATTCTTGCCCTGATTTTCATCGGCCTGGGGGAGTTTCACGCCCTGCTTCTCCCGGAAATTCCTTCGCGCGACAAAATCGCGGTTCTTCTTCTGAGCCTTCTCCCCTCCCTGGCCTACTACTCGCCCGAACCCCGCTGTTTTCATGCCGCCCTGGCCCTGCTTCTTCTTTTTCTTTTTATCCGTGCTCTCTCCTCTCCGGACCCCTTTGCCGCGCGCGTGGAGCGCGCGGGCAAACAGCTTCTCGGGTTCCTTTACGTGGCGATCTTCCTCGCCCATTTCATTCTCCTGCGCAAATTCCCCTCCGGTCCGCTCTGGGTTCTCTTCACCCTCGCGGCTGTCTTCTCCGGGGATACGGCCGCTTTTTACGTCGGCCGGGCCTACGGCCGGAAGAAACTGGCTCCCGCCATCAGCCCCGGGAAAACCGTGGAAGGCTTTTGCGGCGCCGTCGCCGGTTCGGCGGCCGGCGCCCTTCTGTTTAAGGCATTATTTTTCGCTCAAATCCCTTACCCCCACGCCCTGGTTCTCGGCCTGGGGGTGGGCGTTATCGGCCAACTTGGAGACCTCTGGGAATCGATCCTGAAACGAACCGCTCGGGCCAAGGATTCCGGGACCCTGATCCCCGGGCACGGCGGTCTTCTGGACCGTATCGACGCCGTCCTTTTCGCCGGCCCGTTTGTCTATTATTACGCGTGGATCATGGGCCTGGGGAATTGAAAAAATTTTCACCCCGGAGAGATCTCAGAGCGCCCAGAGAAAAAAGACAACCATTCAAACGATACCAAAGACAAAGGGTGTTTGTTCTTCCTTTTTAAAATAAAAGACAAAAAATAATTTTTCTTCGAGGCAAGGATTCTTTTGAGATTATTTTTTTCTCTATGTTCTCTGTGCTCTCGGTGGTGAGTGAAATATGAAAAAACTCTCCATCCTCGGCTCCACCGGTTCGATCGGCGTCAGCACCCTGGAAATCGTAGCTCGGCACCCGGAACGGTTCCGGGTGGTGGCCTTGGGCGGCGGCCGCAATCTGAAGAAGATGGAGGAACAGATTCTCCAGTTCCGGCCCAAGGTCGTTTCGGTTCTGGACGCCTCTTCGGCCCGCTCCCTTCGCGCCCGGATCGCCTCGAAAACGCCGGAGGTCCTCTTCGGGGAGGAAGGTCTGGCCGCCGTAGCCTCCCATCCTGAGGCGGACATGGTCGTCTCCGCGCTCGCCGGCAGCATCGGCCTCATGCCCACCTTCGCCGCGATCCGGGCCCGGAAGACTCTGGCGATCGCCAACAAGGAGCCCCTGGTCATGGCCGGAGAGATCCTGATGCGGGAGTGCCGGAAAAGAGGGGTCGGCATCCTCCCCATCGACAGCGAACACAGCGCGATCTTCCAATCCCTGGCCGGCCACCGCCAGGAGGACATCAAACGGCTGATCCTGACCGCGTCCGGCGGGCCGTTTCTGAAGGTCCGCCTCGCCGACCTTGAGCGGGTCACGCCGGAAGAGGCCCTGCGTCATCCCCGCTGGAAGATGGGACAAAAGGTGACCCTGGACAGCGCCTCGCTGATGAACAAGGGCCTCGAAGTCATCGAAGCCCGCTGGCTTTTCGACGTCCCGGCGGGGCGGATCGAGGTTCATATTCATCCGCAATCTATCGTCCATTCTATGGTAGAATATATTGATGGATCCGTGGTGGCCCAGCTGGCGCTTCCGGACATGCGGGGGCCGATCGCTTACGCGCTTTCATATCCGGAGCGGCTGAACCTGCAGCTCCCTTCGCTGAATCTTTTCGCGATCCGCAAGCTCACGTTCAGCCCCGTCGAAGAGGCGCGGTTCCCCGCCCTCGGCCTTGCTTACCGCGCCCTTGAGGCCGGAGGGACCATGCCGGCGGTTTTGAACTCGGCCAATGAAGCGGCGGTGGAAGCCTTTTTGCAGGGGCGACTCACTTTCCGGGAGATTCCCCGCCTGATCCGCGAGGTGATGGAAAGCCACCGGCCCGTTTCCGCGCCGGACCTGCGGGAAATCCTGAACGCCCACAGCTGGGCGCAAAAGAAGTCCCGGAAGCTTATCCGGGAATTTGCAGACAGCCCTTAACAGGCGAGGAGAATCTTGCTTACCACAATCATTGCCACCGTCATCGTTTTAGGCGTCCTGATTTTTGTCCATGAACTCGGCCATTTCCTCATGGCGAAGAAATCCAGGGTGGGGGTTATCACCTTCTCCCTCGGATTCGGACCCAAGATTTTCGGGAGAAAGTACGGCGAGACCCAGTATCAGATCTCAGCCATCCCTCTTGGAGGGTACGTCAAGATGGTCGGGGAAGAGCCGGGGGAAAAGCTGCCTCCGGAGCTCGAAACCCGATCTTTTTCCAACGCTTCCGTGGGAAAACGTATCGGGATCGTTTTTTCCGGGGTCTTCTTTAATTTCGCCTTTGCCGTCTTGGCCTTTGCTGTCATCTTCATGGCCGGGATGCCTACCCTGCTCCCCGAAGTGGGCGAAGTGACTCCGGACTATCCCGCTTTTCATTCCGGGATCCAGAAAGGCGACCGTATCCTGGAGGCGAACGGCACCTCTATCAAACGCTGGGATGATCTGGCCAAAATGATCCACGACAGCTCCGGCCGGCCCTTGGTTCTCAAGGTGGAGCGGGACAAGAAGACCCTGCAGATCTCCGTCACCCCCCAGGCCTCCACCCAAAAGGATATCTTCGGGGAGGAGTTCAGCGTGGGCCTCATCGGCATCAAGCCCTCCGGGGCCACGTTTATCGAACGCTTCGATCCCTTTACGGCATTTTACAAAGGCCTGGTCCAATCCTGGAACTGGGCCGAGCTCACCGTGGTCAGCATCGTGAAAATCATCGAGGGGAAAATTTCCGCCAAGACCATCGGCGGGCCGATTTTCATCGCCCAGCTCGCCGGCCAGCAGGCTAAAGCCGGCCCCCTGAGCCTTCTTCATTTCATGGCCGTGATCAGCATCAACCTGGTGATCCTGAACATCCTGCCGATCCCCATTTTGGACGGCTGGCATATCCTGATTTTCCTGATCGAAGGCTTGATCGGCAAACCCGTGAGCATCAAGCTTCGCGAACGGGCCCAACAGGTTGGTCTGTTCCTGATCATCCTGCTCATGCTCCTGGTGATCTACAACGACGTCTTGCGGATCGTAATGCCCCAGCAATAAGAAATACATAGAGCACGCAAAATGCTTAAATTTGAGGGACTCCTAAAAAAAGGAATGAAATTGTTTCTCTGCTAAGGAAAGCCGGGGTCCAGAATGTCCCCAAGCGCAAACAATCGGTCCGTTTTCTTCTCCACTGACACTCATACTGACCCTGATCGCTTATTTCATGCTCATTCTCGCCCTTGATACCGCGACTTTGACCGGAAGCGTGGCCCTGGTGGAGACGCCGATGCCGGGAGACGCCTCCTGTCCCGCCATGAAAATTTTCGGGGAAATCAGCCTCAACCTGCAGACCACGCACTCCGAGCGACTGATGCCTTCCATCCGTGATCTGCTGGAGGAGGCCTCGCTGAAAATTCACGACCTCCAGGGAATTGCCTTGGGCCTAGGCCCCGGCTCTTTTACCGGACTGCGGATCGGCGTTTCCACGGTGAAAGGGCTTGCCTATGCCCTCAAGATCCCCGTGGTCGGCGTATCGACCCTGGAGGCGCTGGCCGGTAATGCCGTCTATCATTCTTCAACGATCTGCCCTCTTCTCGATGCGCGGAAAAAGGAAGTCTATGCCGCCTTTTTCCGGGGGAGCGACCAGGGGGTACTCAGCCGCCTGGGCGAGGACTGGGTCCTCTCTCCGGAAGAGCTCTGCCGTCGGGTGGCCGGACGAACCCTGTTCCTGGGAAACGGGGCCGAAGCATACGCCGGGGTTTTGCGAAAACATCTCGGTTCTTTGGCCATATTTGCGCCGCCGAACCTTTCCCTACCCCGCGCTCTGAACGTGGCCAGTCTCGCCCTGCCGAAATTTCAAACCGCCCGGTTTCTCGACCTCTTCTCCTTCACCCCCATTTACATCCGCCGCTCCGAAGCCGAAATTCATTACGAAGCCAAGGAACAGGGTTGTCCGAACAGAGGAAGCCGATGACCATCCTTCCGGACCGGCCAATGGCGGCTCGATATCCAGGCCCCCTCGAGGATTTTCGGTCGCAGGAAAGATAATCCAAAGAAATAAAGAAATGCCTGTCTTGCCAAACCTCCACCTTCATGGAGGCCTAGTCAGTCCTGACGGGGAGGAGGACGCCGAAAGCCAAGGCAAATTTTTCATGGCCTTCCCCCTTTGATGAATGATGACCTGCAAAAGAATCGGCTGCCAAGGAGCTTCTCTTCTTCAAGCAACCTGAAAAGCCCTTACAAAGTCAATGTTGATCTCGACCCCGAGGCCGGGCCCCTTGGGAAGGCTAACCCAGCCGTCATTCTGTTTCACCTGCGTCAGGATGTTCAGCGGCTCCTTCAGCAGCTCCTCCCGAAAGCGATTTGGGGTGGTGTCGTACTCCAGCATCGGCTGCACCGGGTGGGCCCCTCCCGGTAGATCCGGCATGGCGGCCAGGAGGTGCAGGTTCATGGCCACCGCCACGGCCGAGCCCCAGACGTGGTTCACCACGGGCACGAAATGGCTGTGGGCCAGGGCCAGGACTTTCAGGTATTCCGTGATCCCCCCCAAACCGCACGTTTCCGGCTGCAGCACGTCGACGCACCGCCCTTCAACCAATTGGCGGAAGCCCCAGCGGGTGAACTCCGCCTCTCCGCCGGCAATGTTCATGTCCAGCGCCAGGCAGAGGTCCCGGTACCCCTGATGGTCTTCCGGCGCCACCGGTTCCTCGAACCAGAAGACGTTTAACCGCTCCAGCTCCCGTCCCAAAGGGATTGCTTCCCGGGCCGTATAGCAGTGGTTGGCGTCCACCATAAGCTGAATTTCCGGGCCGACCGCCCTGCGCACCGCCTCCACCAGTTTCGTATCCGGCCGGGGGCCCAATCCGATTTTCATCTTGATCGCCTTGAATCCGCCGGCCGCTATCCTGCGGCTTTCCTCGGCAAACCGGCCGGCCAAATCAGGGACTCGCTGGAGCATCATCCCGTAACCGTAGGCCGGAATCCGGTCGCGAAACGCCCCGCCGAGCACTTTATAAAGAGGCTGCCCTTGGATCTTCCCGGCGATGTCCCAGAGGGCGATGTCCACGCCCGAGAGGGCTTGCAGAGGCATCCCTTTCTGGCCGTGGTCGCGGAGCAGGTTATAGACTTTGTGCCAGATGACTTCCCGGTCCAGGGGGTCCATTCCCCGGATCAGGGGCCCGATGACCTGCTCCACAATCGCCTTGTTGGCCAGGGCGACGTTTCCCCCGCCAAAAGCCTCGCCGTATCCCCGCAATCCCTCGTCCGTAACGACCTCGACCAAATGCACGGTCCGGCGGTCATAGTACTGCTGGGAATATCCCAGTTCCTCTTCAAGACGGTACTGGAGCACGTAGCTTTTTAGATCCTGGATTTTCATGGGGTTTTGCAGACTCCTTTGAGGTTGGTTTGCCGCCCGGATCAGACATTGCCCAAAGGGCGGCGCATGGCGCGCTCGCCCCGGGTTGGGTCCCGGGCGCTTACGGCTTCGAAAACAGCTCCGGCGAGAGATGAGGAGCGCCTTTTTCCTCGCCCTTTTGGTAGCACGGAAGAAGAAATACCGACATCTCCTTTCTTGCCATCCGGGAAGCTTTGTTTTACCTCTCTACCCATTTCTCAAGGCGGCCGCTTCCGGGGAAAGCCATTCCCGGCGGACCTTGCGCCGCCGATCCTTGGGAAAGGTCATCGCCATAGTCGTCCCACGATTGATGATGCTCTTCACCCTCACGGCGCCTCCGTGTTCCTCAATCACGCGCCAGACGAAAGTCAACCCCAGCCCCACCCGCTCGGGACGAGTGGTGAAAAAGGGGTCGAAGATGATCCCCAGGTTCTTCTTGGGGATTCCTTCTCCCCAGTCGGTGACGGCCATCCCGACATTTTCGCCGTCGTTCAGAACGGACAACTCAACAACCTTTTTCCTGGTTTTGGCCGGCTTCAGGAAAATCGCCTCGCAGCTGTTTTCCAAGATCTGTTCCAGCGTGCGGATTAGGAGCTGTCGGTCCGCAAAAAAGTCCCCCTCTCCCCTGAATTCCCGTTTATTCAGCCTGAGCGCAACCCCCCAGGCGGCTGCTTTGGGAGAAAGGACCTCTTGGGCCGCATCTGCCACCGTCTGGATGGTTTCTCTCCGGAAAGTCGGGCGGGGAATCCGCACCAATTCCTCCACCCGCTGCAGGATGGTTTCCATCCTTCCCGTTTCCTGCCTGACCTGCTCGAGGTAGGCTCTGGTCTTTGAAGAGGAGAGGTTGCCTTTCAAAATCCGCTTGGCATAGCCCCCCACTGAGGAAAGAGGATTGCGGAACTGATGGGCGATTTCCTCGACCATGTGCCCGAGGCCGGCCCACCTCTCCGCTTCCAGTCTTTCCCGCTCCAGTAGCTTCAGGCGTTGGATCTCCTGGAAGCCAAAGGAGAGAAAAGTTTCCCCGCCTTCACTGAAGGAGGTCGTGAACAGATGGACGAAGATTTTCGTCCCGTCCTTGCGGCGCAGAAGGGCTTCCCCGTCGAACCCATTCTTGTACCTTGTGAGGTAGATGATATTGGGAAGGAAGTGGATCAGGTCCTCCTCCAGGAAAAGAATCCGGATTCTTTCCCCTTCCATCTCATCGCAGGAGTACCCGAAAAAATTTTCTGTCTGGCAGTTGGCATAGAGGATGCGGGAATGGACATCGGTAAAAAGAAAGGTGGCCGGCACCGCATCGAGGAGATTGTGGCTCCGCTTCAGAATTTCACCCATGTATTCCCCCTTAATCGGTTCCCATTCGCTTATGCGGCTCGAAAATTTTCGCCGAACGGGCAATTTGGCCTCATTCTATTCCACCTGCAAAAAAAGTCAATATTTCCAATCAAAATTTCCCTGCCGCGCCTTATTCTTGGGGAAGAGACTCGAAAGGAAGCCCTGTTCATGGACCGGGAACGCCGATTTATCCCCCTCCTATTTGAATATCGCCGGGGGGGCCGGCTGTTCATTAACGATGAGCTGGAAGACATCGGGGCGGGCGTAATGGCCGACGACATCGAAATCGATTTTGCTGCGGGCAACCTCTCCGAGATCCAGATCGGCAAACAAAACCCCTTCTTCCCCATACAGCGGCCCGGCGATAACATCGCCCAATGGAGAGACAATGGCGCTCCCGCCGCGGCAGACGGTCTCCGGCTGTCCGGCCAGTTCTTCGATCCCCTCAAGGTCTGGCGGATACATATCCTTGGTTACGAACTGGTTGCACCCCAGGACAAAGCAGCGCCCCTCGCAGGCAATATGACGCAGCGTGGCGTGCCAGGAGTCTCTTTGATCGGCGGTCGGGGCCAGGTAGACTTCCACTCCTTTGGCGTACATGGCGGTGCGGGCGAGGGGCATGTAGTTCTCCCAGCAGATGAGACCGCCGAGTTTCCCGAAAGGAGTGGAAAAAACGGGCATCGTACTTCCGTCCCCTTCCCCCCAAATGAGGCGCTCGCCGGCCGTCGGTTTCAGCTTGCGATGCTTTCCTAAAAGCTGCCCGTCCGGCCCAAAATAAAGAAGGGTGCAAAAGAGGGTGCCGCGGCTGAAACAGCTGTCCCGCTCGATGATCCCGACGGCCAGATAGGCCTGGGCATCCCGGGCCGCCCCTCCCATGATTTCAGTGTCCGGGCCAGGTACTTCGATGGAATTCGCCCAATATCTTTCCCAGGTCCGGCGCCCGGCGGGGGTGCGGCTGCCCACGACATTTCCGAAGGACAGACCCCGGGGATAGGCTGGGATGAAGGCTTCGGGAAAAAGGATCAGCCCGGGTTTGCGGACGGCCGCTTCCTGGACCAAACGGCATAATTTCGTAATTGTGGCTTCGCGGTTAAAAAGAACCGGCGCAGCCTGAACGACGGCGACTTTGACCTGCGGCGAAGCGGAACTCATTCCTGACCTCCTGTCGGCGGCGATTAAATTTGGGGAGGCGATGAGGCCCCCGCAGTTCAGTGTAAACGCCCGGAGGATGCAATGCAAGAATTTCCTGGGTCTTGCCGACCTTCTGGATTTGTTTTGGCCGAAACCTTGGATTGGGCGCGGGGATGGCGGCGCGATTCGCGCAGGGAGCGGCTTTCGCCAAAGAAGGGAAAGAGCCTGGCTGCGGGCCGGATGCCTTGGCGCGGGGCTCAGAAGGATGGGGTCTTTTTGGGGGTTCCCTTCTTTTGCAGGAGGGCCCCCCATTCCGAGGCCTTTTTCACATCGGACATCCAGATCGTTTCCGGAATCCGATACGCTGAAGCGGGTTCTTTTCTTTTCGCGGAACGGGATTTCTTTCCGAAATTCTTCAGGATGTTCTTCATTGCTTCTTCCCCTCTCGGAACGCCAGAAAATTAGTCTAAGGAAAATATCGGCAGGAAGGGGGAGTTCCTTAAGGCGGTTTCGCGAGGTGAAAGAAGGGCTGCATTTTCGGTTGCCGGCTGCCGATGGAAAAAAAGGGGGCGGTGCCCCGGGGGAAAGGATGGCGCCTCCCCGAAAAGTCTGCTCTGCAGCGGGATCGCCGATGAAAGAGGAGAAATACAAGAGAAAAGAAGAACGGAAGTTCCGGAGGATTTCAATCCGCTTCGGACTGCAAGCGCCGGAATTCCGCGCCATGGCGATTCAGATTTCCACCCGGGGCCTCTTCATCTCCACGAACAACCCGATTTTTGTCAAGGGCTCCCGGCTGGAGATCGAGATCCAAACCCCCGGCGGCCGCCTGCAGGCGCAGGCCATGGTCCGCCATGCGAAAAAAGTTTCGCCCCGGATGGTTCAGGTAGATCGTCCGGGGATGGGCGTGGAGTTTATCGACCCGTTTCCGGAGCTCCGGGATTTCCTTGCCTCCCTATGAGCTCGGCCCCGGTTTTGAGAGCCTGAAGGTTGGCCTCCAGCCTTTTTCCCTGAAAATTTCGCTCGAGGGTCCGGGTGAACTCCCCATCGCGAAGCGGCAGGATTCCCAGCTTGAGGAGAGCCCCGATCATAATCATATTTCCGAGAATGGGGGAGCCCATTTCCACCGCCTTCTCCGTCGCCGGAACCAGGTAGAGCTCACGGGATAGATTTCGCAGGGCTGATTCGATTTCTTTCGCTTCCGGGTAGCTTTCATCGCCCGAGGTGACATCCACCGGGTAGATGGGACGGGTGTTGACGATCACCACGGTTTCCCGGTAGCCGTATCCGGTAAGCACCCGCAAGGCCTCCACCGGCTCCAGACCCAGGACCACATCGGCCTGGCCCTGAGGAATGAGGGGGCTCAGCTGCCTGCGCCCGGAGACGCGGATGTGGCTCATGACCGAGCCGCCCCGCTGGGAGGCCCCGTAGGTCTCCCCGATCGTCACGAAGTAGCCTTTCCCAACAAGCGCCTGGCCGAGGATCTGTGAGGAAAGGACATTGCCCTGCCCCCCGACCCCGGTGATGATCAAATTCAAGGCTTCCCTTGTAGCCGTCAACTCTTCCCCGCCTCCTTCCGGATGGCCCCCTGGGGGCAGACCTCGGCGCAGATCCCGCAGCCCACACAGATGACTTCGTCTATCCTTGCCTTTCCGGCGCTTGGATCCCAGATCAACCCCGGGCATTTGAAGACGCGGGTACAGAGGCGGTTGCAGCCGCAGACCTCGCCGAGGCATTTTTCCGGATCGATCCGGACCTGGAAAAGGGCGGCCTCCTCTTTATCTTTCAGCATCTGGCACCGCCGCCGCATGATGAGGACCTTGACCCCGGACGGGTCTTCCAGAGCCTTCAGGACCTTTGCCCGGGTTCCTTCAAAATCAAAAGGGTCGGTGACTTCCACCTTGGCGCCGATGGCCCGGCAGATTCCTTCGATGTCCACGGCCTCGGCCGACGCTTCCCCGGCGCTCTTCCCGATGCCGGGATGGGGCTGAAACCCGGTCATGGCCGTGGCACTGTTGTCGAGGATGACCATGACGACGTTGGCGCGGTGGTGCCGGGCGTTGATCAACCCCGGCAGGGCGGCGTGGAAAAAGGTGGAGTCGCCGCACATGGCGATCACCGGCTGTTCAAACCCCATTTCGGAAAACTTTCCGAACCCGCTGGCCAGCCCGATCCCCGTGCCCATGGCCCCTCCGGTCTTCAGAACGTGATAGCCTGCGGGCCCCCGGGCCAGAGCGTAACATCCGATGTCGTAAGTGGCGAACCCCTCGCGATTGTCCAGCTGGAGCGCGTTCTTGATGGCCCAGTAGGAAGCCCGGTGGGGGCAGCCCGGACAAAAACCCAGGGTCCGGTTGGGAAGAAGGGTGCGGGCGGCCTCTTTGGCCTGGGCCTCGTACTCCGCATCGCGCGCCCGGTGGGAGACGTTCATGATCTTTCCTACGGCCGCGATGACGCGGTCGGTGTTCATTTCCCCGAAAACGGGGATGTGGCCCGTTTTTTTTCCGAAGAACTTTTTCGGACCGATTTCATCAAAGTGGTCCGCCGCTATCTCCTTGACGTTCCCTTCGAGAAAAGGCTCCACTTCTTCGAGGAAGAGAACCCGGTCGGTCTTGGCCAAATTTTCAACGAGAAGCTTTTCGGGCAGAGGCCAGCTGGTCCCGATCTTGAGGATGCCTACCGAGTTTTCGAGGCCTAAGATTTCCAGCGCCTCCCGGCTGTAAAGCCAGCCGGTTCCGCCCGTGACCAGAAGCAGCTCGGGATGCTTGGGCCCTTCATAAAGGTTGAAGGGGCTGGAAGAGAAGGTTTCCTGAAGGCGATCCAGGAGCTGGTGCAACCGGTTGTGCTTTTCGGCAATGGGCTGGGAGCGCCAGGGTTTGGCGGTATCGAAGTGGGGCTTCCGGGTGTCGATCGGAGGAAGTTTCCCCAGGACGACGTTTCCCCGGGCGTGGGAAGTGCGGGTCACGCCCCTTAAGAGGCAGACGACGCCCAGCTCCTCCGAAAGCTCGAAGGCCAAGCGGGTCATGTCCTTGGCCTCCTGAAAGGTGGCCGGTTCGAGGAGCGGCAGGTCGGCCATCCGGGCAAAGGGGCGAGAGTCCTGCTCGTTGTTGCTCGAGTGGGCCGAAGGATCGTCGCAGACCACGAGCACCATTCCCGCCTTGATGCCGATGAGGTTGACGTTGAGCAGGAAATCGCTCGCCACGTTAAGCCCGTTCTGCTTCATGGCGCAGAGAGACCGCAGGCCGGAATAGGAACCGGCGGCCGCCACCTCGAGGGCCACTTTTTCGTTGACGGACCATTCCACATACAGGCCCCGGGTCTTGGCTACCTGGGAAAGATTTTCGATGATGTCCGTGGAGGGAGTCCCCGGGTAAGCTGCGGCCACGCGGACGCCCGCTTCCAGGGCCCCACGGGCGATGGCCTCGTTGCCCATGAACAAAAACTCTTTTCCTTCTTCATCCCGGGCGATGACGGACATCCATGATCCCCCATTTTCAAGAAGTTGGTTTAAAGGCCAGGGCTGCCGGGAGAGAATTTTTTCCCCCGCGCTCCGGAAAAATTCATCCTGAAAACTTATACCATCAATTTCCGAACACGCCAATAGGATAAATCACATTTCGTAACCTTTCGGTCACGGGTGGGCGGTTACAGGAACGGGGGGCCTCGGTGAAGGCCGCGAGGTGCCCCGGCATAAAGAGTCCGCGGGCACATCATTGCCGGGAGCGCAGCCGCGAAGCAAGCGAATGAAATCGAGCCGATAAAATCGATTCGGTTGTTTTGCTTCGCTCGCCATGACATCCTTCCGGGTTTTTTTGCGAGATCATCAAGATCGGCAAGAAACGCGAAGTCATTGCCGATCTTCCAGAAGGATTATTATAATTATAATAAGAACCTTTAAGGAGGGCAGCCATGGAACTGCAGGGAAAACGGATCGCAATTCTGGTGGAGGACCTCTACAATGAGGTCGAGTTCTGGTATCCTTACTATCGCCTGAAGGAAGCCGGGGCGAGCGTGACCATTGTGGGAAACGGGGCAAAGGAATACCGCAGCAAAATCGGCCTGCCGGCCCCGGGAGGGGTTTCCGCGGAAACAGGGAAATCCGCCGACTTCGACGCCGTGATCATCCCGGGCGGTTATGCGCCCGACCGGATGCGCCGGTCACAGGCCATGCTGGGTCTTGTTCGCGGCTGCTTTCAGGAAGGCAAGGTGGTGGCGGCCATTTGCCACGCCGGCTGGGTTCTGGCGTCCGCGGGGATTTTGAAGGGGAAGACCGCCACGTGCTTCCCTTCCATCAGGGATGACCTGGTGAACGCCGGCGCCAATTACGTGGACCGGGAGGTCGTGCGCGACGGCAACCTCATCACTTCGCGGACGCCCGATGATCTCCCTGCTTTTTGCCGGGAAATCATCAAGTCGTTGAGCGGGGGCTGATTTGAAAAGCAGTCCTTGCGGGGGAAGCGGAGCGGCAATCTCATACACTTCGCGGCGTTCGCTATGACACCCTTTTGGATGGCAACCTATTTGAGCTCTCACAGGATTACCAGTTTGCGGTACAGTTCCTTCTGCCGGGCGATCGCCTCCCGGTATCGAAGGTAGACAGGCGGGTCCGGATTGTAAGCGGCTCCGAGGAAATCCGGGGCCTGTTCCAGGTCGGGAATAACCCCGAGGGCTTCCAGGGCCAGGAGGACCGAACCTCGCTGCGAGGCTTCCAGGACGCCGGAAGCGGCCACCGGCCGGCCGATCGCGTTGGTCATAATCTGCAGCCACGCAGGGGAACTCAGGATGGCTCCGCCGCTGGCCACAACCCGGGGGTCCCCCGGGAGAAGAGGGCGCAGCAGCTCGAAAACCAGGGCGATCCGGTAGGCCACCCCTTCGAGGGAAGCCTGCAGAAGATGAAGCGGTGTGGTAGCCAGAGAAATGCCATGAAAAGTGGCCCGGGCATGGCCCGCCCAGCCGGGAGCCCTTTCCCCCGCAAAAAAGGGGAGAACCGTAAGGCCGTGCCCGTCGGGCTCCAAAGCCAAAAGCTTCTCCTCCAGGCCTTCCAGACCAAGCCGGAGAACCGAACGCATCCAGGCAAAAACGCTTCCTCCTTCGCTCAAAGCCCCTCCTAAAAGAGAACGCCGACCGTCCACCCGGTAGCACCAGAGGCCGGAAGGAATTTTCTCGATCCGCTCGGTCAACACCGCGCGCATGGCGCTGGTGGTCCCGACCGTCAAGGCCACCCGTTTCGGGGAAACGCAGCCGCTGCCCACGTTGGCGGTCGCTCCGTCGCCCACGGCGGGAAACCAGGGGACGTCCCGCAGAGCCGGCCAGCGGCGGGAAAAATCGGAACGGAGGCCGCAGCGAGGCCGGTTCGCGTCGGTCAGGGGGGACAGCTGGTCCACCCGAACCGGGAGGCCCTGGAGGAGCTCGCGGTCCCACGCCAGAAGGTTCCGGTCCAGGAGCCCGGTCCAGGAGGCGACGGAATAACTTACGGCCGCTTCCTCGAAGAGCTTCAGCTCCAGGTATTCGCCGATGGAAACGAACCGGGCCGATTTTCGAAAGAGGTCCGGCAGGCTGCGCGCCAGCCAACGGAACCGGGCCGGCAGGTAGCTGGGGTGAAAATGACACCCGGTGCGGTCATGGGTTCTTTCCTCATCGAAATCCCGCCTTAACCCGGCAACTTCCTCCGCCGCGCGGGTATCGGCATAGGTGGTCAGCGGGAGCGTGACCCGGTTGTATTCATCCACCCCCAGAATGTTGTTCACGAAGGAGCAGGCGGCCACGCCGCCGATGGGAAGCGGAACCTCGGCGATCCGGGCCATCGCCTGGTCTACGCATTGAAAGACGAGTTCCAGAAGAAAGTCCGGGTCGGCTTCGGAAGCGCCTTGGGCATCGGTTCGGAATTCATGGGTTCGGCGGGCCTCGAACCCCTCGAGGGCTCGCCCCAGGCGGTCGAAGAAGGCGGCGCGGATGGAAGAAGTCCCGATATCGATCGCCACGATCAAGGGCGCTTCGGCCTTCTGGATATTCACAGTGGACATGGAAAAATTGTCTCCTCAAATTTGTCCGGATACCAAAGGAGTACGCTTAGCCCCTATCGATAAGGGGCCATGCCTAAATGGATTAAAAACTCTCCCGCCGCCGTGAAGGCACCACGGAGGATGAAAATAAGCTGTTCCTCTTAGACCCCCCTCTCCCGGGAGGGGGGTAAGATTTTATTTTCGTAGTCAGTCGGGGGAATCGAATACCCTGGATTTTATCATTCGCCTCAAGAAAAGAAAGGAAAATCGACAAGGGAAAGGAGGCGCGAAAAAGGGGGCGGGGATAAGGAGATGAAAAGGCTCACACGAAATAACGGTTGTTTCGGTTGGCCAGATAGGATTTGACCAGCGACGAAATTTCTTCGAAGGTGGAAGACCCCTTCACAATGAAGTGATTGGCCCCGTAACGAAGGGCCACATCCCGGTATTCGGGGAGATCGTAGCTGGTCAAAATAATCACCGCGATTTCGGGGTATTGAAGTTTTATTTTCCGGGTGACCTCCAGTCCATTTTCCCCGGGCAGCCTCACGTCCATAAAGATTAATTTAGGAGCGAAAATATTAATTTTTTCAAACGCTTCTACGCCGTTTCCGGCCTCCGCAATGAGCATTTCAGCGAATTGGGATTGCAGGATTTCGGCGAGGGCATGGCGAAAAGTGAGGTTGTCTTCGACAATTAGGACTTTGAAAGGGTTCATGGGCGCTCCCCGACCGAAAAAGAATTTTCAATACTTACTTTACTTGTCGGAGCAGACATGGTAAATAAGGTAAAAACTGTATTTGAGGCCTGAAAATCCCGTATTTCTCCCGGCCGCGGGGTAGGGTGGCCAAGCGGCAGGGTGTCAGGAAATTTTGCCGAATGAAATCTTGAAGGCGGAGGTCGCCTCCCCTAATTCGGGCAGGGCAATGACGGGATTCTCCCAAATACTTCCGCTCCGGGAGTGAAATCTCTATGAGCGAAAAGCACCGGATTGTAATCGCCGAAGACCACACGATTTTAAGGGAAGGGTTGCGGGCCCTCCTGGCGTCCGATCCGAGCTTGGAGGTCGTAGGCGAGGCCAGGGACGGTCAGGAGGCCATTCGCGGCGCGGAGAAGTTCAAGCCCCACCTGATCCTCATGGATCTTTCCATGCCGCGGATGAATGGCCTGGACGCCATCCGGGAGATCAGAAAGAAATGCCCGGAAATGAAGATCCTAATCCTCACCGTCCACAAGAGCGACGAATATATCCAGGCGGCCCTGGAAGCGGGGGCCAACGGCTACATTTTGAAAGACTCCAGTCACACCGAGCTTTCCCTGGCGATTCGGAATGTTCTCGAAGGCAAGTATTTCATTAGCCCCGAGATCTCCGGCAAGATCATCGGCGGCTATCTGCAGGGGAAAAAGCCCGTCAAGCCCACCACCTCGTGGGAAACCCTGACCCAGCGCGAGAAAAGCATCCTCAAACTGATCGCCGAAGGGTACAAGAACAAAGACATCGCCGATTTTCTCTGCATCAGTGTGAAAACGGTGGAAAAACACCGCGCGAACCTGATGCAGAAATTGGATATCCACAACATCTCCGACCTGACGGCGCTGGCCATCGAAAAAGGGCTCCTCACGCGGTAGGGAAGAAGAGGATAGGGGCGGCTCATCCTTGGGCGGGTTCCCGCCCGACGACGGCCTCGGGAACAAATATTCCCTTCGAAAATTCGAGGCGGTCTTTCTGCCGGCCGGAGTCTTGCCTACGCCGCCTTTGCCCGCAAGCAGGATCAGTTTTATCCCGCGAAAATCAGAATCTTTCACCGGTTCCAGAGTTCCAGGCCTTGAAGATTTACCGAACCAGGCAGGGTGAAAAATCTTCGCTGAAAAATCTTTCTGCGGTTACGCTATGCGCGATGCGCCGTGCGCTCAGTGCTTTCAAATTCCTTCCAGGCCTTTAAAAAGGTTTCCTTCGCTTCCGCCAGGGTCTCTTCGGGGCTCCGGTTCGGGGGCGTGATGACTTCCAGGCTTAGAACCGGTTTGCCCGTTGGAAAAACCCGCTCGAAATGCCCGGCGTCTTTGAGCACCCTCAGAAAAGACGCCAACTCGGGTATGCCGATCTCACTCCCGGGCATTCCGTAGGGCGGGTGCTTATCCCCATAAAAGGGAGACGAGCGGTCTCTGAGGAGGCAGTTGCTCAAATGGACGTGGGCGATCAAATCCTGGACCAAGCGATAGGTCGAAGGAAGATCTTCCTGCAGTTGCAGGATGTGGCTTGTGTCAAAAGTCAACCCTAGGTTCGGGTGTTCGCGGCGCAGGTCCCGGAGCATTTCGGCGGTTTCCAACGTGGGACCGATGAGAAAGGGGTCCCGGAGGAGGATGTGAAAATTCTCAACCGAGAGGGTCAGAGGGTCGGAAGGATTTATGCCCCGGGCATAGGCGCTCAACTCGCTTAGAGAGGCCCGGAATTTCTGCAGGCCCGCCCGGCGATCCGCCGGGGCTTCAAACCCCATGACATACAGGACCCGGCAGCCGTACCCGCCTGCTTCATCAATGATCCTGCGGACGTTTTCCACGGCCGCCTTTCTTCTTCCTTCGTCGAGATCGTGAAGATTGTTCTGGTTGGCGTAGCAATAGGATCCGCCGGAAAAGACGAGGCTTTTCTCGCCGGCCCGGACCATCTTGGCGACTTCCCCGCGGACCGCCGGGTCCTCGGCGCCCGAGAATTCAAGGGCCTGGAAGAAGGGGTCGGAGACGGCGCGGCGCATGACCTCCAGGACAGGCCCCTCCCGCAGGCGGATATCGCGAAAGAAGGCCGGAACGACGAGACCCAAAGAAAAATGCTTTGTCCAGGGTAATTCCATAAGATCCCTCCAGAGTTCTCGGGTTTGCCGCTCAAGCCGAACGGGATCGGCGGCTTTTGGATATCAGGCTCGGATTTTCAGGCTCTTTCGAAAAAATCCACTGATCTTTTCAGCCATGGCCTCCTCCCCTTCCGCCCAAAAATGGTCGACGTCGGGGAAAAGAATCAGCTCTTTGGGCTCGGGCAGTTTTTTCACTTGTTCTTCTAGGGCCCGCGAATCGACAAATTCGTCGTGAGTTCCGGCGACGAAGAGTTTGGGGCAGGAGCAGTGGTCTAAGAGGTCGGGCGGCTGGATGAACGGAGAAATGCCGGCGACAGCTTTCACGCGGGAATCTTTCGCCGCCACGGCGAGGGCGATGATGCTTCCGAAGGAGTACCCGCAGATGCCGATTTTCACCGGGTCCACCCCCTCCTGCAATTCGGCGAACGAGACTGCGGCCCTGGCGTCATCCTGCTCCCCGATCCCGTCCGCATACCTTCCCCCGCTTCGCCCCACCCCGCGGAAATTGAATTTCAGCCAGGCGAGGCCGTCTTCCCCGAGTTTTGAACACACGGCGTGAACGACGTTGTTGAACATATTTCCCCCGTAAAGCGGGTGGGGGTGGCAGACCACGACGAGGCCAAAAGGGCCCAGCCCCTCCGGGACGGAAATCATCCCTTCAAGGATAATCTTGCCGCATGGGATTTCGACTTTCCGGATTTTCATAAAGAACTCTAAATGTAAGGACAGCCTTTCCCGCACTCAATCTGCAGCTTGTAACTCGTAACTATTTTTTCTTTAGCAGCGTCGCAAACCCCTTCTGCAGCGTCTCCGGGAAATCCTTGGCCGTGATCAGAAGGCTTTGGGTCAGGGCTTCGATCTCCATGTGGGTCATCTTGTCCAGACCCACCCCCCAGTCGACGGCCCGCTTGGCGAGGCCCATGGCGAGGAGAGGCCTCTGCAGAAGCTTTTGGAGAAAAGCCCGCGTTGTTTCTTCGAGCTTTTCGTCGGGGCAGACCTGGTGGACCAGGCCAATTTCGTAAGCCCGCTGAGCCGGGATCATATCCCCGGTCATGATCACTTCCTTGGCCCACCCGGGCCCCAGAAGGCGGGTCAGGCGGGTCGTGCCCCCGCAGTCGGGGATCAGCCCCAGGATGATTTCGGGCAGACCCAGGCTCGCGCCCTGGGAGGCGATCCGGAAATCGGCGGTCAGGGCGAGTTCCAGCCCCAGGCCGCCGCAGAACCCGTGAATTTTGGCCACCACCGGTTTCTCGATCCTCTCGATCCGGTTCAGTACGGTGTGGATGTAGTCGATCCCTTCGCGGAGGCGGATTCCCGGGGCCCGGCCGTCGTCCCGGGCCACGGTGGCCAGAAAATTAAAATCGATCCCAGCCGAAAAAACGGCCCCGGCTCCCTGGAGGAGGATGATTTTCGCCGCCACGTTCTCGCTGAGATCGGAGAAGGCCTGGCGCAGGCCTTCGATAACTTCGTCGTTTATAGCATTGCGTTTCTCGGGCCGATGAAGGGTAATAACGCCAATGCCTTCCTGGATTTCGCATTGCACAACCGGGTTTGCCATAGATCCCTCCTTCTAAATAATTGCCTGGCGCATAGAGCAAGGCGCTTTGCGTAAAAGCCGAGCCGTCTCTATTCGGGTTTTGGTCCGGGCCCCAAGCGTTCCTTTTTTAATGGCGGCAGGCCGCTCAGTTCAGCGATTTGTTCCATGATGAGGTCGGTGAAAACTGCGGCGGCCTCTCCCGCTCGCGCAAACAGGGGGGGCCCGATTTCCACCTTCACGACGTTTCGGAAGCGCCCCTCCGCGAATTGAATGCCCATGGGGACAAAGGGGATCCGCTTCCGCTCCCGCGTCCCATTTCTCTCCTGAAACTCCAGGAAACGCTTGATGAAGCGGTGTTTGCCCGGCCCCATGCAGCCGGGATAATAAGTTCCCTCTGGATAGAGAACAATGAAGTCCCTCTCCTGCAGGAGGTGTTTTACATACCGAAACGAGTCGAGGCTCCTCACGGGTTTCACCCGATCGATGGGGACTCCGCCCAACAAGGTGATAAACTGCCGGACCACCGGGTAGGCGAACAATTCCTGCTTGGCAATGTAGCTTGCGGGCCTCCACAGCGCAAGGCTAACAATCGGCACATCGCTCCAGGACTGGTGTTTGGGCAGGAAGATCGCCGGCCCCTCCGCAGGCAGATTTTCCCGCCCTTTGATCTCCAGCCGATAGACGAGCCGAAAGATACAAAAGGCGACGCCGCGGATCAGGAAATGAAGAAAATCACTTCGCCGTAACCCCAAAGCCTCTCCTCGGTTCTTCGGTTCTCAGGTAGCACCTAAATTTGATGAACCCGTAAAAAGTCTGGAAAACGATGGCTTCGTAAAAAGCTCTCCCGCCATAGGCGGGACAAGGCGCGCAAAAACTGGGGAGTGAGACGCACTTATGGGTGCGCCGCAACGACGAAGTTGCCGCGCAATCCCGCTCCGAGCGGGACAGATGGACTTTTTACGAGACCATCAAATTTGGCTCAAATTATCACACCGAAATCTATGAATCAATAAGAATTCCAAGAATATTTCCGCTTGACAATGTTTGGCGGTAAGGCTATGTATCCTTAGGGGCTTTTGCTTCGCAACCCGTATTTATTTGCTTTGAAGGGGGGTTGACCCATCGAAAAGTGGGACCGGGTCACCGGATACATCCTGCTCATCATCGGAGTGGTCACGGCCTGGAGTTCCGTGCATCTGGCCATGGGCACTCTTAAGCGCCCGGGGCCGGGGTTTCTACCCTTTATCTTAGCCTGTCTTCTTGTTGCCCTCTCCCTCGCCCTCATCGCCTCCCAGTGGAAAAAGGGAGACGGAAAGGCACCTTTCTGGCCGGAACGGACCTGGCTGCGCCCGCTTTTGGGAGCCGGGGCCTTCGCCCTGTACGCCTTTCTGATCGACCTCATCGGATTTCTTCCGACCACCTTTATTTTCCTGGTCTTATGGATGTGGATCATCGAGAGCATCTCCTGGCGCCGGATCGCCATGGTTTCCGTCGGGGTAACCGGGGTGCTTTATTTGATTTTCGGCTATTTCTTGGAAGTCCCCCTTCCGGGCGGGATCTTCTCCTGAAGGGACTTTCATGGGTGAGATATTCAATATTTTCCAGGGGCTCCTGAACGGTTTCGACATCGCTCTTTCCCTGACCAACATCACCTTTGCCCTGATCGGAGCCGTCCTGGGAACCATGGTAGGTATTCTCCCCGGGCTGGGCCCGGCGGCCACCATATCCCTCCTGCTTCCCTTAAGCTTCAAGATCGGCTCGCCGGTGACCTCCATCATCATGATGGCGGGAATCTTTTATGGAGCCATGTACGGAGGGTCGACCACTTCTGTCCTGGTCAACATTCCCGGCGAGGCGGCGTCAGTCGTGACGTGTATCGACGGATACCAGATGGCCCTGAAAGGGCGCGCGGGCCCGGCGTTGGGCATGGCAGCTATCGGTTCGTTCGTGGCTGGAACCATCGGGATTTTGGGGCTGACGTTCGTCGCCCCTCCCTTGGCCGAGTTCGCCCTGAAGTTCGGCCCGCCGGAATATTTTTCCCTCACTCTCCTCGGTCTTGTGATGGCGACACTCCTGGGCGGGGATTCGATCATCAAGGGCCTGATCATGGTTGTCCTGGGGCTCCTTCTCGGGTCCGTCGGCCTCGACCCCATCTCCGGGGCGATCCGTTTTACCTGGGGATTGCACATGCTCCAGGAGGGGATCGACTTCGTTACTCTGGCCATGGGAATGTTTGGCATCGGGGAAATCTTTTACAACCTGGAAAAGGTTTTGAAAACGGAGCTGGTTACCCGGAAGATCAGCCATCTCTGGCCGAGCTTGAAGGACTGGGCCGACAGCAAATGGGCCGTCGTGCGAGGATCTTTGATCGGCTTTATGATCGGCATCCTTCCAGGAGGAGGAGCGGTGATCTCCTCGCTGGTTTCCTATGCCGTTGAGAAAAGGGTGGCCAAGAACCCGGACGAATTCGGTAAGGGAGCCATCCAGGGGGTTGCCGGGCCGGAGTCGGCCAACAACGCCGCGGCCACCGCCTCCTTCATTCCTCTTTTGACCCTGGGAATTCCGGGAAACGCGGCGATTGCGATGATTTTTGCGGCCCTGCTCATCCAGGGGGTGACGCCGGGGCCTTTCTTGATTACGGAAAAACCGGACGTCTTCTGGGGCGTCGTGGCCTCCATGTACATCGGAAACGTCATGCTCTTGATCCTCAACCTCCCCATGGTCGGTTTGTGGGTTCAGCTCCTTCGGGTTCCTTACTCGATCCTGGCGCCCGTTATCGTTCTTTTCTGCTGCGTCGGGGTGTTCAGCGTCCGGAACTCGGTCTTTGACATTTGGGTCATGGGGATTTTTGGAGTGATCGGTTATATTTTCCGCAAGGTCGGATTGGAGCCGGGTCCCCTGATCCTGGCCTTCGTCCTCGGGCCCATTTTGGAAAGGTCGATCCGCCAGGCGCTCCTGATGTCGGCCGGAAGCCCGGCCATCTTTTTCACCCGGCCGATTTCCGGAGCCCTGATGGCCGCCCTGATTCTGTTCCTCGTCTTTCAGGTGTACCTGAACCGGCGAAAGCAAAGGCAAAGAGGAAAGGGTTGATTGGTTCGGAATTTTTCCCAAGACTCACCCGGAAAACATTTTCTTAAAGGAGGAAAACAAATGAAAAAAATCGTTATCGCCGTCGTTGTCGCGGGTCTTCTAACGCTGCCGCTCCTGGCTGCGGCGCAGGACAAGTATCCATCCAAACCGATCGAAATCACGGTGCCATTTGCAGCCGGAGGATCCACGGACGTGCTGGCCCGCCTGGTTTCGAAATACGCCCCCAAGCATTTCGACAAGCCCCTGGTCATCGTGAACAAACCCGGCGGGGGAGGAATCACGGGAACCGAAGCCGTGGTGCGATCCAAACCCGATGGCTATTCGCTTTACCTCGGCCAGGGATCGGGACATGATCTGGTCACTCCCCATTTTCAGAAGATGCCCTACGATCCCGTCAACGACCTGATTCCGATCTGCCGTCTTTCGGTGCATTCGATTGTGGTGATCATCCGCGCCGACGCTCCCTATAAAAACCTGAAAGAATTAGTGGAATGGGGGAAGAAGAAAGACCAGGTAACGGCTTCCGTTTCCACCAAAGCCGGTTCCGTCGATATCGTGTTCCAGGCTGTGGGCAAGGCGACAGGCATGAAAATAGTGACTGTCCCCTTCCGCGGAGGGGCGGAATCGGTGACGGCAATCGTGGGCGGACAGACCGACTGCGGCGGAAACCATCCTTCGGAGATCATCAGCCACATCAAGGCGAAAAGACTCATCCCCATTGCGGTGGCGCTGGAAAACAGGGACTCGGCGATTCCGGATGTCCCCACCTTCAAGGAATTGGGGTACAATGTAGTGGCCGTTGGCTCGGTCAAGGGCGTGGCGGCTCCCAAGGGAACGCCACCGGAAGTGATCCGCTACCTCGCCGAACGATTCAAGAAGGTTTGTGAAGATGGAGAATTTATCAAAGCCATGAAAGACATCGGCCAACCGGTTATGTACCTGGGACCCCAGGAGTCTGCGAAGTATCTGAAAGAAGGCTTTGAGCAATACGGCAAACTGATCAAGGAATTCAACATTAAATTGGAATAAACCATTCCGCTTCCATAAAAAAGGGCGCAAGAAGTCGCGCCCTTTTTTTACTCCACGCTCCGCGCTCCTTGCCCCCTGCTCTTAGCTCCGGGCTCCGTGCCCTCTGCTTTCAGGTGTAGCGCTATCTTTTCAGAACCTTCCCGGAGCAGGTGATAACCAGATCCGCCCTGCTTAAGAATTTGGATCGTCCGGTTGGGGTCGATAATGGAGATTCCAGCCATGATTTTGATTCCGGTATTGAAAAGGGCATCGGGTACCCGTTTTTGTCACGGGTTTTGAAAAAATCGAAAGATCACGTATTTCAGCCCTCCCTTAGCCAAAATCTCGGTGGATTTCGGGTTCCAGTCAAAGGAGTTGGCGAACGATACGGGTGCCCGAGGATAAAAGTGGTCAAAGACTGGAAAAGTCCCCCTT
>Ga0079037_100000175_pt1 | contig 24818 bp, 24 predicted proteins | sample Mud3Dept4metaG_FD_71479 | JGI IMG/M metagenome (GOLD analysis project Ga0079037, IMG submission 71479) | Freshwater wetland microbial communities from Ohio, USA, analyzing the effect of biotic and abiotic controls - Mud 3 Core 4 Depth 4 metaG | ecosystem: Environmental > Aquatic > Freshwater >... | reverse complement strand
CCACGAGCGGCGAGATGCCGAAGGACAGCGACAGCCTGGAGGCGCCGCGGACGAGGAGCTCTGCGCCCGCAACGAGGGCGATCAGGCCGAGGGTGAACCAGAGGATGCTCATCAGGTAGTCCGGGGGCGGCTAGTTTGGCTGGAGGTCAGGTCTGGCTGAGACGCGCAGGTCGGTCGGTAAGCACCGACCGCCGCATCCTCGCCGAACTCGGACACAACCGGCAATGACCCCGAGTCGGCCAGCCCCGCTTTCGGCATCGACGCCGGCCTGTGCCATAATCTGTCCCCGCGCTCTCGCCCCCCGGCCTCGGCCCCGGCGCGGGTTGCCGCACGAGCACCCTATTCCATCAGCCTTTTCCACGGGTATCCCCAGATGAGCTTCTTCATCACCGAGGCACGCGCCGAAGCGCCCGCGCCAGGCCCCGGCGCAGCCGGCATGCAGGACCCCCTCATGGGCCTGCTCTTCCCCATCGGCCTGCTGGTCGTCCTCTACTTCTTCATGATCCGCCCGCAGGTGAAGCGGCAGAAGGAGCACAAGAAAATGGTCGAGTCGCTGAAGAAAGGCGACGAGGTCCAGACGGTTGGCGGCCTGATGGGCAGGATCACAGAGCTCGGAGACAACTTCGCATCGCTCGAGATCGCCCCCAACGTCGAGGTCAAAGTCCGTCGCGCCGCCGTCGAGGCGGTGATGCCGAAGGGCACCCTCAAGGAGATGTGATCGCCGGGCGGCGGCGCCGTCCGCCGTTCGTTTCCTTTCGCGCCGGATAACGCCTTTCCCATGATCAACCGCTTCCCCGTCTGGAAGAACGTCATCGTCGTCGTCGTGCTGCTGGTCAGCCTGCTGTACGCGTTGCCCAACATGTTCAGCCAGGACCCCTCGATCGACATTTCCGGCCCCCGCGGCACCGCCGTCGCGCCGGCCCTGGCCGATACCGTCAAGAGCGCTCTGGGCACCGCTGGCATCGCGTTCAAGTCGGTCGAGCACAAGCAGGGGAAGCTGCTGGTCCGATTCCCGACGTCCGACTCGCAGCTCAAGGCCCAAGACGTGCTCGCGCCGGTGCTCCCCGACGGCAGCACGGCCGCACTCACCACGCTGCCCGACCTGCCGGCCTGGCTCGTGGCGATCGGTGCGAAGCCGATGTATCTCGGCCTCGATCTGCGCGGCGGCATCCACGTGTTGATCGACGTCGACATGGAGGCGGCCGTGGATCAGGCGGTCGACCGCTACTCCGGCGACATGCGCACCCTGCTTCGGGACAGGAAGGTGCGCTATCTGACGCTGACCCAGACCGGGACGGCGCTGGACATCAAGTTCGCCGACGCCGAGTCTCTTGCGCAGGGCGAGAAGGTGCTGGCCGACGAGTTCCGTTCGCTGGCATTCAACCGCAGCGAGGAGGGTGGGTCTTTCCTCCTGCGCGCCACGCTCACTCCGGCCGAGGTGAAGCAGATCAAGAAGTTCGCGCTCGAGCAGAACATCACGACGCTGCGCAACCGCGTCAATGCGCTCGGCGTCGCCGAGCCGATCATCCAGCAGCAGGGCGAGCGCCGCATCGTGGTCCAGCTGCCCGGTGTCCAGGATCCGAGCCGGCTGAAGGAGCTCCTCGGCGCGACCGCGACCCTCGAATACCGCCTGGTCGATACCGAGCACGGCGTCGAGGACGCGGTGGCGGGTCGCGTGCCGGCCGGCAGCAAGCTCTACAAGGACCGGCAGGGTCAACCGGTGCTGCTCAAGAAGCGGGTGATCATCACCGGCAACCAGATCACCGACGCCACCTCCGGCGTCGATCAGCGCAGCGGCGCGCCCGCGGTGTTCGTCGGTCTCGACAGCCAGGGTGCGCGGCGCATGCGCGACGTCACCACCGAGAACGTCGGCAAGCCGATGGCCGTGGTGTTCATCGAGAACCGCACCGTCACGCGCGTCGCGGACGGCCAGCAGGTCAAGCGCAAGGTACTTGTCGAGGAGGTGATCAGCGTCGCGAACATCCTCGAGCCCTTCGGCCGGCGCTTCCAGACCACCGGCATCGACAGCCCGGCCGAGGCGCGCGACCTGGCACTGCTGCTGCGGTCGGGCGCGCTCGCCGCGCCGATCGAGATCATCGAGGAGCGCACCATCGGGCCGAGTCTGGGCCAGGCGAACGTCGACCGGGGCGTCCGGTCTATGATCGTCGGCATGGCGGGCGTGGTGATCTTCGTCGTCGCCTACTACCGCATGATGGGCGTGCTCGCCGTCGTGTCGCTGCTGTTCAACTTCATCGTCATCGTCGGGGCGATGTCGATCATCCAGGCGACGCTGACCCTGCCAGGCATTGCCGGCATCGTGCTCACGATCGGCATGGCAGTGGACGCCAACGTCCTGATCTACGAGCGCATCCGCGAGGAGCTGCGGCTCGGCAACTCGCCGCACGGCGCCATCCACGCCGGGTTCGAGCGCGCCTTCACGACCATCCTGGACTCGAACCTGACCACCCTGATCGCCGCGGTCATCCTGTTCAGCTTCGGCAGCGGGCCCGTGCGGGGCTTCGCGGTGACGCTGTTCATCGGCATCCTGAGCACCCTGTTCACCGCGGTGACGGGAACCCGGGCGCTGGTCAATCTCTTGTATGGCGGGCGCCGCCTGGCCCGCGTCTCGGTCTGAGCCCCGCCCAGGAGCACGGCATGGAGTTCTTCAAGAAAACCCCGAACATCGACTTCATGGGGAAGCGCCGGATCTGGTTCCTGATCTCGGCGGTCATCGTGGTGGCATCGCTCCTGTCGGTGGCGATCCGCGGCCTCAACTGGGGCATCGACTTCACCGGCGGCACGCTGCTCGAGGTGCACTACGCCGAGCCCGTGGACCTCGACAGCGTTCGCGCCGCCCTCGACGCCAGCAGCGTCGGCGGCGCGACGGCACAGCATTTCGGCTCGAGCCGCGACGTGATGATCCGCCTCGCACCCGAGACGGGGAGCACGGAGGAGCAGGCCAGCACCAAACGCGCCCAGCAGGTCATGGCCGCCCTGCAGGCGGCCACCCCCGGGGCCGAGCTGCGGCGCACCGAGTTCGTCGGTCCGCAGGTCGGCGCCGAGCTCGCCGAGAACGGCTTCCTCGCCCTGCTATACACATTCGGCGGCATCCTGCTCTACGTCGCGCTGCGCTTCGAGTGGCGTCTCGCGCTCGGCTCTATTCTCGCCCTGCTGCACGACCCGATCCTGATCGTCGGGGTCTTCTCGCTCACGCACCTCGAGTTCGATCTCACCGTCCTCGCCGCGATCCTCGCGGTGATCGGCTACTCGATCAACGACACGGTGGTGGTGTTCGACCGGATCCGCGAGAACTTCCGCAAGATGCGCAAGGAAAGCCCCGCGGAGGTCATCAATTCGTCCATAAACCAGACCCTCTCCCGCACCCTGATGACCTCGGTCACCACCATGATCGTGCTGGTCGCGATGTATTTGCTCGGCGGCGACATGCTGGGCCGCTTCTCGCTCGCCATCATCCTCGGGATCGTCGTCGGCACCTATTCGTCGATCTATATCGCGAGCGCGCTGGCCCTGTGGATGGGCGTGTCGCGCAAGGACCTGATGCCGGTGAAGAAAGAGGACCTTCTGGACCAGCGGCCCTGAGGGCCGCGGCCGCGTTCACTCGCCGGCGGCGCGCCGCAGCCGGGGGAAGGGAATGACCTCCGCGGTGGGTCTCGGCGGGGCCGGGTCGGCTGCGGCGGGGTCGACGATCGGCAAGGGGTGGTCGGCGTGGGCATAGGCGACCTGGAGGCTCAGTTCCTCCATGCCTTCCAGCACCTCGCGCATGGCGAGCTCCAGGGCGCGAAGGGCGGCGCGGTCGGGGTTGTCGTCGGTCGGTGGCACGCTGTTCGGGCTCGCGGCTGATGGCTCGGTGTCGTTGCAGGGAACGATCCGGTTAGCGGCGCCGCGCACCGCGGACTTTAGGAAGGCGCCGGTCATTCCCACGGCTCCGAGGGCGTGGCGGAGCGGGCCTCAGGCGGGCAGCGCCTCGGTGAGCAGCGGCTCCAGCTCGCGGAGCATGGCCTGGTGAACCTTCAGGCCGCCCGCCACCACGTTGCCGGTCTCGAAGAAACGCTCGCCGCCCGAGAGGTCGGTTACCCAGCCGCCGGCCTCCCGGACCAGCAGCACGCCAGCCGCGAGGTCCCAGGGCGCCAGGCCGAGCTCCCAGAAGCCGTCCACCCGCCCGGCGGCGAGGTAGGCGAGGTCGAGCGCCGCCGATCCCGGCCGGCGGATTCCCGCCGTGTCTCGGATGAACGCCTTCATCATCGCCAGGTAGGCGTCGACGTAACGCTGGTCGCGGAACGGGATGCCGGTGCCCAGCAGGGCGCCGTGCAGGTCCTTGCGCTGCGTGACCCGGATGCGCCGGTCGTTGAGTAAGGCCCCGCCGCCGCGGTCGGCCGTGTACATCTCCTCGCGCATCGGGTCGTAGACGACCGCGCTCTCGAGCTGGCCGCGGTGCCGCAGGGCGATGGAGACGGAAAACTGCGGGAAGCTGTGGAGGTAGTTGGTGGTCCCGTCCAGCGGGTCGATGATCCACTGGAAGTCGTTGCCGGCGGTTTCGCCGCTCTCTTCAGCCAGGATGGCGTGGTTGGGGTAGGCCCTGCGGATGACCTCGATGATGGCGGCCTCGGCGGCGCGGTCAACCTCGCTCACGAAGTCGTTTCGGCCCTTCTCCGACACGCTCTTGGCGTCGACCTGGCCGTAGTAGCGCAGCAGCAGCTTGCCCGCCGACCGCGCGGCGCGCACGGCGATGTTCGTGGTGGGTTTCATAGGGCGCGAAAGCCTACCGGAAAGCCGGCGTGGCGGATAGTGAACGGGCCTTGGCCGGCTGCGAACGGCCGCTCGCATCGGTGCTCCGCCGCGGGCATGCGTCTACCATGTGCGGCGTCCCCGGGGTCGCGCGTCGCGCAACGGTTCCCATGCTCGCCAACGTCCGCATCGTCCTCGTCCACACGACGCACCCCGGCAACATCGGGGCGGTCGCCCGGGCGATGAAGAACATGTGCCTGTCCGAGCTCTGGCTGGTGGCGCCGCGATTCTTCCCGCACGCCGATGCCACGGCCCGCGCGTCGGGTGCGGACGAGCTGCTGGCGCGGGCGCGCGTCTGCGCCACGCTCGACGAGGCCCTTGCGGACTGCCGCCTGGTGGTCGGAACCAGCGCGCGCGATCGCCACGTCGACTGGCTTAACTGCGGGTCGCGCGAGTGCGCCGCGCTGCTGGCGGGGGAGGCGGCGCGCGGCCCGGTCGCGCTGGTGTTCGGACGCGAGTCCTCGGGCCTCACGAACGAGGAGCTCGACCGCTGCGACCGCCTCGTGCAGATCCCATCCAACCCGGAGTACAGCTCGCTCAACGTGGCGATGGCGGTGCAGGTGCTCGCCTACGAGCTGCTGCTGGCCTCGCGCGGCGAGGCAGGGGAGGCGAGGGCCGAGCACGAGCCGGCGACGAGCGCGCAGATGGAGAGCTTCTTCGCGCACCTCGCCCAGGCGCTCGACGACATCGGCTTCACGGCCGGGCGGCACTCCGAGAAGCTGCTGCGGCGCCTGCGTCGGCTGTTCCTGCGGGCGCGCCCGGACGAGGACGAGCTTACGATCCTGCGGGGCATCCTGAGCGCCGCGCAGGGCAGGAAGTCGATGCGGCGTGACTGAGCGCGAGGGGTAGCTTGACTCGGTACTGCTGCCGGGAACGATGCGCCCGGTGGGCATGATCTGCGAGGACCGTAAGCGGCATGGATGCCGCTTCCGAGCCTACAGGGATGTATTCACGGCGTGTCCGAGCGGGTCATGCTTACCGGGGGCCTGGAACCGCGGGCCTGGCGCCGAGTGCAGCTCGCCGCTCGGGGGATCATCCAGGATCCACTCGCTACCGCGCACATCCCTGTGCGCTGCTCGCTGCACATCGGCGCCGGCCCGGTGGGAGCGCCGTCCACGGGGCGAAAGCGCTCTGTGCCGCTGTGGTGAAAAACTGCTGTTCAGTCAGGCAGTGACGATCACGACGAGTTCCTTCGGCCCGTGCACGCCATAGGCGATGGTCTGCTCGATGTCAGCGGACTTGGAGGGGCCGGAGATCAGCAGGGCGTTGGTCGGCATGCGCTCCGCCCAGCGCTGCACGCGCATCGCCTCGTCCAGGGTCGCGTGGATCTGTCCGGCGGCAACCACGACGAAATGGATCGGCGGCACCAGCGACATCAGCCGTGGCTCGGCAGCGTCCGGCCAGAGGATGACGCTGCCGGTCTCGGCGATGCCGCCGAGCGAGGATGTCACGGCAGCATCGATGCCGTAGAAGAGGTCCTCCTTCCACGACTCGATGCTGGCGTCGTACGGGACGAGCACCGTGCCGTCGACGCCCGCGAAGGCCGCGCGAAGCACTGGGGCGAGCGGCCCGTCCGCCCCATACAGCAGGCGCCGGATGCCACGCTCCGCGACGAGCCGTCGCAGCAGCGGTGCCGGGTCCGCGACCGGCGCGACGTGAACCTGTGCCCGCACCGCTTCCAGACAGGCTCGGAACTGTGCGACGCGCTCGGTCGGCGGGATCGTCGCTTCCGGCGCGGCCGGCGGGACGGTCCCGGCCGGGGGTGCGGCACCGGGCACCAGGCGAAGGCGGGCGAGGATTCGCTCGCGGGCGTCACTCATCGCAGAAGCCCCGCTCGCGGGCGAGTGCGTGCAGCGAGCGCGCCGCGGGCCGCGGCAGCTCGCGTGCATCCGACCAGCCGGCGATGCGGCGCGGCGCGAGCCTGCGCAGGCGGGTGGCCAGGGCGAGCCACAGCCGGTAGACACGCGGTGATCGGTGCACGCGCGCCCAGACCTGCCAGATGAGTGCCTCGCGCCCCGTGCGACGCCGGCCGCTCCCGCTCGTTGGCCCACCGTCGGTGCGGACCGCATCGAAGCGCAGCCGGTTGATGAGCTTCGGCAGCGGGATCCGGACCGGACAGACCTCGCCGCACGCGCCGCAGAGCGTCGACGCCTCCGTCAGCTCGCCGAGCCGATCCAGCCCGGTGCGCTGCGGCTCGAGGACCGTGCCGATCGGTCCGGGGTAGACGGTGCCGTAGGCGTGGCCGCCGAGCCGGACGTAGACCGGGCAGTGGTTCATGCAGGCCCCGCAGCGGATGCAGCGCAGGCTGTCCCGCAGCTCCGGGTCCTCGTACATCCGCGATCGGCCATTGTCGAGCAGCACCAGGTGCACCTCGCGCGGGCCATCCTTTTCAGCGGTCTTGCGCGGCCCGCTGATGAAGTTGACATAGGTGGTGATGGGCTGGCCGGTGGCCGAGCGGGTTAGCAGCTTCAGGAGGGGCGGGATGTCCGCCATCCGCTCGACCAGCTTCTCGATTCCGGTCACGGCGATGTGCACGCCCGGCGCGGTCGTGCAGAGGCGGCCGTTGCCCTCGTTCTCGACCAGCACGATCGTGCCGGTCTCGGCCACCAGGAAGTTGGCGCCGGACAGGCCGGCGTCGGCGGCGAAGAACTTCCGGCGGAGGATCTCCCGGGCGGTCGCACACAGGCCCTCGATGTCCTCCCGGCGAGGCAGGTCGGGAAACATGCGGCCGAACAGCGCGGACACCTCGTGCCGGCTCTTGTGCACGGCGGGCGCGATGATGTGCGAGGGACCCTCGCCGGCGAGCTGGATGATGAACTCGCCGAGGTCGGATTCGAGCGCCTCGATGCCTTCGTGCTCGAGGGCGCGATTGAGCTCCATCTCCTCCGAGACCATCGACTTGCCCTTGATCAGGCTGCGCGCGCCCTGGCCGCGCAGGATCGTCAGCACGATGCGATTGGCGTCCTCGACGGTCTCGGCCCAATGGACCTCGATGCCGTTGCGCCGGCAGCTCGCCTCGAGCTGCTCCAGCAGCTCGGGTAGGCGGGCGAGGGCGCGGCGCTTGATCGCCTCGCCGGCGTCGCGCAGCGACTCGAGTGCGGCGCGATCCGGAAAGGCGGCCAGCCGCTTGTGCTGCAGCCCGTACATCGCCCGCGCGATGTTGGCGCGCTTGGCGGTGCTGCCGAGCGCGAGCTCGACGCGGCGGCCGAAGTCAGAGCGGCTGGCCACCGGTCCGTTCCAGGAGGAATTCCGCGATGTGCAGGCAGCGCGGGCCGGCACCGCGGCGGGCGAGGGCGCCGCCGATGTTCATGAGGCAGCCGCAGTCCTGGCTCACCACGACGTCCGCGCCGCTTTCGAGCAGGGCGTCGCACTTGTCGGCGACCATGGCGGCCGAGATGGCGGGCTGCTTCACCGCGAAGGTGCCGCCGAAGCCGCAGCACTCTGCCGAGTGGCGCGGCTGGACGATCTCGATCGCAGGCAGGCCGTCGAGCAGCTGCCCGATGCGATCGGCGGCGCCGAGCTCACGGTGCGTCGAGCAGGAGGTGTGGACCGCGACCTTCAGCGGTGGCCCCAGGTCCTCGGGTCGCAGCGCCAGGACGTCGACCAGGAACTCGGTCAGCTCGAAGACGCGGCGGGACAGGGCCAGGGCCTCTGCCTCGAGCGGATAGCCCGCAAACAGCTCGGGGTAGTGATGGCGCAGCATGCCCGCACAGGAGCCTGACGGCACGACGACGGGCAGGTCGCCATCGAGGGCCGCGAGCTGACGTGCCGCGACCGCGCGCGCCTCGTCGCGGTAGCCCGAGTTGTACGCCGGCTGTCCGCAGCAGCTCTGGTCCGCGGGATAGATCACCCGCACGCCGGCCCGTCGGATCAGCTCCATGCCGGCGAGCCCGGCCTCGGGGAACAGCAGGTCGACGAGACAGGTCCCGAAGTAGAGGACGGCCTGGGGTCGGGTCGGGAGGGTCGGCGCGGACATCGCGGGCGAGTATAGTTCGACCGCCAATTTCCTGGCGCATTGCGTGGTCGGAGCCGGCCCCGAATAATACGCGCCTTCCGGTCGGTACCCCCGACCCTGTCCGCTGAGGAGCCAGCGCCACCGATGAGGATCGGAGTACCGAAAGAGACCCTGCCCGGCGAGACCCGCGTTGCGTCGACGCCGGAGGTGGTGAAGAAGCTGGTCGCCAAGGGGCTGAGCGTCGTCGTCGAGCGCGGTGCCGGCGCGGCCGCGCATTTCCCCGACGCGGAGTACGAGCAGGCCGGGGCGGAGCTCGCCGACCGTGCCACCGCGCTTGCCGCGGACATCGTGCTGCGGGTCCGCAAGTCGGCACGGGACGACATCGCCGGCATGAAGGCCGGCGCGGTCCTGCTGGGCTTCGTCGAGACCTGCGAGGACGACGGCACGCTCGCCGCCCTGCAGGCCAAGGGAGTCCGGGTGATCGCGCTCGAGCGCGTGCCGCGCATCTCGCGTGCCCAGTCGATGGACGCCCTGTCGTCGCAGGCGAACATCGGCGGCTACCGCGCGGTGGTCGAGGCCGCCGCCCGTTACGGCCGCTTCTTCCCCGTGATGATGACGTCCGCCGGTTCCGCGAAGCCCGCGCGCGTCGTCGTGCTCGGTGTCGGTGTCGCCGGCCTGCAGGCGATCGCCACCGCGCGCCGGCTGGGCGCCGACGTCTATGCCTATGACGTGCGGCTGGAGACGAAGGAGCAGATCCGCTCGCTCGGGGCGAAGCCGATCGAGATCGACATCGGCGAGAGCGGCTCGGGCGAGGGCGGCTATGCCAAGGAGCTGTCGGCGGAGGCGAAGGCGCGCCAGCAGCAGCTGCTCGCCGACGAGCTCGCCAAGGCCCACGTCATCGTCACGACGGCGGCGATTCCCTGCCGGCCGGCCCCGGTGCTGGTCACGGAGGCAGTCGTGCAACGGATGCGGCCCGGTTCGGTGATCGTCGATCTCGCGGCGGCGACGGGCGGTAACTGCCCCCTCACCGAGAAGGACCAGATCGTGGTGAGGCACGGCGTGACCCTCGTCGGCATCACCAACTACCCGGCGCTGATGCCGTCCGACGCCAGCAGCTTCTACGCGCGCAACCTCGCCAACCTGCTCGACATCATGGTGCAGAAGGGCGAGGCCGGGCCGACGCTGAAGGACCTCGAGGCCGATGAGATCACGCGGGCGGCCCTCGTGCGTCCCGCCGCCTGACCGAATGCGCGCCGCCGGCGCCACTGAGGAACCGACACCATGACCGCCACACTCGTCGCGCTCTACGTCTTCGTGCTCGCCTGCTTCATCGGCTACTGGGTCGTCTGGGGTGTCACGCCCTCGCTGCACACCCCGCTGGTCGCCCTGACCAATGCGATCTCCGGGATCATCATCGTCGGCGCCCTGCTGGTCACCGGTACCGAGAAGGCCGGGACGGCGGCCGAGCTCATGGGCTTCGTCGCCGTGCTGCTCGCCTCGATCAACGTCTTCGGCGGCTTCCTGGTGACCAACCGGATGCTCGCCATGTTCAAGAAGAAAGGCAAGTGAGGCGCTAGGCGATGGAGATCTCGGCAAATACCCAGGCGCTCGCCTACCTCGTCTCGGCGATCCTCTTCATCCTCGCGCTGAAGGGCCTGACCCACCCCGCCACGGCGCGGCGCGGCAACTTCTACGGCATGGGCGGCATGGTGATCGCCATCGCCGCCACCCTGATGGGGTCCGAGGTACGCGACTACGGCTTCATCATCGCCGGCGTCGCCGCGGGTGCGGTGATCGGCACCGTGCTCGCGATGCGGATCCAGATGACCGCGATGCCGCAGCTCGTCGCCGCGCTGCACAGCTTCGTCGGCCTGGCGGCCGTTCTGGTCGCGATCGGCACCTTCCTCAACCACCAGGCGGCGGGGCAGGTCGACGGGCTGCTGATGGGCGAGCTGTCGGCCGGCGTCATCATCGGCGCCATCACGTTCACCGGCTCCGTGATCGCGTTCGGCAAGCTGCAGGGCCTGATCTCCGGCAAGCCTGTGGTGTTCACCGGGCAGCACGCGCTCAATGCGGCGCTCGGCCTCGCCACCATCGCGCTAGGCGTGCACTTCGGCATGACGGGGAGCCTCGTCTCGCTGGGGCTGATGACGCTGCTGGCCATGGTGCTCGGCGTCACCCTCATCATCCCGATCGGCGGCGCCGACATGCCGGTGATCATCTCGATGCTCAACAGCTACTCCGGGTGGGCCGCGGCGGCAACGGGGTTCACCCTCGGGAACAATCTGCTGATCATCGTCGGCGCGCTGGTCGGTTTTTCCGGCGCGATCCTCTCCTACATCATGTGCCGGGCGATGAACCGTTCGATCCTCAACGTGGTCTTCGGCGGCTTCGGCACCGAGGGTGGTGGTGGCGACGCCAGTGCGACCGCGCAGGCCGCCCAGAAGGGCGTGAAGTCCGCCTCCGTCGAGGACGCCGTCTACTGGATGGAGGACGCCGGCAAGGTCATCGTCGTGCCCGGCTACGGCATGGCCGTGGCACAGGCCCAGCACGCGCTCAAGGAGCTGATGGAGCTGCTCGAGGCCCGCGGGGTCGACGTGAAGTTCGCGATCCACCCGGTCGCCGGCCGCATGCCCGGGCACATGAACGTGCTGCTCGCCGAGGCGGACATTCCGTACGACCGCGTGCTCGAGATGGACGAGATCAACCCGGAGTTCGCCACCTGTGACGTCGCCCTGGTGGTCGGCGCCAACGACGTGGTGAACCCCGCGGCGAAGACGGACTCGTCGAGCCCGATCTATGGCATGCCCATCCTGGAGGCGAGCAAGGCCAAGCAGGTCTACTTCATCAAGCGCTCGATGCGACCCGGCTATTCGGGTGTCGACAACCTCCTTTTCTACCAGGACAACTGCTCGCTGATCTTCGGCGACGCCAAGGACGTCTGCGAGGGGCTCGCCACGGCGCTGAAAGGCACGGGCCACTGACCCGGCGACGGCCCGGGACTGGAACGCAGTTCGCAAGGACCCGCCAACCGTGGGGGCTCGGGGGTTGTTCCCCATTGCTCCCGCGGATCGCATGGTCTCTACTCAAACATCGGGTCCCGGCTACCCGGCGCCCTTTGCCAACAACTAGAACGACAACAACCGCTCACGACCCCCGGAGGAGAACCTTTCCATGACACCCCTCGAAATCTTGAGACAACAACAGGGCGAGATCCTGAAGATGGTCACCGCCCTGCGGGGCCTGATGAAGCCCGAGCAGCTGAGTGTCGCGCCGATCGCGAAGGTCACGCATACGCTGCTGTGTGACCTCTGCACACGGATGCGCGAGCACTTCGAGGAAGAGGAGAAACGCCTCTACCCGACGCTGCTGGCGCACGGCCCGCAGGAACTGCGCAATCTGTCGTGGTCGTTCCTGGCAGGCGATGTCGCGCTGCGCGAGCAGTTTGGTGACTATGCCCGGCGCTGGCTGAAGGACTGCGACTTCGTGTTCGATTCGGACTTCGTGCGCGATACGCAGGACATCCTCGACACCGTCGCGCGCCGTATCGATCGCGAAAGGACCATCATGATCCCGCGCCTGGAGGCCAGCGGCGTGTTCGTTCGGGGCGGTGCGTCGCAGGGCAGCTACGCCACCTGACAGCCCGGTGCCTCGACCCGACTCGGCGGCCCCGCGAGGGGCCGTTCGCGTTTGCGGGGTCGGGCATGCGGCAAACGGCCATAGACTCCGCACTGCTGCAGAATGGTCCCCTCGTGTCGACCTTCAGCTTCCACGATCCCGCCGCGGTCGACGGCTGCCTGCTCGCCGACAGGTCCCGGCTGCGTCGCCGGCTGCACGGCCTGCATGAGCTCGCCCGCCGCGGCGAGGACATTGCGGCGGCCGTGGTCGAGGTCGGCGCGGCCATCGCGCGATCCACGGCCGTCGCCGCGCTGCGTCGGGAACGGCTGCCGGACCCGGGTTTTCCCGCCGAGCTGCCCATCACCGCGCGCATCGACGAGATCCGCGCGCTCGTCGAGGCGCACCCGGTCGTCGTGCTGTGCGGCGAGACCGGGTCGGGCAAGTCGACCCAGCTGCCCAAGATCTGCCTGTCGCTCGGTCGCGGCGTGTTCGGGCGCATCGGCCACACCCAGCCGCGGCGCATCGCCGCGCGCAGCCTGGCAGGACGGGTGTCGGCGGAGCTGGGCCGTGAGCTTGGGACCACGGTCGGCTACAAGGTGCGGTTCCGGGACCATGTCGCGCCGGAGACCAGCGTCAAGCTGATGACCGACGGCATCCTGCTGGCGGAGATCCAGCGCGACCGCCTGCTCACCGAGTACGACACCCTGATCATCGACGAGGCGCACGAGCGCAGCCTCAACGTCGACTTCCTGCTCGGCTACCTCAGGCAGCTGCTGCCGAAGCGCCCCGACCTGCGCGTCATCGTCACCTCGGCCACGATCGACCCGGAGCGGTTCGCCCGGCACTTCGGCGGCGCGCCCGTCATCGAGGTGTCGGGCCGCGGCTACCCGGTGGAGGTGCGCTACCGTCCGCCGGTCGAGCCGGGCGCCGCCGAGCGCGACGACGCTCTCCAGGACGTCATCGCGGCGGCGGTCGACGAGCTGTCCGGCATCGGCCGCGGCGACATCCTCGTGTTCCTGTCGGGCGAGCGCGAGATCCGCGAGACCGCCGAGACGCTGCGCAAGCACCGGCTGCCAGCCACCGAGGTGCTGCCGCTCTACGCCCGCCAGGGTGCGGCGGAGCAGGGCCGGATCTTCCAGCCGTCGGCACAGCGCCGCATAGTGCTTGCGACCAACGTCGCGGAGACGTCGCTCACCGTGCCCGGAATCCGCTACGTGATCGACGCCGGCTTTGCGCGGATCAGCCGCTACAGCCACCGCGCCCGCATCCAGCGCCTGCCGGTCGAGCGCATCTCCAAGTCCAGCGCGGAGCAGCGCAAGGGGCGCTGCGGCCGCGTTGCGGCCGGCGTGTGCATCCGCCTGTACGACGAGGACGACCTCGCGGCGCGCCCCGACTACACCGAGCCCGAGATCCTGCGCACCAATCTCGCAGCGGTGATCCTGCAGATGAAGATCCTCGGCTTCGGCGACGTCGAGGCCTTTCCGTTTCTCGACCGGCCTGACCCCCGCCACGTCCGCGACGGCTACCGCACGCTCGAGGAGCTCGGCGCCGTCGACCGCGAGCGGCGGGTGACCCGCCTCGGCCGGCAGATCGCCCGGCTGCCGGTCGACCCGCGCATCGGCCGCATGCTGTATGCGGCCGCGCACGCCCACTGCCTGCGCGAGGTGCTGGTGCTGGCCGCCGCCCTGTCCGTGCAGGATCCCCGGGAGCGGCCGATCGACCGCCAGCAGCTCGCCGATCAGGCCCACGCGATGCACCGCGACGAGCAGTCGGACTTCCTCGGCTTCCTCAAGCTCTGGGGCTTCCTCGAGGCGCAGAAGCGACACCTGTCGCGGCGCAAGTTCCGCGAGCTCTGCCAAGCGCAGTTCCTCGCCCCCAACCGGGTGATCGAATGGCACGACATCCACCTGCAGCTGCGCGCCGAGCTGCACGAGATGGGCTTCCGCGAGAACGAGGCCGAGGCGAGCTACGAGGAGATCCACCGCGCTGTGCTCAGCGGGCTGCTTTCGCAGATCGGCTGCCGGGAGCAGGGCGGGGACCGCGAATTTCTCGGCACCCGCGGCACGCGCTTCCACGTCTTTCCCGGCTCGGGGCTGTTCCGCAAGCCGCCGAAATGGCTTATGGCGGCGGAGCTGGTCGAGACCACGAAGCTGTACGCCCGCACCGTCGCCCGCATCGAGCCCGAGTGGGCCGAGGCCGTGGCGGGTCACCTCGTGAGCCGCAGCCATGCCGAGCCGCACTGGGAGCGCGGGCGGGGGCAGGTCGCCGCCTACGAGAAGGTCAGCCTGTTCGGGCTCACGCTGGTGCCGCGGCGCAAGGTCAACTTCGGCCCGATCGACCCGGTGCAGGCGCGCGAGATCTTCCTGCGCTTCGCCCTGGTGGAGGGCGACTTCGAGACCCGCGCACCGTTCTGGCGGCACAACCGCGAGCTCATCGCCTACGTGCACGATCTCGAGGCCAAGTCCCGGCGGCGCGACATCCTGGTCGACGACGAGGCGATCTACGGCTTCTACGCGGCGCGCGTCCCTGACGGCGTCTACTCGACGCCGCAGTTCGAGCAGTGGCTGCGGCAGGCCAGTGCGGCGCAACCCAAGCTCCTGCACCTGCGCCTCCAGGATCTGCTGCGCCAGCCCCTCGACGGCGACGCCGCGCAGTTCCCCGACCACCTCGACCTCGGCGGCATGGCACTGCCGTTCGAGTACCGGTTCGAGCCCGGCAGCGAGGCGGACGGTGTGACGCTGGTGGTGCCGGTCGCGGTGCTGGGCCAGGTCACCGAGGGGAGGACGAGCTGGCTCGTCCCGGGGTTGCTGCAGGAGCGGATCGTCGCGCTGCTGCGCTCGCTGCCCAAGGCCCTGCGCAAGCACTTCGTGCCCGCGCCGGACGTCGCCGAGCGGTGCCGGCACACCCTCGCGCCCGGCGAGACGCCGCTCGTCCAGGCGCTGGGTGCCGAGCTCAAGCGACTCACCGGGGTGCACGTGCCCGAGGATGCCTGGGACGAGAATGCCGTCCCCGAGTTCCTGCGCCTGCGGTTCCGGCTCGTCGACGACGACGGGCAGACGGTGGCCGCGGGTCGGGATCTCTTCGCCCTGAAACGGGCGCACGGCCGGACCGCCGGGCCGGCCGAGCAGCGCCTGCCGACCGCGGGCCTCGAGCGCGAGGGCCTGAAGGACTGGGACTTCGGCGCGCTTCCCGAGACGGTCGAGCTGAAACGCGGGGGAATCCGTCTGCGGGGGTATCCCGCCCTCGTCGACGCTGGCGACAGCGTAGCGGTCCGCGTGCTGGACTCGGCCGAGAATGCCAGGCGCGCGCACCGCGCCGGCCTGAGGCGCCTGGTCATGCTGCGGCTCGGCAAGGAGCTGCGCACGCTGCGCAGGGATCTCGTCGATCTGCAGCATCTGCGGTTGTGGTACGCGAAGGCGCCCGACCCGGCCGCCGGACTGCCGACCGAGGTGCCTTCGACGCTCGACGACGAGCTCATGGCGCTGATCGTCGATCGGACCTTCCTCGACGGCCGTCCCCCCGTGCGCGACCAGCCGGCTTTCCAGGCCTGTCTGCAGGGCGGGCGCGGGGATATTCCCCGCGTCGCCCGCGAGACCCTGGCGTTGGTGGCGGACATCCTTCGGCGCTACCACGACGCCCGCGGACCGCTCGCCGGGCGGATTCCGGCCGCGTGGCTGCCGTCAGCGCAGGATGCGCGGGCCCACCTCGACCGGCTCGTCTACCGCGGCTTCCTGCTGCACGTCCCCTGGGAACGGCTCGTCCACTACCCCCGTTATCTCCAGGCGATCGTCATGCGCCTGGAACGGCTGGGGCACGCGGCGCTGCGGGACCGCGACCGGCTCCCGGAGATCGCAGGGATGGAGGGCGAGTGGCTGGCGCGTGAGGAGCAGGCGAGGCGGGCAGGGCGATCGGACCCGCGGCTCGACGAGATCCGCTGGCTGCTCGAGGAGCTGCGGGTGTCGTTGTTCGCCCAGGAGCTGAAGACCGCGGTGCCCGTGTCCGTCCAGCGCATCGAGCGGCGGTGGCGCGAGCTCGGGCTCTGACGCCCCCGGTCAGGCCGCGTCGCCTGGCCGAACCTGATCGGGCTCAACCGCCGGATTCTTTTTTTGCAACGGTGCTAACGGTTTACCCTGGGAAGCCGAAGTACTATCTTGTCTCGCGACCGAGACGTCGAGGGGTGACTGGTGGACTGTCGGCCTTGGGCATGGGTTTTGGCGGTGGTCCTGGGATCCGCTGGTGCGGCCCAGGCGGCGGGCGGTTACGTCTACCGCGCCCCCGACGGGACCATCGAGTTCACCGACGTCGAGAAATCCGATCCCGATTACCAGCTGGTGCGGCGCGTCGACCTGGACGACCGCTCGAGCCTGACCGTCGTCAGCGAGCTGCCGTCCTGGGTGAAGCGGCCCGCCCTCTACCGGCCGATCCGCCCCGCGGCGGCGCCCGGCAACCGGACGGCCTACGCGGCCCTGATCGATCAGGTGGCGCGGGAGACGGGCCTGAAGACCGAGCTGCTGCACGCGGTGATCCGCGCCGAGTCGGCCTACGACGCGACCGCCGTGTCGCATGCCGGGGCCGGGGGCCTGATGCAGCTCATGCCGGGCACCGCCGAGCGTTACGGGGTGCGCGACCGGTTCGATCCCGGGCAGAACCTGCGTGGCGGGGCACGCTACCTGCGCGACCTGCTGCAGATGTTCGACCGCAACCTGCAGCTCGCCCTGGCCGGCTACAACGCCGGCGAGAATGCGGTCATCCAGTACGACCGGACGATTCCCCCGTACGCCGAGACCCAGCAGTACGTGAAGCGGGTCCTCCAGTACTACGTGGAAGAGCACCAGCGCAACGGCTCGGCCGCGAGCCTCGTCGCGCGCCGCTGACCCGTCCGCCGATTGCTGGATAATGTCGGCAGCTCACCACAGCTGCCGGCGCCGCATCCGTGACGACCCGAACCCCTCTGCTCAGGCGCCGCCTGATCCGCTGGCTGGCCGACGCCGCGGTGCTCGCAGTCGTCCTGCTCGGCGCCCACCTCTGGACCACGCGGGATGCGGTCAGCGGCCCGGCGCCGGATTTCGCGGCCACGCTCCTCGATGGTCGGCAGGTCAGCCTCGCCGACTACCGCGGCCGCCCGCTGCTCGTGCATTTCTGGGCTACCTGGTGCCCGACCTGCCGCTTCGAGCAGGGGGCGGTCGATGCGATCGCCCGCGAGCATCAGGTCCTGACAGTGGCGATGCAGTCCGGCGATGCCCGCGTGCTCGAGGCCTACCTGGGGGAGCACGGCGTCGATTTCCCGGTCCACGTCGACGACGGGGGCGAGATGGCGGCACGCTGGGGCGTGACCGGGCTGCCGACGACCTTCGTGATCGACGGTGGCGGCCAGATCCGCCACGTGACGGCCGGGCTCACGACCTCGCTCGGCCTGCGCCTGCGGCTCTGGCTGGCACGCGGCTGAAGGTCGCGCCGAGCCCTCAGTCCTCGCCGATCACGCGCTCGTCCCGCGGCCGCTGCAGCAGCGCCTGCGCCTCCACCTCGCTCTTCGCGAAGATCATCCGCACGTCCTGACCCGCCGTGGGGTCGCGCGAGGGTCGCTCGGCGCGTACCAGCTGTTTGGCCTCCTGGAACTTGTCGAAGGTTGCCAGGTGCTCGAGCTGCTTCGCCCTGCCGGGCTGCTCGAAGATGCGGAAGACGAAGTAAGGCATCGTCGATCTCGTCCTGAGTCGGTCGGAAGATTCGAAACGATACCATGCCCTGCGCCGGTGACGGTGCCGCCAGCCCGGGCTGCGGAAGGGCTCAGCGGCGGAACAGCCAGAACAGGAGCGAGAGCAGCAGGCTCAGCAGGATCATCGAAGTGACGGGCACGTACAGGCTGAACGTCTCGCGCCGCAGGGCGATGTCGCCCGGCAGGCGTCCGACCGGCAGCTTGCCGAGCCACGGCCAGAGCAGGCCGACGGCGACCAGCACCACTCCGACGATGATCAAGGCTCGCTGCACGGCATCGGCGCTGCGCACAACCCCCCGCTGGCTGGTAGGCTAGCACGCCATCCGCACGCAGGAGGGGGGGAATGGGCAGCCGGCTGGTTCACCGCATCGAGCACTTCGGCACCCAGCTCACCGATGGCTTCCACCTGTTGGGCCTTTTCGTCGTCGGCGTCGCGATACTCTGGGCGTCGTGGGCCGAGGTCGTGCACATCGTCCGCGAGGGCGGCCCGGGGATAAAAGACATCCTGCTCCTGTTCATCTACCTCGAGCTCGGCGCGATGGTCGGGATCTATTTCAAGACCAAGCGCCTGCCGGTGCGCTACCTCATCTACATCGCCATCACGGCGCTCACCCGTGTCCTGGCAATCGACGTCAAGACCATGACCGAAGCGCGATTGCTCGCCGTCACCGGCGCGATCGTGCTGCTCGCGGTCGGCGTGCTCGTCCTGCGCGTCGGGTCCGCCCGGTTTCCGTCGGAACGGGCAACCGACGACGGGACCGAGTGACGCGGCGTCCGGCCCTGTGGCTGGCCCCTCGGCATGCCGCCGGTGGCCGGGAAACCGGCTATAGTCGCGCTGACCCCTCGACCGGAGCCCCCATGCGCCTTCTCCTCGCTCCCCTCCTGACCGTCGCCCTGGCCTGGGCCCAGCCTGCCGCAGCGCTCGATCCCGGCAAGGCCGACGGCAGCCTGTCGTTGGGGCAGGCGAGTGTCGAGCTCAAGACCGCTTACGCGACGCAGTACTTCAACGACGAGGGGCTGGCCGATGGGCCGGAGCTGCGCCTCCTGCTCGCCGACCGCAAGGTGGACATCGACCTGCTTGCCGGGCCTCGGACCGATGGGATCGAGCGCGCCGCGCGCAAGGGCCAGCTCCGCGGCATCCTGCTCCGGCTCGATCCCGCCCAGCTCGGGAAGGCGCCAGTGCGCGGCACGCTGCTGACGGTCCCGCAGTCGCCGGCCGATTCGCTGATGCATTTCACGATGACCGGTGACTCCGGTGGTTTCGAGGCCCTGCAGGTGACCAAGGACCGTGTGCAGGGCAGGGCGCAGTTCCGGTCGACCGGCGGCGACAGCCTGGCATTCAACTACCGCGCGACGTTCAGCGCCCCGGTGGTGCAGGATCGCCCCACTGCGCGGCTGATCGGCCCGCGCGCGCAGGAGAGCGCGCCCGCCAAGGCCGTGCTGTCGTTCGAGCGTGCACTTCTCGACGGTGACCTTGCCGCGGTCAGCGCGCTCACCACACCGGAACGTTTCGCGGGACTCGACGCGGACTTTGCGCGGGCCGGCCCGGTAGTCTTCCTCGAGCAGGTGCGCGCCCAGCTGCCGGAGCCGGCCGTGCGGCAGCGGCAGATCCGCGAGGTGGTGATCCATGGCCGCCGGGCCTGGGTGGTGATGGTGAACGACGACGGATCCCGCACCATCGCCGCCGTGGTCCACATCGACGGCGCCTGGAAGGTCGATTGAGTGCGATGTCCGGCTTCCCCGTCATCCGGACCGCGATCCCCAAGCGCCGCTACCGGGTGGGTGACCAGAACGTCACCGTGCTCGGCGAGGTCGAGAGCGGCGATGGCATCGCCTACCGCTGGATCATGGCGTTCGTGCAGGACGGGCAGGCGCGCCCGGGCTTCTTCGTCTGCGCCGAGAAGAACCGCCCGGGTGGCGACGCGGCCTACCGGCTGCGAGTGATCAATGCCGTCATGTCAGAGGTGGTCGACGAGTCGGATGGCCTAGGCGATCTCGATGCCTTCACCGAGGAAGGACTCCGGCTCGGCAAGGGCGCCCTCGGCCTCGGCAATGAAGTGGTCGCGCGCCTGATGTGAGGCGTCCGCTGGCGGGCCGGTACTTCCCACCGGCCGAATCGATGCTATCTTTCCTGGTCAGAAAGGTTGCCAGGTCAATCGGTTCGCGTTGGACGCTCGAGCGAGATCTCAGGTCTTCGGCCCGGTCTGCTGCGCCTTTCTGGTGGCGCTGACGTTGGCGCTGGGCGGCTGCGGCACGAAGGGTTTTCGCGACAAGGGTGACTGGACGACCATCGGTCCGGAGCGCCGGGCCGTGCTCAGCACGGCTGTCGCGCAGCTCGGGCAGCCTTACCGTTACGGCGGCAGCTCCCCCGGCCAGGGCTTCGACTGCAGCGGTCTCGTGCATTACGCGTACGCCACGGCCGCACGCCCCGTCCCGAGGACGAGCGGCGAGCTCTACAAGCGGGCGCAACCCAAGGACTCCGACGAGCTGACGCCGGGCGACCTGGTCTTCTTCCGCACGTCTTCCACGCCGAGCCACGTCGGCATCTACCTCGGCAAGGGCCAGTTCCTGCACGCCCCCTACACCGGCGAAGCGGTACGCACCGAGAGCCTTCTTCAGGGATACTGGCGCGAGCGCTTCATCGGCGCCGGCCACTTCTACGACTACGACAGCTGAGCGGCCCAGCGCCGCCGGCCTGCGGGCAGCACAGTTGGGACTCCCGGGCGAACAGATCCGCGTACGCGGCCTGGTGCAGGGCGTGGGCTTCCGGCCGGTGGTCTGGCGGCTGGCGCGTGCGCTCGGTCTCGCCGGCGATGTGCGCAACGACGGCGGGGGGGTGCTGATCCGGCTGTGGGGCGGGACAGTCGCGCGAGACGCCTTCTGCGAGCGACTGCTGGCCGAGAGCCCCCCACTCGCGCGCATCCGGTCGCTCGAGCGCACGCCCCTCGCTGCGCCGCCCGAATCGGGCGAGTTCCACATCGTCGCAAGCGCCGCCGGCGCGGTGCAGACCGGCGTCGTTCCCGACGCGGCCACCTGTGCGGCGTGCCGCGCCGAGATCGACGACCCCGCCGACCGCCGCCACCGTTATCCCTTCACCAACTGCACGCACTGCGGCCCGCGGCTGTCGATCGTGCGCGGCATACCCTACGACCGTGCGCAGACCAGCATGGCGGTGTTTCCGATGTGCCCGGACTGTGCCCGGGAGTATGGCGACCCGGCGGACCGGCGCTTCCATGCCCAGCCCAACGCCTGCCCGGTCTGCGGGCCCCGTGTCTGGCTCGAGGACGCAGCGGGCCACCGGCTCGATCCGGTCGCGGCGGGGGCGCGGGACGCGATCGACCTTGCCGGCCGGTTGCTGGGGGAGGGCCGCATCCTCGCCCTCAAGGGCATCGGCGGCTTCCACCTCGCCTGCGATGCCCTCGACGAGCGGGCGGTCGCCGCGCTGCGTGCCCGCAAGCGGCGCTACCGCAAGCCTTTCGCGCTCATGGCGCGCGATCTCGCGATCATCCGCCGCTACTGTCGACTCGATGCGCAGGAGGTGATGCTGCTGCAGGACACGGCCGCGCCCATCGTGCTGCTGGACGTCAGGGAGGGGTGTCGCGTGGCGCGCGAGGTTGCGCCGGGGCAGCGCACCCTCGGCTTCATGCTGCCCTACAGCCCTCTTCACCACCTGCTGCTCGCCGGCTGGGACCGGCCGCTGGTGATGACCAGCGGCAACCTCAGCGAGGAGCCGCAGTGCATCGCCAACGCCGACGCCGAGCATCGGCTGCGTCCGCTCGCCGACGTCTTCCTGCTGCACGACCGGGAGATCGTGAACCGCGTCGATGACTCGGTCGTGCGGGTGATGGATGGCTCACCTCGGCTGCTGCGCCGCGCGCGCGGCTATGCGCCCGCACCGATTGCACTGCCGCCGGGGCTCGAGGACGCGCCGCCCATCCTGGCGCTCGGAGGCGAGCTGAAGAGCACCGTCTGTCTGGTGCAGGAGGGTCAGGCGATCCTCTCGCAGCACCTGGGCGACCTGGAGGATGCGCGGACCTTCGCGGAATACGAGCGGACGGTCGAGCTGTACGCGCGGCTCTATGACCACCGGCCGGAGCACCTGGTCATCGACCGTCACCCCGAGTACCGGACGACGCGCTTCGGTCGCGCCTGGGCGGCGCGTGCGGGGCTTCCGCTCGAGGTGGTGCAGCACCATCACGCGCACATCGCCGCGGTGCTCGCCGACAACGGCTGGCCGGCGCACGGCGGCCCGGTGCTCGGGATCGCGCTCGACGGCCTCGGCTACGGCGAGGACGGCACGCTGTGGGGCGGTGAGCTCCTGTTCGCCGACTATGCGGGCTTCGAGCGCCTCGGCCACCTCGCGGTTGCCGCGATGCCGGGCGGTACCCGCGCGATCCTCGAGCCATGGCGCAATACCGTGGCACAGCTCCACGCGCATCTCGGCCTCGACGTCTTTGCCCGCGACTGGGCCGACCTCGAGCTCTGCCGGTATCTCTCGGGCAAGCCGACCGCGGTGATCACCGGCATGATCTCAAAGGGACTCAACGCGCCGTCGTCGAGCTCCTGCGGCCGGCTGTTCGACGCAGTGGCGGCGGCGGTCGGCGTGTGCCGCGACCGGGTGAGCTACGAGGGCGAGGCGGCGATCGAGCTCGAGGCGCTCGTCGACGGGAGGCCGCCAGCGCCGCGCCGCGGGGCGTCTTGCGACGACGAACCGCCGCACGGCGCGTCCACTTCCGTCGCGGGTTACCCATTTGCGGTGCGTCCCGGCATGCCGCGGGTGCTCGACCCGGCACCGCTCTGGCCGGCGCTGCTCGCGGACCTCAGGGCCGGCGTCGACCGGGGTGTCATCGCGGCGCGCTTCCATCGCGGGCTCGCCGATGCGGTGGTGGCGCTGGCCGCCGAGCTCGCGGCCTCACGGCGGGTCGGCACGGTCGCGCTCTCGGGCGGTGTGTTCCAGAACCGGCTTCTCCTGGAGCAGGTCGCCGACGGGTTGCGCCGCCGTGGTCTCGACGTCCTTCAGCATCGGCAGGTTCCGGCCAACGACGGCGGCCTCGCCCTCGGCCAGGCCGCGATCTGCGCGATGCGAATTGTCATGGTTCGTCACGGGCGCGCCTGATCCACTTCGACGACCGCTGCCGCGCGGCCTCAAGACACCTTGGGCCGCGCCGATGTCCTTGGACAGGGACGTTCCGTGTGAGGGCGAACCGATGTGGCACTGGCTCGCATTTCAGACCGCAGTGGCGACCGCAAGCTGGCTCGCCTGGCCTCTCGTCGTTGCGAATGCGCCGATCAGCTGGATGCGGGTCTGGGTGCCGCTGATCGTACCGGATCGGCCACCCAAGTCCGGGTAGGTCGCGGGGCGGCCGGCCAGGCGCCGATCCGGGCTAGGTTTCCGCCCCGCCGCCAGTCGGGCCGGGCGGCGGTGGTCTTGCGGCAACGCGCCCGATGTCCCACTGCGCGATCGCGAACGCCCAGAATTCCGCCGGGCTGGCGGGCTGGTCGGCCTCTTGGGCCTGACCGAGGAATCGCCAGGCGGCGAGCAGGGCGGGGAGCGGGTCGCGCCGGTCCACCGGGTGCGCGAGGTCGCGCTTGCTGAGCTTCCTGCCGTCGGCATCGAGCACCACGGGAACGTGCGCGTAGGCCGGCGTCGGCAGCCCCAGCAGGCACTGCAGATAGACCTGTCGCGGCGTCGACGACAGCAGGTCGGCGCCGCGTACGACCCGCGTGATTCCCTGATCGGTGTCGTCGACGACGACCGCGAGCTGGTAGGCGAAATAGCCGTCGGCACGTCGCACCACGAAGTCACCGACCGCACTCTCGAGACGTTGCGACTGGGTGCCATAGATGCCGTCGACCACCGTGATCGGCGCGTCGTGGGTGCGCACCCGCACCGCGCGCGGTGTGGCACCGAGCGGGATGCCGCGCCGGCACCTGCCAGCGTAGACGGGGCCGTCGGCGCCGATGTGGCCGGCGCTGGCGACGTCCTTGCGTGAGCAGGCGCAGTCGTAGGCAACGCCGAGCCGGCGCAGGGCGTCCAGCGCGTCCTCGTAGAGCGCTGATCGGCGGCTCTGGTGGGCGATGCCGCCGTCCCAGTCGAAGCCGAAGGCTTCCAGTGTGCGCAGGATGTCGTCGGCGGCGCCGGCGATCGCACGCAGCTGGTCGACGTCCTCGATGCGCACCAGCCATTCCCCGCCGCTCGCACGGGCGTCGAGGTAGCTCGCCACTGCGGCAACCAGCGAGCCGAAGTGTAGCGGCCCGGTGGGCGAGGGTGCGAAGCGGCCGCGACGAGGCGTTGCCGGCGTCATCGATTCAGGTTCCCGAAAAGCGAAAAAGCCGGCGTGAGCCGGCTTTTCAGCAATCCAGTCGCAGAGACCGTCACGCCATCTGCTTCTCGCGGATCTCCTCGAGCGACTTGCAGTCGATGCAGAGGTTCGCGGTAGGGCGCGCCTCGAGCCGGCGCAGGCCGATCTCGACGCCGCACGCGTCGCAGTAGCCGTACTCGTCGTTGTCGATCTTGGTCAGCGTCTCCTCGATCTTCTTGATCAGCTTGCGCTCGCGGTCGCGGGTCCGCAGCTCGAGGCTGAACTCGGATTCCTGCGTGGCGCGGTCGTTCGGGTCGGGGAAGTTCGCGGCCTCGTCCTGCATGTGGTGGACGGTGCGGTCCACCTCTTCCATCAGCTCCTGCTTCCAGGACTCGAGGATCGCCCGGAAATGCGCCTTCTGCTG
>Ga0079037_100000174_pt1 | contig 24923 bp, 20 predicted proteins | sample Mud3Dept4metaG_FD_71479 | JGI IMG/M metagenome (GOLD analysis project Ga0079037, IMG submission 71479) | Freshwater wetland microbial communities from Ohio, USA, analyzing the effect of biotic and abiotic controls - Mud 3 Core 4 Depth 4 metaG | ecosystem: Environmental > Aquatic > Freshwater >... | reverse complement strand
CCCCGCTGAATGGGGAGGTTGCAATGAGCAGGTTACGCATCGTCGTCGCCGACCAGGCGGAAGCGATTTTCTATGACTCAGCGTCGCTCGAGGCGGCACCCAGGGAGGTTGCCCGGATCAGCGACCCGCAAGCGCACCTTCATGCGCGTGACTTCAGCAGCGAGCGGCCGGGCCGCAGCTACGAGAGCGTCGGAGAGGCCCGCCATTCGATCACGCGCGAGGACGACCCGCGGCGTCGCGAAGCTGTGAAGTTTGCCCGGCGCATTGCCCGTCGCCTGGACGAAGCGCGCCGGAAGGACGAGTTCGAGCAGCTCATCGTGGTCGCCGGGCCCGCCTTCCTCGGGCTGATGCGCGAGGAGATGTCGCGGCCGACCCGTGCGCGGGTGGTGCACGAAGTCCACAAGGACCTCGTCCACAGCCCGCTCGACGCCCTGCGGCGCCACCTGCCGGCAAGCGCGGCGGAGTTGGCGCATCACTGAGCGGCGTCAGGCGACGGTACAGCAGCGCTCGACGTCTGCGGGACCGATGACCTGCCCGCGCGCCGTGCCTGCACGGTAGGTCGTACAGCCCTTGAGCCCGAGCGCGTGGGCGCGTTCGTAGAGCGCCCCATAGCGCTCGCGCGGGAAGTCCGCCGGCAGGCTGATGGTCTTCGAGATCGCGCCGTCCACCCAGGGCTGCAGCGCCGCCTGCATGAGAAGATGGTCATCGGGCGCGATCTCCGTGGCGGTGACGAAGGTCTCCGGCAATGGGGCTGCGCGATGCAGTTCATGCCAGAGCCGCACGGCACCGTCCGTCACGTCGAAATCCACCGGTTGTCCATCGCGGTCGAGCACCCGACGCCGCCCGTTGAATTCGAAGATCGGCTCGATGCCGCTCGATGCGTTGCCGGCGAGCAGGCTGATGGTGCCGGCAGGGGCGATCGCGGTCAGGTGACTGTTGCGAATGCCGCGGTCGGCAATGCGATCGCGCAGTTGCGCGGGCAGGCGGCGCACAAATGGCGCGGCCAGGTATCGATCGCGATCGAACGCCGGGAACGCGCCCTTCTCGGCGGAGAGCCCGGCCGAGACGGCATAGGCGGCGAGACAGATCCGGCGCATGGTCGTGGCAGCGAGGTCTCGAGCCGCCTGCGAGTCATACCGCAGGCCAAGCATGCAGAGTGCGTCGGCCAGGCCCGTGATGCCGAGGCCGATACGTCGTGTCGCCAGGGCAGCCGCGGACTGCTGCGGCAGCGGGAATCGCGTCACGTCCAGCACGTCATCGAGGAAGCGCACGGCGGTCGTAGCGGCGGCCTCGATCGCATCGAGATCGAGCGCGGCCGCCGCCGTGAACGGCCCGCGCACGAATCGTGGCAGGTTGATCGAGCCGAGATCGCAGGCCCCGTAGGGCGGCAGTGGGACTTCGCCGCAGGGGTTGGTCGTGGTGAGGCTCTCGCGCCACGCGAGGTTGTTTTCGCGATTGATCGTGTCGACGAACAGCACGCCCGGCTCCGACATCCCGTAGCTCGACTCGAGGAGCCGGGACCACAGTTCGCGCGCCGGCAGCACGCGCGCAATCGACTCGGACCCCGCGGGATGGGCCAGCGGCCACGGCTCATCGCGACGTACGGCTTCGAGAAAGCGGGCGGTGACCTGTACCGAGAGGTTGAAGAACCGCAGGGCGGACGGGTCGCGTTTGGCGTCGATGAACTCGAGCACGTCCGGGTGATCGACGCGCAGGGTCGCCATCATGGCGCCGCGACGATTGCCGGACGCCAGTACCGTCGCGCACATCGAGTTCCAGACATGCATGAACGAGACGGGGCCCGAGGCAGTCGTGCCCGCCGAGGCTGCCGATGCGCCGCGCGGACGCAGCGTCGAGAAATCGCAGCCGATTCCGCCGCCGAGTTGCAGGGTCACGGCTGCTTCCTCGAGCGCGCCGAAGATTCCCGGCAGCGAGTCCTCGATTTGGCCCATGACGAAGCAGTTGAGGAGTGTCACCGAGCGGCCGGTGCCTGCCCCGGCGAGGATCCGCCCGCCGGGCAGGAAGTTCCAGCCGTCGAGCAGCGCGCGGAATGCCGCGTCCCATTCGGATCGTCGTGACGCTTCGGCCGCCGCCACCGCACGAGCGACCCGTGCCCGCGTCGCCTCCATGCCGGCGTCGTGTGCATCGTTGCCCGTACGCCAGCGGTACCGCTGATCCCAGACCCAGCGTGACAGATCGTCTGGAATGGACGTCATGGGTGATCGCCGTGGGCTGCCTGCATTCGATCCTATGCCCGCGCTGCCGGACGGGACAACCGTGTTTCCCGGCAACGGACCGGGGTGAATCTGTGACGGATCTCCCGCCGGTAACGCCCAAGACGTTGGTCCGCGAGCCCCGTCGGAGCATACTTGCCCGGCCATGAAAACAGTCCTGCTGGCCTATGAACGCGACCAGGATCTCGCCGCGATCGAGACCCTGCTGCAGTCGCGTGGTCATCGTGTGGCAAAAGCGCGCAACGGCCTCGAGGCACTCGAGGTTGCGCGCAGCGACAAGCCGCACGTGATCGTGAGCGATGTCCTGTTGCCGCGGATGGACGGATTCGCGCTTTGCAGGCGCATCAAGGAAGACCCGGTGCTGCAGCACCTGCCGGTGCTCCTGTTGTCGTTCCGGGTGGAAGGCCCGAAGTACGAGGCGTTTGCCGCGGAAGTCGGCGCGGAAAGATTCTTCCCGCGCGGCTCAACCCTCGAAGAACTCGCCACGGCCATCGAGGAGCACAATCCGGGTTCAGGCACCATGCGCATGCCGGCGCTCGTCCCGGAATTGCTCGAGCGCCGCGAGCAGGACCGCCGCCGCCTCGTCGACCTCGAAAAGCACCTGCGGGAACTGGAAGCGACCAACGCGCAGCTCACGGCGGCCGAGCGGGTCGCGCGCGACGCAGTGGAACGTGAGGCGCGCTCACGCGCCGACCGTGCCGCCGCCGATTCGAACCGGATTCGCGAACTGCTGGCGCGCGTGAGCGAGCTCGAGGCACGGCAGCAGAAGATGTCGCAGGCCGAGTCGCAGGCTCGCGGCGTCGTGGAGGAATCCCGCGCCGAGCTTGCGCGCGTGGGCGTGCTGGAGACACGGCTGGCCGAATTGCAGCAGAGCCGGGCGCGGGCCCAGGCCGCAGCGATCGACGCAGAGCGCGTATTCGCCGCCCAGCCGGTCCCGGTCTGGGTCTCGGACATGGAGACACACGAAGTGCGAGTGGTCAGCGACGCGGCCGCTGCGCTGCTGGGCATTCCGCGGGAGCAACTGGTCGGCCGGTCGCTCGCGGATCTCCTGCCGGGCTATGAGCCTGGCGATGAGCCTTCGCGTCCTGTCGACGTTCCTTTCGCGCGGCCCGACGGTACGCAGGCGATCCTCGAGCTGCGCAGGCAGTCCGTCTCGTTCGCCGGGCGCGCGTGCTGGCTCACGGCAGGGCACGACGTGACGGCGGAGCGTGCGGAGCGTGCGACGCGGGAGGCGTTCGCGCTGCGGGCGACGGCGCTCGACGATGCGCCGCTCGGTGCCTGCCTCGTGGACGGGTCCGGCGAGCTGCAGTACGCAAACACGGCGTTCCTGCGCCTGATCGGACTCGAGCCCGCCCAGGTTTCCGGCGCGTCGCTGCGACAGTTCGAGCGCGACGACGATGCCGATTCGACGATACGCCGGGCGGCGATGGCGCGCGGCGGGCCGGTGGCCCATGAAACGCGCTGGCGTCGGCCGGACGGTTCGCTGGTCGACGTCGAGATCTCGTCCGCTTCGGTCGGCGGCATCCCGGCGGGAATGCGCGTCGTCACCGTCCGCGACATTTCGACCCGTCGCAGGATCACCGAGCGCGCCGAACGCGACCAGCGGCGAATCGCCGGACTGCTCGACCTGGCGCAGCGCGCACACTCGCTCGCGGAATCCGAGATCCACGCCAACGCGCTCGAACTGCTGCGGGAACTCACCGGCAGCGAATGCGCATACGTCTTCCTGACGCTGCAGGACGGCACACAACTCGACCTTGTCGCGCGCCACGACGGCGCGGCCGCGTCGCGGGACCTGTCCGTGCTCACGCGATGGCGCGGTACCCCGCCGGCCGCAACGGCCCTCCACGAGTGCCTGAGTTCGCAGCGTCCGGTCGCGCGCGATGCACCCGAGGGCACGGGCTCCCTGCAGCAGGCAGGATTGCCTGGATCGATGGGTCGGCAGCTCGCAACGCCGATCCTGGACGGTGCGCGGCTCGTGGGCGTGTTGCTGCTCGCGAACAAGCCGCGGTCCTACGACGACGAAGACCAGCGGCATGCCACCGACGTCGCCGACGCATTTTGGAAGATCCTGCGGCGGCGGCGCTCCGATGCCGAGGTCGTGAGCGCCATGGACCACATGGAGCGCGTCATGCTCGGTGCAATCGAGGCGCTGGCACTGCTGGGCGAGACTCAGGATGCCTCCAGGGCCGGTCGCGCCAGTCGTGTCGCGGACCTGTCGGCCAGCATCGGCACCGCGATCGGCCTGCCCGGGCATTCGGTGCGCGGCTTGCGCGTCATCGCGCAGCTCATCGACGTCGGCATGCTGCAGATTCCGCGTGAGATCCTCTGGCGCCCGGGGCCGCTCTCGGCCCCCGAGATCGAACTCGTCAAGACACACGTCGAGCGCGGTCACGAATGCCTGAAGCGTATCGAGTTCCCATGGCCGGTTGCCGAGGCGGTGCGCCAGCACCACGAGCGGCTCGACGGCTCGGGTTATCCGCGCGGGCTGCAGGGCGAGGAGATCATGCTCGAGGCGCGCATCGTCGCCGTTGCCGACGCAGTGGACGCGATGCTGTCGCCCCGGCCGCAGCGTCCAGCCATGTCGGTCGCGGCCTGCCTCGAGGAGCTTCAGGCCCAGGCCGGTCGCCGCTACGATGCACGGGTCGTGAAGGCCTGCGTCAAGCTCCTGCGCGAACGCGAAACACGAACAGAAGGCGAATCGGCACCGGGCCAGCGGATCGCCTGAGGCGAGTCCATGCAGTTGCAGTTCTACGGCGCGGCCGGTGAGGTCACCGGCTCGTGCCACATACTGACCGTCGGCGGACGGCGGGTGCTGCTCGACTGCGGCCTGATCCAAGGCGGGCCGGCGCCGGACGAGCGCAATCGCGAGCCGTTTCCGTTCGCGGCCGCGAGCATCGACGCCGTCATCCTGAGCCACGCGCACATCGACCACTGCGGGCGGCTGCCCCTGCTCCGCAAGCGCGGCTTTCGCGGACCGATCTACGCAAACCCGGCCTGCCGCGACCTCGTGCGAATCCTGCTCGCCGACAGCGCCGCCATGGCGCATCGCGACGCGGAACGCGAGAACCGCAAGCTGCAGGCGGCGGGCCGGAAGCGCCGCGTGGAGCCCCTCTACACCGTCGAGGAAGCCGCCGAGACGGTTCGGGACATCCGTCCGCTTCCCTACGGCCGCGCGCTCGACGTGCTGCCCGGGCTCGAGCTGACTTTTCGCGATGCCGGCCACATCCTGGGCTCCGCGAGTGTCTGGCTCAGGCTGCGCGAGGGTGACACCGCAAGGAGCATGGTCTTCAGCGGCGACCTCGGGCAGTACGACTCACCGATCCTGCGCGATCCCGAGCCCGGGGTGGCGGTGGACCTCGTGGTGATGGAGAGCACCTACGGCGAGCGACTGCATCGTGATCGCGAGGCGACCTTGCGGGAGTTTGGCGATATCCTGCGCGGGGCGCGCGCCGACGGCGGCAACGTGCTCATCCCGGCCTTCGCGGTCGGCCGCAGCCAGGACGTGCTCTACGAGCTCGGCACGCACTTCGACGAGTGGGAGCTCGGCGAGTGGCAGATCTTTCTCGACAGCCCGATGGCCATTGAGGCCTCGGAGGTGTACTGGAAGCACGCCGATCTCTTCGACGAAGAGGCGCAGGCGTTGCGCATCCGGGCGGCCGCGATGCCGCCGCTGCCGAACCTCAAGCTCTGCCGAACCGTGGAGGAATCGATGGCGGTCAACCGGATCCCTCACGGCGCGATCGTCATCGCGGGCAGCGGGATGTGCACCGGCGGGCGCATCATCCACCACCTCAAGCACAATCTCGCCCGGCCCGAGTGCGACGTGGTATTCACGGGGTTCCAGGCCGTGGGCACCCTCGGCCGGGCCATCGTGGACCGCCGCGAGTACGTGCGCATCCAGGGTTCCCCGGTGAAGGTTTCCGCCCGCATACACACGCTCGGCGGCTTCTCGGCGCACGGTGACCAGCAGGACCTGCTGCGCTGGTATGAGCAGATTCCCGGACGCCCGGCGGTCTGGCTGGTGCACGGGGAGCCGTCGTCGTCGACGGCACTGCGCGACGTGCTGAGGCAGCGCGGGCAGCGCGCGGAGGTCGCGACACCGGGAGTCGTGGTCGACCTGGCGGACGCGGCATGAAGCGTGTGATCGCCGGCGCGATCAACGCGAAGCCCCACGAACTCGGCGGTGCACTCGCGGCGTTCCTGTGCGCCTTCGCGATGTTTTCGTCGTATTCGATCCTGCGACCGATCCGCGAGACGATGGGCCTCACTTCGGGCCTCGAGACATTGCCGGCCCTCTTCTGGGGCACCTTCGTCGGCATGCTCCTGATGCAGCCCGTCTACGGGTGGCTGACGTCGCGTTACCCGCGCACCGTGTCGCTGCCGTGGGTCTACCTGTTCTTCATCCTGAACATCCTCGGGTTTTACGCCTGGTTCAATCTGCAAGCCGACCACACGTGGATCGCGCGCGCCTACTTCATCTGGGTGAGCGTGTTCGTCCTGTTCGTCGTGGCGGTGTTCTGGAGCCTGATGGCGGACGTCTTCAGCCGCGAACAGGCCGGGCGCCTGTTCGGCTTCGTTGCAGGGGGATTGAGTCTCGGCGGGCTGTTCGGGCCGTTACTCGGCAAGCAACTGGCGCAGCCGTTCGGCACCATCAACCTGCTGCTGGTGTCGGCCGCGCTCCTGACGCTCGCGCTCGGCCTGATGCTGCTCGTCCTGCGCTGGCACCGCCACCACGGCGAGAACACGGCGCGGGGCGTCGATCGCGATGAACGGCTCGGCGGCACCGCGCTCGCAGCGTTCCGCCAGGTGGTGCAGTCGCCCTATCTCGCGCTGATCGCGCTCTTCGTGCTGCTGCTCACTTGGGCGTCCACGTTCCTGTACCTGGAACAGCAGGCGATGGTCGAGACGACGTTCGCGAGTCGCGACGCGCGCACTGAATTCTTCAGCACGATCGACTTCTGGGTGCAGGCCGGATCGCTCGTCATGCAGCTGTTCGTGTTCGGGCGCCTGTTCCGCTGGTTCGGCTTTCGCGCGCTGATCGTGTCCGTGCCCCTGCTGATGACCCTGGGCTACGCCGCCCTCGCCGCGGTCCCGACGTTCGCGGTGCTGATCGGCGTGATGATGGTCCGCCGCATCGGCGAGTACTCCGTGGCGCGGCCCGCGCGCGACACGCTGTACACCGTGGTATCGCGCGAGGAAAAGTACAAGGCCAAGAGCCTGATCGACACGTTCGTGTATCGCGGCGGCGACGCCACCTCGGCTTCCCTCCACGCGCTGCTCAAGTCAACGTTCGGACTCGGCGTGAGCGGGATCGCCTGGTGCGGTGCCGGCATCGCCACGGTGTGGGCACTGGTGGCCTGGGCGCTGGGTAGCCGGCTCGTGGAGCGCTCAACGGTCAACGTTGAAGCGCAGCGTCACGTCTGAACGCTGCGCTACCGGGCGGCCGTTTACGACCCTCGGCCTGAAACGCCAGGTCGCGATGGCCTCGGTCGCGGCAGTGTCGAAGATTCCGCGCGGCGCCGAGCCGAGCACCTCGACGTCCCGCACGGTGCCCGTCTCCGTGATGGTGAATTCCATCTGCACCCAGCCTTCGATGCCATTGCGCAGCGCTTGGGCGGGATAGACCGGGTCCCTGGTGACCAGAGGTTGTAACGTATCGAGCGACGTACCGCTCGCGTCCACGGCCGCCCGCGCTGCCGCAGGAACCTCCGGCAACGCGACCGGCTCGGCCCGGGATTCTTCGGGCGCCGGCTCCACATATCCTGCGATCGGGTGCCCCGAAGCGGCGGGGGGCCCGACTGCCCTGGCTGCGCGCAGCCTCGTCCTCGCAGCCTCGCGCATGGCGTCAGCATTGACGATGCGTGGCGTCAACGGATCGCGCGTGACGATGATCGGAGTCGGCCGGGTCACAGCCGGCACCGCGGGTGGAATGGGCGGTGTCGCTGTCCGAAGGGTCGCAGGCGTCGCGGGTTTCGCCGCAGGCGCTGGCGCAGGTGTCGGCGCCATCGTCACCGGCGCGGCTTCTGGAAGCGATGGCGCTGGGCGCGGTCTGAGCTTCTGCGACAGCGCCGTTGCAGCGCCATTGTGCGGATCAACGGCGAGGACGCGCTGCAGAAGCCGGTTGGCCTCGCCTTTCCGGCCGGTGTCGGCTGTCTGCCTGGCCTCGGCGACGATGTGCCCAATGGTCTTGTCGAGACCGGCGCGCGCCTCCGCGTGATCCGGCCGGGCCAGCAGCACGGCCGCATAGAGGTCCAGTGCGTTGCGTCCAGCCGGGGACTCGTAACGTCCGCCTGCGAGGGCGGCCCGCGCACGCGCAAGGACGGGGTCCGCCTGAGGGCCCGTCGGCCGCGGCGCTGGAGCCGCGACGCGCGGTGTCGAGGCAGTCTCTGCCGGTGCAGCCTCGCGGCGGTAACTGCCCAGGAACACGGCGACTGCCGCGACGAACAGCCCCAGGCCGGTCGCGACGAACAACCACTTGCGCGATTCAACACGCGCCTGGAGTCGCGCGACGCGGGGACGACGCGATGCCGGAAGCCGCGACTCGCGGCGTTCGACGTGATGGCGTATGGAGGCTCCGAGAAACATGCCGGCACGCTTCGCCGACAGCGGCTTGTGCATGAACCGGTAGACGAGGCCCTCGCTCACGAGCCTTGCCAGCGGTGCCTCGTCCTCACGACGACCGGCCACCACCATGACGACCTCGGGGAACTGCTCCGCGATCTGCTCGATGAGCGTGGTCACCTCGATGGAGACTGCGTCCGTGTCGACGACCAGCACGCCGCACCGACTGGTCATGAGGAGATCAACGGATTCTTCCGTGGTCCGGGCACGCCAGACGGGGTTGCGTTCGCCGATCGCACTGCGGATCGCCTCGAACAACGCCGTCTCGGCAGACAGCACGACGACGTCGACCATGACGCCGGACGTGGACGCCTGGATCTGTGAGGCTGGTTGTCGCAGGAGGGTCGGGGTGGACACCTACGGATTGCGCACCAGCCGGCCCCACAGGTCCACCGCGGCGGCTCAGAAACCTGAGGTAATTCAAAGTTCAATGATTCCGCCGAGCCAACTCTGGACACAGTCTATGGCTGCGGCGCAACACGGATCGCCTGCGGACATGCACTCGACATAACACGAAGCCGCGAGCATGATCGAGCGGTCTCATTCAGAAGGCCGGCAGGCCGGTCCAGTGCGGGGCATGAGGACGCCGGTCACGTTCGTTTCGCGCATCGCCGAAGAACATCGACAGACGCTCGAGCGTCTGCTGTTCTTCAATGGCTGCCAGGGACGCGTTGCCCAGGGCATCGTCGAGGCCATCGACAAGTACGGCCCGCCCGAAATCCAGCCGGAAGGCGGTTGGCTGCGCGTGCGCGTGGCGGGCTTGTCGGACGTGCAGTCGTTGTTCGCCGTGGACAGCGCCACCGGCCAGCCCATCGGCGTGGCGGTCTACGTGCGCGCGGATCTCGAGCATGTCGCGGTCCTGCACCTCGGCCTCGGCGAGGAGTACTGCGCGGGTGGCGAGCGCGAAGGATGGAACCTCCTGCTCAGGTTCATGAAGGAGATCCGCCGATCCTCGAAGCGCATGAAAGGGGTTCGCCGCCTGAGCGTGCTCTACGGGACGCAGCGTTCGCGCGCGCAGGCCTGATCAGCTCGCCGGTTTCCCCAGCAGGTCGCCGACCATGCGGCGCACCGCGCGCATCTGCGGCCCGGCCTTGACCGCGTAGGCATCACCCTCGTAGCCCCACCAGTCCCAGCAGCCCTGCGGGTTGAACGGCGCGTAGCTCGGCTCGATCTGCGGGAACAACAGCACCACGTCATTCGCTGCCGCGACCTCGAGGTATCCCGACCGCCGCACGAACCGATCCCCGACGAACGACTTGCCCTGCTTGCAGCCGTGAAAGACCACGTGCAGCCGGCAATGCGCGGTGCCGCCGGTCGCGCAGCCGGCGGGGATGAACACCCAGCCTCGCTCGGCCAGCGCTTCGCTGCCAGAGGCCGCGGCGTACGGCCGCTGGTCGAACTCGACGAGGTCGGCATCCTGGGGCGGACGTCCGTCCCGAAGATCGCCATACAAGTGCTCCAGCAGGGCGCGCGCGCCGTCGAGGCCGCAGTTGCCGAGGAAGGGCGACTCGGTCGCCTCGCAGGCGGCGGCGCTGGCATCTGCCGTCGGGAACGTGTGTCCTGCCGTCGGGTGTTCGATGCGCGCGACATTCGCCGGATCGACGAGGGCCCGGTAATAGGCCTCCAGCGCGTCGACCACGGGTTTTCGCAGCTTCGGGTCGGCGGCTCCGTGGAAGATCCAGACTCGGTCGTCGCCGAGACCCGCGATGGGGTCGATGGCCTCGTCGAGGGCGAGATGGCTCGTGAGCTCGAGCAGCCGGCTGGTCGGAATCTCCTCGTCGCCCTTTATGCACCGGCCGAGCGCGTGGCGCATGGAGTCCTCGGCGCAGAAATAGGGCCCCGCTGCAATCACGCCAGCGCCGTGCACCAGCGAGGAGTGGGCCACGTGGAACTGGACGGCCATGTAACCGCCCGCGGATATGCCCGACACCGTGACCGAGCCAGCGTCGATCGGCAGCGCGGACAGGCGCGAGTCCGGCTGCTCGCCGCCGCCACATCCGGCCACCGCAACCATCGCCGCCACGAGCAACTGCGCCAGCCATCGACCCGCCGACGTAGCCACACCGCTCTTCACTACCCCCTACCCCCTATCCCCTGATCACTCTCTTCACTGCGCCGTCCACCCACCATCCACCGCGATCCACTGGCCGGTGATGTTGCGCGCCACGTCGCTCGCGAGGAATTCGACGATGCCGGCCAGCTCCTCCATGGTCACGAACGCTCCCTTGGGCATCGGCTTCAGCATGATCTCATCGACGACCTGCTGCTCGGGAATGCCGTGGGCCCGGGCTTGCGCGGCAATCTGCGCTTCCACGAGCGGCGTACGGACGTAACTCGGGCACACGGTATTGATCGTGATGTCGGTGTCGGCCGTCTCGAGCGCAAGCGTCTTCGAGAAGCCGATCAGGCCGTGCTTGGCCACCACGTACGCGCTCTTGTACGGCGACGCGACCAGCGAGTGGATCGAGCCCACGTTGACGATGCGACCGAAACCGCGGCGCCGCATGCCGGGCAGTACCGCCCGGGTGAGCATGGCCGACCCCGTCAGCATGACGGCGATGAGCAGCTCCCAGCGCTCGCGCGGGAAGTCTTCCAGCGGCGCGACGTGCTGCAGCCCGGCGTTGTTCACCAGAAGATCCGCGCCCTCGGGCCCGAGCGCGGTCATGGCCGCATCGATGCTCGCGGCCGCGGTCACGTCCAGCTCGATGGAAGTCGCCGCGAGTCCCTGCGCTCGCAGATCTTCGGCTGCGCGCTCGGCGGCGTTGCCGTCGACGTCGCTCAGCCACACCGCGTGGCCGTCTGCCGCGAGATGACTCGCGACGCCGAGACCGATGCCACTGGCGGCGCCGGTCACGAGCACTCGCATACGCCGTGGCCGCGCAGTCACTTCGTCACCCTCGCGCGGCGCTTGGCGGCCGGACGACCTGCGGTGCGGTCGCAAACGGCGCGAAATCCTGCCGCACAGAACGGCACCAGCCGCTCGTGTACATCGTCCAGGTCGGTCGACCGGCAGACGCCTCCCGAGAGCTTGTCGATGCGTCCCGTCTCCGCGAAGGTGAGGGTGAGTGCACCCGACAGGAAGTGATACGCCCAGTAAAGGTCGCGCTCGTCGCGGCCGGGCAGGGCGATCCGTATCGCATCCATGAACCGCTGCACCACCGGGTCGAAGTGCTTCGTCATCAGCCAGCTGCCGAACTCGGGCGAATTGTTGACCTCGGCGATCAGCGCGAAATAGCTCTTCCAGCCCGGGCCACCGCGGCCCGAACGGTCGAGCAGCGGACGCGTGAACGCATCGATGATCTCCTCGAGCGTCGGTGTCTTGCGGCCTCCCTTCGCGAGCAGCGCGTCGAGTCGCGCCAGGCGTTCCGCGTTGAGGTCCTCGCCCCGGCGCATGACCACCGCCTCGAGCAGCCCCTGCTTGCTCCCGAAGTGGTAATTCGCGAGCGCGACGTCCACGCCGGCCTCGCCCGTGATGTCCCGGATCGAGCAGCCGTGGAAGCCGCGCGCAGCAAAGAGGTGTTCGGCGGCGTCGAGGATGCGCTCGCGCGTCGGGAGCGAGCGCTCGCCGCGGCGCGTCGGGCCCGCGGGTTGCCTGGCTCGTTTCTTGGTTGGTGCGGCCATGGTGTCTTTCTTGCGCTGCGAAAAAACGCTTTGGCACCGGAAGCATGCCGGGCCACCCCTGCGCGACCGATTCTGGCCAAAACGGACGTTTCCTGCAACGAGTGTTGAAATTCAACGAGCGTTCAACTAGATTTCAGCAGTCGTTGAAACCAGTGCGCCTCAGAGCGCCGTGCAGGGGGACTCATGAAGAAGCTCACCGTATACCCGGTGCAGGCCATTGCCGCCGCCACCGTGTCGATGTTCGCCGTACCGTCCGTTCTCGCGCAGCAGGCCGCGCCCGCTGCACCGTCGGCCTCCGGCGGGCTCGAGGAAATCACGGTCACCGCGCGCCGCCGCGAGGAAAGCCTGCAGGACGTGCCGGTATCCCTCAGCGCCTTCACCGCCGACCAGCTCGATGCCGCCGGCGCCGTGGACATCACCTGGCTGCAGCAGACCACGCCCAACCTGACGTTGCAGGTGGCGCGCGGATCGAACTCGACGCTCATCGCCTTCATCCGCGGCGTCGGCCAGCAGGACCCGCTGTGGGGCTTCGAGCCGGGCGTCGGCCTCTACGTGGACGACGTGTACGTGGCGCGGCCGCAGGGCGCGGTGCTCGACATCTTCGACATCGAGCGCGTCGAGGTCCTGCGCGGCCCGCAGGGCACCCTCTATGGACGCAACACGATCGGCGGCGCGATCAAGTACGTGACGCGCCCGCTCGGCGGCGACGCGCGCTTCGACGCGCGCGTGAACCTGGGTTCCTACGACCAGAGGGACGTAATCGTTTCGAGCGCCGCACCGGTCACGGACACCCTGTCGATCGGCGCCTCGATCGCAATTTACCGTCGCGATGGCTATGGCAAGAACCTCTACACGGGCGCGGAGCACTACAACAAGGACGTCGACGCGGCGCGTTTTTCGGCGGAGTGGAGGCCGACCGACAGCCTCCTGTTCCGCCTGGCGGTCGACACGGTCGACGACGGCTCGAACCCCAAGCACGGTCACCGGGAGGCGCCGGGCGCGGGCCTCACGGCGGGCGAGGTGGAACTCGACAACGTCTACGACACCCGCGGAGGGATCGGCGACAGGAACCGCGTCGAGACCTCGGGCGCCTCGCTGCTCGCGCAGTGGGAGGCGAGCGACACTATGACGTTCAAGTCCATCACGGCCTACCGCGACGGCGAGACGCGCACGCTGATCGACTTCGACACCAGCCCTGAACCGGCGCTCGACGTGCCCGGGCACTACAAGGACGACCAGTTCACGCAGGAATTCCAGCTGCTCTACGAGGGTGAGCGCATCCAGGGCGTCGCGGGCCTGTACTACCTCGATGCAACGGCGTCCGGTGAATTCGATACGATCGTAGGCGGGTACGCGCTGTTCTTCGGATTCCCCCTTACGATCGGCAGCTCGGGACAGGCAGATACGAAGAGCGTCGCCGCGTTTGCGGACGTGAGTTTCGACCTCACGGACGCATGGTCGGCCTCCGTCGGCGGCCGCTGGACGCGCGACGAACGGGAAGGCACGGTCTATCGCCAGAACTTCATCGGCCTCTACTCGCCGCTGTTCGGCAATGATGCGGCCATTCCGCTCGGCGCGCCGCGGACGAACTACACGAACGACAACACGTTCGAGGAGTTCACGCCGCGGGTGAGCGTGTCCTACAAGTTCTCCGACGACCTGACGACGTATGCAGCCTACTCCGAGGGATTCAAGTCGGGCGGCTTCGACATGCGGGGCGACGCCATCGCGACGCCGGATACCGTCAACGGCTACGACCCCGAATACGTGAAGTCATACGAGCTGGGCATCAAGGGCAGCGTGCTCGACAGCCGGGTGACCTTCAACGCAGCCGTGTTCCGCTCCGAATACGAGGGACAGCAGATCACGCGGCAGGTGCCGAACACCACCGGGACGATCGCGAGCTTCGTCGACAACGCGGGCAGCTCCACCATCCAGGGCGTGGAACTCGAAGGCGCCATCCGCTTCACCGACAGCCTGACGGCAACCTACGGCGTGGGTTACATCGACGCCCAGTTCGACGAGTATCTCACCTCGACCCTGGTCCCGAACCCGACACCGCCGCCGACCTCGATCGTGGTACCGGTGGACCTGTCCGACTCCGCCGTGTTCCAGAATACCCCGGAGTGGAACGGCAACGTCGCGCTCACCTATGCGCGCGGCCTCGACTCGGGCGCGGCACTCTCCGGAACGGTGCGCGCCTCATACCGCAGTGAATACTCAATGTTCGAGTTCAAGAACCCATCCATCGACCAGACGGACGCCTACACGCTGATCGACGCCGACCTCGTGTGGAACCTGAAGGACGGACACACGCGCGTCGAGCTGCACGGGCGCAACCTGACCGACGAGGAGTACAAGATCGGCGGGTACCTGTTCGAGGGCCCGTTGTACGGCAACATCGTGAACAATTTCTACGGCCCGCCGCGGACCTTCACGCTGACCGTCGGCTACTCGTTCCAGTGAGGCGCGGCAGGTGCAGGCGCGCATGGGCGCGTTCGACGTACCGCGGCCGCTGATCCCGGACCTCATCGTCCAGCACGGACGCTGGTATCCGGACAAGCCGGCGCTCATCTGCGGGGAGCGCCGGCTCAGCTGGCGCAAGTTCGACCGCTCGACCAACCAGGTCGCCAACGGCCTCGCCGGGCTGGGGCTCGCGCCCGGCGCGCGTCTTGCGGTGCTGATGGCGAACGGCGTCGAGATGGCGCAGGTGCTGTTCGGCTGCGGCAAGGCGGGTGTGACCGTGGTGCCGCTCAACACATCCGTGAGCGACCCGGCGATTGGCGCGATGATCGCCGACAGCGGCGCGGTGGCGATCGCCGCGTCCGGGGATCACTGCGCGCGGATCGACGCGTTGGTTGCATCGGGCGCGTTACCCGCGGCCCTGGTGAAGCTCGGGGTGGACAGCCCGCGCGCGGGCTGGGTCGAGTTCGCGGACTGGCTCGATGCGCAGTCGGTCGAGGTCCCTGCAGTCACGGTGGCCCCGGACACCGAGTGCAACATCATCTACAGCTCGGGCACCACCGCGCTGCCGAAGGGCATCGTGCACACCCATGCCTGCCGCATGCACTGGGCGACCGATCTCGGCCTCGCGCTCCGTTATCACAGCGGCGCCGTGACGCTGTGCTCGCTAGGCCTCTACTCGAACATCAGCTGGGCCACGATGCTGGCCACGATACTGATGGGCGGAACCCTCGTCGTCATGCCGGCATTCAGCGCGGAAGGGCTCCTCGAGCACGTCGAACGCCACCGCGTCACGCACGGCGGCTTCGTGCCCGTACAGTTCCAGCGGCTCCTGGAGCACCCGGACCTCGACAGGCGCGACATCAGTTCGTTGCAGACCATCATGTGCTGCGGTTCCCCGCTGGCGCCGGCCCTGAAGCGCGCGACGCGTGATCGCCTCGAGTGCGACCTGATCGAGCTCTATGGACTCACCGAGGGCATCATCACGACACTCGCCCCCGAGGATTTTGACCGGAAGATCGAATCCGTCGGCAAGCCGATCCCCGGGCAGCAACTGAAGCTAGTGGACAACGACGGCCGCGAGACGGCACCAGGAGAAAGCGGCGAGATCGTGGGCTACGGCCGGCTCGTGATGGAGCACTACCACAATCGTCCGGATGCGACCGCGGAAGCGACGTGGACCGACGAACTCGGCCGTCGCTGGTTGCGCACCGGCGACATCGGGCGCCTCGACGAGGACGGGTTCCTCTACATCGTCGATCGCAAGAAGGACATGATCCTGTCGGGAGGTCAGAACGTCTACCCGGGCGACATCGAAGCAGTGATGCTGAGTCACCCGGACGTCGCCGAGGTTGCGGTCATCGCGGTGCCGAGCGAGCGATGGGGTGAGGCGCCGATGGCCGTCGTCGTGCCTCGCGCGGGTTCCAGCATCGAGCCCGCCGCGCTCGTGGCGTGGACGAACGCGCGCGTCGGCAAGCAGCAGCGGGTCAGCAGGATCGTGCTGCGGGACTCGCTGCCGCGCAATCCGAATGGCAAGATCCTCAAGCGCGAACTCCGCGCCGAGTACGTCAGCGCCTGACCGGCGCGGAGAGAATGCATCGTGACCGGCAACGCATGGCAGGACCGCTACTACACATCGGCCGATGGGCTGCGTCTCTACTACCGCGACTATGCGTCGGCCGGCTCGCCGCGCCTGCCGGTTCTGTGCCTGCCGGGTCTCACGCGCAACTCGCGGGACTTCGAGACCGTCGCGCCGCGCATCGCGCGGACCCGGCGCGTGCTCTGTGCGGATCTGCGTGGACGCGGCCGCTCGCAGCACGACCCCAAGTGGCAGAACTACCATCCGGGCACGTATCTCGCCGACCTCGCGCAGCTGCTGGCCGACGCCGGCGCGGAACGCGTCGTGCTGCTCGGGACATCGCTGGGCGGCATCCTCTCGATGCTGATCTCGGCAACGCAACCCAAGGTCGTGGCCGGGGTCGTGCTGAACGACGTCGGACCGGAGGTCGCCCCGGAAGGCCTGCAGCGGATCGCCGCGTATGTCGGCCGGCACACGCCGGTCACGAGCTGGGCGGACGCGGCCGAGCAGGCGCGCGCCACGTACGGACTCGCGCTGCCCGGGCTTGGCGACGACGAGTGGCTCGCATTCGCCCGCCGCAGCTACACGGAGGTCGTCGGCGTGCCACGCCTCGACATGGACCCGATGATTGGCGAGGCCGTCCGCGCGGCCCCTGCGGCGGCGGCTCCCGATCTCTGGCCGTTGTTCGCGGCGCTGAAACCGGTGCCTACGCTCGCGATCCGCGGCGAGATTTCGGACGTGCTCTCGGTGCCGACGTTCGACCGGATGGCCGCCGAGAAACCCGACCTGGAGTGCCTCACGGTGCCCGGACGCGGCCACCCGCCGATGCTCGACGAGCCGGAGTGCGTCGCTGCCATCGACCGGTTCCTGGCGAGCCTCCCATGATCCTCGAGTGGATCGGTCTCATCGGGGCGCTGGCGCTGCTCATCGTATTGACGATGCGCGGCGTGGATCTCCTGATCGCGGCGCCGGTCTGCGCGCTGCTGCTCGCGCTGTCATTCGGGCTTCCCTTGTTTCCGCAGACCGCGGCCGAGGGCGCCGCCAGTTTCACCGCTGGTTACATGAGCGGATTCACGGGATTCATCGCCTCGTGGTTCCTCGTGTTCCTGCTCGGCTCGGTGTTCGGCAAGGTGATGGAGGACAGCGGCGCCGCGGACAGCGTCGCGCAGTGGGTCGTGCAGCGCTTCGGTGCAAAGCACGCGCTGATCGCGATCGTGGGTGCTTGCGCACTCCTCACCTACGGCGGCGTGAGCCTGTTCGTGGTGGCGTTCTCCGTCTTTCCGCTGGCGCTTGCGCTGTTTCGCGACGCGGGGTTGCCGCGAAGGTTCATTCCGTCGGCGATCGCCTTCGGGTCCGTGACATTCACCATGACGTCGGCGGGTTCGCCGGAGATCCAGAACTGGATCCCGATCGAGTATCTCGGCACCACGCCGTACGCGGCCTGGCAGGTGAGCCTCGTCGTCGCCGTGGGCATGGCGGTGTTCGGCTTCATGTGGCTCAAGTGGATGGTGAATCGTGCGCTCGCCTCCGGCGAGCGATACGAGCAGCGCGACAGCGATCCGCAGCCGAAGACGGGCGGCCTGCCGCATCCGGCCAGTGGCCTCCTGCCGCTCGCTGCCGTGCTCGGCGTCGCGTTCGCCCTGCACGACACGCTGAAGCAGTCGGCACTGATCGTCGCACTGCTGTCAGGTGTCCTGGCGGTGCTGGTCGTCAACCGGAAGTACTTCGTGAACCTGTCGCACGCGGTCACGAACGGCGCGCTCGGTGCGTTGATCGCCATCGCCAATACGGCTGCGGTCGTCGGTTTCGGCGCGATCGCCAAGCTGTCGCCCGCGTTCGGTGCCGCAGTGGACGGCCTGACGTCGCTGCCGGGCGACCCGCTCATCAGCGCCGCCATCGCCGTGACGCTGATCGCGGGACTCACTGGTTCGGCATCGGGCGGGCAGGTCATCGCCCTGCCGATCCTCGCGCCCCACTACCTCGGGCTCGGGGTGGACCCTCAGGCGTTGCACCGGGTCGTCGCGATTGCGTCCGGCGGCCTCGACTCGCTGCCTCACAACGGGTACGTGGTCACGACCATCCGGGGCGTGTGCCGTGAAACGCACCAGTCCGCGTACTGGCCGGTCTTCTGCCTGACGGCGGTCGTGCCACTGCTCGGTGTCGTCCTCGCGCTGATCCTGTTTTCCATCTGAGAGAGGTGCCGGGTTTAACGTTTTAAACGTTTGCGGGGTATTCTGTGCGACACCTTGCGAACGTTTAAAACGTTAAACCCGGCACCTCTGCTCATAGGCCTCTGTGCCGCGACGGTGTTCGCACTGCTCGCGCCGCTCGGCTGGCCATTCGAGCTGTTCGCGCATTTCCGCGTGCAGTACGCGGCGCTCGCGCTCGTCCTCGCGCCGGTGCTGGTCTGGCTACGCCATCCCCGGACCGCCGTACTCGCCGTTGCGCTCGCACTGTTCCATGCACTGCCCGCCGCCGAGGACGCCCTGGCCAGCGAGCGCGTTACCGAGTGCGGCGGCCCGGCGCTCACTGTGGTTACGGCCAATGTACGGTACAGAAACGGTGACCACCAGCAGTTCCTGGACTGGCTGGCGGCACACCCGGCCGACGTCGTCGTGGTGCAGGAGCTGACGGCCGCCTGGGCGGCCGATCTCGCCAGGCAACCCGGCTATCCGTACCGGAAGTTCCTCGTCCGCGAGGACCCCTACGGCATCGGAATCCTGAGTCGCTGGCCGCTCGATGCGGTGACGCAGGTGGACCTCGCGGAAGACGGCCTGCCCTCGCTCGTCGGGCGGCTGGATGCGGGCGGACACGGCCTGCAGGTCCTCGGGTTGCATACGCGCTGGCCGATCACGCCCAGTCTCGCGCGAGCTCGCGACCGGTCCCTGCGCGAAGCCGCCAGGCTGGTCGCGAGCCATGACCTGCCAGTAGTGGCACTCGGTGACCTCAACCTCACGCCGTACTCGCCGGTGTTCGCGGAGTTCCTGCGCCAGGCCGGTCTGCGCGACGGGATGGACGGACACCAGTGGCGACCGACCTGGCAAGTGGGCTTCTGGCCGCTCGCCCTGCCCGTCGATCACGTGCTCGTTTCGCCCGAGGTCTGCGTCGAGCGCGCCGAGGTTGGCCCGTCGATCGGGTCCGATCACCGCCCGGTGATCGCGCAGCTCCGGCTGCCGTAGAGACCGGCGCCCAGCAGGACTATTCCGCCGCCAGGGTCTCGCCCGTGGGCGGCGGGAACTCGCGGCAGCACTCCACCAGCCAGCCCCGGAACCGAACCACTTTCGGCAGCGAGAAATTCTCCGGGGGCGCGACGAGGTGCCATGCGCTGCGCTGCTGCACGCTTGGCAGCATGGGGCGCACCAGTCGTCCCGCGGCGAGGTCTGCCGCGACGAGGGACCAACGGGCGAGGGCCACGCCCTTGCCTTGCTCGACCGCGGCCAGCGTCGCGGCAGAGTCCTCGGTCACCGGGGTCGTGTCGGTGCGGGTCGTGTCCCCACCGACCCGGCGGAGCCAGTCCGGCCAGGGCTCGGAGCGGCTGTGGATCAGCGGATAACGCGCGAAGTCGTTGAGCGTCTCGATCGGGCCCAGCCTGGCGAGCAATGCCGGGCTGCAGACCGGGAACACCCATTCCTCGAGCAGCCGTTCCGACTTGAGGCCCGGCCAGTTGCCCGATCCGTACAGGATCGCGGCATGGAAGTCGTCGCGGCTGAAATCGAGCGCCGGCCGGGCGGGGCCGAAGCGGACCTCGATCTCGGGATGCCTCCGTGTGAACTCGCCAAGACGCGGCAGCAGCCAGCGCTGCAGGAATTCGCTCGGAACGCTCAGGTTCAGCATGCCGCCAACGCGCTCGCGCCGGATGCGGTCCACCGCGCGGCGGAGTTCGTCCAGCCCGCGCCGCACGCCGGGGAGCAGTTCCGCCCCTTCCTGGGTCAGCGCCACTGCCCGCGTGTGCCGTCGAAACAGCGGGACGCCGATGTCCGCCTCCAGCGACTTGATCTGGGCGCTGACGGCCGCCGTCGTCACGCCGAGCTCCCTGGCCGCGGCCGTGAAGCTGAGGTGCGTCGCGACGGCCTCGAAGACCCGCAGGGCGTTCAACGGCACGCGGTCGGTATCGCCGGACATCCGGGACCCCTCAAGTAAACTATTCGTTAACAATACTGGCGCGATGCCTTATGCGCAAGCGATATCCGCTAGTTCTATCGAGGGAATCTGAAGAAACGCCGGAGTCTGAAACCGGCCAGCGGGCCGCAGCGAAACGATGGTCCCGCAAGGAGAAGTCCCGATGATGACCGGCCGCCGCCAGGGCGCGCTCGCGCTCACCTGCATGTTGTCAGCCTGCTCGTCCACGCCCGCCATCCCGGTCGCGCGCAGCGTCGACCTCGAGCGCTTCATGGGCGACTGGTACGTGATCGCGAGCATCCCGACATCCATGGAGCGCGGCGCGCACAACGCCGTCGAATCCTACCGCCTGGACCAGGATGGCTCGATTGCGACCACGTTCACCTACCGCGACGGCTCCTTCGACGGACCCGAGAAGGTGATGCGGCCGAGGGGATTCGTACGCGACCCGGCTTCCAACGCCGTCTGGGGCATGCAGTTCATCTGGCCGATCAAGGCCGAGTACCTGATTGCACACGTGGACGCCGACTACAGCGAGACGATCATCGCGCGCAGCCGGCGCGACTACGTATGGATCATGGCCCGCTCGCCGACGTTGCCTGATGCCGAATATGCCCGGCTCGCCAGGAAGGTTGCCGACCTCGGCTACGATACGAGCAAGCTACTCAAGGTGCCCCAGCGCTGGGGAGCACCAAGCAGGAGAACTGAACCATGATCCGCAACCTCACGCTTACATTTGGCACTCTCCTCGTCGCGACCCTGGCCTTCGCCGCGGAGCCCGCTGTCTCCCTCGTGTCCCAGGAGGCGTTGCTCGCGCGGCAGCAGAAGGGCGATCCGGCGCTTTTCGTGCTCGACGTGCGCACGCCTGAGGAATTTGCCGCGGGACACGTCCCCGGGGCGGTCAACATCCCGCACGATCAGGTCGCCGCGCGAGTGACGGACGTACCGAAAGACAAGGACGTCGTCATCTACTGCCGCTCCGGACGGCGGTCCGCCCTCGCCGCCGAAGCGCTGGCAGCGAAGGGATACACACGCCTCGGGCACCTCGACGGGGACATGATGGCGTGGGAAGCGAAGGGCCTGCCTGTCGAACGTCCGGCGGGGGCGAAGGCGGCCGGGCAGTAGCGAGCCCTCAGCCGTCGAGCGCTTGATCGAGATCCGCGATCAGGTCGGCGACATTCTCGAGCCCGATGGAGAGGCGCAGAAGGTTCTGCGGCGTGTAGCTGTACGGGCCTTCCATGGACGCGCGGTGCTCGATCAGGCTCTCGACGCCGCCGAGGCTCGTCGCTCGCGTGAAGAGCTTCGCGCGCGCCGCCGAGGAGAGGGCCTCGGGCGCGCCGCCCCGCACCTGGCAGGACACCACTGCGCCGAAGCCGTCGCGCATCTGTCGCGCGGCAAGGGCGTGTCCCGGGTGGGTCGCGAGTCCCGGGTAGTACACCTTCTCGATCCGCTCGTCGGCCGCCAGGAACTGCGCCACCTCCAGGGCACTCGCGGCCTGCGCGCGGACGCGCAGCGGCAACGTCGCGAGGCTGCGCAGCAGCAGCCAGCAGTCGAACGGCGACGGGACGCCACCGCCGGCGCCCTGGAATTCACGCAGGCGGCTCAAACCGGATCCGGCCTCTCGCAGCACGACGATTCCGCCAAGTACGTCGCTGTGCCCGCCGAGGTATTTCGTGGTGCTGTGCATCACGAGGTCGGCGCCGAACTCGAACGGCCTCTGCAGGATGGGGCTCGCAAAGGTGTTGTCGCAGCCGAGGAGTGCACCGTGGGCCCTGGCCAGGCGTGACAGCGCGGCGATGTCGCTGACCCGCAGCAGAGGGTTCGACGGCGTCTCGACCCACAGGAGGGCCGTCGGCAACCGAAGCGCATGCTCGACAGCGCCCAGGTCCGTCGTGTCGACGAATTCCGCGGTCAGGCCCCATGCGGGCAACAGGTCCCGGAGTTGCTTCGCCGTGCCGTGGTAGCAGTCCGACGAGCAGACGATGTGGCCGCCGGGTGCGGCCAGCGTGAAGGCGGCGAGTGTTGCCGCGGAGCCCGACGCGAACGACACCGCGTCCGCGCCGCCTTCGAGGGCGGCGATCGCGCGCTCGAGGGAGGCACGGTTGGGATTGCCGGCGCGGGAGTAGTAGTAGCCGTGAGGATAGTTGCCGTCCTCCCCACGCTCGAACGTCGTCGAGAGGTGGATCGGCTCGCGCAGCGCGCCGGTCGAGGGATCGGGCTCGCGCCCCGCATGGACCGCGATCGTTTCAACCTTCATTTCGGTGGCTCGTATTCCTGCAGGGAGACGACCAGCATCCCGGGTCCGCCGTGCGCGCCGAGCGCGCTGCCGAGGGGCAGCACGCGTCCGTAGGCGACGTTGTCGCCGGTCAGCCGCTCGAGCAGCCAGTGCCCGTCGGCCTCGCAGTTGGCGTGGCCGACGAGGACGCGATACTTGCAGTCATCGCGCATGCGGCGACGGACCAGGCGCGCAAATTTCTCCTTCAGGTGCCTGCGCCCGAACAGCACTCCGCCCGCCGTGACGCGGCCCTTGCGGTCGGCGTGCAGGATGGGCATGAGCTGCAACGCGTCGGCCACGCTCTTGACCCAGCGCGGCACGCGCCCGCCGCGCACCGCGTATTCGAGCGAGCCGACGAGACCGAACGTCCGCGTTTTCGGCAGGATGGCCCGGGTCGCCTGGATGACGCGGTCGGCCGAATAACCTGCGTCGGCGCATTCCGCTGCATACATCGCAACGAGTCCCTGGCCGACCGAGGCGTTCATGCTGTCGATCACGGTCACGGTGCCGTGGGTCGTCGTGCGGCTCGCGGCCGTCTCCGCCGCGCCGCACGTGCCGCTCACCTGCCGCGTGAGATTGATCGAAATCACCGACTCGAAATGCGAGCCCAGGAACTCGAATTGCCGGCGGAAGTCACCCGGCGGCGGCTGCGAGGTCTTCGGGTGCGCCGGGTTGCGGACGAGTTCGGCAAAGAATTCCTCGGGGGTGATGCCCACCTTGTCCAGATAGCTGCGGTCGCCGAAATGCACCCGCACCGGGACCAGGTTGATACCGAGCCGGTCCATCTCGTCCTCTGGGATGTCCGCGGCGGAGTCGGTCACGATGGTGACCTTGCGGCCGGTCGAGTGGGCGGAGTGTTGCTGCCGTTGCATGTCGTCGGCCTTCTCGGCCGAGACTTCGCCGAACCGCGCGGCGATGCGGAACACCTCCGCGGGGTCGTTGACGTGAATGTGCACGCGGACCTTCTTCTGCAGTCCCGCTACGACGAGGCTGCTGCCGACGGCGGAGAGCTGCTCGCGGAGGTGCCGACGGTCGACCCGTTCGCCCACGACCAGGCACTCGGTGCAGTAGCGGTGCGTGAGGTCCTCCTCGCCGCCGGCGGTCGCCTCCGCGCCTGCATCGAGCACCGCGTGCTCGGGCACGGGCGGATCGTCCTCGGAGCCGCTCTCGATGTAATCGGTCATACCGGCGATCAGCTCGACGAAGCCCTGCGCCCCGGCGTCGACCACGTTGGCCTTGCGCAGCACCTCGAGCTGGAGCGGCGTCCGCTCGAGCGAGACCTGTGCCGCACGGACGCCCCTGAGCAGCAGCCCGCGGAAGTCGCGCACGCCCTCGCGGCGGACGCTCTGTACCTCGCGCGCGAAATCGGTGAGCACTGTCAGGATCGTGCCCTCGCGTGGCTCGCTCAGGCTGTCGCGCGCGTAGGCGGCGCCGCCGTGCACCCCGTCCGCAAAATCCTCCGGGCTCAGGCGCCCGAGATGGCCGAGCTTGTCGCACAGGCCGAGGAAGAACTGGGCGAGGATGGCGCCGGAGTTACCGCGTGCGCCGTCGAGCGCGGCGTCCGCAACGCGCGTCAGGGTCTTGCCCGCGTGCTTGTCCGGCCATCGTTGCAGGGTGCCGAGCACCGCGTGCATGGTGAGCGCGAGATTCGTTCCCGTGTCGCCGTCGGGCACGGGGAACACGTTGATTTTGTTGAGGTGCTCCTGGCGGGACAGCAGGCGGACGATACCGGCCTTGAGCGCGCGATTGAGTCGCAGCCCGTCGAGGCTATCGGCCATCACCGCAGCGGCACTCACCCGACCGTCTCCCTGATCACTCGCGTGGAAGCAGGAACTTGCTGCCTCGCAGGCTCAGCACCACGCCGTCCGGTGTGATCTGCTCGACCTGCGGCCCCTCGGCCAGCGTGTCGCCCTCGCGGTACTTGTGCGAATTGATGAAGGCGACGCGCTCCTGCGGCCGGTTCGAATACACGTGCAGCTCGAGCTTGAGCTCGGGCAGGCCGCTGCTG
>Ga0079037_100000173_pt1 | contig 24930 bp, 22 predicted proteins | sample Mud3Dept4metaG_FD_71479 | JGI IMG/M metagenome (GOLD analysis project Ga0079037, IMG submission 71479) | Freshwater wetland microbial communities from Ohio, USA, analyzing the effect of biotic and abiotic controls - Mud 3 Core 4 Depth 4 metaG | ecosystem: Environmental > Aquatic > Freshwater >... | reverse complement strand
AGCGCTCCGATCTGATCGTCGAATCGACGGTGCCTGCCGCAGTACCGGACATCGTTCGTACATGTCTGGCTGCCCGCAAGGACGTGATGTGCTTGAGCGTTGGTGGTTTTCTTGGCCATGAGGATCTTTTCGATTTGGCGCGGGAGCGTGGTTGTCATATCTACATCCCTTCCGGTGCGATAGCCGGCCTCGATGGCCTGCGGGCTGCTGCCATGGGTAGGATTGACAAGGTGCGTCTCACGACACGCAAGCCCCCGCAGAACCTGGCGACAGCCGATATAGTCCGTAAAAGAGGGCTGAGCCTTGAGGGCCTCGTTGGGCCTCTTACCATTTTCGAGGGGCCCGCACGTGAAGCGGTGAGGCATTTTCCTGTCAATCTTAATGTGGCAGCGTCCTTGAGTCTCGCAGGTATCGGCGCCGAAGCCACCATCGTCAAAGTGGTGGCTGACCCTGGACTCACGAGTAACGTGCACGAAGTTGAGGTGGAAGGTGAGTTCGGCCACCTGTTCGTGAGGCTTGAGAATGTGCCGTCGCCTGACAATCCAAAGACCAGCTACCTGGCAGCACTTTCTGCACTTGCGTTGCTCAAGCGCATCACCGAGCCGGTACAGCTGGGAACGTGACTGAAGGCGACCGGTGACCGGAGACGGGAGACCGGTGAGCACTTAAAAGAAGAAGGGTCGAGCGTCGAGTGAGACGCGGGGACCAAACAGTGGCCCGTTGGCAGTAGATAGTAACCAGTGAAACCAGCTATCGGTGATCGGTTATCGGTAACCGAAGAAAGCAGAGAAACGAAAGAAACCAGAGAAACCAGAGAAACGTCTAAGGGGTGAACGGGGAGGGAAGATGTCCGCAAAAGATGTGATCCGGCGGCGTCGCTCCATAAGGGCGTATGCTGAATCGAAGCCATCGGAAGAGAGCATACAGGCAGTTCTCGAGGCAGGCAGGTGGGCGCCGTCCGGTCTGAACAACCAGCCGTGGCGGTTTCTTGTCATCGAAGACGATGAGACACGGGAGGGGCTGGCACGATTCACGACGTACAGCGAGACCATCCGTGGAGCTCCGGTTGTGATCGTAGTCTGTATGGACCTGAAGGCTTCGTACAATCGCGATAAGGACCTGATGGCGATGGGTGCGTTTATTCAGAATATGCTGCTTGCGGCGCATGAGCTGGGCCTTGGCGCGTGCTGGCTCGGTGAAATACTCAACCGGAAAATTGAAGTCGCGGCCTTTCTCGGGCTTGCCGACAACTTGGAACTCATGGCTGTCGTGACCATGGGGCATCCTGCAGAAGAGGGTGGGGAAGGAGAACGGATGGGGCTGGGAGAGCTGGAGATCAAGGCAGGGCCCAGGGGCAAGCTAGAAAACCAGTGATCGGTAATCGGTGATCGGTAATCAGCGAGACACGGAGAGAGGGAGACGCGGAGACTAACCAGTCGTCGGTGATCGGTGGTAGGCAACCAGAGAAACCAGAGAAACCAAAGAAACCAAAGAAACTAAAGAAACCAGAAGAACGAGAAATGCCGGGCCGTGAGCCATACCGTGCAGGAGGGAGACAATGAAGATCATCAGCGAGCGCATAAAAGTGAGTACCAAGGGCGCCGGGGACCTGATTGATATAACGCGCCAGGTCGCAGATGCTCTTCAGCGGGCACGACTTCAGACAGGCAATGTCACGGTCTTCGTGGTGGGGTCCACAGCTGCAATCACCACATTCGAATACGAACCGGGGCTCATACGGGACATGCAGGAATTTTATGAAGGGCTGGCTCCTTCAACCCGCCAGTATCACCATGACGAGACCTGGGGTGATGCAAATGGGTTCAGTCACGTGCGGGCGACGTTTACTGGTCCGTCGCTTGTTGTCCCGTTTGAGACGGGGAAGCTGCTCCTTGGCACGTGGCAGCAAGTGGTGCTCGCAGAGTTCGACAACCGGCCACGCACACGGGAGATCGTCATTCAGATTCTCGGGGAGTGAAAGACGCCGGTCGAAACAACACCTTCCCGTTACCCTTGGCTGCCATTTGTCAGCGCGCAGGTTACCGTTACTGTGATTTTTTGTGTCAGACCGGTCACCGTGAGGTGGAAAGTGCGGTGATATGCCCCCATGCACTCAACTATCGAGTAGAACCTATCGAGTAGAACCTTGACATGTTCTTGGCCCTTCATCTAATATGGAGCGTGTCCAGGAAAACAAACATACTGTGTAATGATACTACGATAATCGTGAATCATAAGATAAGGTAAAGCAACAACTGCCTATTGTTGGCGGAGAAATGATTGCACGGGTATTCGAAAAGGAGGCATGGTATGAGTATTGAAAACCTGTACAGGCAGTTCCCTGATGTTCATCCGAATATCGTGTTAAAGACAGATGCGCTGCGGCAGGGTATTGATATCAGCGAGGCGGCGGTGGAGAACTTTCGGCAGAGGGACGACCTGCTATGGAAGGGCTTCCATCTCTTCTCATATGATTTCAAGAAGACGAAGGTTTATGGAGACAAGATCCCCTGGGTGTTGCGGTTTGAAGACGGATGTCCCATGATGGTGCGGACCAATGAGCACTCTCCCTACCTGCTGGACTTCATAGATGGTGAGTTTGCCATCCGCGAGAACGGCGACATAATTGCTAAGAAAATCTATTTTGAGCGCAAACCCAGATGGTATGACATGAGGACAAAAGACGGCATCCAGATGTCCGCCATTGCTCAGGGGCAGACCTGTATGGTGTTTGTCACGATCAACAAGTACTGTGAATTTTGGAACACCGGCGACCAATGTCTCTTCTGCGATATAAACGCCACCCTGAGGGAGCAGAAAGCCGGTGGGGAGGATGTGGTAGCCCGTATCGACCCTGAGGTAGTCGGGGAGGCGGTCAAGACAGCCATTACTGTGGATCACCATTACAACCAGTTGCTTGTCAGCGGCGGAACGATTCTGGGTAAGTACAAGGGGCAAAGCGAGTTGGACTTCTACATCACGCGCCTCAACGCAATAAAGAAGAAACTGCAGTCGTGGATCCCCACATGCGTACAAATCGCTCCATACGACGACGAAGGGCTGAGGAGACTTCACGACACCGGCTTTTCTTCATTGGAGCCGAATATCGAGGTTTGGGATAAGAAGCTGTTCAAATGGATCTGCCCCGGGAAGGATAGGCATATTGGCTACGACGAATGGATAAGGAGAACGATCAGAGCTGTTGATTTCTGGGGCCCGACTCAAGTCAATCCGAACTTTGTCCTCGGGGTTGAGATGGCAAAACCCTATGGATTTGAAGATGTCAGCTCCGCCGTAAAATCAACTGCAGGCGGCTGGGATTTCCTCATGAGCCATGGGGTCCTTCCGCGATACAATCTATGGACGCGGGAGGCAGGTTCCGCGTTCGCCGACCAGGAATCCCCCCCTCTTGAATATTTCATCGAGGTGCAGAAAGCTTACGCGGAATTGCGCTGGAAGCATAAGTTTGACCCGCCATTTCCAGCCACCCACAGCCGTTACCAGTATTCGCTTAACTGCCTGCAGGACTTTGAGTACTACCACGGGACAGGCATAACATCCAAACAAAACCTGGACGCCAGGCTGGGAGTGAGTCCGGGAGAGAAAGGGGGATGCGAGGACGAGGAAGGCTACACCCTTTCATGGAGGTAAGACATGGAGAGTGAGAGGGAACTTGCCCGGTACGTGACAGATACGGCATACCAAGACCTGCCTGAAAAACCGATAAGGATTGCAAAAGAAGTGATACTCACGGTGCTGGGGACCACCATTGCCGGCGCCAATGCCGAGGGCTGTGAGGCATTGGTGCGTCAGGCGCGGCAGTGGGGTGGAAGGAAAGAAGCCACTATTCTCATGCATGGCGGCAAGGTACCGGCCTACAACGCGGCCCTCGTGAATAGTGCCATGGCCCGTGCCCTCGACTTTTGCGATGGGATGGTTCCGGGGATGCACGTCGGTTCCTCCTCTGTTCCGACTGCTTTGGCGGCCGCAGAACTGGCAGGGGGTTGCACAGGCAAGGAGTTTCTTACCGCCATTGTCCTGGGAACAGAGACAGCATCGAGGTTGAATTCTATTTCCGTGTACGATGGTTTCGACCCGACCGGAGTCTGCACCATCTTTGGGGCCACCGCTATCGCGGGCAGGCTACTTCGTCTCGACGCAAAGCAGATGCTGGATGCTCTGGCCCTGGCCTTCAACAGAGCCGGGGGAAGTATGCAGAGCAACATAGATGGCTCCTTGGCGGTTAGGGTGATTCAGGGATTTGTTTCTCAGTCAGGGATAATCTCGGCGCAACTCGCCCGGAGAGGTATTACCGGCCCCAAGAATTTTCTTGAAGGTATTTACGGCTACTTTCACCTTTATGCAAAGGACAAGTACGATACACAGCAGGTAACCGGAGATCTGGGAAAGCGGTTTGAAATGGAGAAGACACTATTCAAGAGGTATCCCAGTTGCGGGGGAACGCTTGCCCCGACCGATGCTGTGCTTGCTCTGGTTAGCCGAAAAGACGTCCCGGTGGAGAACGTCGCAAGGGTGGATGTCACGGTTTCTCCCCATGTGTATAAGTTGGTGGGAGGGCTCTTCGAGGTGGGAGAGAATCCCAAAGTGAATGCTCAGTTCAACATCCAGTATTGCGTTGCCAATGCCCTGCTGAGAAAGAGTTCCAGGCTACGTCATTTTGATGAGGCTGATATCAACGATCCGAGAATCATGGAGCTCGTGAAGCGTATTTATGTCACTCCGGAAACGAGCCTCGACGACCCTGCCAGTGGAAGGTTCTCCATTGCCGCTCATGTAAGAGTAATGACAAGAACGGGAGACGTGTACGACACTAAGTCGGCTGATATCCCCCGGGGCCATCCGGGCAATCCGTTGACTCGGGAGGAACACCTCGAGCGCTTCCGTGATTGTCTCGATTACGCGCATAATCCTTTGCCGGCGAAGAGTGTAGAAAGCATGCTGTCGATGGTGAATCGACTCGAAGAAGTTGAAGATGTCCGGAGCCTCATACCCTTACTCCTCGTGAAGCAGAGGATGAGGTAGGAATAATCGCTGGGCCGATGTCCCTTATCCACGTTTGGGATTTGGCAACGTGAGCACTAGCCCGGCACAGACTATCGGTATGAAAGCAACCGTCGAGATAGCCGTCAGGAGCCCGTGGTGATCGGCAATCCATCCCAGCAAAGGTACTGTCATCCCCCCGAATGAGAAGGCAAGACCCATGGTGACTCCGGATGAGAACCCTATGTGGTTGGGGAGGTAGGTCTGCCCGAGCACGACCATGGCAGAGTTGGGTGCGGAAAGCAGAAGCCCGATCGGGACCAGGAGCAGAAATGCCCATACAGGGCTGCGAGTGAGCAGAAAAAGCGGCAAAACACAGGCGAGTAAACCATACTCAGCCAGTGCAGCGGCGCGATAGCCGAAACGGTCAGCGAGCCTTCCACCGATGAGATTGCCTATGATCCCTCCGGCAACAAGGATCGTCAAAGCTGACGCACCGGCTGCTGTTGACTGACGAAGCACGTTCATCCAGAAGAGAGGGAGGAATGTATTCAACCCATAAAAGATGATCGACCGGCAGACTACGGCCAGAGCAACGCAGAAAAAAGCTGGCCAGGCGTCCTTGCCTGCAGGCTGGGTGGCCACGTGTGTATGCTCTCCTGCATGTTCGGCCCATGCTGAAAGCTTTCCGGCCGTGCAAAATGTAAATGCTGCCACTGCGATGGCAGGTAGTGCAAAGATCAGCGTGGATGGCAATCCCCACGCGAGCAGGATCGCCGTGGCGAACAACGGACCCAGGGCGAATCCGAGCTGGCCGCCAAAGGTGAAGAGGCTCATCGCCGTCGCCTTCTTGTCACCCGCTACGCGGTGAGCCTGGCGAGCCCCTTCTGGATGAAAGATGGCCACGCCCAGCCCGCTGAACGCAACGACCAGGAGCACCATGGAATAGGTGGGTGCTATACCGGCGCATGAAAAGCCGAGCCCGGCTATGAGCACGCCTAACGGAATCAGCCACGGCCTCGATTGGCGGTCGGCGATATATCCGAAGGCCGGCTGTGTGACCGTAGAGACCAAGTTTGCCGCAAAGACGATGGTGGCTGCTGCCGCATAGGTAATGTGGTGCTCTGCCATGAAAAAGGGAAGGAGGATGGGGAGCGCACCCTGATTGAGGTCGCATGCAAAGTGTGCGAGGGCTAAGGGGAAGATGGGTCGATATTTCATGCCTGCTACCGATTCGCCTTCAAGCGTTTACCTTCGTTGCCTTCGTCGTCGTGATCCTACGACGTACTTTTAGTACGCCTTCGTCACGCTCCTCCTCGTCGCCCGGGGCACCCAGCCTGTGGCTGGGTCGTCCATCTTGAATGCGAATTGGTAGAGTTGCAATGAGACAAAGGGCCATGAGGTCAAAGGATCCGCGTACAGCGTATCACCACCCTGCAGTGGAATCTACTGGAATTATGTAATGAGCGCCGGGCTGCAGTATAAGAATCTCCTTGACAAGAATTCTATCAAATGTAGAATGTCCAACATATGATTCGTTTTCAATCGGTAAGAGATCAAACCCGGATGCCGGATGCGATTGTCCGGCAGATTGAGAACAAAATCCTCTTCAATGAATTGAAAGCCGGTTCCATGCTTCCCTCAGAGACTGAACTCATGAAGCAATTCGGAGTCAGTCGTAACTCAGTAAGGGAAGCCTTGAAGATGCTCGAAGGCGCAGGGGTGATCAAAGTTAAACAGGGTGCTCGCGGCGGGGCTATCATTACTCCCCTGACAAATGAATTCATCAGCGATTTTCTGTTCAAGGCTTTTCGGCTCGGCGGAATTACAGGGGAGAGTATTTCTCAGTTCAGAATCGCACTTGAGCCCTCCATTGCGGAGATGCTCGCGACGTCGGATGTGGACCCGAAAGTGATTTTCCAGATGGAACGCAACATCGCCGAAACGCAAGAACTATGCGATGCGAACAGGGTTACGGGATACAAGAACATGGAGTTCCATGTGCTGCTCGCTCTGGCAACCGGAAACCCCATGTTCATAATCATACTGAATACCTTACGATCGAGCCTCGACATGATTTCACCTATTTTACACGTCAGGCATAAGACTCGAACCGATTCCATTCAATACCACACGAAGATCCTAAGCGCGATCAGGAACCACGACGCAGCCAAGGCGCGCGTATACATGCACAGGCATCTGGTCCAGGTTCGTGAGGTTGTAAAGGACGTGGACTTCGGAGCTTCGGTACGAGGAGGAGATGGTGATGAGTCAGACAGAGACTCTCGTTAGGTATGTTTCGCAGGGTAAGTTTGAGGATTTGCCATCGGAGGTTGTGACCCATGCCAAGCGGACGATTGGAGATACGATAGCGTGTGGTTTGGGTGGCCGCAAGACCCCGGATGTTGACCTGCTTATAGACATGATGAAAGAGATAGGCGGTTCGCCTGAAGCCACCGTAATCGGTGACAGGACCAGACTCGCGTTCATGCAGGCCGCGCAGGTAAATCGCGTCATGACCAACCAGCTCGATTACGACGACGACTACATGAAGGTAGGACATATGACGACGGTCCTTGTCCCTGTTGCCCTGGCCATGGGCGAGCGGTTCGGTGCTTCGGGGAAAGACCTGATAAATGCGGTTGTGCACGGCTATGAAGCAATCATACGCATCAGGGACGCGGTTGATCCCTCGCCGGAAGCCTACGTGAGGAGCTTCGAGGTAGATGCGGCGATCCACTTTGGGGTTACGGTGGTGGCAGGGAAACTTCTCGGGCTGTCCACGGAACAGATGGGAGATGCATTCGGGCTTACTGGGTTTGTGCGTGCGTGGCGCACGACCCGGCCCGACCGACCCAGGAAAGGCATGCCTCGCTGGATGAAAATAACCGGAGGCGACATAACGATCCCCGGCATTCATGGCGTCTTGCTTGCGAGGAAAGGGTTCCCTGGAGATCGGCAGGTGCTTGACCAGGGAAGAGGGTATGAAATAGTCGCGGGCTCTGACAGATACGACGAAACGAAGTTGACGAATGGGTTGGGCGAAGTCTATCGAATGCTGAGGATCGGATTCAAATTCTTCCCCGCGTGCCGCTACACGTGTTCAGCGTTGGACGCCACGTCCGAGCTTGTTGCTGAGCATCGAATAAAGATAGAGGACGTGGAAGAGATCATCGTCCGGGGGCAGCGCCACCTGCACACGAATTTCCGGATCTATGAGCCCGACTACATGATACAAGGGCAGTTCAGTATACCGTACGTGGTGACGATGGCGATGACAGGGGTGCCCCGAAGCGAGTGGTATGCTGAAGAAACGCTCAGAAATCCGAAGCTCAGGGCATACCAGCACAAGGTGAAGGTCGAAGAAGACCCGGTCCAGACGGAACGATTCTACAGGCTCTATACCGCCGGCACCACGGTAACGATCAGAATGAAAGATGGCAGACAGTTCAGCAAACAGGTTGAATACCCGAGGGGAGAGCCGGAGAATTCCTTCAGCGAGCAGGATCACATCGACAAGTTAAACTGGATGGCTTCCCATCTCGGCATGAAACAGAGCCAGACAGATGAGCTCTATCAAGCGCTGACCGGGCTGGAGAAGCTCGGTAGTGTGTCAGAACTAACCCGGTTACTGGTCCCGGATGCACCGTAATAACCGGATGCACCGTAATCACGTAATTAATTGACGCCCAGTGATACTGATTTCATGTGAACACTGTGAAGCATAAATACCACGTCATTCCCATCTTCTTCTGGATTGGGCTGGGCCTGCTTGTGATGATCTTGTCGTATAGATTAGGCCTTGGAGGACTCCGCAATCCCGGACCAGGGCTCATGCCCTTCCTGTTAGGCTTCTTTCTCTGCGTAATCGCCGTCTATTTCTTACTGACTTTTCTTTCCAGAAAACAAACCCTAGAAGATACCGCACATGCTGAACAGGGTCGGATACATGTTTGGAGATTATGGTTGGTACTGGCCTCATTGTTTGCCTATGCCCTCCTCTTGGAACCGTTGGGATTTCTGATTACCACCTTTCTGGTTCTGCTTATTTTATTCGGAACCCTGGATAACAGGTGGTCTACTATGCTGATCGCTTCACTTCTGACCGCACTCATTGCCTATTGTCTCTTTAACTATCTTGGCGTTCAATTTCCTAAAGGAATCCTTAGAGGATTTTGAAATGGATGTTTTTAGCGGTATCTTGACGGGCTTTCAAACAGTGCTTGATCCCGTAAATCTTCTCTTTTGCTTTGGAGGGGTATTCATCGGTACCCTTGTTGGGGTACTCCCCGGCATCGGTCCGGTCGGCGCGATGTCGATTCTTCTCCCCACGACGTATGGCCTTTCCCCGGTTTCTTCCATTATCATGCTGGCGGGAATTTTCTACGGGGCCATGTACGGCGGATCCACGACGTCCATACTGGTTAACATTCCGGGAGAGGCGGCGTCGGTGGTAACCTGCCTCGACGGATACCAGATGGCGAGAAAAGGTCGAGCCGGACCCGCTTTAGGCATATCGGCCCTGGGATCTTTTATAGGCGGCACGTTTAGCATCTTTGCCCTCGTTTTCCTGGTTTTCCCTCTGGCACAAACTGCTCTGAAATTCGGTCCTCCTGAATATTTCTCCATTATTTTCATGAGCATGATCATCCTGACTTACATGGCCGCGGGATCGTTTGTTAAGGCCATACTCATGGTCCTCATCGGCCTCATCTTGGGGACCGTGGGAATAGATTCGGTTTCCGGGGTGGCCCGTTTCAGTTTCGGCAGCACTTCCCTTCTTGACGGTATGGGATTGGTCCCTGTGGCCATGGGCCTCTTCGGCATAGCGGAAGTCCTTTCGAACCTTGAAGTGGAAATAAAGAGAAGTATTCTTGAGACCAGGATCAAACATCTGTTGCCGACGTTGCAGGATTGGAGACGGTCGATCGGGCCGATCATCCGAGGGTCGTTCATAGGCTTTTTCCTCGGTATTCTGCCCGGGCCGAGCCCGGTTGTTTCCAGTTTTCTTTCCTACTCCATAGAGAAAAAGATCTCCAGGGATCCCGGGGCATTTGGACAGGGAGCCATAGAAGGGGTTGCTGGGCCGGAAACAGCCAACAATGCAGCCACCGGGGGCTCCTTCGTTCCGCTCCTCGCGTTGGGCATTCCTCCCAACGTGTCGATGGGGCTTCTCCTCGGCGCCTTGATGATACACAATATCATTCCCGGACCACTTCTCATCACTCAGCACCCCAACGTTTTCTGGGGCCTTATCACCAGCATGTACGTGGGGAACATTATGCTTGTATTGTTAAACCTTCCCTTAATAGGAATATGGGTCAAGGTTCTTAAGATTCCTTACAGGCTCTTGATGCCCTTGATCTTGCTTTGTTGTCTCATAGGTGCCTACAGTATCAGCAATAACGTCGTGGATATCGTCATCATGGTTATTTTCGGTATCGTCGGTTATATACTCAGGAAATTTGATTACGAGATGGCCCCTCTCATACTGGCCTTCGTGCTTGGTCCCATGCTGGAAAAACACTTTCGCACATCCCTTATCATGTCCGACGGGAACTTGTTGATTTTTCTGGAGAGGCCGATTTCTTGCGTGACCTTGATTATTTCAGCCCTGCTCCTGATCTCGACAGGGTTCTCATACTACAGGAAGATGAAAGGCAGAGTAATAACATGAGATGTTGCCGAGTGTGGAGGGGAAGGAGGCGGTCGCAGGATTCAAGGAACCAAAGGAATCCAGGGCACGAGAAAAGAAATGGCGCGTCCCGGATGTCACAAAAACCAGATCGAAGGGGGGAATTATCATGAAAAAAAGAATCGTCATCAGCGTCCTTGGAGTGGCTCTCGTTTTGAATTTGTTTCTCATTTCTTCTGACTGCTCTTGGGCTGCGGAAAAGAAATATCCATCTCGTCCCATAGAAATCGTTGTCGGCTATCCTGCAGGCGGGGCTATGGACCTGACCATGCGCCTCTGGGCGAAGTATCTCGAGAAATATCTCGGCGTTCCTCTTGCCCCCGTGAATAAACCTGGAGCCGGCGCGATAGTCGCCTGCACATATGTGGCCAATGCCCAACCTGACGGGTACACGATCGGCTCCCTCGGCGATCACTGCACAATAAATGTCGTATCCGGGAGGGCAAAATATAAGTTAGAAGATTTTCGTTACATTGCCGGGGCTACGAACATCTGCAATGTGCTGGGTGTTACCGTGGATTCACAGTGGAAGAACATGCAGGAGTTTATCGACTACGCGAGGAAAAATCCGGGCGTGAAATGTGCCTTCCCCGGAATCGGCTCTTCCGCTCAGATCAGAATGGAGGCACTTAACAAATTTGCCAACCTGAAGATGGTGGGTGTACCCCTTAATGGTGATGCGGAGGTAGTTCCCGCGGTGCTGGGGAAACATGTTCCTGTGGGGGTTTTCGGTGCGGCAGCTTTCAAGGCGCAGATGGAGGCCGGAAAAGTGAGGGCTCTCATGAGCTTTGACCCGCCCGCTGAAATGGGCCTTGACCCAAAGATCCCTGATATCCGGGACGTCTTCGGCAAGGATGTGCCCGATGTGGACATCGGATCCTATCTCATGGTCCCTCGAAAGACCCCTGACGACATAGCTCGCATATTAGAGCAGGCAATGGAGAAGGTGACGAAGGACCCGGGATTCATCAAGGAAGTTCAGGCCAACACCATGCTGGTCAGGTTCATTGACGGCAAGACGCTGACGGAGAAGGTGTTGCCCGTGAAGAATGGCCGGATCGAAACGGTCATGAAAGATACCGGGCTGGCAGCAAAGTGAGATTCCGGGATGTTCCGAAAGAGAGGACTGCTGGTCTGTCTCATGTTTAAGAATCTAAGCCTGACCGCGGAACGTGTGGTAAAGGATGTGCCGTTGAGGTTGGACCTAATCCGGTAAGAAAGCGCAGGAGGTGCCTAATGAAGATCGATCGTGTCGAAATATTCGCCGTGAGAATCCCTTACGTCAGGCCCATCAAATTTGCATTCGGCACAAGGACTGTCGGCGATTACCTGATCCTCAAGATGCATACGGATGAGGGCGCTTATGGTATCGGTTCAGGCGGAGCGCTCTGGCCGCCCGTTTCCGGAGAGAACATACGCGGCGCCATTCAGTTGATGGAAGATTACTTCATTCCGAATGCCCTGCTCGGAGAGAACCCCTTCAACATCAACAAGATCGTTGATACCATGGACCGTCTCTGCGTGGGCCAGACTATGAGCAAATCATCTGTTGACTTTACGCTGCACGACCTGATGGCCCGCATTTATGGAGTTCCTCTTTACCAGCTCCTGGGCGGGGCCCAGCGTGACACCATTCCTCAGGAATGGATCGTGCTGCTCGACACGCCCGAAAAAATGGCCGAGATCGCAAAAGAGTTTGTCGACAGGGGTTATGCCGGGGTTAAGATGAAGTGGAGCGGTGACTACGAGCTCGATCTCAAGCGTTCCCGCCTCATCCGGGAAGCGATCGGAGACAAGGCTGAACTATGCGTGGATGTGAATCAGGGGTATAGCGCTGACGGGGCGATCAAGATTATAAATGCCACGGAAGAGTTCAACCTCAAGTTTGTGGAAGAGCCTGTCCACCGCGACGATTTCGATGGCATGGTCAAAGTCCGGCAGCACACAAAACAGGCGCTTGCTCTGGATGAGACCGCGTGGACCCTGAAGGACGCGGTGCGCTATATCAAGGCCGGCGTCGTCGAGTACCTGCATGCGGCACCGAGCCGCATCGGCGGTTTACATAAGCTGCGCCGCTACGTGGAAATGGCGCAGGCCAATTTTGTGACCTGTATTTACTCGATTTACAACAGTCCTGCCCTCGAATATGCTGTTTCGTCTCATTGGTCGTTCGCCGCGCGACCCAAGAAGTTCGCAGACGAGATCGTCGGTATCTACAACGTGCACGGCGGCTACAGCACCGACGATATCAAAGAAGGCATTACCGACCGTATCAACCCGCCTATGCGCAACGGTGTACTGCACAAGCCGGAAGGCCCGGGGCTGGGCATGGAACTGAACATGGAGTATATCAAGAAGTATCTGCTCTATCAGAATTCAATAACGACCAAGAACGTCAAGTAACGGAGCAGGGGAGGGGACCAGTGCTTTCGCCCGCCGACCGTCTGTCTCAACAGGAACTGCAACGTCGCTATGATGCAGTGCGAGCCAAGATGAAAGAAAAAGGATTGGAGATCCTGCTCGTATCAGGGTTTCGCTTCGTTGCGGCTACGGGATACCTGCGGTATCTCACGAACTGGGCCGAGCCCTTCCAGGGGGAAGTCTGTATCATACCCCTGGATGGCGCGCCAACTGTTCTCGCGAGAACAGGGGAACGAGCGCTTGTCATGAAACAGTTTCTGGGTCTGGAGGCTACGCCAGGGTCCACAGGCACGCAGGCTGCCCAGGTCTTGAAGAAGATGGGAGCGAAGCGGGTGGGCCTGTGCGGCCTCAAAACAATGATTGCGGAGTTCTATGTGCAGTTGACCAGGGCCCTGCCCGATGTAGAGTTTGTCGAGGCGAGCGATGTCCTCGATGAGGCCCGGATGATCAAGTCAGAGGAAGAGCTGGGATGGGTGCGGAAATCAGCGGAACTCACGGACATCGCCTTTCAGGTATTTTCGAGTCTGGTACGCCCGGGAAGGCGCGAAGCGGATGTTTTCCTCGAAGTGGAGCACGTCGTCAAACAGCGCGGGGCAGAGAATACCTACTTCATGATGTCCGCAGACCCCAAGCCCCTTGCAAAGTTTCTTGACCTCGCATCCGACACGTACGAGCCAGGCGATGTCGTCCTCTTCAACGCGGAGATCTCAGGACCTGGCGGCTACTACACGCAGCTCGAGCGGACGTTCTATTTGGGCAGACCCACGAAAGAAGTAGAGGAGGCGTACGCCACATGCCTCGCGGTGCAGGACACGGCGGTCGCCATGCTTCGCCCCGGAACTAAATGCAGGGACATCTTTCGCACCATCGTAATGGGAATTGAGGAGAGCGGACACAAGATGGGACTCCATCCGGGTCACTCGCAGGGGCTCGATATCTTCGAGCGTCCGCTCATCGATGCCAACGAAGAGACTGAGCTTGCTGCCAACATGATCATCGTGCTCCATCCGCACGTGCTCCTGCCATCCGGTGGGGGTGTCTGGATAGGCGAAACCTTCCTCGTCACGGACTATGGGGCTGAGCCACTGCAAGCGAGCTCCAGAGAGCTTAGGATAGTGGACAAGCCATAGGAGAAGCACTCCGTTGTTGACGGTACCGTGCACCGTGGCTCAAATGATAGCCGAAGCCGCCCATGAGGTGCGGATACCCAGAGAGAGGTGTCATACCCCCAGGTACCGGGAGCGTATCTCTGCATCTTCTCTCAGCTTGGCCGGCTCAGATTCGTAGACAATCGTACCCCTGCTCATGATGTAGACATAGTCTGCGAGCCGGAGGGCAAACGCGGAGTCCTGTTCGACGAGCACCATGGAGAGCTTACGCGCTTTGATCTCCTTGACGATCCGCTGGACTTCGCGGACCATGATCGGTGCAAGTCCCTCGGTGGGTTCGTCCATCATGAGAAGTGCTGGGTTCCCGACAAGGGCTCGGCCGATGGCCAGCATCTGCTGCTCGCCGCCGCTCAATGTCTTGGCCCGGGCCCGGGCGCGTTCCTGCAGACGGGGGAAAAGCGAGAAGATGTCATCCGGGCTCCAGCGCGGTCCATCCCCCCCTTCCCGGGCAGCGATATCCAGGTGTTCCCTGATGGTAAGGGAGGAGAAAACGCGGCGGCCCTGCGGTACAATCCCGATGCCGGCCTTCACTATGCGGTAAGGGCTCAAGCCCGTTATCTCCTTGCCGTCAAAACGGATCGTTCCTTCGCGAGGCGGGGTAAATCCGATGATGGAGCGGAGCAGCGTGCTTTTTCCGGCTCCGTTTCTGCCGAGAATGGCAATAAGTTTACCTTTCTCAGCAGTGAGGCTCAGGCCCTGAAGTACATGTGAGTCACCATAATACGTGTGGATGTCCCGAACTTCGAGAAGACTCATTCCTCCGCTCCCATGTAAATTTCCTGGACTCGCGGGTTGCTTTTCACCTCGCCCGGTAATCCGTGCACGAGAAGCTGGCCGTAATGAAGCACCATCACCTTCTCCGCTATCTCGAATGTGACATCCATGTCGTGATCAATGAGCAGCACTGTAAAATCGCGGGAAAAACCGCTTATCATTGCGGTGAAGCTCTTGGCCTCTTCCGGAGACAGCCCGCACGTAGGTTCGTCCAGCAACAGGATGGATCTCTTCTGTGAAAGCGTCAACACGATTTCCAACTGGCGCTGTTCACCGTATGAGAGGCTGCGCACAGGCACATCCCTTCTCTCCCACATCCCCCACTGCCTGAGAATCTCTTCGGCTTGTTTGAGTAGACGTCCGTATGTGGAAACAGGCCGGACCGGGTTGAAGCGGGTGTGGCCTGTAGCCTCCAGACCGAGGAGCAGGTTGTCGAGGACAGTCAGGTTGAAAAACAGATTCGTGATCTGAAACGTGCGTCCCAGGCCAAGGGCGGCGCGCTGGTGTGGAGGCAGCTTGGTGATCTCCTTACCAAACGCAAAAATCCTGCCCGTGGTGGGAGTGAGCATTCCGCTGAGGATCTGGAACAGTGTAGTCTTGCCCGCTCCGTTCGGGCCGATGATGGCGAGCCTCTCACCAACGCTCACGCTGAAGGAGAGTGCATTGAGCGCACGGAGCCCCCCGAAATCCATGGAAACGTTTTCTACGACCAGAGCCTCCATACGCGCCTCACTTCCGCATCAACTGCTTAATAAGTCTGTACACGCCCTGAGGCGCGAGCACCACGGTCGCTATGTAAATCGCCCCGAGGATGATCATCCAGTGTTCCGTGTACCCGCTCACAAAATTCTTTATCAGCGTGATGATGGCCGCACCGATAGCAGGACCAAAGAGCGTTCCTGACCCGCCCAGGATCACCATGATCAGCGCTTCTGCAGACAGGACAAGGTGAAGTTCGGATGGGCTCACAAAGCCGTTGTAATAAACGAGCAGCACGCCAGCGAGCCCGGCGAAAACTGAGGAAACTATGAAGGCCAGATATTTCTGAAGCCAGATGTTGTAGCCGAGTGCCTGCATGCGTGTCTCGCTCTCCCGGATCCCCATCAATGTATGTCCGAACGAAGAACGGACCACCAGGTACATAAGGATGATGGCAATAAGAAAAAAGAGGAGCACGAAATAGTAGAAGTGCGTCGTATTCGCCAGGTTCAGATGGATGGCGCTCAGGTTGGGGCGTGCAATGCCCGGGAGGCCGTCGTCACCGCCGGTCAACGAGCGCCACTTGAAGGCGATGCCCCAGAGCATCATGGATGAAGCAAGGAGGATCATAAGGAAGTACGTCTGCCTGCTCCGCAGGACGAACAGGCCGAAGATTGCCGCGACAAACGCCGCGGAAAGGATCCCGGCTATCAGTTCCACGGTGAAGTGAGGCCCCTTGAACACTTTCACATTGAGAATCGCCACGACGTAAGCGGCGGTGCCCAAAAACGCGGCATGGCCCAATGAAGCGAGCCCGGTGTATCCCTGCAGGATGTCGAGGCTCATGGCAAAGATCGCGAAGATCAGTATGAGCGTGACTAACCCCGTGTAGAAGGTGGGCAGAAGGGGCGGCACTACGATCAGGCACGCGAACAGCACCAGGGCGACCACAAGTCCTGTCTTATCTTTCATTTCACTCCAAAGAGGCCGCCGGGTCTGATTGCGAGCACGATGACCATGGCTGCAAAGATCGTAAAGAGCGAGATCTCGGGAAGCAGGCTCTTGCCGAAAGAATCGACCAGGCCAATGAGGAGCGCCCCCACGAGCGCCCCCTTGAGGCTTCCCATCCCGCCTATGATGACCACTACCATTGCCAGAAGCAATATTTCAATGTCGAGCCCGACGCTCAAGCCCACAAAGGGCCCGCCTATCACCCCGGCAAAACCGGCGAGCAGGGCCCCCAGGCTGAATATGAGTGTTTTGACAAGGGAGATATTGATGCCGATTCCCTGGGTCATCTCTTCGTCGTCCACCCCCGCCCGGACTATGGCCCCATACTTTGTCTTTTCCTGGAACCACCAGAGAAAAGCCAATATCAGTACCCCTATAACGATCACCGCGAGGCGGTAGACAGGGAAAACGATGTCGCCCAGGTGGAGGGTACCGGAAAGCAACTCCGGCTTGGGAATGGCCAGGGGATTGCCTCCCCAGATCCATCGACAGACATCGGAGATGATGAGAAGCATGCCGAAGGTGATCAAGACCTGCGCCACGGTCTCACGCGCAAACTTCTTTTCAAAAAGTGTCTTATAGGTGATGATGCCCAGGACCGCAATGGCCACGGCGGCTAAACATGCCAGGGTAAAACTCTGCGTATATTGAGCAACGCTATAACCGATGTAGCCTCCAAGCAGGTAGAAAGAGCCGTGAGCGAGATTGACGATGCGCATGGTGCCCAGTATCAGGGTCATGCCCGCAGCAAGCAGGAATAGGAGCATGCCGAAGACGATGCCGTTTATGGCCTGGGTAATGAAGAATGTCATGTACGTTGCCCTTTCAGACGCGTCGAGCTACTTCTTCCACCACCACTTCCAGACATCCGCCTGTGCCACCTTGCCGAGCTGGTCGATCACCACATTAACCAGCTTGCCATCTTTCTTTTCCGTTTTGACAACATACATGTTGACGATTCTCTGGTTATACTGGTCAAACGCAAGAGGGCCCGATGGTGTCTCTATTCCATTCGACACCTTCTGTATCTCTTTGGCAAGCCGTGAGGTATTGTCGATCTCGCCCTTCAGAGATTCGACGCCCGCCACGATCATCTTTCCGGCGGTGTACCCATATTCACTATACCGGGACGGATGTTCGTTATACTTAGCCCTGTACGCTTTAATGAATGCCTGGTTCGCAGGTGTGTCAGCGTTGACAGGATAGTGCGTGCTGGCAATCACGCCGATCGCTGGATCCCCTATGCTCGATAGATAGGGGTCATCGACGATAGTGACCTGGCTGTAAAGAGGCAGCCGTTTCTTGAGGCCAAATTCCTGGTACTGCTGGACAAAGCGGACAGCGTCGGTTCCGCTGTACCATGGATAGATGGCCTCCACCCCTTTCACGTCGACTGCCGTTAAGAAGGGAGCGTAGTCCATGGTGTTTACAGCGGTGAAAACTTCCTTGATCACCTTTCCGCCCGCGTCCTGAAAGCCGGCCTTGAAGGCAGCCAGGGAATCATGGCCTGCCTTATAGTCCTGGCCTATCAAACCAATGCTGCGAGCTGGTGTCTTGGAGACTATCCACTTTCCCATGGGGTAATTGGCCTGGTCGGTGGTCTCGACCGTGCGGAACATCTTCTCGTTTGCTTTGTCGGGTGCTGTCAGTTCACGGGTGAAGGCACAGGGAATAACCCAGACGACCTGGTTCTTAAGAATGTAGTCGTAAATGGCCAGAGCCACGGCACTGCTCACCGGGCCGACGATGAAATTGACTTTGCGCTCGTCGATGAGGCGCCTCACTTTTGTGAGTCCCACGGTCGGGTTGAACTCATCATCCTCCTTGAACACCTGGATGGTGCGGCCGCCTGCTTTCATGCCGACTTCGGCTAGAGCCAGCTCCACCCCGTCGGAGACGCCCTTTGCCTGCAGAGGAGCAATGCCTGTATAGGGAACGAGTATGCCCACCCTGATCGGCGCCTTCTCGGCGGCAAAAGCCTGCGATCCTGCCAGAAAGAAGATACCGACGATCACGCCCAAGCAAACACACATCCAATATCTTGTCGAACGTCCCATAGTATGTCTTCCTGCACGTCCCATCATTGCACCCCCTTTACTTTTTTGACACTGCGTGCCTATCACATCGCACGCGGCTGGCTTGCCTCAGGTGCTCTTACCGGACCCTGGCCCCGGGACCCTGGCCCCTGCCTTACTTATTCCACCACTTCCAGACATCCGCCTGTGCTACCTTGCCGAGCTGGTCGATCACGACGTTGCCCAGCTTCCCATCTTTCTTTTCTGTCTTGACCACGTACATGTTGACGATTCTCTGATTATACTGGTCGAACGCAAGCGGGCCTGATGGCATGTCAAGCTGGGCAGCAACGCGCTTCATCTCTTTGGCTGTGCGCGGAATATCTTCAATGTCACCCTTCAGAGCCTCAATCGTTGCGCCGATCATGGAGGCTGCCGCATATCCATACTCGCTGTAACGATACGGAGGGTGACCATATTTCGAGGTGTATGCTTTAACGAAGGCGCGGTTCGCCGGCGTATCCACATTAACAGGATAATGGCTGCTCGTGATGAGGCCTATGGCAGCATCTCCCACGCCTGACAGATACGGATCATCGGCTATCGTGACGTACCCGTACAGCGGAATCCGCTTCCTGAGGCCGAATTCCTGATACTGCTGCACAAAGCGGACCGCGTCGGTCCCAACGTACATGGCATACACAGCATCCACGCCTTTCGCATCCATCGTGGTCAGAAAGGGAGCGAAATCCATGGTGCCCAGCTTGGGAAAGACCTCTTTCACCACCTTGCCGCCCGCATCTTCGAACCCTGCCTTGAAGGCCTCAACATTGTGGTGCCCGCCCGCAAAGTCGGAACCGGTTATTACGACATTTCGGTGCGGGGTGTTCTTCATCATCCATTTTCCCATTGGATAGTTACCCTGATCAGACGTCTCAACGGTCCGGAATATATTCTCTGCGGCTTTTGCAGGCCCGGTTAGTTCCCGCGTGTTGGCAACGGGATTTATCAGGATGACTTTCTGCTGGCGTATGTAGTCCTGGATGGCAAGGCCGACGGCACTGCTCACCGGACCAACGATGAAGTTCACCTTGTGCTGCTCTATCAACCGCCGCGCCTTGGTGAGCCCTGCCGTGGGGTTCTGCTCATCGTCTTCCTTGATTATCTGTACGGTGCGTCCTCCTGCCTTTCCGCCTACCTCACTGAAGTATAGCTCTACGGCGTCGTTCACCCCTTTAGTCTGGAAGGGCATGGTGCCGGTGTACGGAAGAAGCAGGCCCACTTTGATAGGTGGCTTCTCAGCGGCATATGCCTGCGATCCAGCCAGAAAGAAGATACTTATGATCACACCCAAGCAAACAATCATCCAACCTCCCATCGAATGTCTTGCTGCACGTCCCATCATTGCACCCCTTTGCTTTTTTGACCCCGCGTGCGCATCTCTCGCGGCATTCTCACAGTATAAGAACGTCTATCTGGTCTATCTCGTCTGTCTAGTCTTACTCGGTCCTCGGTCTCCGGTCCCCGGTCGGTCACTTACGTGCCCCTTGCCCCTGCCTTATTTGTTCCACCACTTCCAGGCATCTGCCTGAGCCACCGTGCCCAACCTGTCGATGATCACGTTGGCCAGCTTTCCATCACGTTTTTCCACTTTCTCCACGTACACGTTCACAACCCTCTGGTTGTACTGGTCAAACGCGAGCGGGCCGGAGGGTGTTTCAATTTTTGCTGCTGACTTCTTTATTCCATCAGAGACCTTGGCGATGTCTTCGAGTTCGCCCTTAAGGGCTTCGGCAACCGCAGCGATCACCTGTGCGGAGACGTACCCGAATTCACTGTACCGGGAAGGCGGCTCGTTGTACTTGCTGGTATATGCCTTTACGAACGTGCGGTTCTGAGGAAGGTCAAGCGTGTAAGCGTAATGGGCGCTCGTTATCACGCCCAGAGCAGCATCGCCGATGGAAGGCAGATACGGATCATCAGCTATGACGCCATACCCGTACAGGGGAATGCGCTTCTTCAGGCCAAATTCCTGGTACTGCTGCACAAAGCGGACCGCGTCCGTTCCAGCGTACCAGGCGTATACCGCTTCTACCCCTTTGATATCGATGGCTGTCAGGAAGGATGCGAAGTCCATGGTGCCCAATTTCGGATAGACTTCTTTGATCACTTTTCCGCCGGCCTCTTCAAAACCCGCCTTGAACGCCTCGACGCTATGATGTCCCGCTGAGAAGTCGGACGCGGTGATCACCACATTACGATGAGGCGTGCTCTTCATCATCCATTTGCCCATGGGATAATTAGTCTGATCCGTTGTCTCGACAACGCGGAATATGTTCGTGCTGGCTTTCTGAGGTGACGTCAAATCCCGGGTAAAGGCGCACGGGTTGATCTGGATGACCGGCGCTTTCCGCAGATACTCGTGAATGGCCAAAGCTACGGCGCTGCTGACAGGGCCTACCACGAAATTGACCTTGTGCTGTTCCACCAGGCGTCGCACCTTGGTGAGCCCGACAGTAGGGTTGTTCTCATCATCTTCTTTGATGACCTGAATGGCGCGTCCCCCTGCCTTCTGACCGATTTCCGCAAAATAGAGCTCAACGCCGTCGCTCACGCCCTTGGCCTGAAGCGGCATGGTGCCCGTGTATGGAAGAAGAAGGCCCACTTTGATGGGCGGCTTCTCAGCAGCGGACACATTCAGACCGGTCAGGAGCAGCGTGCTGATCGCTAAACCCAGACAGACAAAAAACCATTTCCCCTTTTTGGTTGCCATGTCTACCTCCCCCCCTTTAAAATATGTGTAATGATAGATATGTGGAACCGGAGTGTCAACTGTTTTCTACCCCGCTTCTTATCGGGTCAACCGTCCGACGTTTCACCGATTCTTACTGAGCGTCAGTGCCAGGTCGCCTTTCTTCACGTGGACGTGGCCGAGTTCCTCTTTTCGCAGCAACTCGTGGATAAGGGTCATGAGGGGGTTTGAGAATGTCTGGTATTCTTTAGGAGGGCCTGCAGCCCGCATGGCGAGTATCTCCTTTTCCTCCTGTATGATGAACCTGAGTATTAGTTCATCGTCAGAGACGGACGCCCCGCCCAGGTTCCTGCGTACCTCTTCGACCGTAGGCTGAGGCTGCTCCCAGCTGGCGAGCTCTTTAGCGCGGGGCAGGCTCAATATCCTGTCTTTGACGTCGGGGAGCACTTCAGAGCTTGCCTCCTTCCCCCAGAAGCCCAGGCAGTACATGATGATCTCGTCGGTGACCTGTTTGTATCGCCCACCGGTCAACACGTTTATGGCGGCCTGGCTTGCGACAAACTGGGAGAATGGGGTGACCATGATCGGATAACCAAGGTCTTTCTTGACCAGGACGATCTCTTCGAGGACCCGGTCAAGCTGATCGTCCATGCGCATCTGTGCAAGCTGATGCTTGAGGTTGGAGATGACGCCACCGGGTACCTGATGGATGTACTGGTACTCGTCATACTCGAGGGGGGTGCCGATTGGCAGCCCCTCTCTCTTGGCAATGTACGTAAAATGCTGTGCCACAGGTGCCAGGATCTCCTCGTCGATCGAGGGTTGGTACCCGAGCATGCGGAGATTTCGCGCCACGTTGAAAAGCGATGGCTGGGCAGAGCCGTTTGCAAGGGGCGGGATCGCGGTGTGGAGGACACGGCAGCCGGCCTTCACTGCTTCGAGATAGCATATGGGGGCGAGGCCTGTCGTGCAATGAGAGTGCAACTCGATGGGAATCGACGGGCTGGCCTCTAGCATGGCAGGTATGACGGTACGCGCACGCTCGGGTGTCAGCAATCCGCCCGAGTCCTTCAGGTAGATGACGTCCGGAGAGAGCGTTGCTGCATCTCGTGTCCGCTGGGCAAAGTATTCATCCGAGTGCTTCGGCGAATAGGAATAAATGAGCGCGAGCGAGACTTCGAGGCCAGCTTCCCTCGCAAAGCCGACGCACTCCGGTATCCTGAACGACATGTCGTTTGCCGCGTCCATCAATTGGACCTGCTTGATGCCTGCTGCGGCCATCCGTTCCATGAAGAGTTTGAGAAGCGAGAATGGTGTCAGGTCAAACGCGGTGATGTTGTGCCCCATCATGATCGCCAGCGGGGTGCGGGTCACCTTTTTCGAGATCAGCCTGATGCGCTCCCAAGGGTCGTCGCGCAGTTCCCGCACACATTTCTTGAAATGGCTCGTGGCAATCAGCTCCATGGTCTTGAAACCCGCCTGATCCATCCGCTCCGCCACAGGGAGCATCATGCCTGTTGTCATGCCCTCTGCCCAGAGGCTCGCATGTCCATCGCGAAAGGTGGTGTCGACGAAGCTGATTTGATCCATCCTGGTCTCCTGTCGTTTTGCGTCTGTCTAGTGTATTTAGTCTATCTCGTCTGTTTGGCTTCTCTGGTTTCTTTCGTTTCTTTGGTTTCTCTGGTTTCTCTGGTTACCGATAACCGATCACTGTTTTCTGCCTGGACCCCGGCCCCTGGCCCCGGGACCCTGTTTCTTGTCATAGCTATGCTCCAGCAATCCCTCCAGCCATTTCGTGTGCACACCTCCCTTTACAAATTCAGGCTGCACCAGCACAAAAAGGAGGAACGGAACCACTGTGTCAACGCCCTTCACCACGATGTTTGAAAGCGCATATTTCATGCGGTCGACAGCCTGAGATCGATCCTTGCCAAATGTTATCACCTTGGCAAGCAACGAATCGTAGTACGGGGGAACCGCATACCCCTGATAGCAGTGGGTATCGATCCGGATGCCCGTACCCTTCGGTACGGCCCATTTGGCAAGCCTTCCGGGAGATGGGGCAAAATCCCGTTCAGGTGCTTCCGCAGTGAGCCGGCACTCGATCGCGTGCCCTGTGAGCACTACCTCTGACTGCTTGAAACTGAGTGGTTCTCCTGCGGCTATTCGTATCTGCTCCTGGACAATATCGACACCCGTCACCATTTCGGTGACCGGGTGTTCCACCTGCACTCTCGTGTTCATCTCGAGGAAATAAAACTTTTCGGTGTCCTTGTCGAGAATAAACTCCACGGTGCCTGCACTCTGGTATCCTATGTTTTGGGCGATTGTGACTGCGGCCGTGCGTATCTCCTCCCTCAGTCTCTCAGGGAGAGACGGGGCAGGTGATTCTTCGATGACTTTCTGGTAACGCCTCTGTACAGAGCAGTCCCGCTCGCCCAGGTGCGTGACGTTGCCATGGGAGTCACCAAGCACCTGCACCTCTATGTGACGCGCCAGCGGGATATATTTTTCCATGTAGAGCGCGTCATCGGCGAACGCCGCCCTCGCCTCAGCGGCTGCGGTCTCGAAGGTCGTTTGCAGCTCAGCTGGCTTCGTAACGATCTTTATTCCTCGCCCGCCACCACCGGCTGCGGCCTTGAGGAGAATGGGGTAGCCGATCTTGCCGGCCACGTCAAGGGCTTCTTCGATGTGCCTGACCTTTTCTGAGCCAGGAATGACAGGAATCCCGTAGCTTGCGACCATGCGGCGGGCGAGCAGTTTATTTCCCATCTCCCTGAGGCAGTGTTCAGGTGGGCCGATGAATGTTACTTCGTGCTCTGCACATAATCTGGAGAGTTCAGGGTGCTCAGCCAGAAAGCCGTACCCTGGATGGATTGCCTGTGATGCCGTGCCTCGCGCGGCAGCAACTATGGTGTCGGCCTTGAGATAACTTTCCTGGGGGCGCGGCGGACCGATGCACACGACGCGGTCTGCCAGCCTCGCTGCCATGCTTTCCCGGTCAGCATCGGAAACGGTCAGCACCGACTCGACGCCGAGGGCTTTGCACGCCTTGATGATACGGACAGCAATTTCGCCGCGATTGGCGATGAGAACGCGCGAGATAGCCCCCATCAATCAATTCTTCCTCACGTCTTCCTCACGTCTTCCTCACGCAGATCACGCCTCCGGTTCTACCCTGAAAAGCGGCTGGCCATACTCCACCATTTCTCCGGTCTCAACAAGAACCTCGGCAATGCGTCCGCGTATGCCCGCCTTCACGGCAGTGAATACCTTCATCACCTCGATCAGGCAGACGGTATCATCTTCCTTGACCAAAGAACCGACATCAACATAATGAGGGGTTTCGGGTGACGGTCGCCTGTAGACTGTACCGAGGAGTGGTGCTTTGAT